>Ga0185299_10004160_pt1 | contig 17818 bp, 15 predicted proteins | sample PaiPotPPA55metaG_FD_128002 | JGI IMG/M metagenome (GOLD analysis project Ga0185299, IMG submission 128002) | Iron sulfur acid spring bacterial and archeal communities from Banff, Canada, to study Microbial Dark Matter (Phase II) - Paint Pots PPA... ...
TTACGCGTCAAAATCGGCTAGGAATCTCGCTAACAACTTTAGAATCAGTCTCCGATCTGACCAAACTCTGCTCCTCGTCACATCTCTGTCTCGCTCTCACAAAAAACTCCACTCCGTCAACTTTCGTGAATAATGCGGGCTAGACTGGCTACTTTGGCTCTAAAACCAGGGGCAAGCCGTTTTTCGGGTTGCCAATTACCACGACTTTGGTGTTGTTGCTCAGCGCCAGTTTTTCGGTGGCTTCGATGCCCTTCCATTCGAGGAGTTGCGGGCTGATTCCCTGCGCGACGATTTTCTGGAAGTCGGCGATACCTTGCGCTTCGATGCGCTTGCGTTCGGCTTCCTGCTTTTCTTTTTGCAAGATGAAACTCATACGTAGGGCGTCCTGTTCGGCCTGCTGTTTGGCTTCGATGGAGCCTTTCAGCATGGCGGGCAGTTGCACGTCACGAAGCAACACCGCTTCGACGATTACGCCGCGCACCGAGAGTTGTGCAGTCAACTCGTCTTGAATTTGTTGCTGCACGAGTTCGCGCGCGTTGGTGTACAGCGCGTTGGCCGTGTGCGAGGACGTAGAAGCGCGGATCGCGGCTCGGAGCGTGGGCTCAACGATTTTCTCGGCGTAGTTTTCGCCCACGGTCTGATAGACCTGCGCGGCTTTATCCCGATCAAGACGGAAAAGCAGAGAAGTATCAAGAGCCAGGATGAGTCCCTCATTGGAAGGAACATTGGCGCTTTCCTTGACCGATTGAGTCTGCACGGAAAGCTTCTGGACGGATTTCAGTGGGTTGATCAAGTGGATGCCTTCGCCGAGAACCTGTCCGGTGACTCTACCGAAAAGGGTCAGTACCCCGACATTTCCCGTGGGAATAGAGGTGGTGCTGGAAAAGAGCAGGATCAACAGCAGAATTACGGCAACGATGCGCAGAAAACGATTTCTGAAGCCGGAAAAGTTTGGCATGGCGCGAAGCGAGCCGCCCAAATCGAAATCACCGCGTCCGGTAGTGGTCATGCTTTTTCTCCGTCCCAAGCTGGGTCGAACTGAGTGCTTTCAGGTTGTAGCAATCATCTTATGCTGCAGCGAGGAGCGCAACTTGGGCCGGGCGAGAAAGGTCCCGTCACAAATAATGGTCAAAGATTTCACAGGAAATCCACACCCCTGCAACCTGACCCCTACATGTTGTAGGGTTTTTCTTGACACTACTGGCTTCCCGCTTCACAATCCGGCGTATTCACTGCTTCGGTCGCACGGCGAAGTAAATTCGACCGCTGCGGCCACTGGGGGAAGCACGATGCAATACTTGCCGGGCTGGACTGTGCAGTGCATCAATCAGGAATGTTCCGCACGCGGGCACTGGTTGCGTGCGCATCTTTCCGGTCCCAACGCGGGGTTGGAATTCTGCCCCAGTTGCGGAAGTTCCCTGCGGGCAGTGCCGCCGCCGATCGGCCCGCGCCTCCGCATGAGGCCACGTTCGCTGGCGGCTCGGCCGCTGCGTCCCAGACCACGCTAGATTTTTTGTTGGCGTCGCGCCATCATAAAAAAAGACCGGAGGCTGAATGCTCCGGTCTTTTTCTTTTTGCATCCCGCTCTTAGACTCTAGCGACATTCCCGCCATTTCCGATGGCGATGCAAGCCTTCGATACGGGGTACTCTACCCCACATTTTTCACCAGTACTGATTCTAAAGAAGGTTAAAGTTGATTGTTTTCATACACGTTTGCAAGTGCTGATTCTAAAGAGCTTAGTGAGCGGCCCAGAGGAAGTTCTGCTATGCAACAAAAGCCGACGGACAGGAACCAAGCGCGGTCTTGCTCACGAGCGATATAACCGAAGAGGCATCTCAGGTCAAGCACAACTATTGGGGAGAAGTTAGCTTGCGGCTGACGAGCGTGGGTGCTGCTAATCGTGCGTGAGGTCTCAGCTTTCCATTAAACCCTTTTCGAGCATCTCTTCCTCACTGAGCCAGAGGTCGGGGATGTTGGCGGAACCCAGGCGAAGAATGTCTTCTAACGCGCCGCGAACTTCGCTGCGACGGAAATCCACACCAATGCGGTCCAGAAGATCGAGCAGCGGCTGAGCGCCTTCTGCCAGAAGCGGCTTCGGTCTGACGCCAACGCGGTCGAGACGATGATAGGTGAGTACGTATACAGCGCGCGGGCCGGTGCCGTGGCGGACGATGTGAAGAAAAGCCCGCGTCTGCATTCCTGCAGCATCGGGCGTTACGGCTGTGCGAGGGGCAGAGGCGCTCATCGCGTGTGTCGATTTATGTCGGGGTTTGTACGTACAACTTGTTTATCTACGGGTTTGTAAAACAAACCCTTAAACCCTGAAACCCGGTAGCTAGGCATCCTCAACTGCACCCGCTGGTGCTGCCGCAGTTTTCGCATTTGTAGCAAGCGCCGTTGGGCACCATCAACATGCCGCACTCGCTGCAGGTTGGCGCGCCTTCATGGGCATTGCTGGGGGTGCGGGAGCCGGGTGACTCCGACGCCTTGATAACCGGGGGCAGAGCCAGAGTGGTTTGCATCGGCGCGGTGACGATCACTTCGGGAACGGCACCGTTGAGCTTCAAATAGTCCGAGGATATAAAACGGCCGCCCAGCCAGCGTGCGATGTAATCGAGCACCGAGGAGACGAAACGAATATTTGCGTTGGCGGTGATTCCACTCGGTTCGAAGCGAGTGTTGAGGAGTTTGTCCACGAACACCTTGAGCGGCACACCATATTGCAGACCGATGGAGATAGTGAGTGCCAGGCCGTCCATGACGCCAGAAAGTGTCGAGCCTTCCTTGGACATTTTGATGAAAACTTCCCCGGGGCGGCTGTCTTCGTACAGGCCGACGGTGATGTAGCCTTCGTGGCCGCCGACGCTAAACTTGTGGGTGACCGAAGCGCGTTCCGACGGCATTTTTTCGCGTTGCGCGCGGGCGAAGAGTTCGCGCTGCATGGGTTCGACGGCGGCGGCGACAGCAGCCGCCGCTTCGGCCGGCTTGTCTTTCTTGTCGTCCTTCTTTTCCCCGCCAGCATTGAGTGGCTGCGACTTTTTGGAATTGTCGCGGTAGATGGCTACGGCCTTGAGCCCGAGTTTCCAGGACTCCATGTAAGCGTTGCTGATGTCTTCGATGGTGGATTCTTCCGGCATGTTGATGGTTTTGGAGATAGCGCCGGAAAGAAATGGCTGAGCAGCAGCCATCATTTTGACGTGGCCAGTCCAGGTGATGGAACGGCCGCCGGCGAGAGCCAGCGAGCAATCGAAAACCGGCAGATGTTCCGGCCTGAAGAAGGGTGCGCCTTCGACGGTGCTATTTTTGTCAATGTAAGCAACGATTTCGCTGGTTTGTTCCGGAGTGTAGCCAAGCTTCATCATCGCTTGCGGAACGGTGTTGTTGACGATTTTGATCAAGCCGCCGCCGACGAGCTTTTTGTACTTCACGAGCGCGAGGTCGGGCTCGATGCCGGTGGTATCGCAATCCATCATGAAGCCGATAGTGCCGGTAGGAGCAAGAACGGTGACCTGCGAATTCTTAAAGCCGTGTTCTTCGCCGAGGGACAACGCCTGGTCCCAGGAATGTTGCGCTGCTAACAACAGATCCGGCTGTACGTGGGCCGGATTGATGCCGCGCATGGAATCGCGATGCATGCGAATGACGTCAATCATGGCTTCGCGGTTGACGGCGTAGCCCGGGAACGGCCCCATTCTTTCCGCGACGCGAGCCGACTGCGCGTACGCTGCGCCGCACATCAGCGCGGTGACGGCACCGGCGACGTCACGGCCTTCATCGGAGTCGTACGGCAGAGCCATGGACATTAGAAGTGCGCCGAGATTGGCGTAGCCCAGGCCCAGCGGCCGGAAATTATGCGAATTTTCGGCAATTCTTGGCGTGGGATAGCTGGCAAAGTCCACCAAGATTTCCTGCGCGGTAATGGTGAGGTCCACCGCGTGCTTGTACGCCGCAACATCAAACTGGCCGCTAGAGTTTACAAACTTCATCAGATTGAGCGAGGCCAGGTTGCAGGCAGTGTCGTCCAGGAACATGTATTCGGAGCACGGGTTGCTGGCGTTGATGCGAGCCGTGGTCTTGCAGGTATGCCAGCGATTGACGGTGGTGTCGAACTGCATGCCAGGGTCGCCGCAATGCCAAGTGGATTCGGCCATCTTGTAGATCAAATCGCGCGCGCGAAGCTTATCGGCGGGCTGGCCGTCGATGACGTTCTTGGTCCACCAATCTTTATCTTGTTCAACGGCACGCATGAAGTCGTCGCTGACGCGGACAGAGTGATTGGCATTCTGGAAAAAGATCGAGGTGTAGGCTTCGCCATCGATTGCGGAATCGTAGCCAGCGCGGATCAGCGCGTGGGCTTTGGTTTCTTCTTTATATTTGCACTCGATGAATTCAACGATGTCCGGATGGTCGACGTTGAGGATGACCATCTTGGCGGCGCGACGCGTCTTGCCGCCGCTCTTGATGACGCCGGCAAAAGCGTCGAAACCTTTCATGAAGCTGACCGGCCCGGAAGCGATGCCGCCGCCGGAGAGAGTTTCCTTGCTGCCACGCAACGCGGAAAAATTCGTCCCGGTGCCCGAGCCCCATTTGAAAAGCATGCCTTCGGTGCGAGTCAGGCCCATGATGGATTCCATGTTGTCCTGCACGGAGTTGATGAAGCAGGCGGAGCATTGTGGCTTGGATTGCACGCCGACGTTGAACCAGACCGGCGAATTGAACGCCATTTTCTGCTCAACAAGAAGGTGGGTCAGTTCCTCCTTGAAAGCATCGCGCGACGCGTTATCGGCGAAGTAGCCACCTTCAGTGCCCCAGCGAACGATGGTATTCACGACTCGGGCAATCAACGTGCGCACCGAACCTTCGCGCTCGGTACTACCGGGCTTGCCGTGAAAATATTTGCTGGCGACAATGTTGGTCGCGGTCTGCGACCAGGTCTTGGGGACTTCCACATCGTCCTGGCGGAAGATGGTGGCGCCCTTTTCGTTGCCAATCAGCGCAGTGCGCTTTTCCCATTCGACCGCGTCGAATGGCGAAATCTTTCCATCGGTGAAGAAGCGGTCAAATACCAATCCACTCTGCGTTCCGGGAGTCTCGCGTGTTTCCGCTTCCACTGACTTGCCATGAAGTGCCGGCTTCACCGTTGCCATCCTGTTCCTCCCAAGCGCTGGGTTCCCAGTGGCTGACTTGGGGGAACCCTATTATTTTACTCCTCTGCGTTGCAGAGGTCATGCGCATCACAATTTTTAGAAAGCTACTAACTATTAGTCCCAAGCGATTCGCGTTAACGTGAAAGCCGCCGGGATTCGCAAAAGTTTGCAGCACGAATTTACGGCGCCAAGTCTGGCGTCCGCAAACGAAAACGACCTGCCATCGGCTATCTAAATGAAGCTGAGCCTCATGGCAAGCCCACCACTTCGCGCGTACAAAGGCGCGGAGCAGTCACTTCGCGCTGGATTGTGATGCGAAAACCCGGGAAAGTTTCGTGTTAGACCGGACTTGGTCACCCTCGACTGGGTCCGTCTGGCGCTTTCACGATCCCCCGAATCTGGAGTTGCAGTATCAACGGCGGGAAAAATCCTGTCAAGAGAAAAACGCAAAATGTGGATGAGATTTTCTCAAAGCGCCCATATCTTGTGGTACGTATGCCAGGTGCGCGTGAGTTTGCCGGAAAGAAATGACACAGAAATGAACGGCAACACTCTCGTAACCTGCTTATGAGAAACCTCTTAACTGCTTTCGACGCGAATCGCAACCACGAAATGCGCAGGAAAATTTTCTCCCGGCGAATCGCAAACTTTTTCAACAGCTGGCACGCAAAATTTTCTTCGCTCGCGGGCCTACAAAAACTTGTTTGCGTGAGAATTTCTTCGTATGTACGCTACCGTGCGCCGAGCCGGCAAAACTTTTCCGCAGAAATAGGATTTGTTTTTCGGAACGGCGAGAAATTTCCGCTGCCCAGATCGTGCGAGGCGAGGCCGGCCGAATCACCGCAATTTTGCTGCTTCCTTTCGCTGCCAACTGCCGCTAAACTTTTCGCATCCAAATCTATATGACTCGAAATCGCTTGCCGGCGATGGTCTTTCTTTTTCTGGCCACAACCACGTCCGCGCAGGAACCTTCTACTCCCGCCGCTCCGCCGGTGATGCGCTCGGCGTATGGCGACAAATTGCGACTCCCCGGTCTGCCGAATGGCGGACGCGTAAACGATTTTCTTTATCGCGGTGCGCAACCGCACCCCGCAGGAATACAAAAGTTGAAAAATTTGGGGATTACCACTATCGTGGACTTGCGTGGCGAAAATCCCGCGCAAAGAGATTCCGAAAAACAGCAGGCGGAATCGCTGGGAATTCGCTTCGTAAGCATTCCGGTCAGCGGATGGGATCCACCGAGTAATGAGCAAGTGGCACAATTCCTGGCGTTGTTTCGCAACAATCCAAAAGAAAAAGTTTTCGTACACTGCCGATTCGGCGATGATCGCACGGGAGTTTTCGTCGCTACTTATCGAATGGCTTATGAGGGCTGGCCCGCCACCCAAGCTATGAACGAGATGTATTTTTTCGGTTTTAACGGGTTTTGGCACCCGTCCATGAAGTCATTTATCAGGGATTTTCCGGCGCGGCTGAAAAGTGCGCCGGCGCTGGTCAAATACAAGGCCAATGACTCGAATGACGGTAACCCACTGAAACCGCCCGATTTAGTCTCGCCTCGGTCAAAGTAACCTCAAATATTTCAATGGGTTAGCTGTGTTTCCGTCCTAGTACCTCGGTTTACCATTTTTCGGAACTATCGCTTCATTTGCGTTGCGGCCTCCCGACGGTAAATTACGAGCCAGGAACGGAAGGTCCCCATGCAAGTCGGACGTTACCAACTCTTTGAGACTCTTGGCGTCGGCGCCACCAGCCGGGTAGTGCGCGGATTTGACCCGATGATCGGGCGGCAACTGGCAATAAAGCTTTTTCGTCCCGAACTCGCAATTGGCGAAGCGCGCGAACGATTCCTTCGCGAAGCCCGGGTGGTGGGGCAGTTGACTCATCCCAACATCATTACGCTGCACGATATGGGAATCGAGGAATCGACACAGACTCCTTACCTGGTGATGGAATTCATTGATGGCACGCCGCTCGATCGTTTGCTTGAGAAAGGTACCTTGCCGCTGCCGCGCGCTTGTGCGTGGATTGCGCACGCGGCCGAAGCGCTGGACGTGGCGCACACCCGCGGAGTGATTCACGGAGACGTAAAGCCAGCGAACATCCTGATTACCACGGACGGAAAAGTGAAGCTTACGGATTTTGGCATGGCGCGCGTCGCAAAACGCGACACCGGGGATTCTCCTTTGCTGGGTACGCCTGCGTACTGGTGCCCGGAACAAATCATGGGCCGTCCGCAGGATGCGCGTTCGGACATTTTTTCGCTGGGCGTGGTGCTCTACGAAATGGTGACTGGAACGCGGCCGTTTGAAGCGGATTCTTTGCAGGGAGTTTGCAATCGCGTGCTGTCGTCAACCGTTACCATGCCATCGCAGCTTCAGCCCTCGGTTCCTACGAGCTTTGATGAAATAATCGCGGCGTGCCTGACCAAGAATCCCGAAGCGCGACTGTCGTCCGCAGAAAAGTTGGCCCAGATGCTGTATCCGTTGGCAAGACGCAAGGCGGTTGTGAGCGCTCAGCCACAGGCAAAACCAGCGGTCCCGGTCACGCTGCGCGATCGCGCATCACGGCTTTTGCGCTCAGCGTAAATCTCCCTACTCTAGCTTCCAGAACGAAAGATAGAGTCTTCAAGTGCGGCGAAAGCTGCTCGGACGGCCAGCGAAAGAACCTCGAAAGACGGGCGTAGGAAAAAACTTCCCGGTACTTCCGTCCTCAGGTTTTTCAGGACTTAAGGCCCATTTTGCAACCGCTTAGGGTCTGTCAGGCTTACCTGGCAAGTGGAGAACTGTCCCGGACCACAACATGACACAGACACGCTATGAGATCGTAAGCCCGATCGGCATCGGAGCTACCAGCCGCGTTGATAAAGCGCACGACACACTCATCGACCGAACTGTGGCGATGAAAACGTTCGGGCACGGATTCGGCTCCGAAGAGCTCGAGAAGCAGTTCATGCGTGAAGCGCAGATATTGGGACGGCTTTCCCATCCCAACATCGTCTCGATTTACGATTTGGGGACCAATGAGGATGGTGCAGCGTACCTGGTGATGGAATTCGTACCCGGCAAAACGCTGGAATCGGTGCTGGCGGCGCAAGGCGCTTTGCCGCTGTCACGTGTTGGCGTCTGGGCCGGCGATCTGGCCAACGCCCTGAATCGCGCGCATCGTGCCGGAATCGTTCATGGCGACGTCAAGCCGGCAAATATTTTCGTGACCGACGAAGGTCACATTAAGCTGGGCGATTTTGGAATTGCCCGCTACGCGACGCAACTTTCGGGAACAGGAAAGCTTGTGGGTACACCGGCTTATCTCTCGCCCGAGCAGATCAAGGGAGAAACGCAGGATCACCGCTCGGACATTTTTTCGTTGGGAATTATTCTGTATCAGATGGCTACCGGAGTTCGCCCATTTGACGGCTCGTCCGTAACCGCGGTGTGTGCGCAGATCGTTGCGTCAGAACCAGCTCCGCCATCGCGTCACAATCCAGAATTGCCAAAGGAATTCGATCGCATCGTGATGCGATGCCTGTCGAAAGATCCCAACGCGCGTTACGCTTCCGGTGAATCGCTCGCGGCATCGCTTTATCCGTTTGCGAGAAGCAAGCCCGAAGCGGCTCCCAACCGGTTTGATTTTTCGTGGTGGAGGCGGCCGCTGCACACTCGCGACGCATGGATTGCTCTTGCGGCTTGCTTTGCGGCGATTCTGACCCTGGCCGGCGCCCACAATTTGAATGCGCGTCGCGGTCATAACAGTACTGTGTTAGCCGCGGCTAGCGTCGCCAACGAACCGGTGACCAACAGCACGAAGTCGCCGCTGGAAGTGGGACTTCCGATCACTGGCGGTCCGATAACGCTTACAGGTATCGCGAACTTAAACGGTGGGTATGCTGCTGCGCCCAATCAGAAGCCATCCGCACATGTACAAGCTTCGCCTGCAAGACGTTCCCCGCGGTCGGTGGCCAAGCACCATAGCGAAACCCGCACGGACGTTCAATCTGGATTGCTTACTGGCACCAGAAACGTCAGCGACAATTCAGCGCGCGTCGGCGATGCTGCAAACCCGACGGCTGCAATTGCGCCTGCTGGCAACCCAGAAGTGCCTGTAAATATAGAAATTGCATCGGCGATCGGCGGGGAAACCCTTGCTGTCTACGCAGACCAGCATTTGCTGGCCACGTCTCCGCTCTCGGTCACTGCTTCAGGCGAGGTACTTCATCTGGAACGGCCACTTGCTGCTGGACCCCATGAGTTTCGCGTCGTGCTGTACCGTCCGGACCAAAGTCTCCATCTGGAGCGTGGCGGATTGGCTGAAATACAAAGCGGCAATGCCAACCTGCTCTCAATTAAGGTTGTGAAGCACGCCAAGATGCTTGTAAAGCGTGACGCTGCTCTGGAAATTCTCTGGCCAGGAGCGCCAGCGGCAAAGAACTCCAAACCTGCGGAAACCATTGCGGATGCTTCTACCTCGCCGCACAAAGCCTGGTAAGACGTTTTTGCGAATCTTTGGCTATCGTCAAAGATGCGAACGGAAAGACGCCAACTAGCCGCTGCGTAGATAATTGCGGCCGTGAATGGTTCGAACTATTCCTTCGAAAATAGATTCAGGCTGTTTGCGCCATGGGTTCAACGGTTACCTTAAGGCCGAGCGCTTCGAGTCTCTTAACGAGTTTGTGCTTGAGCGTTTCCGGGTGGAGGCGATCGAAGTAGTCTCCACCAAGATCCCGATATTCGACTGGTGCCTTCAGAATGTGGAAGGCAATGACCAGGAGGGTGTGCGCGGTGGCAATGGTGGCCTTCTTTACGCCACGGCGGGCAGCCACTCTCCTGAACTGTGCAGAAAGATAGTTGTGCTTCAAGGGCGTCCAGACCACATTCGTAAACGGGCTCAACCGCGCCAGAATAGTTCGACCTTCTTTCGCTCGCGGGTCCCCAATATATCGCTGCTCGCTCCCATTTTCATGGTCAGTTGTGGTCCTGAAAGGACCATGGCTCATTCGTAACGAAGAGCTTCGACTGGATCCAGTTTTGCAGCTTTCATCGCGGGCCAAACGCCGAAAATCAGCCCAATAGAAACGCTCACAGTTACGCCGAGAATCGCCGCCCACGCGGGCACGGTGCCCTGCCATTTTAGTGTGGCGCGAATCAGCAAAACCAGCGCATTCACGGCGATGAGCGCGATGACGCCGCCCGTCCCCGTTAGTGTCATGGCTTCCAACAGGAATTGCCAGGTAATGTCCTTGCTTTTCGCGCCGATGGCTTTGCGGATGCCGATTTCGCGCGTGCGCTCCGTGACGCTGACCAGCATGATATTCATTACGCCCACGCCACCGATCAGCAAGCCGATGCTGCTCAACACGATGGTTCCGATGTACACCATAGCCATGATGTTGTGGAACTCTTCTACTGTTTGAGCCGCAGTGCCAATCGAGAAATTGTTTTTCGCTTCGTAGGCAACGTTGCGGCGCCGCCGCAAAATTTCCGTAACTTCGTCAACCATCGGGTCCAGTAACCCCGGATACGCCTGCACGCGCATGTTCAATTCGTCCGCGGATGGATAGGTCTTCTTGAAGGTGTTGAAGGGAATCAACACACGGCGATCCTCATCGCCCATGCCGAATCCGCCTTTGGGCTTTTCGACCACGCCAATCACCTGGAAGTCGGTGCCATCAATCATGACGTCCTTGCCGATGGGATGGCCTTCGGGAAAGAGCACCGGCGCTACGTTTTCGCCTAGCATGACGACTTTTTCGCGGTGCAAATCGTCGCCCTCACTGATGAAGCGTCCGTCGAGCGTCGAAGCATTGGCATACACCTGTCCAAAATTCGGCTGCACCCCGCGAAAATCAATCGCAGTGACCTCGCCGGCTTTGGTCCGCACGGTGTGCGATTGCTTCCAGGAGGTCTGGATAAAAGCAGTGACGCTCTTTACATCTCGGCCGCCTTCCTTGATGGCCTCGGCGTCCTCGATGGTAAGCGGTTTGCGCAGCCGCTCTTCGAGCGGCGGCTCGTTGCCGCCGTGGAACCCCTGGTCCCACTTGGAAACGAAAGCGGTGTCCGCGCCAAACTGCTTGATGTTTTCCTGGATTTGATAGTCGAAGCCAGTGATCAGCGCGGCAACCAGCATGATTACGCTAACTCCCAGGACTACGCCAAACACAGTCAGCCCGCTGCGCAGCTTATGCGCGCGTAGCGTGTCCATGGCCTGCTTTAGATTTTCGCCGTGTGCCTGGGCCATACGACGCTCCTATCCGTCCGCTCTTAATGCTTCGATGGGATCCAGCTTTGCCGCGCGCATGGCAGGATAGATGCCGAAGAACAATCCAACCGCGGTAGACACAACCAAAGAAAGAATTACGGCGCCCAAAGGCATTTGCATGGGAATGGAAGTCAAAGTTCGGCCCAAAGTGACCAGCGCATAGGCAGCGATAAGTCCCATGACTCCGCCCACCGCGGCCAGCACACCGGATTCGGTCATAAACTGCAGCATGATATGAATCTTCCTGGCACCCAGGGACCGGCGCACGCCGATTTCGTGGGTACGTTCAGTGACACTGGCCAGCATGATGTTCATGATCACGATGCCGCCGACCACCAGAAAGACGCTGACCAGACCAACCGCTACGGTCGCAAGCGTGCCTGTCAATTGATGCCACAGCGCCATGATCGAATCGGAACCAAGAATTGCAAAATTATCTGGCGCGTCGTACGCCAGGTGACGGCGCGCGCGCATCAGCATGCGCGCTTCGTCTTTTGAGGGGTCCATCATCTCGGAGCTCGGTGACTGAACAAAAATTCCCACCCAGTCACTCTGTTTGTGGAACTCTCGCTGGTAGGTGTGGATGGGCATGATGACGAAATTGTCTTGCGATTGGCCAAAGGCGCTGCCGATGGGAGTCGCGACTCCAATCACTTGATACTCATGGGTTTCCGCACGCAGCGTTTTGCCGATGGGATCCACGTTCGGGAACAACTTCGCCGCTACGTCCGCGCCGATGAATACAATTTGTGAGCGATGTTCGTCGTCGGCCTCGGTGATCATGCGGCCCTGCGCAATACCAATATTGCGAACGTCGGTGTAATTGGCGGTAACGCCCATGACGTCGGTCCGCTCGAGCCGCTCGTTACCGGCTTTCAAGTCCATGTTGCGGTCATCCAAAGCCGCGACGGCATTCGCGGTCTTCATGTTGTCGCGCAAATACTCGAATTCATCCATGGTCAGCAGCGGCCGCTTTTGCGCCTTTACCCACTGGTCGTTACTGGTGATGATGCCAAAGCGGTCCACGATAAAAACATTGGCGCCGAGATTGGCGATGCGGTCGGCAACGTAAAAATTCATACCCGCAACGACGCTCATCACCACCACAAGAGTCGTGACGGCCAAAATGACGCCCAGCAGCGTCAGAAAGCTGCGTAGTTTGTGCGCGCGCAGGGAATCCAACGCCAGACGAAAAGTCTCAAATAGGGCCACCAGCGAACGCCGGATTCGGGCCATCCGCGTAGCGCGATCGGCAGCTCCTACAGCGACACTTACTTGGCTGAATCTTTCGAGTGGCGTGACACCCAACTTGATCTCCCGGGTCGGCGGCGGCGGAAAGGTCCGTGTCTTTAATACGCGCGAGAACACCCTTTCGTTCCTTATTAGACGTTAAAAACTCATGATGGCTTTCCGCGAGGCCCATAACATTATCGCTGATAAGAGGCTGGGTGAGGCGCACTGGGTACGCAAAAGTTCTATACTCGCCCCGTAAGCTCAGCATTCTATGTAGGTTAGACGACGGCATGATTGCCGCGGGTCGATTTGCAGGGAATAGCGCTCCTTGACAGATGCAACACCATACAGTCGGAGAGAATCCAAAAAGTGTCACCAAGTTGGGTAGAGTCTGTCTTGGGAGCACCGCTTTGTTCTATTCGTCAAAAGTTCTGTTGGCCGTGACGGCCCTAGCCATGCTCGTGGGGCCCTCTACGCAAGATGCTTTTACCAAGGCGGGAGATTCAAGTGCAGCTTCTGCTGCTCCTACGCGCGAAGTAATGAGCCACGTCATCGACGGCTTGAAAGAGGCCGAGCACGCGCAATACCTTTACGAACGAATCGAACGAGTGGAATCGCGCAAGCAGGCCGGAGATGCCGATCCACAAAGTGTGCGAATTTTCCGGGTGATACCGGCCGGAACTGGCATGGCAAAAATTCCCCTGGGGCTGGACGGCAAGCCCGCGGACGCCGACGCCTATCGCGCAGAACTCGACAAGCTGCTGAAGTCGCTTGCCTGGGCGGTCGAAACGGGGCAAACGCAGCGCGAAGCCTACCAGAAAATTCAGAAAAAACAAAAAGACCGCGACGACCTGATCGATGCCACACGCAATGCTTTTCTTCTGACCTACGTCGGCCAGGAGGCCCATGGCGACCGCCGGCTTTCTAAATATCGCATGATACCGAATCCCGCCTTCAAGCCGAGCAATCGCGCCACTTCAGTCTATATGAAGGTCAAAGGCTTTTTGTGGGTGGATGACTCCGCGCAGCAGTTGGCGCAGGTGCAAGGCGAAGTGACCGACGACATCTCATTGGGAGTATTTCTGGCAAAAATCTACAAGGGCAGCCGATTTATGCAGGACCGTTACGAAATGACGCCAGGAATTTGGTTACCGTCTTTCACGCAATACGATTTTGACGGGCGAAAATTTTTCTCGAACATTTCGGTGCACGAAAAAACATTTTATAGCGCCTACAAACGCATCGGGCCGCCGGCCGAGGCCATTCCGCAGATACAGTCGGAACTGGCGCGTCTGGACGAAATGAAAGCGAAACCTGCCAATGAGCATAGAAACTGATTGAGATTTCTTCGGGGCATTGGGGTTTAATCGAGAAAGAGGTGCGCCCTGTGATCCCCGAACCTTCGGCCCGGATGTGTTTGTCTCGTCTTTCTTCGCGGATAGTTTTTTCCGCGTGGCTGTTCCTCAGTGGCGCCGCAATCGTTTCTGGGCAGCAACCTAGCGACACTTCCTCAAGCACCGCCAATGCAAAACCGAAAAGAGTTTGGACGAATGACGACGTCGCGCCGGCAAGCGCCAGCGTCACCGTGGCGGGAAAGGCTGCAACCTCGCCCGCGCCTGCGGCGCCTGGCGCGAACGCACAACTCGCCAGCCAGCTGCGCGGCAAACTGGAAAAGTTGGTAGCCCAGTGGAAGGTCGTGGACACACAACTCGATGAGCTGAAGCGCTTTCAGGCTGGCGAATTAAGCGGCGACGCTGGAAGGCAGTTGCATAAGCGTTACAGCTCCGCGCCCATCCCGGAACAAATCGCCAAGCTCGGGGAAAAAAGAAACAGTCTGCAAGACCAGATCGAAGCGATTTATGAAGAAGCACGCAAAAAGGGCATCCTGCCCGGTCAATTGCGAGAGCCCTGATTTTTAGCGCGACTGAAACTTTGTTTTAAAAACAAATCACGTCTACAATCCATCGTCGCTGCCTGCTTCTCGGAATCTTCATTCCGTTTCGACGATCGGAGAACCCAAATCCACTTCCTCGGCATTGACGTTGGCACCGGCGGCACACGCGCGTTGTTGATGGACGTCTCCGGCGCGGTCGTGGCGTCGGGCACTGAAGAACATCAACCTTTTGCTTCGCCGCACCCCGGCTGGGCGGAACAAGATCCGCGCGATTGGTGGCGCGCCTGCGGCGCCGCGGTAAAAAAGGCCCTGCAGAAATCAACGATTCACTGCGAAGAAATCGCCTGCGTCGGCTTCTCCGGCCAGATGCACGGAGCGGTTCTGCTGGACTGCGCCGGTGAAGTGGTGCGCCCCGCGCTGATCTGGTGCGATCAGCGCACTGAAAAGCAATCGCGCGACCTTTCGGAAAAATTTGGCACCGACCGCCTGATTCAGCTCACCTGCAATCCGCCGTTGACGAATTTCACTCTGACCAAAATTCTGTGGGTACGCGAAAACGAGCCGCATCTCTGGGCGCGCGTTCGCCACATCATGCTGCCCAAGGATTACGTTCGCTTCCGCCTCACCGGCGACCGCGCCATTGACCTGGCCGATGCCAGCGGCACGCTGCTGCTTGATGTCGCAAAGCGCGCATGGTCGGCGGAAGTGCTTTCCGGCACCGGCGTGGACAAAAGTGTTCTTCCCGCGCTTTACGAGTCGCCCGAAGTTTGCGGCAAGCTCAATCGAGAAGGCGCTGCCGCGACCGGTTTGAAAATAGGCACTCCGGTGGTTGCCGGTGCCGGCGATCAAGCGGCCGGCGCGGTTGGAATGGGGATCGTTCGCGCAGGCGTAGTCAGCGCGACCATCGGAACTTCCGGCGTGGTCTTCGCTGCCACCGATCGTCCGGCACTTGATCCTCGCGGCCGGCTGCACACGTTTTGCCACGCTGTTCCCGGACGCTGGCACGTTATGGGTGTTACGCAAGCCGCGGGACTTTCGCTGCGCTGGTTTCGCGACACCTTTGGCCTTTCGATGGCGGCCCTAAATAATCCGCATCGCGACCCTTACGAGCTTCTTTCCGAAGAGGCCGCCACCGCGCCAACTGGTGCGGACGGACTGCTTTGGGCACCCTACTTGATGGGCGAACGCACACCGCATCTGGATCCCAATGCACACGGCGCGCTGGTCGGCATCACTCCGTCGCATCGCCGCGCTCACATTGTGCGCGCCATTCTCGAGGGCGTCGCCTTCAGCCTGCAAGATTCCTTTGCAATTTTTGCGGAGATGAAAGTTCCAGTAACAAAAATACGCCTCGGCGGAGGTGGTGCGCGCTCACCGCTCTGGCGGCAGATTCAAGCCGACGTGTACAACCACGAAGTCGAACTCCTCGCCGCCGAAGAGGGCGCAGCCTACGGTGCGGCCATACTCGCCGCCGTCGGCGCGCGCTGCTTCGCCTCCGTAGACGAAGCCTGCGACGCCGTCGTCCACGTCGCTTCCCGCGTCAAACCCAATCCTGCCTCCTCCGCCCTCTTGCAAAAAAACTACGGCAAATTCCGCCGCCTCTATCCCGCTCTCCACTCCGTCTGAATCGCGATCACGGTCTCGTGCTTTCTTAAGGTTCACTGTGTACCACATGTGGCCGCCAAAGCGTTTGGCAAGCGAGTACTCTTTCGCGTCGCTGACGCGAAAACCAGGCGCGCCTAATTTTTCGTAGTCTTCGAGCAGTCGCTACGCGCCACTATTGTAAGCGGCTTTTGCGGCGGACGACTCAACTGCTACCGGGCTGGTAAACAAAACGGCGTTCGGGATGAGCACTCGCCTGCCGTCTTTAGTGCTTACGATCGTTGCGCGTGACTGAATGTCATGGACGGTTCCTTCGATGCCGGTGACACTAATGAAGTCCCCCAACTGAAACGGCTCCTGCAACAGGAGCAGAATCCCGGCGAGAAAGTTTTGCAGGATATTCTGAAAAGCAAAACCAATTGCCACTGTGCCAACCCCGAGCAATTTGATCAGATCGCCGGCTTTGAACGACGGAGCAACAACCGAGAGTGCGATCAGGAAACCCAGGATCAATATGCTGGTCTGAACCAGTCGGGCCATCAGCAAAGCGATTCCCTGATGTTTCCGCTGGCGTTGTAGCCAACGTCGCGCGAGAGACTTGCCGGCTGCCCCAAGTAACAGAAACGCAAAGAAAATAAGAAGAGCCAGTAGAATGTTGGGCACAAGCGAGATTGTTTGGTTGATGATCTTGACGCCGGTATTCCAGGCGTTAGAAAAGTCGATGGGCATGAAGCCCTCCTGTAACAATGCTCTTGAGGGCTGCTGCAACTACAGGATAATCATTCCCGCGTACCTACGCTAGTACCTAACTTTCATTGTGAAATGCAAATGATCGGGAGCAAGGGGCAAGGGCCGGCTGAAACTGATCAACTCTATGCTTTTTTGCGTCCCGGCCGAAACGTGCCGCAATACACGCCGCCCAGCACAATCAACAGCCCTCCCCACCACACCGGTGCATGCAGATTCGCGAGCACGGTATCAGGCGGATGCAACCACTCTGCCAGGCCGCTGGCAAAAATCAGGATGCCGTATACCAGGAACAGCACGCCGACAAAAAACCAAACTGGAATGATTTCGTTTTTTTCGCTCATGAGCTCACCAGAAAATAATTTGCAGAACAACCAGAAGCGCCATCGCGACGCCGCCCCAGAAGATCGGCCGATGCAATAATCCAGCGCGATCCTCGTGAGCCACTTCCGTCCGGCTATAGACCAGGCCTTTCAGCTCGGCGTCAGGACGCGGTTTCGTCACCATGGTCACCAGCAAAGTTACTAGCACACACGTGACACAAGACCACAGCGACTGGTACATATCCTGCGCCAGTCCCTTGGCGTCCGGAGATAGAGCAAAGACGGCGATCCATCGCGGAGCGAATTTCATCGCCGAAAATATTCCGATGGAAGTGAGTGTGCCGGCGAGCAATCCCCAGAATCCGGCGGCCTTGGTAACGCGCTTCCACATCATTCCCAGCAGCACGGTGCCAAACAGCGGCGCAATAAAAAATCCGAACAGGGCCTGTACGTAGTCCATGATGCTGGCAAAGCCCATGGCCAGATACGCTGTGCCAATGCTAATGAACACGCCAATCAGCGTGCACCAACGGCCCATCGAAACATAATGCTGGTCGGGCGCATGCTTGCGGATGAATGGGCGATACAGATCGTAAGTCCAGACCGTGGCGAAAG
>Ga0185299_10004162_pt1 | contig 17818 bp, 26 predicted proteins | sample PaiPotPPA55metaG_FD_128002 | JGI IMG/M metagenome (GOLD analysis project Ga0185299, IMG submission 128002) | Iron sulfur acid spring bacterial and archeal communities from Banff, Canada, to study Microbial Dark Matter (Phase II) - Paint Pots PPA... ...
AGTAGACCTTTCAGCCAAGCTGTGCGCTCTCGCGCATTTTTGTCTGCGCGCTTTGCGGGAGCCGCGCCCTTCGCATCGCGATTCTACGATGCCTGGGCACAAAAATTTTCTGCGCGCGATTGTCGACCGCTGTGCGGTCGCATAGAAGAGGAAACTGTGCCGACGTTTTCGCAATTAGTTCGCATGGGCCGCGAGAAGGTCCAGGTCAAGACGAAGTCGCCCGCTTTGATGGGCTGCCCGGAAAAGCGCGGCGTGTGCATTCGCGTGTATACGCAAACGCCGAAGAAACCGAACTCCGCGCTGCGCAAAGTTGCTCGCGTGCGTTTGACGAACTCGGTCGAAGTGACCACGTACATTCCCGGCATCGGCCACAACTTGCAAGAGCACTCCATCGTGCTCGTGCGCGGCGGTCGCGTGAAGGATCTGCCTGGCGTGCGCTATCACATCGTGCGCGGAACATTGGACGCCGCGGGCGTCGAGAATCGTAAGCAGGGTCGCTCGAAGTACGGAGCGAAGCGGCCTAAGGCAGCCCAGAAGTAAGAGCAAATTTTAGGAGCGAGCGAGAAACATGCCACGCAAAGGAATTGTAAGCCGTCGCGCACAAGCTACCGACCCGGTCTACGGCAGCGATCTCGTCGAGAAGTTCATTTGCTCGATGATGTGGGAAGGCAAGAAGTCCACCGCGCAGCGCGTGTTTTACGGCGCCATGGACCAGGTGGCCAAGAAGAGCAATGACGACGCGCTAAAGCTTTTCAAGAAAGCCGTCGAGAACGTGAAGCCGCTGCTGGAAGTCAAGACGCGACGCGTGGGCGGCGCGAACTATCAGGTCCCGGTTGAAGTGAACCCGTTCCGCCGGCAGTCACTGGCGATTCGCTGGCTTTTGCAGTATTCGCGCGAACGCGCCGGCAAAACCATGGTCGAGAAGCTCGCGGATGAATTGATTGACGCGGCCAACGCACGCGGCGGCGCCATGAAGAAGAAGGAAGACGTGCATCGCATGGCGGAAGCAAACAAGGCTTTCGCGCATTATCGCTGGTAAGAAATAGAGGAAATCGTGGCTGAAGCAGTAGCAAACAGGACGAACGAAAAGAGGGCACCAGGGGCCGTGGGACGAGTATTCAAACTCGAGGACACGCGCAACATCGGGATCATGGCGCACATCGACGCGGGTAAGACCACGTCGACCGAGCGCATCCTGTTCTATACGGGTGTGACCTACAAGATCGGTTCCGTGGATGAAGGCACTGCCACCATGGACTGGATGGAGCAGGAGCGCGAGCGCGGCATCACCATCACCAGCGCGGCGACTACAGCTTCGTGGGATCGTTTTGGCAAGAAGTATCGCGTCAACATTATCGATACGCCCGGCCACGTGGATTTCACCGTGGAAGTCGAGCGCTCGCTGCGCGTTCTAGACGGCGCCGTCTGCGTCTTCGACTCCGTAGCCGGCGTGCAGCCGCAATCGGAAACCGTGTGGCGCCAGGCGGACAAGTACCGCGTGCCGCGCATTTGCTTTGTTAACAAAATGGATCGCATGGGCGCGGATTTCGACCACGTGATCCGCACCATTAAGCAGCGCCTCGGAGCGCGCCCGGTTCCTCTGCAATTCCCGCTCGGCCGCGAAGACAATTTCATTGGCATCATCGATTTCCTCGAGCAGAAAGTGGTTGTCTGGCTCGAAGAGACGCTCGGCGCGAAATTCGAGATCTTTGAAGTCGAAAAGCTTTGGGATAAAGCGTTCGTCGATTCCCGGCCTGACGTGGCCGCGGCGCTCAAAGGCGCGGCGATCGACAAGAAATTTTACGAAGAGCATCGCAACAAGGTTATTGAGTACATCGCCGAACACGACGATGAGCTCGTCGACAAATATTTGAATGGCGAGACGCTGACGCTCGAAGAGATGCGCAAGTCGATTCGTAAATCGACTCTGGCGCTGAAAATTGTTCCCGTGCTCGCGGGCTCCGCGTTCAAGAACAAGGGCATTCAGCCATTGCTCGACGCGGTTGTGGACTACCTGCCGTCGCCGGTAGACGTGCCGCCGGTCGAGGGCATCAACCCGGATAACGATGAACCGGAATTGCGCCGCGCTGCCGACAGCGAGCCGTTTTCCGCGCTGGCTTTCAAGATCATGTCCGACCCATTCGTCGGGCACGTCACGTACATCCGCGTCTATTCCGGCGTTCTGAAGTCCGGCAGCTACGTTTACAACCCGGCAAAGCGTTCACGCGAGCGTATCAGCCGCTTGCTGCAAATGCATGCCAATAAGCGCGAAGAGATTGACGAAGTGTATGCCGGCGATATCTGCGCCTGCGTTGGCCTCAAGAGCGTAAACACCGGCGACACTCTTTGCGACGAGCAGAAACAGATCATCCTCGAAACCATCGATTTCCCGGCGCCGGTGATTTCCGTCGCTATCGAGCCCAAGACCAAGGCTGACCAGGACAAGCTGGGCGTGGCTATGCAGCGCCTCGCGCAAGAAGATCCGACCTTCCGCGTGTCCACCGAACCTGATACCGGGCAAACGCTAATTTCCGGCATGGGCGAGTTACATCTCGAAATCATCGTCGACCGCATGCTGCGCGAATACAACGTGCAAGCGAATGTCGGCCGCCCGCAAGTGGCCTATCGCGAAACCATCCGCCGGAAAGCCGAAGCCGAAGGCAAGTACATCAAGCAGACCGGCGGACGCGGCCAGTACGGTCACTGCGAAATTATTCTGCATCCGCTGCCCAGCGCGACGCACGAAAACATGCATGAGATGTCCACCGACGAGCTCGACGCGCTGGCGAAAGAAATCGTTGGCGGTCCGGGCGGCAAGTGGCGCTTTGACAAGGATCATCGCTTCCTGTTTATCGACAAAATCGTTGGCGGCTCCATCCCGCGCGAATTCATTGCGCCAATTGAGGCCGGCATCCGCGAAGCGCTCGACAACGGCATTCTTGCGGGTTTCCCCATGGTGGACGTCGCCGTGGTTCTGGTCGACGGCAGCTACCACGATGTGGACAGCTCGGAAATGGCCTTCAAAATCGCCGGCTCCATGGCTTTCAAGGAAGCGTGCCACAAGGCCAAGCCGGTTTTGCTGGAGCCGATCATGAAGGTGGAAGTAGTCGTTCCCGAAGAATATATGCCGGCCGTGTTCGGAGACTTGAATGCCCGGCGTTCGGCGATTCAGGGTACGGAAAATCGCGCGGGCAGCAACGTAATTCGCGTGGAAGTTCCGTTGTCCCAGATGTTCGGTTACGCCACGGATTTGCGCAGCCGCACGCAGGGGCGCGCCACGTTCACCATGCATTTCTCGCATTACGCAGAAGTGCCCGCTGCGCTTGCTGAAGAGATCGTGAAAAAGGTGCGCGGCGAGAAGTAATTTGGGTTCTGAGGATTTGTAAGAAATTTAGATTTTAGATTGAGGAGCGGAGAAACAGATGGCCAAGGAGAAATTCGAACGCAGTAAGCCGCACGTGAACATTGGGACGATAGGTCACATTGACCATGGCAAGACCACGTTGACGGCGGCAATTACCAAGGTGTTGTCGAAGCACAACCCCAAGGTGCAGTTCCGCGCGTTTGACACCATTGACAACGCGCCGGAAGAGCGCGAGCGCGGCATCACGATCGCGGTTTCGCACGTGGAGTACGAAACGCCGAACCGCCACTACGCGCACATGGACTGCCCGGGTCATGCCGACTACATCAAGAACATGATTACTGGCGCAGCGCAGATGGACGGCGCGATTCTGGTTGTCGCGGCCACTGACGGTCCGATGCCGCAAACGCGCGAGCACATTTTGCTGGCTCGCCAGGTGGGCGTGCCGGCCATTGTCGTGTTCCTGAACAAGTGCGACATGGTGGAAGACGCAGAGTTGCTCGAGTTGGTCGAACTCGAAGTGCGCGAGCTGCTCAAGAGCTATCAGTTTCCCGGCGACACGATTCCGGTGATCAAGGGATCAGCGCTGCAAGCTTTGAACGGCGACGCCAAGTGGGAAAAGACGATTGATGAATTGATGGAAGCGGTAGACAAGAACGTGCCGCTGCCGGTGCGCGACATTGACAAGCCGTTCGCCATGCCCATCGAAGATATTTTCTCGATCTCCGGACGCGGCACAGTGGTGACCGGACGAGTCGAGCGCGGCAAAGTGAAGGTTGGCGAAGAAATCGAAATCGTGGGTTTCCGACCGACGCAGAAGAAAGTAGTGACTGGCGTGGAAATGTTCCGCAAGCTGCTGGATGAAGGTCTGGCCGGGGACAACGTAGGACTTTTGCTGCGCGGCACGGAAAAAGAAGATGTGGAGCGCGGGCAAGTGGTTTGCAAGCCGGGCTCAATCACGCCGCACACGAAGTTCAAGGCGGAAGCGTACGTGTTGACCAAGGAAGAAGGCGGGCGGCACACGCCGTTTTTCACGGGCTACCGGCCGCAGTTTTACTTCCGCACCACGGACGTAACCGGCGACGTAAAGCTGCCGCAAGGCGTGGAGATGGTGATGCCGGGCGACAACGTAAGCTGCGAAGTGTCGCTGATCACCCCGGTCGCATTGGAAAAGGGCTTGCGTTTCGCGATTCGCGAAGGCGGCCACACCGTAGGCGCCGGCGCAGTCACGGACATCATCGAGTAAATTATGAGACAAGGCGACAAAATTCGCATTCGTTTGAAGGCGTACGACCACCGGATTCTCGATCAATCCACGCGAGAGATTGTGGAGACCGCGAAACGCACCGGCGCCGATGTTGCCGGTCCGATCCCTCTGCCCACCACGATCAATCGTTGGACCGTGCTGCGTTCGCCGCACGTGGACAAGAAATCGCGCGAGCAGTTTGAGATGCGCACGCACAAGCGCCTGATCGATATTCTCGAGCCCACGCCGGATACGGTGGATGCTTTGATGAAGCTCGATCTGCCACCCGGAGTCGATGTGGAAATCAAAGCGTTCGGGCACGCAGGGAAGTAGTTGTAGCTTCTGACAAAAGTTCTTGAGAGAGAAAAGAAGATGGCGGTCAACGGAATAATCGGAATCAAGTTGGGGATGACGCAAGTCTTCACCGACGACGGCTCGCTGGTCGGCTGCACCGTTTTGCAGGCAGGTCCATGTGTCGTCGTGCAGCGTCGCACCCAGGCAAAAGACGGCTACGAAGCCGCGCAGCTTGGCCTCGTCGAATTCGTCAAGCCGCAGCGCGTCAACAAAGCTATGACCGGGCATTTCAAGAAAGCCGGCGTGGCGCCCATGAAAGTTCTTCAGGAAGTGCGCATCGAGGAATCGAAAGACGAAACGAAAGTCGGCGATCGCGTGCTGGTGGAGAATTTCAAGCCGGGCGAATTGGTTGACGTCAGTGGCGTGACCAAGGGCAAAGGTTTTGCCGGCGGCGTCAAGCGTTGGCACTACCGCGGCGGCGATGCGACGCACGGTTCGATGTTCCATCGCGCACCGGGCGGCATCGGCGGCAGTTCGTTTCCGTCGCGCGTGTGGAAGAACCAGCATTTTCCGGGACACATGGGCAACGCGAACCAGACGTCCAAGAATTTGAAAGTCGTGAAAGTAGACACTGACGAGAACCTGCTGCTGGTACGCGGCTCCGTGCCGGGCCCCAGCGGCGCATACATTTTTATTCGCCGGGCGAAAACCGCCAAGAAAGCGAAGTAGCGATTATGCCGGTCGTGGATGTAGTCAATCTGGATGGCAAGAAAGTCGGGCAAGTGGAGCTCGCCGACGCGGTATTTGCCGCGAAGGTGAATCCGCACCTGCTGCATGAAGCTTCGCGCTGGTACCTCCGCGGTTTGCGCGCGGGCACGCACAAGACCAAGGACAAGAGCGAAGTCAGCGGCGCGGGCCGCAAACTCTGGCGGCAAAAGGGCACTGGCCGGGCGCGTGTCGGCTCGATTCGTTCGCCGCTCTGGCGTCATGGCGGCACGGTGCATGGACCCAAGCCGCGCGATTACAGTTACGCGCTGCCTAAGAAGATGTTGCTCGGCGCGCTGCGTTCAGCGCTTTCCGCGAAACTCGCGGAACAGAAGCTGACCGTCGTTGATGCGTGGTCGCTCGAGAACCACAAGACGAAGGCGCTCCGCTCTGTGCTGGACAAGCTCAACGGCGTGAAGTCCGCGCTGCTCGTCGCCTACGGCGAAAATCGCAATCTCGAACTCGCCAGCCGCAACATGGAACGCGTGAAGCTCGTCGCCACCAATGTCTTGCAGCCGTACGACTTGCTGAATCACGACTTGCTGTTGCTCTCGAAAGAGGCAGTCGCGCGCTTGACCCATTCGCTCGATCCCGCCGGCACGCCGATTGCGGCACCAGACGTTACGTCGATTGCGCCCGCGCCGAAGCCCAAGAAAGAAGCAGCGCCTAAGGCAGCGGCGAAACCGGCGGCAAAGAAAGAAAAGGCGAAAAACACCAAGAAAGCCGCCAATAAAAAGGGGAAGGAATAAGCGATGTCAGCCCCGCTTTATCAAATTATTCGCCGGCCCATCATTACGGAAAAAGGGCTGGGCGTGAAAGAGACGCAGCACACGGTCGTCTTTGAAGTTTCTTCCACCGCGACCAAGACGCAGATCAAGGAAGCGGTGCAGCAGATCTTCAAAGTGAAAGTCGATGCCGTGCGCACCGCCAATTTTCACGGCAAAATGCGCCGCCGCGGGCAGAACGAAGGCTATCGTCGCGATTGGAAGAAAGCCTACGTGAAGCTGGCCGAAGGCGAAAAGATGATCGAGTACGCGGAGAATCTGTAGCAAAAAGTTTTGGCGTGGCTGAAATTGGGCCACGGTCGAGTCAAAGAAGGTAAGAGGCAGCGATGGCACTTAAAAGCTTTAATCCATATACGGCGTCGCGGCGGTTTATCACCGTCCTGGACAAAAGCCATATCACCAAGCAAACGCCGGAAAAGGCCCTGCTTGAGCCGAAAAAGCGCTCCGGCGGACGCAACAATCACGGCGAAATCGTGATTTGGCATCGCGGCGGCGGCCACAAGAAGCAGTACCGCCAAGTGGACTTCCGGCGCGATAAAGTCGGTGTTCCGGCGAAGGTTGCCGCCATCGAATACGACCCGAATCGCAGCTCGAATATCGCGTTGTTGCATTACGCCGATGGTGAGAAGCGCTACATCCTGCACCCGGTGGGCCTTGAAGTCGGTGCCACGGTGCAAACTGGCGAGGCCGCGGACATCCTTCCCGGCAACGCGCTAAAGATTCGCCACATTCCTCCCGGCACGATGGTGCACAACCTCGAGATGTATCCGGGACGCGGTGGTCAGGCTGTCCGCTCCGCTGGCGGCGCCGCGCAGCTACTCAGCAAGGAAGGCGACCTCGCGCTGGTGAAGATGCCTAGCGGCGAAGTGCGCAAGTTTTCGATCGATTGCATGGCCACGGTTGGCCAGGTTGGCAACCTTGACCATGAGAATGAAACGTTCGGCAAGGCCGGTCGCACGCGGTGGCGCGGCATCAAGCCCACTGTGCGCGGCGTGGCCATGAACCCTGTGGATCATCCGCACGGCGGTGGTGAAGGCCGCGTCAAGGGCAATCACCCGCAGACGCCCTGGGCTTTCCCCACGCTGGGCAAGAAGACCCGCAGGAACAAGCGTACAGACAAGCAGATCGTTCAACGTAGGAAGTAAGAAAGTAGAGACAAGCTATAACCCAGGCCGCCAGCGAATGGCAGCCCGGTGAGAGTGAAAACCATGCGAGCAACAAGAACAACTCGAGGACGCGCAGCCAGCCGGAGTACCAGCCGGCCCGTGAAGCGCGCGTCTGCAAAACGAACAGCAGTCAAGGCTAGCAAACCCGCCCGGCCGGTAAAAGTAGTCGTAGCGCCGCCGGAGCCGGTGCTCTACAAGCTGTGCAAACCCGGTTGGTCGGTGATTGTGGAACGCATACCCAACGCGCAAGGCACTCGCTTTGTGTGCCCGTTCTGCCCCAAGTCGCATCGCGTTCCGGGTCCGGTACGCGGCTTCAAGAAAATGCGGCGGGCGCAGTGGGGTCGCTTGCGCCGAGTCGAGGAGTAACGAAGAAAGATGGCACGCTCACTGAAAAAAGGGCCGTTTGTCGACGGTCACCTGCGCGAAAAAGTGGAAGGTCTCAACACGCGCAATGAAAAGAAAGTGGTGAAGACCTGGTCGCGCCGGTCCACGATCGTTCCGGACATGATCGGTCACACCATCGCCGTGCACAACGGCAAGAAATTCATTCCCGTGTATGTGACCGAGCAAATGATCGGGCACAAGCTCGGCGAATTCTCGCCGACGCGCACGTTCAAGGGCCATGCCGTGAAAGCGGCGCTCGAGAAGGCGGCGGGCGCGGCACCTGCGGGTGGCGCGGCTCCTGGAGGCGGCGCAGCTCCGGCAGCGCCGAAGGGATAAGCCATGGCTGAGCTACAAACACAAAACGGCTCGATTGAAGCCCACGCTCATGCGCGGCACGTTCGTATGTCGCCGCAAAAAGCGCGCTTGGTGATGGACTTGATCCGCGGGCAGAAGGCGCAGGCAGCGCTGCAAACGTTGCGCTACACGCCCAAGCGCGCGGCCAAGCACATCGAAAAAGTTTTGCGCAGCGCTATCGCCAATGCCGAACGCAAGGCGGAAGACGCCGGCGCTCCGCTTGATGTTGACGAACTGTTCGTGAACACCTGCTTCGTCAACGAAGGCGCGCGCTGGAAGCGTTTGCGTCCCGCGCCGATGGGCCGCGCGTTCCGCTATCAGAAGCGCACCGCGCATCTGTGGGTCGGCGTCGCCGAGCATCACGTCGCCGCAGCGCAGCGCGTTGCCGCTATCGAGGCGGAAGCCGAAGCGCAAAAGGGTGTTCGTGGCACCGCGCGTCGCGTGCGCAAAGCTCTGGCCGGCAAGCAGGGCGGTCCTAAGAAGGGCAAGAAGTAAGTCGGCCGATCAGGCCACTGTAGAAAAGAGGAAGCAGTGGGACAGAAAACACATCCTTACGGATTCCGCCTCGGCTACAACAAGCCATGGAAGTCGCGCTGGTACGCCGACCGCGACTACGCCGACTTGTTGCACGAAGACGTGAAGCTGCGCCGCGAGCTGAAAGAGCGCCTCAAGAGCGCGGGCATCAGCTCCATCGATATCGAGCGCGCCGCCAACAAACTCGTCGTGCGCATTTACACCGCGCGCCCCGGCATCATCATCGGCCGCAAAGGCGCGGAAATCGACAAGCTCAAGCAGGAAGTGCAAAAGCGCACTAAGCGCGAAGTGCACATCGACATTCAAGAAGTGCACCGTCCGGAGCTGGATGCGCAGCTCGTTGCCGAATCGATCGCGTTGCAGCTTGAGAAGCGCGTCGCCTTCCGCCGCGCGATGCGCAAAGCGGTGGATTCCGCGCTCCGTTTCGGCTGCAAAGGCATCAAGGTGCGCGTTGCCGGCCGCTTGAACGGTGCGGAGATCGCCCGTAAAGAATGGTACTTGCAAGGGCGCTTGCCGCTGCAGACCCTTCGCGCGGACATCGATTTCGGTTTCGCGCAGGCCTACACCACCTACGGCGTAATCGGCGTGAAGTGTTGGGTCTATCAAGGCGAAAACGTGCCCAAGCGCGCTTCCAAGATTCAGAAAGAGCGCGAGGGAGTAGCGGCCTAACCAAAAGTTTTTGTGGCGGCGAGCTTTGGCTCGCCGGCAACGAATGCAACGAACGAGCCCAGGGAAAAGAGAACACAGCGATGTTGATGCCCAAGAAAGTTAAGTATCGAAAGCAAATGCGCGGCCGGCGCACCGGCAAAGCCTGGCGCGGCGGCCATTTGGCCTTCGGCGAATACGGCTTGAAAGCGATGGAAGCCGCGTGGATCACCGACCGCCAAATTGAAGCCTCGCGCGTGGCCATCACCCGCTTCATCAAGCGTGGCGGCAAACTCTGGATACGCATTTTTCCGGACAAGCCATTCACGAAAAAGCCAGCGGAAACGCGCATGGGCAAAGGCAAAGGCGCTCCGGAAAAGTGGGTTTCGGTGGTGAAGCCCGGGCGCATCATGTTTGAAATGGCCGGCATCGACGAAGCCACCGCCAAGGAAGCTTTGGGACTCGCGGCGCACAAGCTGCCGATCCCCACGAAATTCGTCAGCCGAGCAGGAGGTTTCTGATCATGCCGCGGCGCATTGAAAAAATCCGCGAGGCCGGCGTCAACGAGCTCAACGCCCAGCAAAAAGAGCTCACCGAACAGATTTTCCGGCTGCGTTTTCAGTTGACCACCGGACAAGCCGAAGCGCTCAAGCGGCTTCGCGAAGCAAGAAAAGATCTCGCGCGGGTAAAAACGCTGTTGCGCGCGCAGGAATTGTCGACTGCTTCGCAGTCGCCAGCAACGAAGAAGGCACAAACGAATGGCTAACGAAACGAATAGCAACGCCCCGGCCGCTTCCGAAGCAGCCGACACGCGCCATCAACATCAGGTGCTCACCGGCCGCGTCACCAGCGCCAAGATGGAAAAGACCATCGTGGTCGAAGTGTTGCGCCTGGTGAAGCATCCGAAGTATCGCCGCGTGGTGCGCATCTCGAAAAAGTTTTACGCGCATGATGAACAGCGCCAAGCCAAGCCCGGAGACACCGTGCGCATCGTCGCGTCGCGGCCCATCTCCAAGCTGAAGCGGTGGCGCCTCAAGGAAGTGCTGGCGCGCAACGCTTCGGAAGAAATGAAGGCGGAAATTAAGCGCGACAGGGGAGCAGCACAATGATTCAGATGCGAACCTGGCTGACGGTGGCGGACAATTCCGGCGCGCGCAAGCTGATGTGCATTTTGCCGGTCGGCGGCGATGTCGGTCTGAAAGCCGGACTCGGCGACATCATTACCGCGTCGGTCAAGGAAGCCACACCGGAAAGCCAGGTTAAACAAGGCACGGTAGTGAAAGCAGTGATTGTGCGCATGCGCAAAGAGCGCCGCCGCAGGGATGGCACCTACATCCGCTTCGACGACAATGCCGCGGTCTTGATCAACGACGCCGGCGAGCCTGTCGGCACGCGCGTTTTCGGTCCCGTGGCGCGCGAGCTGCGCGAAAAGAAATTTGCCAAGATTGTTTCCTTGGCTCCGGAGGTTTGGTAAGCAATGGCCCTCACACACGAACGCGCTGAGCGCAGCACCATCGGCATCCGCAAGGGTGACCAGGTGCGCGTAATCGCCGGCCGCGATGCCGGCAAGAGCGGCCGCGTGCTTAGCGTCAACGCCAAGAAGAACACGGTCGTGGTCGAGCACATCGCCATCATGAAGCGCCACACCCGCCCCAATCCCGGCAAGAACATCAAGGGCGGCATCGTCGAAAAAGAAGCGGGCATCAACGTTTCCAACGTGATGGTCGTTTGCGCGAATTGCGGCAAGCACAGCCGCATCGGACACAACATTTTGCCGGACGGCACCAAGGTCCGGACATGCAAGCGTTGCAACAGCACTTTGGATAAGTAAAAAAAGGACTAACGAGAGCGGCAATGAAGAGTCGATTGCAGGAAAAATATCGAAGCGAAACCGTACCGGCGCTGATGAAGCACTTCGGCTGGAAGAACATGATGGCTGTGCCCAAGCTGCAGAAGGTCACCGTCAACATCGGCCTCGGCGAAGCCAGCCAGAACGCCAAGTTGCTGGACACCGCGGCTGTGGAGCTCGGCCAGATCACCGGCCAGAAAGCCATCATCACGCGCGCCAAGAAATCCATTGCGAATTTCAAGATTCGCAAAGGCATGCCCATCGGCTGCGCGGTCACGCTGCGCGGCGATCGTATGTACGAATTTATCGACCGCCTGTGCAACGTAGTTCTGCCCCGCGTGCGCGACTTCCGCGGCTTGCCCTCGAACGCGTTCGACGGCCGCGGCAATTACACGCTGGGCTTGAAGGATCAGTTGGTGTTTCCGGAAATTGATTACACGCGCGTGGACAAAATCAAGGGCATGAACATTACCTTGACCACTTCCGCGCGCAACGATGAAGAAGGCCGCGAGCTGCTCAAGGGCCTCGGCTTTCCGCTGCGCACTCCGGGGGTGGCGCAATAAATGGCACGCTTAGCAAAAATCGCCAAGTCGCGTAAGAAGCCCAAGTTCAAGGTGCGTGTGCGCAATCGTTGCCGCGTTTGCGGCCGCGCGCGCGCTTTTATTCGCAAGTTTGAAATGTGCAGAATCTGTTTTCGTGGCATGGCGCTCAAGGGTGAAATCCCCGGCGTCACGAAAGCAAGCTGGTAGGAGCTATAGAAAAATTATGCAAACGGATCCCATAGGCGATTTCCTGACGCGCATCCGCAACGCCGCCGCTGCCAAGCACCAGCGCGTGGACGTTCCGGTGTCCAAGCTGAAGACCGAAATCGCTCGCATTTTGAAGGAAGAGGGCTACATCTCCACCTTCAAGCTCGTGGACGAAAACAAAACGCGCAAGATGCTTCGCGTTTTCCTGAAGTATACGCCGGACCGCCGCAGCGTCATTACCGGGGTGAAGCGCATCTCCCGTCCCGGCGCGCGTGCGTATCTTGGCTCCATGGACATTCGTCCGGTCGTTGGCGGCCTGGGCATCAGCATTCTTACGACGCCGAAAGGTTTGATGAGCGGACGCTCGGCACGCAAAGCGAAAATCGGCGGCGAACTTTTGTGCGAGGTCTGGTAAACGATGTCACGTATCGGCAATAAACCAATTCCGCTTCCGCAAGGCGTGAAAATCGCCCTGAAGGGCCGCGAAGTCGAAGTGCAAGGCCCCAAGGGCAAGCTCAATGTGGGTGTGCCGCACGGCATCACCTTCGAGCAAAAAGACGGCGTGCTTTTCGCCAAGCGCGCCACGGAAGATCATCGCGCACTGCACGGGCTCGCTCGCGCTCTCGTCGCCAACGCGGTTCACGGCGTCACGCAAGGCTTCAAGAAGGATCTCGACATCGTGGGCGTCGGTTACCGCGCCGAGCTAAAGGGCAAAGCGGTCGCCTTCGCGCTCGGCAAGTCGCACCCCATCGAGTTCAAGATTCCCGAAGGCATTCAGATCGCGGTGGACAAGCAGACGCACATTGTGGTCAGCGGCGCGGATAAAGGCCAGGTCGGCCAGGTAGCTGCCGACATTCGCTCGCTGCGTCCGCCCGATCCCTATAAGCAAAAAGGCATTCGCATTACCGGCGAGCGCTTGAAGAAGAAGGCTGGCAAAGCTGGCGCGAAGGCCGGCGGCGCCGCGTAAGGCAAAAGGAGACAACAGTGGCATCGGTACGAGTTGGAAAATTATCGCGCGATCTGCACCGCAGGCGAGTGCACGCCCGCGTGCGCACCAAGGTTTCCGGCACCACGGAGCGTCCGCGCCTTTGCGTGTATCGCTCGCTAGGTCACATCTACGCGCAGGTCATTGACGACCGCACCGGCAAGACTCTGGTTTCCGCCAGCTCGGTCGACAAAGAAACGAAAAAGAACCTCAAGGGCGGCGGCAACGTCGCCGCGGCCAAGGTCATCGGCAAAGCGGTTGCCGAGCGCGCCAAGGCCGCTGGAGTCAGCAAGGTAGTGTTCGACCGCGGCGGGTACAAGTACCACGGCCGCGTCAAGGCGCTCGCGGATGCGGCGCGGGAAGCGGGGTTACAGTTCTAAGCCTATGTCGAAGCAAATTTTGCGAGACAGTTTAGCGGTTCGGCGCCTCTTCGACGTCAATCTTTCCGACCTCAAGGACGATGTCATCGCCATCAACCGCGTCACGAAAGTCGTCAAGGGCGGCAAGAACCTCAGTTTCTCCGCGCTTGTTGTTGTCGGCGACAGCCGCGGCCATGCCGGATTCGGCATGGGCAAGGCACGCGAAGTTCCCATGGCCATCAAGAAGGGCATTGAGCAAGCCAAGAAAAATTTGATCAAGCTCAACATGAAGGGCACCAGCATTCCGCATCAGGTGCTTGGCCGCTATGGCTCGGCGCAGGTTTTGCTGAAGCCGGCTCCAGAGGGCACTGGCGTAATCGCCGGCGGTCCCGTGCGTAAAGTCATGCAAGTCGCGGGAATCACCAACGTGCTCACCAAATCGCTGGGCACCTCGAACCCGCACAATGTGGTCAAAGCCACCTTCGCGGCGTTGCTCAGCTTAAAAGACGTGGCGCAAGTGGCGGAAACGCGCTCTAAGACCGTCGACGAAATTAGCGGCAGGCCGCCGAAAGAACAAAAAGCCGCCGGTAGTGAGGCGAGTTAATGGTCGCAAAGAAAAAAGCCGCGGAAGGCAAGAGCGGCACCGTGAAAGTGAAATGGGTGGTCAGCTTCATCAGTTGCACCGATGACATCCGCCAGACCATTCGCGGACTCGGATTGCGCAGAATGCATCAGGTGGTCGAGCGCGAGGATACGCCGTCGGTGCGCGGCATGATCCATAAAGTGCGCCACCTCGTGGAAGTGGTGGAATAGAGAAAATGGCGAAAAAGGTTTCCAAGGGCCGCAAGCCCTCCAAGAAAGTCAGCAGCCGCCGCAAGCCGGCCAACAAACCCGCTGCGAGGGCGTTGAGTAACGCTAGTCTCTCGAATTTGCGTCCGCCTCGGGGCTCGCGTCATCGCAAGGTGCGCGTTGGCCGCGGCATAGGCTCCAAACTCGGCAAGACCTCCGGAGCTGGCAACAAAGGGCAACAGTCCCGCCGCGGCTATTCGCGCCGCCGGGGATTTGAAGGCGGCCAGATGCCGCTGCATCGCCGCATGCCCAAGCGCGGCTTTCACAACCCGTTCAGCGTCGAGTACTCGGTCTTGAACCTCGAGGAATTGAACGCTTTTCCGGCGGGGGAGACCGTAACTCCGGACCTGCTGCGTGCCCACGGATTTGTTCGCCGCCACCGCGATCGCATAAAAATTCTCGGCGATGGCGAACTGACCACGAAACTTGCGATTCACGCGCATGCATTTAGCGAGTCTGCCAAGGAAAAGATCACCAAGGCAGGGGGCACATTCGAGGTGGTTGCGTAAGGAACGGGAATTAGGGTCAAGTTATGAACCGATTCATCGAAGCATTCCGAAATCTCTTCCGCATCCCCGATCTGCGGAATAGGGTGTTGTTTACCCTGGCGCTGCTTGCGGTGTACCGCATCGGTGCGCATATCCCCACGCCGGGCATCAATACCCGTGTGTTGGAGAGCCTGTTTCAGCAGGGCCAAGGCTCGGTCCTGGGTATTTTCGACCTGTTCAGCGGCGGCAACCTGCGCCGCCTGACGATTTTCGCGCTCGGCATCATGCCCTATATCACGGCATCCATCATCTTGCAGTTGATGACCGTGGTGTTCCCCTATCTCGAGAAGCTGCAAAAGGAAGGCGAGCTCGGGCGTCGCAAAATTACGCAGTACACGCGCTATTTGACGATTTTGTTGAGCATCATTCAGTCCACCACCATTGCCACGGCTCTGCAGAGCACAAATATGAACGGCCAGTCCCTGGTCTACCACCCGGGCTTTGGCTTCGTCCTGATGACCATTCTGACCCTGACCACCGGCTCCGCCTTCATTATGTGGCTTGGCGAACAGATCAGCGAGCGCGGAATCGGAAATGGCATGTCGCTCATCATATTTGTAGGCATTGTTGTCGGTCTGCCGCGCGCTATCCTGAACCTTTACGAACTGGCCAAAACCGGAGCTTGGGGCCCCTTTACGCCGATTGCCTTGATCTTCCTGGTGGCGCTGATGATTGCCGTTGTCGCCTTCATCGTCTTTGTGGAAGGCGGGCAGCGGCGCATCCCGGTGCAATACGCCAAGCGAGTAGTCGGCCGCAAAGTCATGGGCGGTCAATCCTCGTACTTGCCGTTGCGCGTCAATTCCGGCGGCGTGATTCCGCCGATTTTTGCCAGCTCGCTGCTGGCGTTTCCCGCCACGGCGGCGCTGGTTTTTGGCACGCGGTACGCCTTCATTAAGGATTTCAGCAAGACCATCAGCTTTGGCGAGCCGCTCTACAACCTGGTCTATGTTGTCCTGATCATCCTGTTCGCGTTCTTCTACGTCGGCATCGTCTTCAATCCGACCGAGCTCGCGGACAACATGCGTAAGAATGGCGGCTTCATCCCGGGCATCCGGCCGGGCCGCACAACCAGCGAGCACGTCAGCAAGATTTTGAAGCGCCTTACATTTATCGGCGCCATCTATCTCGCGGTGGTTTGCTTGCTTCCGGAATGGCTGATTACCGGCATCCATCTCGACCATCTTGGTTGGGGTATCGGCGGCTGGTTCGATCGCCATTTCCCGACCTGGTTTCTGAAAGGTCTCGGCGTGCAGTTTTATTTTGGCGGCACGTCGCTGCTGATCGTCGTTGGCGTCGCGATGGATACCGTTCAGCAGTTGGAAGCGCAGTTGGTCATGCGGAATTACGAAGGGTTTGCGCGGAAGGGCCGGTTGCGCGGCCGGCGGTAATGAAGACCAGCGGAGCGCCGCCGGACGGCAAGTCCGTGGAGCAGTTGGACCGCGCTGTGATTTTTCTCGGGCCTCCGGGCGCGGGAAAGGGTACGCAAGCGAAAGAGCTGGCCAAGTATTTCGGGGTCCCGCATCTTTCGACCGGCGACATGCTCCGCGAGAACATCGCTAAGGGCACGCCGCTGGGGGTAAAGGCTGAGCCGGTCATGAAGCGCGGCGAATTGGTTCCCGATTCGCTGGTGCTCAAGATGGTGGCGCAGCGCATCGAGCAGCCGGATTGCATGCATGGGTTCGTGTTCGACGGCTTTCCGCGGACGGTGGCGCAAGCGCAGTACTTGATGATTTTGCTGCGGCAGAATGGCTACAAGCCGGCGCTGGTCGTGCACTTTGTGATTGATCCGAAGCTGCTGTTGCGGCGGATCACTGGCCGGCGGATGTGCCAGGTAGGCGGCGAGATTTACAATATTTACGAGCGCCCGCCGAAATGCGATTTGCGCTGCGACAACGATGGCGGTCAGCTCGAGCAGCGGCCGGACGATCGTGAAGAAATTGTCGGGCCCCGGTTGCAGGCGTATGAAAGGCAGACCGAGCCGCTGGTTGCATATTACCGTCGGCTGGGCCGCTTGCACGAGGTCAACGCCGCGAAAAGCGTCGACGAAGTGAAGCGGCAAGTGCTCGACATTGTGCGCGCGGCGCGTTGAAGCGAAGCGTTGAATTGAAAAGATGGCGATTTATTTGCGCAGCCGCGATGAGCTCGAAAAGATGCACCGTGCCGGGCTCATTGTACACGAAGTCTTGACCACGTTGCGCGATGCGGTGCGGCCGGGAATTACGACGATGGACCTCGAGAGGTTGGCCGAGGAAAAAATCGCCGGAAAGCCTGGCAAGCCGGCGTTCAAAGGGTACCGCGGTTATCCTTGCTCGCTGTGCACTTCGGTGAACAGCGAGATCGTTCACGGGATTCCGTCGCCCAAGCGCAAATTGCGCGAAGGCGACATCGTCTCGATTGATTTCGGGATGGAAGTGGACGGATATTTCGCGGATTCGGCGGTGACTGTGCCGGTTGGCAAGATTCAGCCGGAAACGCAGAAGCTGCTGGAAGTGACCCGCGAATCGTTGGACCGCGCGATTGAAAAAATGCGCGCTGGCAACCGGCTCGGCGATGTGGGCAACGCGGTGCAGAGTTGGGTCGAGCAGCATGGATATTCGGTGGTACGGGAATTTGTGGGTCATGGCATCGGCACCAAGATGCATGACGAACCCAACCTGCCGAATTACGGTGATGCAGGGCGCGGCGCGCGGCTGCAAGAAGGCATGGTCATAGCCGTGGAGCCGATGGTGAATGCGGGACGCCCGGAAGTGCGCATGCGCGATGAATGGGTGGCGGAATCAGCGGATGGCAGCCCCTCAGCGCATTTCGAGCACACGGTGGCCATAACCGCAAACGGCCCTTGGATTTTGACGCGGCCCAAAGAAGTAACCGGCCCGTCCTGGTAAGCGGAACTAAATAGGAGACTATGGCGAAGCAGTTTAGCGATGAAAAAAAGAAAGGCG
>Ga0185299_10004163_pt1 | contig 17809 bp, 16 predicted proteins | sample PaiPotPPA55metaG_FD_128002 | JGI IMG/M metagenome (GOLD analysis project Ga0185299, IMG submission 128002) | Iron sulfur acid spring bacterial and archeal communities from Banff, Canada, to study Microbial Dark Matter (Phase II) - Paint Pots PPA... ...
TTCGGCGATCACCTCGCGCCATCTCCCGGGGCCCAGGTCCAGGTCGGTCGGCCGGCAGGCGACGACGCGGCCGCGGGGGGCGCCGTGGTCGGTGCGCAGCCACACTGCGTCCTGCGGGCCGGTGCCTGGCGCCACGTGCAGGCGGGTGCGGGCCTGCGTGCCCTCCTGGACCGGCCGCAGCAGCGGGCGCTCGAGCGGGCCGGCGGACAGGTCGGCCAGGTAGAGGTCGGTGCCCCGGCTGGTGCCGAGCGTGGCCATGACACCGAGCCAACGGCCGTCCGCGGTCACGGACACGCTGTAGAACTGGGTCTTGTCCCGCCCCTCGCCGAAGGCGAGGGCGTCCGAGTCCGGTGCGGTCCCGATCCGGTGCAGGTAGACCCGGCGGTGGTAACGCTGCTCGCCGGGATTGAGCCGCGGATCCAACCGTCTGACGTAGTAGAACGCCGCTCCGCCGGGCAGCCAGCCGACCGATGTGGCCCGCACCCGGTCCACCGGCCCGTCGACGGTCCGGCCGGTGGCCACGTCGATCACCCACAGCAGCGAGTCCTCGGTGCCGTCCCGGGAGACCTGATAGGCGAGCAGGTCGCCCTCCGCGGACGGCTGCCAGGCGTCGAGCACCGTGTGCCCGGACGGATCGAGGACACCCGGGTCCAGCAGTACCCGCTCCGCTGCCGCTGTTCCTGGTCCTGCTCCGGCCACCATGAGCACCGGATGCTCCTCGCCCGCGTCCTGGCGCAGCCAGAAAGCCCTGCCGCCGCGGACCTTGGGCGACCCCACCCGATCGAAGGCGGTGTTCGCCGCGACCTGCGCCGCCCACCCGTCGAGGCCGGCCCAGGTCGCCCGCTCAGCCTCGTAGCGGGCCTTCTGCTGCGCGCTCCAGCTGACCGTGCGGGCGTCCGCGGCGTCCTCCAACCAGCGGTACGGGTCGTGGACGAGCTGACCGTGAAGTTCGTCCACCACGTCCTGCCGGACCGCGTGCGGATACCGGCTCTGCGTCGGTCTGGCGACGGGGGTCAACGGACGCTCCCTCAGGGCGGAGTTCGGCGGGTTTCGGCGATCTTCACGGCGGCCGGTACGACCCGTGGGCCACCCGGCTCACGGCACAACCTGCCGAGACCGGGTGGCCGCACCGATTGCGCAGGCCTTGATGTGCCGGTGGTTCAGAGCGAAACGGCGTGGTTGACAATGCAAGCGGCGAGTTCCTCGTCGTCGTCCTCACCGTGCGCGACGACCTCGACTTCCTCGCTCTCGGTCTCGGTCTCGTTGTCGGCCGGCTCGGGGTTCTTGTCCTCAGACATGCAGTTCTCCTTGCTTGGCGGCGTCCGATGCACCGGTGTACGGAGAACATAGGGATCAGCGGTACGGGAACGGTTGGCCGCCAGTTCGGGACCGGTATAACCGGTAAGGAAGCGGCCGCCGATCATTGCAGCACCCTGCCGAAAACCGCTCATGCTCAGGTTCGAGATCGGTCCAATGCGTATCGGTGATGATTGTCGGTGCCGCGCGCTAGGGTGCGGCCTGTGGCGATGTTGACGATGATCGACGAAGCGGTTTCGGGGCCCAGCATGCCTGCGGGCACGCTGACCGTGCCCGAGTCGTGGCTCACCGCGCGGGAGATCATCCGGCGGCGGGTGTTGCACGAGGTCGATGCGCATAACGCCGCGCTGGCCGACGGCGACGGCGTGTCCTTTGTCGGTCTCGTCCAGCCCACCGATACGGAGTCGAGGCTGAACGCGCAGCTCAAGACGAGGCAGGACGGTACCCGCCGGCTCGTCGACGCCGAGAAGCAGTACCAGGCCGCAGTGCGGGCGTTTGAGCGCAACGGGTTCCTGATGTTCGTCGGCGGCCGGCAGGTCGAGGAGCTCGACGAGGTCGTGGAGTTCGCCGGGGACGCCGAGGTGTCGTTCTTGAAGTTGATCGCCCTGGTGGGTGGCTGATGGCCGCGCACGTCGCAGGCCTGCCGGGGGGCTGGGAGCTGGTCGCGCGGGTCGAGGCGGCGATAGGCGCGAACGACGCGGCGGGGTTGGTATCCGCGCTGCTCGCCTTCCGTGCGCAGATTCCGCGCGGTTATCATCCGGCCGAGTCCGCACTGCTCGCGAGGCTCAGGAACCTGGCGATGGCGCTCCGCATGGCCGTTATCCGGGAACTGATGGACCGCGTTGTCGGCCGGTCGCCGGCGGAACTCGAGCGGCTCGGCGCGGCGCTCGGCTTGGTGGCCGAGCGCGACTACCCAGGCCGCCGTGGGCTCCTGGCAGATCTCCAGCTCTACGCCGTGCACCCGGAGTCGCTGCGCGGTCCGCTCCGTGCGGCACTGCTCGCCGACGCCGCGGCGTGGGACACCGGCTTGCCCGGGACGGCCCAAGGCGCGGACAGCGCGTGTGCGGCGCTGATCGGGCGATTGGACGATGCCGAACGCCGTAGTGTCGCCCGCTGGGTGATGGCCTTCGGCAAGGCCCTGTGGTCCGAGGACTCCTGCCTCACCCGCAGCCGTTACGACTCGCTCGGCGGGAGCCTGGCCAGGCGTCGGCTGAACTGGACGGTCGAGGAGACCGCGGAGCTGCTGCGCGCGTCGCGCCACGGGCACTGCATCGGTCATCCCGAGGCCGCGCGCATGGACGGCTTGCAGGAGAACGAACTCCGATTCGCGCTGCCCGCGGCCGAACACCTCTCAGATGCCGATCTGCGTACGCTGCTGCCCGAGCTGCGCACGATCGTCGACGATCTCGACGCCGGGCGGCTCGGGATCTCCGCCTTCCGTCAGGCGAAGACGGCTCCGCGCCGGTTCCACACGCTGCCGGGCCGGGCAGCTCCCGGCGCAGTCGCTGCCGCCGGACTTCTTCGGCGATACCGACGGATTCGCCGCCCGGGCACGTACCGAGCTGGCCGATGTCCTGGCCGATCCGTCCGCCGTCGCCCTGCTGCGGCACTGCACGAGCGTGAGCTCAGTACGCGCAACCGCCACGTGGCAGCGCCAGTGCCGTGAGATCGCAGTGAACTACCAGCAGTCCGCTGACACGCTGGAACGAATCCTGCGCCTGGTCACCGCCACGAAGGTGATGCGCATAGACGGCTACCTGTTCAGCCACGTCTTCCTGACGCCGGAAAACGCCGTGTTCGTGCGTGGTGCGGTGTGGGCCTACACGGCGCTGGTCGGCGTCGACGCGGCGCAACTGCTCGGCGAGGTCGCCGTCCACTGCGGCCGCAAGAACTTGATTCTGCCGGGCATCATGGTCGACGGCCCGGTCGCCAACGCGGCTGTGGCCGCGCTCGGTTCCCTGGACGGCACCGCGGCGTTGGACCAGTTGCGCCGCGTCCGGGGGATGGCCGAGCACCGTACGTTCCAGAAGTCCGTCGCCGCCGCGCTGGACGCGGCCGCGGTGCGCTCCGGCCTGAGCCGTGAGCAGATCATCGAGCGTGGTGTGCCGGACCACGGCCTCGACGGCTCGGGACGGTTCACCCTCCAGCTCGGCCCGGACGCCACCGCGTCGATCGCCGTGGACGCCGACGGTTCCGCGGACATCGAGTACACGCACGTCGGCGCCGCAGTGCGCTCGCTGCCCGCCGCGCTCCGGAACACGTACGCTGCCGATATCAAGGTGCTGAAGGCCCGGCTCAAAGAAGTCCAGGGAACGCTGCGCTCCGAGCGCGACCGCATCGAGTCGATCCTCGCCACAGGCAGGACGTGGCCCGCGCAAGAGTGGGCCATCTACTACCTGGCGCACCCGCTGGTCGCAGCACACGCCCGCCGCCTGATCTGGGAAGCGTCTCAGGGCCCTGACGGACCTTGGGTCGCGGGCCTGCCCGAGCCCGCCGACACCACCGCACACTCGACCCGCCGGCGGCTGCGATCCCACGACGGCACGGCGCACGAGATACCCGCCGACGCCGTCATCCGCCTGTGGCACCCGGTACGCGCCACGGTCGCCGACATCGAAGCCTGGCGCACGCATCTGACCGACACCGCCCTGATCGGCACCGCATACCGGCAGCCGTTCAAGCAGGCGTTCCGCGAGCTGTACCTGCTCACCCCGGCCGAAGAGGCCACGGCCACCTACTCCAACCGCTTCGCCGGCCACATCCTGCGTTACGGCCAGGCCAAGGCACTCACCGCAGCCCGCGGCTGGAGCGGCCTGAGCCTCGGCAGTTGGTCCTCGGGCATCTCCGGCGAGGCGGTGCACGAGTTCCCCGGAACCGCCTGGCGTGCCAGGTTCTTCCTGGAGGCGGCGTCGACGGAGCAGTCCGGCGTCGCTGAGCTCTGTGCCACTGACCAGGTGCGCTTCGAGCAGCGCGTCGGGCGCGTGTGGCAGGCGGCTTTGCTCGTGGACGTGCCGGCGCCGGTGTTGTCCGAGGCGTTGCGCGACGTGGACCTGTTCGTGGCGGTCGCCTCGATCGGCGCGGATCCGCGGTGGACCGACCGGGGCGACGCGCGCCACGCGGACTACTGGCAGGAGTTCAGCTTCGGAACCCTCCCGGAGTCCGCCGCCGCCCGGCGCGCCACCCTCGCCCGGCTCCTGCCCCGCACCCGGATCGCCGACCGGGTCGAGATCGGGGACCGGTTCCTGCGCGTGCGCGGGCAGCTACGGACCTACAAGATCCATCTGGGGTCGGGCAACGTGCTCATGGAGCCGGACGACGCCTACCTCTGCATCGTCGACGCCCGCTCGAAGGACGCAGGAAGGCTGTTCCTGCCGTTCGAGGAGAACGGCGGCGTGCTCTCCCTGATCGTCTCAAAGGCGTTCCTGCTGGCTGACGACCGGAAGATCACCGACCCGGGCATCCTGCACCAGATCGGGAGGCGCTAGCCGCCGCGCGGCGCCGCGGCGGAAGAGCTCACGCTCCGGTCGCACCCCCGACAATTCCGTCGCTTGTATTGCATCGACGTGGTGTCAGTGCATATCCCCGAAGCAAACACCTCGTCCATCAACGAGCACGCTAGCGGCATAAGGTCCGCTCGGTGCACTCGCTTCCGCCTCTCCTATGGGACACGAGTGACCGGCACGCCACCGTCCACCGGGCGGCACTCTCCGTACCTTCGCTCCACGACCTGGGAGGTTTCCGGGTGCGGGGAGAGCTGCTGCAGGGTGATGCCGCGCGGGCGCGCTAGAGCGCGATTTCGCGCCTGGAAAGGACGCCGAGCAGGTTCATCAGTTCGTCGACAGTGGAGATGCGCGGGTCTAGCTGTCCGCCGGTCTCCGGCATCCGCAGCTGCATCCCGCGGTGGGCCAGGATGGGGGCGACGAGGGAAAACTGGTTGCTGTAAGACGGTTCGTCTTCTACTGGCGCTACTCGGATGCCGACCGGCAGGACCCGGCCGCCTCCCGCGCCTGGCAGCTCGGTAGGGCGGCGCCCGCCACCGCGGACCACGGGTGATCGTGCGCGGTCGCAGATGATAGAACACCGCAACCTGGACACTGCAACGCGACGCCGTCGCGGGTACGGGCATTGATCTGAACAAGTCCCATCCGCGACCCCGACGTGATCAACCAGCGCCGTTCCCAGGCACGGAAACACAGCATCCAGCAATTCGTCACGCAGTGGGGACGATGGCACATCGGTGACGGGGTGTCACGTCATCACGAAAATCTTTCCAGAGCCGAGTTCTCGACCAGTACAGGGCCGCAAGCCGGATCCGGCCCTTGTTGGTCGCGGGCCTTGCTATAGGGAAGGAAGGTCCGCGTCCTCGTTGCGGATCAGCCCGTGCGTCGCGATCAGATAGCCCAGCTGAGCGCGACTACGGCTGCCCAGCAGACTCGCCAGCTTGTGCACTTGCGCGGAGACCGTGCGCGGACTCATGCCGGTCTCCCGGGCGATGCGAGCGTCAGTGGCCCCGGACACCAGCAGGCGCATCACCTGCAGTTGGCTCTCGACGAGAGCGTATTCGGGCCTGGTGCCGGGCGTCACGTCGCGCAGGGCGCGCGCGTGCTGCCAGTGCGTGTCGAATACGCGCCCCAAGAACGCGACGATCGCCGGGTTGGTGATCCTGAGCGCTGCCCCCGAGCGCTCGACGTCGATCGGGATGAACGCCGTGTCCTCGTCGCAGATGATGAGGCGATCGGCCATGGAGGCTAAGGTGCGAACCTCGGCTCCGGCAGCGACGACTTCGCGGATGTACTCCAGGGTCGGCTGGTGAGCGAGGACGGCATGCTGGTAGATGGTCTGTTGGCGCACGCCGCGGCTCAGCGCCTCGATGTCCGCAGCCCTTGCCCGATCAAGCAGCTCGGGCGGCCGCATTCCGCCGGGCTGCATGGTCCGCAGCCGGACACGGCAGTCCGCGACCGCCAGCTTCAACACCTCGCTGATCAACGCACCGCCGTGGATGACCTCGAACTCTCCTGCGCCGTGCTCGGCCGCCGAAGCGAGCGCACGGGCGATCCTGGCGTACTCGCCTTCTAGACCGAGCAACTCCTCCTGGCGTGCGGCCAGATCCCGCCGCAGGGGGGCGAGACGGAGGCCGGCTGCCAGGTTGGGTGTCACGGGGCGGGGCGCGCCCCGATCGTCCACGTGCACCAGTCCGAGGTCGATGAGGCACTGCGGGACGCCCCCGGCTTCCACCTGCTCACCAGCCAACAACCGTGGGTAGAGCTCAAGGCCCGCCTTGCACAGCTCACCCAATGCCTTGCCATTTCCCTTGTGAACCCTTTGGCACATTCTGCACCTCTGCGGAAAGTTACAACTGCGGAAACAGATGGTGCCACAAAGGTATGGAGGAGGTGAACGGGGATCCATGATTGGAGGCGCAACTGACTGAACGCACGGGGTTCGCGGGCCGGTTGTCCCGCTGATGCTTCATGCAGAACTGAGAAATGGTGCACTATGTCGGCTTTCCCACGTCGCGTCGCACTCATCGCCCTCGCCGCAGTACTCAGCACTCTCAGCTGTGCGGCGATCGCCTCCTGGCACGCGCCCACCCGTGCCGCCGCGACGGCTTCGCCGAACGACTCCCAGTGGGGCTGAGACACCCGTTGGCCCCACTCTCTCTCGCACCCTCGAACAAGGCAGGAATCTTGAACGACTCACGCACGGCTGAGGCAGCGGTCCGCGCCGCGTGGAGCACCACTCTCCACCTATCGGACATCGCCCCGGAGGACACCTTCTTCAGCCTCGGCGGCGACTCACTCACAGCGATCGAAGTCATGGAGAGCGTCGAGTCCGCACTGGGCATCGAATTCCCGCTCGAGGTGCTCTTCGGCGAGGGAACCTTCTCCGCCGTCGTCGGCGAGTGCGCCTCACGCTGTAACCCAACCGAAGACAAGCAGGTGCAGGAGTCGCCCGCGTGACGAATGCTTTGGTGCCGAAGCCCGCTGCCACCCGCGAACCGAGTCGGGAAGCTCGGAATCTCGCCGAACTCGTGGCCCGCAGCGCGGCGCAGAACGACTCGGTCACGGCGCTCGAAATCGGTGACGCCGAGATCAGCTACGCCCGACTGTGGGAGACGGCCGGCGAGATCGCGGCCCGGATACTCGAGGTCTGTGAACGTCCGGCACGTGTCGGCCTGTGCGCGAACAGGACACTGTCCGCGTACGCGGGTTACCTCGCCGTGCTGCGCCTGGGCGCGACAGTGGTGCCGATCAGCCCAGGCTCCCCTGCACAGCGTGCGGCCGAGGTGGTCAGGCTCGGTGAGCTCGACGCGGTCATCTGCGACGAGAACCTCGACGAGGCGTATCTCGCCACGATGACCGGGGACACGGTCGCGTACATCCGGCTGGACTCTGCGGATCCCGCAGGCGACTGCGCGGGCTCCGACATCCCTTTGCCGGCCACTGAGCCCGGGGAGTTCGCCTATATCCTGTTCACCTCCGGTTCCACGGGGGTGCCCAAGGGAGTGCCCGTCACCCACGGCAGCGTCCTGTTCTACCTGGACCATGTGATCGCGCGCTACGGCCTCGGCCCCGGCGCCCGCATGTCTCAGAACTTCGAGCTCACCTTCGACCTGTCGGTCTTCGACCTTTTGGCTGCTTTCGCGTCAGGGGCGACGATCATCGTCCCGACCCGCGGCGAGATGTTGATGCCGGTCTCCTACGCGGTTCGGCGCCGTCTGACGCACTGGTTCTCGGTACCCTCGCTGGCCGCCCACGCGATGCGCACGCGCAGACTCGTCGCCGATGCCATGCCCGACCTGCGCTGGAGCCTCTTCTGTGGCGAAGCACTGACCAGGGAGCAGGCCACGGCCTGGGCCGCCGCGGCACCGAACTCGACGGTCGAGAACCTCTACGGTCCAACCGAGCTCACCATCCACTGCTCCGCCTATCGGCTGCCTCGGCCACCGCAGGAGTGCCCTCAGACAGCTAACGGCACCGTCCCGATCGGTGCGATCGCCCAAGGCCTCGACTGGATCGTCCTCGGCCCGGATCTACGGCCGGCTGAGGACGGGGAGCTTTGCGTGCGCGGCCCCCAGCGCCTTCAGGGCTATCTGGACCCGCTTGATGATCGTGGCCGGTTCGTCGCGTGGAGCCCGGGCGACGAACCCGCCACGATCTACGACGGCGGAGAAATGACTCCAGACCACTGGTACCGCACCGGCGACCGGGTCAAGGTGAGCCACGGTGTCCTCGTCCACCACGGACGCATGGACCGACAGATCAAACTGCGCGGCTTTCGGATCGAACCCGGCGAGGTGGAGGCGGCGGTCCGCACGGTCGAGGGGGTCGAGTCGGCGGCGGTGGTCCTGTGCCCTGGTGCCGACGGAGGCGGGCTTGTGTGCGTGTACACCGGACATGCCGTCGAGGACACGGTGGCGAGAGCCGTCGCCGAGATCCTGCCCGGATACATGGTGCCGGGGTGTTTCCTCCAGCGGGATGCGCTTCCGCTGACCGACAACGGCAAAACGGACTACGTCGAGATCGCAGAACTCATATTCGCCGCCCGGTGAGCCTCGCCAGGCCGGTCTGCACGGGGGTGTCCCAGAACGGGACGATCGCGCCGGCCACGACACATGGAGCACTGCAAGTGAACACTGACTCAGTCGACTACGACGTCGTCGTCCTGGGAGCCGGCTTCGCGGGTCTGATGTGCGCCCGACGGCTCGCCCGTTTCGGATACCGCGTCGCCGTCATCGACAAGGCGGAGCAAATCCTCGCCGGAACCAGCAGCCGCAACGAGGGGTGGCTGCACGCCGGCACGTACCACGCGACGTCCATCGCGGACGCCGAGCAGGCTAGGACCGTCGCCGGCCGGTGCATATACGGCTGGACCCAGATCCAGCGCGAGTTCCCGGAATGCGTGGAACGCGAGCAGCACCCTGCGTACGCGGTTGTCCTCGACGAAGATCTCGACCGCACCCTCGGACGTTGGGGTGACGCATGCGTAGTCCACCGCCCCGCTCAAGCCTCGGAGCTGAGCCTGCTCGCCGAGACGGTGGCGATCACACCGGACGAGCACGTCTACGCCGTTGCCGACCTCGGAATCAACGTCCGGATGCTCGCGGCCCGCCTCGTCGCCGAGACGCGGATGGCCGGCGGCGACATCCTGCTCGGCGCCACTGTCCGACCGGCGGGGCCGCACCGGCTCGCGCTCCACGGCGCCCGCCTCTGCCATGTCGGATACCGCCTGCTGATCTGCTCCACCGGATACGCGACGACCGCGGTGTGCGCCGATCTGGGAGTGCCCGCCCCGGCGATCCGGCTCTGGCGCAGCCACCTGGTCTCAGCGCCCCGCCTGGCACCAGCCTCCGTATTCGCGGTCGCGCCCGGCGAAGCCGCGATGATCAACCACCAGGAGTGGAGCGTCGCGGGGCTCAATGAGGACGCGGCGATCGTGACCGAACCCTCCTTCGACCCCGTACCGGAGGTGGTCGACCGGCTCAAGGCGGCGCTGCGCCGCCGTTTCCCCCACGTCGACCCGGGCGAGACGAAGGCGACGGCCTGCGTCAAGGTCGACGTGATCGACGCACCCGGCGCCGCCCGCTCCCTCAACGTGCAGATATCCCAGCCCGCAGAGCACGTGCTGAGCGTCCTGCCCGGCAAGATGACCGAGACCCCGTACACAGCCGACACCGTCGCATCCCTGGCCTTCGAGATCCTGGACGTTCCGCGTGTCAGGCATCGGCCGATCGACACCCGCACCCTGGACCGAATGAAGGAGATGACCGATGAGCTGGTATGACACGAGGTTGGACGAAGCGCGTCGGAAGGCGGGCCTGCTGACCGTCGAACAGGTCGTCGCGCTCGCAGACCGGAGCGTGACGGTCTTCGATCCCTTCTCCACGCTGGTCGGCGAACGCGTCGAGCTCGGCGAGGGCTGCGTCCTGTACCCCGGCACCGTCCTCGAATGCGATGCGCAGAGCGTGTGCGTGCTCGGCCGCGACAACGTTCTCTCGCCCGGCACGCGGATTTGCGCCGTGCAAGGCGGGCACGTTCAGATCGGGCACTGCAACAACATCGGCGAGGGCGGGGCGCAGGTGAAGGCGAACCGTCCGGACGCAAGGATCGAGATCGGCGGGAACACCCGCGTCTCGGGCGGCGCGGAGCTCGTCGGGAGCACCGTGCTCGGCAGCGGGTGCCAGGTGATCGGCGCGATCAGCGCCCAATCGGTCATCCTCGAGGGTGGCGGCGACTGGACACACCCGGAGCCCGATGAGCGCGGCGCGGTGCTCAAGGGCTTCGGTCTGGCGCGGGGCCTGAGGCTGCGCACGGGGGACGTCGTCAACGGCGCGGGTGACTTCCGCACGGCGCCGGTGGAGCGACAGAGCCACTACCACCCCAAGGCGACGGCCCGGTGATCCCGGAGCCTCAGGGGGTCGAGCTCGGCCTCGGCCTCATCGGCATCGGCCGGCCGTGGCCGGCGGCGGACAGTCCCATGCCGCCGGACGAGCGCGTCGGCGAGCTGATCGAGGCGGCCGTGGACCTGGGTATCCGCTTCCTGGACACGGCCGCGGCCTACGGCCGCAGCGAGGAACGGCTCGCGGCCGCCCTTCGCGGCCGGCTCGCCCGCTGCCGCGATCGCCTGATCATCGCGACGAAGTGCGGGGAGGAGTGGGTGGACGGATTCTCCACCGTCGATCACAGTCCGGCCGCGCTCGAGCGGAGCGTCGCGCGGTCGATCGGGCGCCTCGGCCGGATCGACCTGCTCCAGCTGCACAAGGCCACACCGGAGGTGTTGGCCGACCGCCGCGTGCTCGACACGCTGGCCGCGCTCGCGGAACTGTACGGGATCTCCGCGCTGGGAGTCAGTGCGCGCGACGAGGCCACCTGCGCCACCGCACTCGATACGGGACTGTTCTCCTTCGTGCAGTGCCCCTTCAACGCCGCGGACCGGTCCTTGGGGGACTGGATCAGAGCGCACCGCGACCGGACGATCGTCGTCGTCAACCGTCCACTCGGCAGCGGCCGGCTGCTGTCCGAAGCCGCACCGGACGCCCTCTACGCAGAGGTCGCCGAGACTCTGGGCCGGGGTTTCGTGCTGACCGGGACGACGGACGCGGCCCATCTCGCACAGTCCGCGGCCATCTTCGACACGCTCAAGAAAGGACGGCTTACCCCGCGATGAACACGCAGGCCGTCGCAGACGCCCACCCGGTCGAGCACCAGCTGACCGAACAGCAGGTATCCATGCTCGCGTTCATCGGGGCCACGGAGGATACGTACTATCTGGTGACAGAGCTGTTTCGACTCGAGGGAGAGCTTGATGTCGACGCACTGCGTACCGCCGTGCGTCTGCTGGTGGAGCGCCACGGCATGTCGAGGGCCCGTTTCGACCACCGCTCGTCGGTGTATCGGATCGAGGAGTTCGATCCGGCGGCAGCCGAGGCCATGGTGCACGACGGTGGAACCGCCGACGGGGTCGAGGCGGGCGTGAAAGCGGCCGCCGCGTGGCTTCGAGCCCCTTTGCGCCTGGCCGATGAGCCGCCGCTGCGATTCTTCGTGACACGGTGCGGCGAAGGGGAGTGGGTTTTCGGCGCGGCCGGCCACCACCTGGTCTTCGACGGCTGGTCGTTCAAGCTCGTCTGGGAGGAACTGTCCGAGGCCTATCGCGCGCTGCGGTCGGCCGAGACCCCGGTGCTCAAGCCCGCCCCTCAGTACGCGGAGTCCTGCGGCTCGCGGCGGGCCGCTGTCGCCGCGCAAGACTGGTCCGGTGAGTTCGGGCGGGATTACACGGCGATCAGAGCACTGCAAGCTCGCGCCGCCGCAACGCTGGGTCCGGCCCGGCGGGAGTACGCGACGATCGCCGAGGACCTGGACACGCTCGTCGTCGCGAGGGCGCGCGCGCTCGGCACGACCCCTTACGTGCTCGGCTGTGCCGCGATGCTCCGCGCGCTGGCAGACGTGCTGGCCGACGATCAGGCGATCTTCGGCACGGCTTTCGCCGGCAGACTCAGCGGCGCGGCCGTCCGGACGGTCGGGTACTTCTCCACCAGTATCTTCATCGCCGCCGACCTCTCGGTGCACAGCACCGACGCCGCGCTGCTGGGACATGTCAAGCACACCGTGGCGCGTTGGCAGGCAGGCAACCGGCTCCAATGGGAACAAGTACTTGACGAATACGGAGCCCGCGACCTCTATCCGGTCAAGTTCTCTTTTCAGCCCACAGCCATGGTCCAGCCCGAACCGGCCCTCGAGGGCTTGTCCGTGCGCCGCATCGTCACTCCACCGGGAGGCGTTGCCCGCCGACCGCTGGACCTAGCCGTCCGCTACGGAGACGGTGTGATCGACGTGGACGCGGCCTACCGTGACGATGCACTTGCCCCCGCGGACGCACGCCGCCTTGTCGAGGCCTTCGCGCAGCAACTGCGGAAGCTGTGCGGATGACGATGCGGATCGCCGTCGTCTACGACTACGGTGCGGTCGCTCCGGCAGAGATCGTCGACTCACTCCGCGGCGTCGCAGAACCCCTCTTCGTCCTTCCGCGCAACGGCCACACCCTCCGCCTGCGCCCCATTCTCGAGCGCCTCGGTGAGTGCCTGTGGCTCGAGGATGGCGGTCCTGCTGATGTGCAACGCGTGTGCGAATCTCGCGTCGACGGCGCTGTGACATTCAGCGATGCATGGCTCGAGTTCACCGCCGTGACAACGGCTGCGCTGGGCTCTGCAGGGCATGACATGTCGACGACGCGACGGCTTACCGACAAACTCGAGCAGCGTCGCGCTCTCGGGAGAGCCGGCGTCGAATCCATCCGCTTCGCAGAGTTCAGCGACGCCCGGGAGTGGAGGTCCGTGGTCGAGCAGGTCGGCCTCCCGCTCGTGCTCAAGCCTCGCCGCGGAGTGGCCAGCCGCGACACCTATCTGGTGACGGACCCGCAGGCGGGCGCCACCCTGGCCTCGTCCCTGAGGAGTGACGAGGCACGCGGGGGATCGTTCATCGCTGAGGAGTTCCTGGCCGGTCCCGACATGGGTCCTTTCGGCGACTTCGTCTCCGTGGAGAGCGCGGTTTACGACGGCTTGCCGCACCACATCGCGGTGACCGGTAAGTTTCCACTCGCCCCGCCCTTTCGCGAGACCGGCCACTTCTGGCCTACCGCGCTGGGCGAGGAGATGTCCGAGCAAGTCATCGCGCTCACCGACGCGTCCTTCCGGGCACTGGGCGTGCGCTTCGGAATCCTGCACACGGAGATCAAGCTGTGTCCTGACGGACCGCGAGTCATCGAGGTCAACGGGCGGCTCGGCGGGCGTATCCAGGCGCTTTCGCGTGTTGCGGGCGGCCCGGATCTGATCGCCGTCGCGGCTCGCATCGCACTTGGCGAGGAGCCGCAACTGCCCGCGCTCTCCCATGAGGCGGTGGTGTTCGCGGCCATTACGCCGGCCCCGGTCGACGCCTGCACGATCACCTCGCTTCCCGAGCGTCAGGCCGTGCTCGCCCTCCCGGGGGTCGAGGAGTACGCGCAGTTCGCGCGCGTCGGCGACTACCGTGCGGCTGGGGTCTCCACGACCGCACTCGACCAGGCAGTGGGCCGGGTGCGAGACCACGAGGTGCTCGTGGAGACCATCGCGCGCCTGAGGTCGCACACAATGTACGGCCTTGAGTTCGAGGCCGGCGCCCGCGTCCTGGTCGGCCGCGAGCTTGTCTGCGGCGAGCAAGGCACTCAGATCACCGTTCCCGAGTAAGAAGAGAACCTGACATGAAGAACTCCGACCACGCTACGGACATCAGGCCGCTCCTGCTCGTGGGGTGGCACGCGAAGGCGCTCGACGCCCTCACGGCTCGCGGCCGCGAAGTGCTTTGCGCGATCGACCCGCGAGAGAAGGAGGAGGCGAGGCGGCACGGAGTTCTCGAGCGCTGCATCGTGGTCGCAGACTCCGGGAACGCCGAGGCCGTGTTGAGCGGACTCGCGCGCTCGGGACTCGACCTCGCAGGTTTCGCGGGCGTGTGGAGCGCGCGCGAGCTCGGCCTGATCCCGGCGGGAGTACTCGCCACGCTCGCGGGATGCGACGGCATGCCGTACAGCACTGCGATCGCGCTCCGCGACAAGTACACGCAGAAGTCTCTGGTGCGTGCAGCCGGCCTGCCGGTCACCGACTGCCGGATTGCCGACGAGACCGCTGACATCGTGAACGGCTACACCGGCGGCCGCGTCGTCATCAAGCCTCTGGCGGGCGCGGCCACGCGCGATACGTACGTCGCTGCCGATCAGCAGGAGGTGGTTCAGGTCGCTGAGCACCTCGCGGAGGGCGCGCGCGGCCCCTGGCTGGTGGAGGGGTTCGTCGAGGGGGCGGAACTACACCTCGATGGAGTGGTACGCGGTGGAGAACTCGTGCTCCTGGGCATTTCGCGGTACCTGCAGAACGTGATCGAGATCCGTAACGGCGGTGTCGTCGGCTCCGTGATCCTCGAGCCCGACGCCAACAAGGGGCTCTACGCCGAAGGGACGGCGCTGACCCGACTGGCGTTGGAGGCGCTGGGGCACCGCGACGGCGTCTTCCATCTTGAGGCGTTCCACAGCGCCGACGGCCTTGTCTTCAGCGAGTGCGCGGGACGGATCGGCGGCGGACTGATCCGAGACAGCATTCTTTTGCGGTTCGGTGTGGACATGGTCGAGGCATGGGCGGATGTCGTGGAGGGAGCCGATTTCCGACCCGGGAATCCGGACTCGACAGCGGCCTACGGATTCATCCACGTGCCCGCGCCGGAAGGTCGCCTCGTCGAACTGCCGACGCAGGAGGAGGCTTCGGAGCTGCCCGGCTGCGACGTGGTGCGCATCGACGCCCGGCCGGGACAGGTGGTGGGCGACACGTCTGCGGGCTCGGACGTCAGGGCGGCGAGGGTCCTTGTACACGGAGCGGACGAGGACGAGGTGCGGCGACGGCTTTCCGAGGTCCTGGATTGGTTCTCGGGACGAATCATGGTGGCCGATGCCTCGACAGAGGTGGTGACGTGACGGGAGTCGCCACCACCACCGGCACGGACACCGCCGGAGTGCGGGCGCGGACCGCCCGAGCCACGGGGGCCTGGCTCAGGACGGGCACCCGGCTGATGACTGACAACGTCCCCGAGCCGGGCTCAGGTCGTGTCCTTTATGTCGCCACTCTGATCAACTCGACGGGTACGGGTATGTTCCTGGCGAGCAGCGCGCTGTTCTTCACTCGGTGCGTCGGCCTGTCCGCCGCGTCGGTCGGCACCGGACTGAGTCTCGGCGCGTTGATCGGCCTGGCCGCGGGAGTACCGGTCGGTGCGCTGGCTGACCGCCGAGGGCCTCGCGAGGTCTACGCCTGCACACTCGCGATCGAGGCGACGGCGATGACCGCGTTCGTCTTTGTGCACGCGTACTGGTTGTTCGTCGTGATAGCGACACTGACGGGTACGGCGGCCACGGCCAGCTATGCCGCCCGTGGTCCGCTGGTCCGGGTGCTCGGGGCGGCCCGGCCGACGTTGCTCAGGGCCCGGATACGCTCGGCGACGAACCTGGGCATCGCGATCGGCGGTCTCGGATCCGCAGCCGCGCTCGAGGTGAACACGCGGTCAGCGTATCTCACGCTGGTGCTCCTGAACGCGGCCTCGTTCGCGGCGTGCTCCGGCTGCGTTCTCAGGCTTCCCCGCGCGCCGGCGACCAAGAAGCAGGGGGAGAAGACATCCGGCGGCGTCTGGCGCGATCGACCGTACGCGGCCCTCACGGCGCTCAACCTCGTACTCATGATGCAGTATCCGGTACTGACGCTCGTTCTACCGCTGTGGATCTTTGATCACACCCGGGTGCCGCACGTGCTGGCGGCGATTGCCATACCACTCAATACTCTGATGGTTACTGTCCTCCAGGTCCGGTTGACGCGCGGGATCGAAAGCCCGACGAAGGCCGCGCGCGTGATGGTGCGCGCAGGCCTCGCCCTGCTGGTCAGCCTCACGCTCATGGCCGCCGCGGCCGAAGTGCCGACCTGGTTGGCGATCGTCCTCGTCCCGGTGTCGACGGTCGTCTACACTCTCGGCGAGATCTGGTTCTCCGGCGCCGGCTACGAGCTGAGCTTCGAGCTTGCGCGGCAAGACGCTCAGGGTGAGTACCAAGGCTTTTATGCAATGGGCGGTGGGCTCGGGCGTGCCGTCTCGACGTCGGTCGTGACGTTCGCCTGCCTCGTCTGCGGCTTCCCCGGCTGGCTCCTGTTCGGCGGCCTGCTGCTCGCGGCGGCGCTTCCCACCCCATGGGTGGTGGGCTGGGCGCAGAGGCGCACTCTGGAGTCCGCCGATCCGGAACCGGCGGTATGAGTTCGTGATATAAAGCCGAAGGCTGACAACTGCCATTGAAGCGCACGCTGCTTGCGCAGGAGTCCTGTACTAATGTGCCAGAAACTGGCAACCGCTTTGACCTGGCGGTTTACCGGGTCCGTCAGGTAGCTCTCTGATACTGGTTGAGTGTGTCCTGAACGCGGAGGGGAGTTCGATGTAGGAGGACTTTCCGAAGCGGTGCTGCACGGAAGATGAAGGATGTTGGCCCTTCGGAGTCGTCCTGCGGAGGATGGCTTCAAGCCGCCTCATGCTGCGTTGGTTGATGACCGTCGTGGTGAGCGATGAGGAAAAAGCGCTCGTGATGGCGTCAGGTAGGGACCGGGAAGGCGAGCGCGAGCGAATCGTTGCTGACGTGTCGAAAGTATCAAAGACGGCATCAAGACCGGGGTGTTCAACGGATCCCGGGATAAGCCTGGCGGGTGTCCGCTGATTGGCCAGGCGGTGTCCGGCATGAAGACGACGCGAGCCCGGTCTGCTGCTTCCGTGCGGAACAGGAGAAGGCGTGCCTTGACACGGCCTGCCGGTCGGGTGGGCGAGGGGGTGTGTCTCAAGCGGTGACCCCGTAAGGGATTGAGTACCGTCGCGGGGTGTGCTGGCGGACCGGCTCGTGGTAGTGAGAGCCCTTTGTGATGAAGGGGGAGCGAAGGGGCCGGGTTGTTCGTGACTGTGTTCGTTCGATCAACCGGAAGTGCTCCGGGAGGAGTCGCATGGACGAGTTGAAAGCATCGGGCAAGCCGTTCGAGATCTCGAAGTGGGCCTCCAGGTGGCGTGGGAGAAGGTCAAGGCGAATAAGGGTGCGCCCGGGGTGGACGGGGTGTCGGTCGAGGGGTTCGAGAAGGATCTGCAGGGCAACCTGTACATGGTCTGGAACCGGCTTTCGTCTGGTACGTACTTTCCGCCTCCGGTGCGTGCGGTGCAGATCCCAAAGCCGGTGCCTCCGGGGCCGGTGACAACACCCCCGGATCATGCGTGCGACAGGGGGCAGAGAGTCATGCCGGACCCAGAGGCCGGGAACCCCATTGCGAGGCCGCCTAATGCTGCTTGATGATTGGCTGTCTGCGTGTTCGGGTCCAAGCAAGCTCTGTGTGTCGTAGGAATGCGGTCAGCAGCGGGAAACGGTGGCCGAGCTGGTTGAGGGCTCTGCCCGCGGCGTCGGCGAGGTGGTC
>Ga0185299_10004164_pt1 | contig 17804 bp, 18 predicted proteins | sample PaiPotPPA55metaG_FD_128002 | JGI IMG/M metagenome (GOLD analysis project Ga0185299, IMG submission 128002) | Iron sulfur acid spring bacterial and archeal communities from Banff, Canada, to study Microbial Dark Matter (Phase II) - Paint Pots PPA... ...
GCCGATCATTGGCGCGGTTTCCGTCACCTGCATGCCGGGCGGCAGCATACGAGTGCGGCGCAACACGGAGCGGATGCGCGCCAGCAGTTCGCGCACTGCAAACGGTTTGGCCAGGTAATCGTCGGCGCCCATTTCCAGCCCGACAATGCGATCGGCCTCCTCGCTGCGGGCGGTCAGCATCAAAACCGGCACCGCGCGAAACTTGCTGGCACGCAATTCCCGGCACAGCACGAGGCCGTCTTCGCCGGGCATCATCAGGTCAAGCACGATCAGATCAGGCGCACCTTGCTCAAGGACCGCGCGCATCTGGCGGCCGTTGGCGGCCAGCGAAACGCGCATGCCGTTCTTCTCGAGATAGGTCGCAAGCAGTTCGCGGATACCGCGATCGTCGTCGACGATCAGCACGTGGTCGGTGTTTTCCATCAATGGATCAATCCCTCCGGCGGTTGACGCGCACCTGGTTCACGTTGACAAGCGAACAGCGCACGGGGTGCGCCAGTTCCACTGCCAATCCGCCCGCCAGGAAAGCGAGAATTGCCATGAGCCGTCTCATGCGTCCTCCACGACGGACAGGCTGGCGCCATTGGCGACGGCGGCTTCCAGCGTATACGGATCGATGCCTTCCAGGCAACCAATGTTGGCGCGCCAGAGTCGCGGATCCGTACGCGTCTGATGGAACGGGTAAATGCCGCAATGCTTGCAGAAGTAGTGCTTCGACGTGCGCGTATTGAACTGGTAGAGGGTTAGCGCTTCCTCACCTTGCAGGATCTTCAGTTCGCCCGCGGCGAACGCCGGCGTCATCAGCGCGCCTTTGCGCCGGCACAGGCTGCAATTGCAACGCGCAGCAGGGACGACCGCAGTACGGACTTCAAATTTCACGGTCCCGCAATGACAGGATCCGTGCAGCAATTCGGTACTCATGGGGTTCTCCTGGACAGGCATGGCTGCTTTATAGCCCATGCTTTATAGCCCAATAAGCGCGACGCTTTGTATCGCAATGTATCTGGGCGGTCTCCTGACATACAACATTGCACCCAAGCCGCTTTGGCGACACAAACGGGATACATCCGCACGGTCCAATGCGCTCACACCAAGCGTTATCGCCAATCGGAGATTCTATGTCGGACAACACCGTTCCCCTATCGCCGTCTCGCCGTCGTTTTGTCAGTGTGGCTGCGGTGACTGTTGCTGCAGGCTCATTGAGTCAGCTCGCCTTAGCAGAACCTGACCAGGCAATCACCGAAGTTGTCCAATCGACAAGCGGCGACAAGACCGCTATTCGTCCACTTCGTGTCCATGTGCCGGAGTCGCAACTAATCGATTTGCGAAGGCGCATCAAAGCGACCCGATGGCCCGAGCGCGAGACGGTCACCGATGACTCGCAAGGCGTGCCGCTTGCAATGATTCAGGAACTCGCACGCCATTGGGCGACCGATTATGACTGGCGCAGGTGCGAGGCAAAACTGAACGCCTTGCCGCAGTTCGTGACCGAGATCGATGGGCTGGACATTCATTTCATCCACGTTCGGTCGAAGCATGACAATGCGATGCCGCTCATTGTCACGCACGGGTGGCCCGGCTCGGTTATCGAGCAGTTCAAGATTATCGATCCGCTGAGCAATCCCACGGCGTATGGGGCGAGCGCGTCGGATGCTTTTCACCTGGTCATTCCGTCCTTGCCGGGGTACGGATTTTCAGGCAAACCGACCACGACCGGCTGGGGCCCGGAGCGTACCGCGCGCGCCTGGGTCGTCCTGATGAAGCGCCTCGGATATGCGAAATTTGCATCGCAAGGCGGCGACCTGGGTGCGATTGTCTCGAACGTGATGGCTAAGCAGGCGCCGCCGGAACTGCTAGGCATTCACGTCAACTTTCCTGCGACCGTTCCGCCCGAGATTGCGAAGGCGCTTCAAGCAGGGAATCCGCCGCCCTCCAGCCTCCCGGACGACGAAAAGCACGCTTACGAGCAGCTGAGCAGCGCGGCCAGGAAGCGGCGCGCCTATGCATTGGAGATGGGTACACGTCCACAAACACTCTACGGACTGGCGGACTCGCCGGTTGCACTGGCAAGCTGGCTTCTTGATCACGGTGACGGGTATGTCCAGCCGGCGGCGGCACTGACCTCGGCCGTGTTCGGGCGCTCCGTCAATGGAGAATCCGCAGGCGAGCTGACACGGGACGATGTGCTGGATGACATCACGCTCTACTGGTTGACTAACACGGGGATCTCCGCGGCGCGCTTCTATTGGGAGTCTCACTTCAACATCCTGGCCGCCGCCGATGTGTCCGTCCCGGCTGCCGTGAGCGTCTTTCCTCGCGAGAACTATCAGGCGCCGCGAAGTTGGACGGAGCGGGCGTATCACAACCTTATCTATTACAACCGGGTGGATAAAGGCGGGCACTTCGCCGCATGGGAACAGCCGCAATTATTTGCAGAGGAGGTTCGGGCGGGCTTAAGACCACTACGCACATAGTGAACTGCCGGCTGACCGTTCACTTCAACGTGATGGGCGCAGCAACCTATCGACCTCTGCCGAATGATTTGACCGAAGCATGAGGACGACCGGCCACGCCGGCATCCGGTGCGTTGTAGCCAACGAACAACTGGCACACGGCCTGTGCGTCGACACAAGCATGGAGCTGCTCCCGGAAGTGGTGGTCGCAGAAGCGCTGCGCTACATCGGCTAGCAGATGCAGATGCGTGCTGTTTGCCGATTCCGGGACCAATAGCACGACGAGGTCGCTGACCGGATTTCCGTCGGGCGCATCAAACGGAACGGGTGTCGCCGGACGAACATACAACGCTATGGCCCGACGCAGCCCCTTGATCTGACCGTGCGGAACGGCGACCCCCTGGCCCAGCGCGGTCGAGCCTAACGATTCGCGTGCCTCGAGGCCCGCAATCACGGTCGCCGCAGGCAGCCCGAAGTGTTGATCACAGAAACGGCCAAGGTGCGCGAAAAGCGACTCGCGGCTAGTGACCTCCAGACCAAGCAGGACGTGATCCTGGGCGAGCAGTTGCGCGAGGGCGTTTGCAGGAGTCATATCGTCTGATTGATCGGCCGGGTCGACACTCGGAGGAGACACGGGATGCATCAAATCCCGCCAGGCCACGGTGGGAGTTTGAGGGATCTCAAACAGTTGCCCCAGCTCGGCAGTCGGCGCCAGATGCGCGACTCGCTGGATCGCTCCGCTCACAGCCTCCCTCGGGAGATAGAGCGACAGACGGACGCGGTCGGTTCCGTACAAAGGCACAAGGCGAATGGTCCACGGCTGCCCGGCACAATCACGGATCAGAGCCTGACGCAGCGGCGTGGCGTGTTGCGCGTCAAGCGTGATGTGCATCATCACATTGCGGCCAGGTGCGCGAGGTGGCCGATGCTGGGCCGGAGCCTTGCCCGATGAGAGAAGCGCCCGCAGGGCCGCCAATGTGTGCGTCATACCGCCCCCGTTTTTCGTTGCCTTTTTCAAGGCTAGCAAAACCGGCGTTAACGTTTCGTAAAAAATTCCGTAAAAATCGCTGTCTCAACAATCGAAACTGACCTTGCGGAAGGGGCAGACCCTACAGGTCGACCAGAGCCGGGTTCAGCTCTATGTAAAGAACCACGAGCCATCGTTTCGGACAGTTGGCCGCGATATGCGGCGCCCGGTTTGTGGCGTCGACGCGTGCTATGTAGCCTCTGTCGCGAGCGAAAAGATACGCTCGCCGGGCATCTGCCTGAAACCAGAAGCCCACCATTGCACACGTTGTGAAGCTGAATACGGTAGCCGTAACAGGTGGCAAGCCGCGATCGATCTGTTGCGCGACATACATGAACACGGAGTTCAGGAGCTCATTGATAGCGCCGGCGATCAGAATGACCTTGACCGCTCCCCTCATGCGCATGACCCACTTCGTGGGCATCATTGTCCTTTCGAACATGCCCGACGGTCCTTCATTGTGCTGTTTCACGTTTGCGTCATGCCGTCCCTGGCTCTTAGTTGCTGTGCGCTGCTTGGACATGAAATCTCCGGCGTCGTCGGTCCATGAAAATGTAGGATTCCTTCTTTATAGCAGGAAAAATTCGACAACCACTCGACGTTTACGCCGAATGTACGCAAACTCGATCGGGTTTTACACCGTTTTTATTCGCGACATCCTGCGCCTTGAAACGCGTTCAGAAACCCCACGTTCTATACGCACGAATTGTGTTTTTTAACAGGACATTTACACCCGATCCTATAGGCTTCGTTTGATGCAATTGAATGGAACTCGAAGCAAATCATCATGACGTTCGAAGATGTCTCAACGAGTATTCACGTCGGGCAAGCAGCGCGCCCGGCAGAGGTTTCAAACGCGGTGAACCCATTGACTACTTCGCGTGCAGCCGGTCGCCGCGCGCAGCGGAGTTGATCATGATGTCTGGAATATGGTTGCCTATCGTCACGCCGTTCAAGGATGGACAAATTGACGTCGATGCGCTGCAGCGCCTTGCCGAGCGCTACCTGAGCCAGGAGATCAGCGGGTTCGTCGCACTGGGAACGACCGGCGAAGCGGCGCTGCTCGATCACAGCGAGCGGCATAAAGTCCTGCGCTCCCTGTTCGAGGTGATCGGGACGCGCCTGACGGTGGTGGTGGGTGTCGGCGGCATGAATACGCGCGACATGGTGCAGGAAATCCGCGAACTGGACCGCTGGGATATCGGCGGATACCTGGTCTCCGCGCCAGCCTACATCTGCCCCGATCAAAACGGCATTCGCTGGCACTTCGACGAGGTTGCGCGCGTCACCGAACGGCCCATCATTTTGTACGACGTGCCGCATCGAACCGGCGTTTCGATCGAGACAAGCACGGTTGAGCGTCTTATCGAACGTGCCAATATTGTCGGCATCAAGGCGTGCGTGCCCGCGACTTTCCAAAAGCTTGGCCAATTGCCGATCAGCTTGCTGTGCGGCAACGACGACGCCTATGTCGACTGCCTGATCGCCGGCGGATCGGGTGGCATCCTGACGAGCGCCCATCTTTTCGCCGATGTTCTTGCCGAGATCCACGAACGGGTTTTATCGGAGAGAACGGACGACGCCGTTGCGTTCTTCGAAGCGCTCAAGCCGGTCATCAAGCTCTTGTTCAGCGCACCCAATCCAGCCGGCGTGAAGGCGGCGCTGGCACTAGATGGCCTGATTGGAAGCGAGACGCGCCGGCCGATCATGGAAGCGTCAGTCACGCTCAAAGAGCAACTCCGGATCGCGCTCGATGCCTGCACCCGGCAGCTTGCGGTCATGGCCTGAACGCGGTCTTTCCCGTTTTTAAATATCCGGTTTCTGTTTGCGCCTGGTCGAAGCTTCGACCAGGCGGCAAGCGGTTTTAAGCGCGCTCAGCGCCGCAATACCATGGAGTTGTCAATATGAATAAATCTCTGAACACGTCTTTCCTGGTCGCTGCCTTATCCGCAGGTTGTGTGGTTTCAGCGCATGCACAAAGCAGTGTGACGCTGTATGGCGTAATCGATGCTGGCCTTATCTACACGAACAACCAGGGCGGCCACAGCGCCTGGCAGGAAACGAGTTCCGCAACCGAAAACACCGTCTTCGGACTTAAAGGCGCAGAAGACCTGGGCGGTGGTCTTCAGGCTGTATTCAAGCTCGAGAACGGTTTCAACCTGAACAACGGTACCCAGTTCAACAGCGGCGATGCCTTTGGTGAACAAGCATACGTGGGCTTGCAAAGCAGTCAGTTCGGCACTGTGCTGCTAGGCCGGCAGTTCGATTCGGTGAATGACTATCTGGGCCCGTTATCGGCGGCAGGCAGCGGCTATGGCGGCAATCTTTCGGCGCATCCGTTCAACAACGATAACCTCGCGGCTGACTCGCTGAGCCTGAACAATACGGTCAAGTACGTCAGCACGTCCTATGCGGGTGTCACGTTCGGCGGCGCGTATTCGTTCAGCAATAACGCAAACAGTTTCTCGAACAATCGCGCGTATGGTTTTGGCGCGACCTACGCGCATGGTCCGTTCAACTTGGCAGCAGCCTATCTGCAGATGAACAACGCGGGCGGCGGTGTGTTGGGCACGAATCCCAATGGCGCGGTGTCACTAGCCGATGGCAGCGCGGATTTCGTCGCGGCGCGTCAGCGGATCTGGGGCGTGGGCGGCAACTATGCGTTTGGCCCGGCGACTGTCGGCTTGCTGTGGACGCATTCGCAGATCGACAATATGGCTAGCGTGTTTGCCGGTAGCGCGGGAAATGTGGCGCTGAACGGTGGCTTGCGCTTGAACAACTACGAGGTCAACGCGCGTTATGCGTTGACCCCGGCTTTGAGTCTGGCAGGCGCCTATACCTTCACTGACGGGGCATATAGCACGGGCGGCACGTCGTCATCGCCGAGGTGGCATGAGGTGACGCTGCAGACAGATTACTCGATCAGCAAGCGCACGGACTTGTATGCGGAAGGCGTCTATCAGCACGTTAGCGGTGGTGCTGCCGGCTCGGTGCTTGACAGCGCCACCATCAACACGCTGTCGCCTTCGTCGACGAACAGTCAGGTCGCTGTCACTGTCGGCGTCAAGCACACGTTCTAAGGCGGCGTGGTGACACTCGAAGGAGCGGCGTGCATCGGGGCGAGTGCAACTCTCCCGATGCACGCCGCTTTTTTACAGGTTTGCCGCCGCCGCTGGAACAGCACGTTTAGTCGCCGGGAAGTTTTACGATCTGGCTATTTAAACATTCCTATAGACGTTGTTTCGATACGCCTGGACATCAAGACGCCAGCGGATGGAGCCCATCTTCAGTGTTGAGTTGCGGTGGCCGAAATGACATTCGCGGCCGAGTTGTCGAGGAGTTTGAACTTCGCCAGTGCCTTTGCGTAGGTACCGTCCGTCACCGCGTCACGAAGCGCCGAGGCAACCTGATCACGCAACTCATCCGCTCCTTTCGGGAAACCGATTGCGATTCGGGAAGACGGCAGCGGCTGGCCAATCCGCACGTAGGTTCCCGGTTGAAGATCCATTGTGTACGGTACGGACTCGCTGCTCTGAACGATGGCGTCCACTCGCCCTTGCTGCAATTCCAGCCTCGCGGCCTGTGTGCCATCCGTCTCCTCCACTGCGACAGGAGGCCGGTTGGCGGCAACACAATTAGTGTCGCTCCAGCTTCGCATGATCTGTCCGAAACCGTTGCGCCGATTGGCGCCGAGTTTCTGACCGCACAGGTCAGTCAAGGTTTTGATCGGCTTATGGCCTGCAAGCGTATAGGCCTGAATGCCCGAAAGAAGATAGTCGACATAGTCGAGCCGGCTCCGTGAGGCCGGCTCATCCAGCAAACTAAACGCCAGATCGACCCGCCTCGTCACCAGCGCGGGAATAGCCTGCTCGTAAGACACGTCTTGCCAAATAACCGGACGGTGCAATTTTTTCGCCACGTAGTCTGCCAGGTCAACATCCACGCCGACGAGCTGCCCGGTTTCCGGAATGCGATACGCCATTGGCGGGAATGACGCGAACAGCGCTACCCGCAGAGGTGCTGTCTGAGCCATGACCGCGACCGGCAGCGAGGTGAGGCAGATTGCCAGTGCGTACGTCAGTGGTTTGCGCCAGATGCCCCGAACTTTCATAAGACGATGCCGGGTTGCCATTGCCATTGCCGTCGCTATCGTTAACGCAGTATGCACACGCGTTCGTGCGCCTTCTTCTGAAACAGAGGTCATGCCCGATCCCTACGAAGCGAATGAATTGTCAGAGGGGCCAACGCGAGGCGGGCCCGGCCACTCTCATGCATGAACCAGAAACGATTTCCGGCGGTTGAGTTCGCTCTACTGTACGCATTCAGTTTTTCTTCTTGTAGCGAGAATTAAATTGAGTCCAGGTGAAATTTCTCTCAGCATCTCTTCGCAACTCATGAGAAACCGTCTGTTTCCGCCACGTATTCGTGCGGAATTTTCTATCAGAAACATAATCCTATGATGAGAATTTTTCCGCGCTGCACACCTCTAAGGTGTTCCAAGCGGAATATGTCAATGGACTACGCATCGATTCAGCCTGCGTTGACCATCCTCTTGCGCAACCGCCCGCCCGGCACCACTGCCGACATCAACAACCGGACGGTTGCCTACTGGGACGGCCATGAGATCAGGGGCATTCACTTACGGAATGACAAAAGTGGCCGGCTTGACGAAGATTTCGACTTCGACGAGCGCACAATCAACCAACTGCATGCAGATCTGGTCGAGTGGATGGCCGCGCCTCGTTATACGGTACACCCTGAACTCGCGGACTGGCTGAAGGGCGCGCCTACGTTCGACGTGGGCGGTCCGACAGCAACCGGCGCCGGCTCACGCAGTGCTTCGTCGTCTGCCCGCTGATACGCTTGGGGTCCGTGCGTCGAGTTCATTGCGTTGCGGGAATCCGGCCTCGTGAGGTCGCTGATGGAACATCGGGTAGATACGCTTGTGATAGGCGCCGGGCCTGCGGGCCTCGCGGTTGCTGCGTGTCTAAAGAAGCGGGGTGCATCCTGCATCATTGTGGAGCGGGCGGCCGAGATTGGTTCGAGCTGGCGCCATCACTATGACCGGCTGCACCTCCACTCCGACCGCGACCGTTCGACCCTGCCTTATCTTTCATTTCCCGCTGGAACGCCACGTTATCCGTCGCGCGAGCAGGTGATTGAGTACCTTGAACTGTATGCGCGGCATTTCGGGCTCGTAGCGCATTTCAACGAAGAGGTCGGGGCTGTACGGCCAGACAACCCCGGATGGACCACGACCACAACAGCCAGCGTCTATCATTCGCAGCGGGTGGTCGTGGCCACCGGCTACAACGCCGTTCCCTACCTGCCACGGTGGCGTGGCCAGGAACACTTCGGCGGCCGCATGTTGCACAGCAGCGAATACCGCAGCGGCGAGTCATTCCGCGGCCAGAGCGTTCTGGTCGTCGGCTTCGGCAACAGTGGCGGAGAGATAGCGATCGATCTCCACGAACACGGCGCGCGAGTGGCAATGGCGGTGCGCGGGCCGGTGAACATTGTCCCTCGCGAGATCTTCGGTATTCCCGTACTCGCAATCTCCATCGTGTTGAGCCGCCTTCCTGCCCGGCTCGCTGACGCGCTGGCGGCACCACTTGTGCGGCTCATCATTGGAGACATCACCAGGCTGGGTTTCCGCAAGCATCCGATGGGTCCCTTTACGCAAATCAAGGCGACGAGAAGAATCCCGCTCCTCGACATAGGTACGGTTAAACTGATTCGCGAGGGCCACATCGAGGTGCTCGGAGACATCCGCGAAATGGGGGAGACCCAGGTGACATTTGATGACGGGCGTTCGCGGGACTTTGACGCAATCGTTGCCGCGACCGGGTTTCGCCCACGAAGCGATTGTTTCCTGGCGCAGCAGGGCGATATCCTCGATGTTGAGCAACCGCAGCCGCCGAGCGACGAGGAGAAAAAATCCGGGCTGCATTACTGTGGGTTTATCGTCTCGGCTACCGGTATGCTGCGCGAAATCGGCATCGAGGCACAACGGGTTGCAGACGAAATAACACGCATCGAGCACCACCCAAGGGAGACGCGATGAGCAACGACATGTACGAAGAGGGATTGAATAAAACCGCTGCCAACTTCGCAGCCCTGACGCCCTTGAGCTTCATCGAACGTGCGGCGTCGGTCTATCCGAACATGCCAGCCATTTCGCACGGCGCGGTGCGACGTGACTGGGCGCAGACTTATGCGCGCACACGGCGTCTTGCCTCCGCGTTGAGCGCCAGAGGCATTGGCTTTGGCGATACGGTCGCTGCGATGCTGCCCAATATTCCCGAGATGGTCGAGGCTCATTTCGGTGTCCCGATGATTGGTGCAGTCCTCAATACGCTCAACACGCGACTCGATGCAAATACGCTCGCGTTCATGCTGAATCATGGCGAAGCGAAAGCAGTGCTGGTCGACCGTGAATTCTCCGCCGTGATGCGCGAAGCGATCGCGAATGTGGACCGGCCGATTCTGGTTATCGACGTCGACGATTCCGAATATGCCGGACCGGGCGAGCGTATTGGTGAACTAGATTACGAAGCGCTGCTGGCGAGCGGCGATTCTGAATTCGAATGGGCACCGCCATCCGATGAGTGGAATGCGATCTGCCTGAACTACACATCGGGGACAACAGGATCTCCGAAGGGCGTCGTGTATCACCATCGCGGGGCGTACACCAACGCGGTCAGCAATATCCTTGAATGGGATATGCCGAAGCACGCGGTGTACCTGTGGACGCTGCCCATGTTCCATTGCAACGGCTGGTGTTTCCCGTGGACCGTGGCCGCGCGGGCGGGCGTCAACGTGTGCTTGCGCAAGGTCGATGCGAAAACGATCTTCGACCTGATTCGCCGCGAGCGGGTGACACATTATTGCGGCGCGCCGATCGTACATAACCTGCTGGTCAATGCTCCCGACGAGTTGAAAGCCGGGATTGAGCACCGCGTCCACGCCATGGTCGCCGGCGCGGCGCCGCCTGCGTCAATGATCGAAGGAATGGAGCGGCTCGGCTTCGAACTGACGCATGTGTACGGCTTGACTGAGGTTTATGGCCCGGCGACCGTGTGCGCGCAGCAAGCGCAATGGAGCACGCTCGACATAGGTGAACGCGCGCGCCTGAATGCGCGGCAGGGCGTGCGCTACCACTTGCAGGACGCCGTGACGGTCCGCGATCCCCAGACTATGCAGGCAGTGCCGGCGGATGGAGAGACAATCGGCGAAATCATGTTTCGCGGCAACATCATGATGAAGGGTTACCTGAAGAACCCGGCCGCCACGCAGGAAGCGTTTCGCGGCGGCTGGTTTCATACCGGGGACCTGGCGGTCGCCAATCCGGACGGCTACGTCAGGATCAAGGACCGCAGCAAGGACATCATCATTTCAGGCGGCGAGAATATTTCAAGCATCGAAATTGAAGATGTGCTGTATCGCCATCCCGCGGTACTCGCGGCGGCCGTCGTTGCGAAGCCGGATCCTCGTTGGGGCGAGACGCCTTGCGCTTTTGTCGAGTTAAAGGCGGGTGCAACGATAACCGCCGCAGAATTGGTCGCGCATTGCAGAGCGCATCTCGCCGGTTTCAAGGTGCCGCGCGCGGTGGAGTTCTGCGAGTTGCCGAAGACATCGACCGGCAAGATACAGAAGTTCGAACTGCGTAAGCGCGCGGGGTCGGTCGCGGCCATCGACGTATGACGGAGACGAAGATGAACGAAAGCGCAGGTCGAGAACCGCTGGTGGTCATTGAGCAGGATGTCTACGGAGTACCCGGCGCCGTGCGGATAACGCTGAACCGGCCCGACGCATTTAACGCGTTGTCCGAAGCATTGATCGACGCGCTCAAAAGCAGCCTGGACGAAGTGGCCGCATCGGATGCGTGCGTCGTTGTGCTTGCCGGCGCGGGCAGGGCGTTTTGCGCGGGCCACGATCTGAAAGAGATGCGTGCCGAACCGTCATTCGAGTACTACCAGGCCCTGTTTGCTCGCTGCTCGCAGATGATGTTGACCATCCAGCGCATGCCGCAACCCGTGATCGCACGCGTGCACGGAGTCGCGACAGCGGCGGGCTGCCAACTGGTCGCCATGTGCGATCTGGCGGTGGCTGCAAGTGATGCCCGCTTCGCCGTGTCCGGAGTCAATCTGGGATTGTTCTGCTCCACCCCCAGCGTGCCGCTGTCACGCAACCTGTCTCGCAAGGCCGCATTCGAAATGCTTGTGACCGGCGACTATATCGATGCGCAAACAGCATGTGAGCGCGGCCTTGTGAATCGCGTCGCCACGCCTGAGCGACTGGACGATGCAGTTCGTGCACTCGTGGTGAGTATCAGTGAGAAGCCGCGGGTAGCGATCGCCGCTGGCAAGCGTCTCTTCTACCGGCAACTGGAAGCAGGCATCGATACAGCGTACCAATTAGCCGGAGACACAATGGCGCGCAACATGCTGGACGACGCAGCGCTCGAGGGAACCGAGGCGTTCATTCAGAAACGCGCGCCGCGGTGGCGCGAGACGCCGTGACTTTGGAATTTTCGCGACCGCTCACCAGGGAACGACTCTTCCAAGATAGTCCAGGTAATGCAATCCGGAGCGCCCTTCGTAAGCCTCTATGGTGCTCACCAGGTTCGGGATACTTTCGTCGATGCTCAGACGCGCGTCAGGACCGCCCATGTCCGTCCTTACCCATCCAGGTGCCATCAATAGTAGGGTTTTCGCGTCGTTTTGATGGCGTGCCGCAAAGCTGCGCATGAACATGTTGAGAGCCGCCTTACTGCCCCGGTAGACCTCGTAATTGCCGTTAGTGTTGTTGGTGAGGCTACCTTGCCCGGATGACATGACACCGATTGTTCCTGTCGGCCGCACAAGGTCCTGAAATACCTCGATGACTCTCATCGGACTCAACGAGTTCGTCACCATGACGCGTACAAATTCCTCGGTCGAGACATCGGCGATCGTTTCCCAATTGTCGTTCTTGACGCCGGCATTCACGAAAAGCACATCGAGTCGTCGATCTTTAAGACGACCGCATAACGCGGCGACTTGATCGGGAATCGTGATATCGACTGCTTCAACTTCAAGCGAACCCTCGGTGCTTTCCGAGAGTTGGCGCAGCTTTTCTGTTGAGCCTTCTCTCCCGGTGGCGATCACTCGCCAGCCATGCTTGAGGTATTCCTCGACCATTGCAAATCCGAGGCCGCGGGATGCACCAATGAGGAGGATGGTTTTCTGCGGAGATGTTTCTTGCATGGATAGCTCCTTGTAAATGAGACCCGAAAGAACGTGGCTTTGAGATGCCAGGCGTTCGGTCATGAGTCGGTATATGGAATATATCGATGAGACAGGCATGGCGGAAGGCGCAGCAGTTGCACTTATAACGTGCGTCAAACGCCATGTCTAAACAGTTGGTGCTACGATCAGGCATGCCCGAACCCGATCTGAATTTACTCATTGCGCTCGACGTATTGCTTGCCGACGGCAGCGTGGTTGGTGCTGCGCGTCGACTAGGATTGAGTGCCTCGGCAATGAGCCGAACCTTGACCCGGCTTCGCGAGGCAACCGGGGACCCGTTATTGGTTCGGGCGGGGCGCGGTATGGTATTGACGCCTCATGCGGAGGCGCTGCGTCAACGCACTCGGAACGCGGTTCATGAGGCACTTGCCGTGCTTCGTCCCTCAACCGCGGAACCGGATTTTTCAACGTTACAGCGAACCTTTACCATTCGCGCGAACGACGGTTTTGTGGACGCGCTCGGCGCTTCACTGATCGCAGCGGTGACCGCGGTTGCGCCACTCGTGTGTTTGATTTTTGCGCCCAAGCTTGAGAAGACGGCGGCGTACTTGCGAGATGGCTCCGCTGATCTTGAGATCGGTGTTCTGAGCGAAATGGGGCCGGAAGTCCGCGTGCAGGCATTATTCCGGGATCGCTTTCTTGGTGTTGTCCGGCAGGGCCATCCGCTCGCGATGGAGCGCGAGGTGACGGCCGAACGGTACACCGCCTTCGGCCATGTCGTCGCTTCACGACACGGTCGCGCAAGCGGGCCGGTTGATGAAGCGCTGGCCGCTTTAGGGCTGGAACGTACGATTGTTGCCGTCGTTCCGAGTTTTCCCGCCGCGCTCGCCGTGGCGCGAGGCTCGGACTTGATAGCGCTCGTGCCCGCTTCTCTTCTGAGCAATCAGCCTGAACAGCAAGAACTGCCCGCATCCACCGTCGCAACCACTTACGCCTTCGAGCTTCCTGTAAAGACCGCGGAGATAACGGTATCGCAGATGTGGCATCCCCGGTTAGAGGTCGATCCTGTTCATCGCTGGCTTCGGCAACTGATGCTAACTGTATGTCGGGAACGGCTGCCCCTGTGACGTTAGCTATTGCGTTTGCCACTGTGGGCATCAACTCACGGTTTAGACGGGCCATCTATTTCCTGGCGCCCTAAAGAGGCACACCAGCGCGCCGATACGTTCCAGTAACTCGGTGACACTGCTGCACCGGGTGCTGGCGGTCTCGCCAAGATTAACTTGCGATGGCTCGAACACGCCGCGATGCCGCACGCATTCGTCGGCACTTCTGCTTTTCCAGCCATTGCAGCGACTCCTGCACGACTTCCGGTGGAACGTCGTTGAATGACGTGCCCCGAATCAAGGTCTCACTTGCGGCAATGTCGTTGAACTGGCCGAGCTTGTTCTGCACGGACGTCAACTCTTTTATGGTGCGGTCGTGTCCGTCCTTGATGACGGGTTGAAAAAACTCGAGCAGATACCTCAGCTTTTTGCCGGCCTTGCGAACATCGTGGAGATCCTCTTCGTGGGTGGTCTCGTTACGAGATGCGTACCTGCTGCGCTTCTTCAGTGCGCGCTGCGCACGACGAACGCGATCCTCGGCGAACTCACGAATGGGAAGCTCGTTGCAACTGGACTCCAACGTCGCTTGCGCGCGAAGCAAGACGTCGTTCAAGAAAGCCTCAACGTCGTCGCTTTTTATCATCGTCTGGCTATGCACCACTGCCTGTGCGCGTTTTTCCCTCGCGGCGGCCACGAGTAATCCCATCGATGCGCGCGACGATTGCGCGGCTTTCAAAAGATCGCCAGCGATGTCCCAGTCACGCGTTCCACCGGCTAGCGCCGCAAGGCGCTTGAACTCTTCGATGGCCTGCGCGGTTGCCTCTTCACCGAGATAGGGGGAATAAGCCCAGTACAAGGCACGCAGCTTTCTGAATGCGACGCGAAGCTGGTGGAATCCTTCAGCATCGCAATTTGTGGCCAGCTCTCGCGCCCGCCGCACAGCCTCGGCGACAACGGGAGTCGCCAATGATGAGAAGGTGCTTGCGATTGAACCTGTTCTTGATGGCGATGAAACAGCTGGCCGCCGATTTTCCTTAAAGAGATTGATTGGCCGCGGCAAGGGCCAGTCAGCATCCATATCCACCATTGAAGCCTCGAGTCGGACGAAAATATGTTTCGCCCGACATTACCACAGTGATATTCTCGCTACCCAATTTTGTGACGATTTGATGAACGGCTTTCAAGTTGTCGCGTGCAGGCCGCGCCCACGTCGAGACGTTGCCGAGCATCTACGGTTTTGTATTAGCATGCTTGGCTATATCAAGCATTGAGCGATACGCTGGCGCATCGAGCGCGCCTCGAAGATACCTGGAATAGATAAGTGGGAGTTCAGTTTGAAGACACGCGCCACCGTTATCTGTCGCCGAGGCAAGCGAATTCTCCTGGTCGCACGTAGTCAGTCGAAGTGGGCTTTGCCGGGCGGGATCCTGAAGCGCGGAGAACATCTCTCGGACGCCGCACTTCGGGAGCTCAAGGAGGAGACGCGGCTTTCCGGGAAGTCAGCCAGATATCTCTTCGACTTTCGTGGCAAGCAAAAACACCATCACGTGTTCTCCTGCGAAATCTCGAATCGCGCCAAGGCTCGCCCGAGCAACGAGATCTCCAAATGCCGTTGGGTCCACCTCGAAGACATCCCTCGTCTCTTAACCAGTGCGCCGACGACCGGCATCGTAAAACTCATGGGTCAACGGCGTAAAAAGTAGCTACGCCGGGTTGGCGCAGGCACCAGACCACCGCCCTCGAGATCGAGGACGGCAAGGTCACAGCCATCTATGTTGTGCGCAACCCGGACAAGCTACGGCATCTACGCCAGGCCCCATAGCCGACCCGGCAGCGACACGATCATCCCCGCGGTGGTCTATTCAGCAGGTCAGGTCTCGCAGCACGTCAAGCACATGCTGCGTCGAACGTTCCACGTGCTTAGCGTGTGCGATGCCGAGTCGTCGCCATAGCGCCGGGCTTAGCGGTCGTACGGTCGTACCGGCATCCTGTCCGGGAATCGTGCTGTCCTCGTGAGGCAGCAGTGCGGCTCCATAGCCCGATGCGACCAGCCTTCTGATAGCGTCGTTGTAGTTGAGTTCGATCCGGGCGACTGGCTGTTGTCCGCCCGCTGCGAACCATTTAGCGGTCAGCTGTGAAAGCCGTGTAGTTGAGTCATTGAGAATGAGTGGCTTGCTGGCGAGCCACCTGGGTGTTACGCGGGCCGGGCATTGCCACTGGACAGGCATGAAGGCCATGACAGGATCCCGGCGCCATGGCTTGATCACAAGGCCGGCAATCGCGGGCTGCGGTAGCGCGACCAGTCCGACATCCAGCGACCCTTGCGCCAGGCGAGCGAGCGTGTCCTGCGACGTCAGCACCGTAACCTGCACGTCAATGGCAGGATGTTGCTGCCCCAACACTTCGAGAGCCCGGGGCAGCAGGTGTGCGATTGCGCCGGTCGACGCGCCGAGTCGTACACGTCCCTCCAGCCCCTGTACTTGCCGCCGAACATCGTCCAGCGCCTGCCCGGCATCGGCCAGAAGGTGGCGTGCCTTTGCCAGAAGCGTTTCCCCGATCGCCGTGGGCTGAACGTGTCCCCGCTTGCGCGACAGCAGCGGAGCACCGACGCGCTCCTCCAGTTCCTGAATGTGAAGGCTGACCGTGGGCGCAGCCAGATGCAGGACACGTGCGGCCTCCGCGAAGGAACGATGGTCTGCGATCGTCACCAACGTGCGCAGGCGGTCCAGACTAATCTCTCTCATACCCGAACCAGATTAAGAAAAACTGAACGTTAATTTCGGGAAATTCAACTTTTCATATTCTATCCCCGGAACGAAGATCAGAGTTTTCGTGCTGGGGGCAGAAGATGATTGATATAAGGGCAAGCGGCGAGGGCGATGAAGACAGGCAATTGCCGAGTGACGATATGGAGGCGAAACGACGGGTCTCTGCACTGACGCTCACCGGACTATTGGTGATCATTCTGGTCATCGCCGGACTGTATGTCGCGACGACTCCACGTAACGTGAATCAGGAGTGTTTCGAGAAGAAGATGAACGACGAGCACACACTCATGGAAGCTTTTTTCCAGGCGCCGCCGGGGCAGGATGCAGTCGTCGAGGCCATGCGTGCCTGTTCGCACTGACGTAGCCAGCAATCGGGTAACAGCCGTGACATCAAGCCGTGACATCGGATGCGAAGATCTTGATTAGCGGCTACACGACCTCGGCTTGCTGCAAGATCGTTCAATACTTTTGGCCTGAATCTACCTAGCATTCTCTCCACGGCTTATTTTTCTGGAGAGATGCTTTGTTATTACAAAACGAACCAGGCGGCACTAGCGTCATTGAGGCCCCGCCCGAGCCGGAGCGTTGCGTCATCGTCGTGGACGAAGCGCTCTCGGCCGGCAAAGCCTCGAACGCCGCTGCAGTGGTGGCGTTCACGCTGGGCCAGCGCCACAGCCATCTCGTCGGAGCGCCCTTGCGAGAGCAGGACGGCACGGCGCATCCTGGTCTCATTCCCATTGGCATCCCGGTTCTCAAAGCCACGGCTGAGCAGTTGAACGCGCTGCGCCAGAAATCGCTGGCGCACTGCGACGTGGTCGACTTTCCGGTGCAAGGACAGGCCACTGTCGACTACGACGCCTTTCTACACGCGGTGCGTGTGCTGCCGGGCGAGTCCCTCCAGTACCTGGCAGTCGGACTGGTCGGCCCCAGGAAGAAGGTCGGCAAACTGGTCGGCGGTTTCGCCCTGTTCGCATGACCGGCGCGAACCTCACAGCGGAACTCCACGGCCAGGTCTGGTCGGTGGGCATACACCGTCCGGAAAAGCGCAATGCGCTGAATGGCCCTCTGTTCGACGCGTTGGCCAACACCTTGCGCGCGGCGCAGGAAGACGCGCGCGTTCATTGCGTGCTGCTGCACGGGACCAGCGAATGTTTCTGCTCGGGCCACGACACCGCCGAGTTCGGTTCCTTGTGGCCGCAGGCAGCCGACGGCGCGGTCGT
>Ga0185299_10004165_pt1 | contig 17802 bp, 20 predicted proteins | sample PaiPotPPA55metaG_FD_128002 | JGI IMG/M metagenome (GOLD analysis project Ga0185299, IMG submission 128002) | Iron sulfur acid spring bacterial and archeal communities from Banff, Canada, to study Microbial Dark Matter (Phase II) - Paint Pots PPA... ...
AGCCAATCAAGTTCACGGCAGCCATTTGACCTCCATCCGGTTGCTACGCGGAACAGTCGCCCCTCTCGATAAGTTCAGCGAGTCTTAGGATACTGCCAGTTGGCTCGGTGAGTATGGTGATTGGTGCAAGCTTGGCCATAGTTAGCACCTTACGGCAGGAAATTTAGCCCACTGCTGTGAAGATTAACAATTCCTAGTTCGACGTGAATCGACGACGGGTTTGATGCTTTTCTGGTAGCAATTATTCGAGCCGGCAATCGACCAGAGCGAGTACCGAAGCGGGCTGGTTCGAGATCTCCTGGACTTATTCGGCGGGTCCCCTCGCTTGCCGGTCTCCAACCTGCTCGAGACAGGCGAGATCACGCTGAAAGACTTGAAGGGTCTTCAAAGCGCGGCGCCAGTGAGCAAGAGCAGCAGTAGCCGTGGAGGAAAAGGCCATGCATGAGCACATCACGCGCGCGTTGTATTACTTCGAAATTCACGTTCTCTATGCCTCGATGGTCGGGCTCGCAGCTTGGGCTCTGACGTCCATTCGCGGTGGCAGCGCCACCACGAAGTATTGGATCTGGGTAGCAACCTCGCTCAATTTTGTTCTGCCCATAGGCGCGGTGGCCGATAAACTTTGGGCGTCCCACCTTTCGTGGGCGGCACCGCTAGGCATCATCGGCGACTTCGCAAATACCATCTCTCGAGGGTGGATCGCTGCGATACTTTCAGTGGTGTGGTTGCTTGGCGCAACCTTGATGGTTACGCGGCTTTCTTCGCGGATACACGCTGAGCGTCGCGATGCTCAGGCCGCGGCCGATCAAAGTGCTCATGAATCGAAGCGAGGTTTCCTTGCGCATGGTGTCCCGGTAAGGTTCGCGGAGAATCGGCAGGGTCCGGCGGTAGATGGGGTTCTGCATCCGTATATTTCACTGCCCAACGGAATCGACCGGTTGCTGAGTGAGCATGAGCTTGATGCCGTTCTCATCCACGAGCTGACCCACGCAAGAAGGCGCGACAACTTGATTCGCCTGATTCATGAAGTGAGCTTTTGCATGCTGTGGTTTCATCCGCTCGTCTGGATCGCCGGCTCCCGCCTTGCCCTGTATCGAGAACTCTCCTGTGACGAATCTGTGATTCAGAGCGCCCTCAGCGAAGAGTTGGTTTCTGCACTCGCAAAACTTGCCAATCCAGAAAAGCCGTTGTTGCTGCAGGCATCAGCCTCGTCGTTTATAAGCCATCGTCTTGCCAGGTTGGCCGCTCCGCCTCAACCGACCTACGGCGCAGCGAGCATGGTGCTGAGCTCAGTCTTCGGTGCTGTACTCCTTTGGGGCGTTTGTGGAACCGTCGCGCATACAGCTTGTTGCTTTTTTGCAAAGCGGTAATCTGCGGGAAATCACGACACAGCACCCCGTGCCGCTTCTCTCCTGGAGCCTCGCGTGGCGCTCCGGCCGGAGGCAGTGAGGTCACGGAAAAACCTTTTCTCGTTATCAACGTCTATTGTAGTAAAGTCAACGTATTGTGTAGTAGCACCAGGAGAGAATCGATGTGGGACGACGTGGTGATACGGAGGACTGAGTAGCATGCGCAAACTGTGCACGATGCTAGCTGCATTATTCTTCGTTTTGTTTTCAATCGGGCAGATCGTTGCCCAATCGCCCGCTCCCGCAACTCTAGTAAAAGCTGGCCATCTGCTTGACCCGAGAACCGGGAATGTGCTTTCGCCTGCGGCTGTTCTGATTGAAAACGGCAAGATCAAGGAAGTTGGCCCGCCTTCGCGAGTACAAGCGAATGCGCCGTCCGGCGTCAAGACCATCGATCTGGGCAGCGTTACATTGCTGCCGGGGCTGATTGATTCTCACACTCACCTGCTTCTCGACGTAATTGTGCCGCCCGAAGCGGAGCGCGCGCGCCATTTCAACGGCGACTTTGGTCCGGCGCTATTGCTGGCGATCGTCGAGTCTCCCAGTAAACGCGTGTTGCTGGGCGCGCAGTTGGCTCGTGAAGACCTGGAGAGTGGCTTCACTACTGTGCGCAATCTCGGACACTCCGGCATTGATGGCGATGTTGCGCTGCGGGACGCCATCAACGCCCGCCGCGTCCCCGGTCCGAGAATACTAGGCTCCGGCCGTAAGCTTATAACCCCAGGTTCTTATTTGCAGAGTTTAAATCCCGCTCTCGCCGAGTCTATCATGCAGCAGGAATTTTTTCGGATAGCAGGCCCGGACGCAGCGCGGCAGGCAGTGCGTGAGAATGTCTTCTACGATGTCGACGTTATTAAGGTTACGGTCGACGACGACCTAACAGTGGCGGAAATGACGGCGATCGTCGAAGAAGCTCACCGCCAGCACCTGAAGGTTGCCGCTCACTCCGTCAGTGCACGCAGCATCCAAACGGCGATTGATGGGGGCGCAGACTCTATCGAGCATGGCGACGACGTAACCGACGAGCAATTGAAGGCAATGCGCGATAAGGGAATCTTCTTCGACATCACGCCAACCTTTTGGGGCGGCTTTTATACAAAGATTACTGAGCCAAGCATAGTGATGTCGCCCGCGCGGAAGTCTGAGCTGGCCGCCTCCGATGACCGAAGGCGGCAGAAGGTGGCCAGTTTCACTCAGCTGATATTGAAGTCGGGAGTGAAGTTCGCGGCCGGATCCGATATGTGCTGGTTCTATCCGGGAAAAACGCGAGGCCAAGCCTCGGCGACAATGTTTGCCCATTTGCATGACGCCGGAATGCCGCCGCTCGACATCATTCGCGCGGTGACGACCAACGCCGCAGAAATGTTGGGTTGGCAGGACCGCGTGGGCGCTGTTGAGCCGGGGAAATTTGCCGATCTCGTCGCCGTTGCTGGAGACCCAATCGCCGACATTACCGAGCTGGAGCGCGTTCGCTTCGTAATGAAGGATGGCCATGTGGTCAGGAACGACCTTGCCTCACATTGAAACGGAAAAGCATGGAGGAGACTGAGTAATGAAACAGACCGGAATCTTCTTGCGGTCGGCGGTAGCCATCTTGGCCTTCGCAGGCTTGCCACACGGCAAGGACGGCACCGCGGCAGAGAGCGCTCATCAGGCGCAACAATTACAGCAACCTCCGACAACCATAGCTTCGGCGGTGGACCGCGAGATCAGCACCATCGAAAAGCTCATCGTGGAAGCTGCGGAAGCCATGCCGGAAGACAAATTCAACTTCTCCCCTGAGAGCTTGAAAATTCCGGAGAGCGACTACAAGGGTGTGCGCACGTTTGCCGTACAGGTTAGGCATGTCGCCTCTTCCAACTATTTCATTTGGTCTCCGCTTACCGGCGATAAGGTGCCCGAAAGTGTAAAGGACGGGAACGGTCCCGTGGACTTGAAGACCAAAGCCGACATCATCAAGTTCCTGAAGGACTCGTTTGCACTGGGTCACAAGGCCGCGGCCACGCTGACTACTCAGAACATGTTGGATCCCCCGGAGCGCGGCAGATCGTCCCGCCTGTACTTGGCCACATTTGGTGTTGCTCACGCCTACGATCACTACGGGCAGATGGTCGAATACCTGCGCATGAACGGAATTGTACCGCCGGCCAGCCGAGGAAAGTCTGACTGATTCTCGACCTATGTGTTTCCGGTGCGAATAAACTCAGGAGAGACGGTCTCATGAAACGAATACGAATCTTCCTGCCGTTAGCAGTATTTATCTTTACCGTGATGGCCTCGGGACAGAGCACAAAGAGCAGCGCCGATGAGAGCGAGTCTCTAGCGGAACAGCCGCAGCAGTCGCCGGCTCCGCGTCCGGCCCCCTCTCGATCCGAGGAGATGTTGGACAGATGGAACGACATCGGGAATAAACTCATCGCCATGGCCCAGGATTATCCGGAAGACAAATACGATTTCAAGGTGGAGAAGGACGAGCGCACCTTTGCCCAGAATCTTCTCCACGCCGCTGCACTGGATTTCGTCCTGATACGCAGGGTTTCCGGATCAAACCTCGGATCCGACTTCGGCCAGGGTGACAACCCTTCGCGTGACGTTTTCAAGACCAAGGCCGACGTGGTGAAGTTTGTCGAGGAGGCCGTCGCGGACGGAGCGCGAGTGATTCAACAGCAGGGCGACGCGGGGCTGGACAATACATCGAAATTTCTTGGGAACCGGCTGGCCCACAACTCCTCCATCTGGACGTTCGCCATCGAGCACAGCGGCGAGCACTATGGCCAACTTGTGGTCTACTATCGCGCGAACAACCTAGTGCCGCCGGACTCGCGGCGGGATCAGGCGCAACAACAGGCGCGGCAGCCTTCTGATCCACGTGTGGTTGATCTGAAGGCGGCTGACGGAACCATCCTGAAGGCGAGCTACTTTGCCGCGGCCAAGCCGGGCCCTGGTGTGCTGCTGCTGCACCAGAGCAACCGGACACGTGACTCGTGGGACGGCGTAGCCCGGCAACTCGCGGCGGCTGGAATCAACACGCTTACGCTCGATATGCGCGGATTTGGCGAAAGCGGCGGCACGCCTTCTACGAAGCTGCCGGACGCGGAGAGGGCAAAGGTACGCGCGAAGCGGCCTGGCGACGTCGAGACAGCGTTTCAATACTTGGTTTCGCAGCCAGGCGTCAAGCGCGATGTCGGCGTGGGAGGAGCCGGGGAATTCGGCGTTGGCCGTTCCGTCGAAGTAGCGCGTCAACACTCTGCTGAGGTGAAATCGCTGGTATTGCTTTCCGGAGAGACCCTCCAAGACGGCCTACAATTCCTGCGGCAGGCGTCACACCTGCCCGCACTGTTCGTGGTGGACGACGACGACGAATACCCTCCCACGGTAGAGGCAATGGAATTGCTCTACATCACCGCCTCCAACCCAGGCAAGAAGTTCGTACACTACTCTGCGTCGAAAGACGCGCCCTGGATATGGTATGAAACCAGCGATGGCAGCAAAGTTCTCGCCAACGGCGGCCACGGAACCGACATGTTTAAACCTCATCCCGAGCTGCACGGCATCATTGTGGATTGGTTTGTGACCACGCTGATCGAGACACCGGGTCACGCGCCAGCGGACACCGTGGCATCTGCCGCGATCATCGATCAAGTCCGCATGCAAGGCGGGGTTGCCCAGGCCAGGCAGCAACTGATGGAAGCCCGGCGGAAAGATCCCCAGGCGCAGTTGTGGCCCGAAGTCACGGTCGACATCATAGGCAATGATCATTTGCGCGCAGGCGAAACCAAACCAGCGATCGAGGCCTTCAGGCTCAACCTTCTCGCTTATCCGGACTCGGCCGACGCGCATGCCAACCTCGCGGAGGCTTATTTGGAGGACGGGCAGAAGGATCTGGCTCGGCAGTATGCGGAGAAGGCACTGGCCATGCTGGATTCCCATGCGGCGCCGGCATCTTCGTGGTCCGATACCGAGCAACGGCGCGGTGAGGTGCGCAGCGGCTTGCAGGATGTACTCAAAAAGCTCGATGCGGCACGCTGATAAGGTGACTCCTTCCGTGTCGCGCGCGTTCCCAAGCGGACGAGTCGTCGAACTATGACAAATCAATCGCCACAAATTTTAAAAATGAGCGCGATCACGGCGGGACGATCCTATACGGTAAGTTACTTTGACCGGCCGGGCTCAGGGCCCACGATCCTTTACATTCACGGACTGGGCTGTTCGAAGGCAGATTTCATCGATATGACTTTCGTCCCCGAACTTAAGCCATTTCGTTTAATCTCCGCCGATAACCCCGGTTGCGGTGATTCGTCCTATGACGAGAAGCATCCGCTGAATATTGACGGCGTGGTGGAACTGGTTGAGAAGTTTGTGGAACAGTTAAAGCTTACCCGTTTCCTGCTCGTCGGAGGCAGCATGGGAGGGTTGGTCGCGTTGCTCTATGCGGAGCAAAATCCGGACAAAATTGCCGGCTTTGTGAACGTGGAAGGCAATCTCGCTCCGGAAGACTGCATGTTCAGCCGCAACGCGATACCCCACTCGTACTCACATTTCGAGAGCATAGTATTCCCACAGATAAAAAAGGCGCTATCTCCCAAAGAAGGACGCGGATTTACCAAGCATTTGGAAGTGCTGGGGCAAGCTAATCCCCGCGCCTACTACGATTATTCTTTCCAGACGGTTGAATACTCAGATCACGGCAATCTGCTGCAGCGGTTTCTGAGTCTCCAGGTTCCAAAATGTTTTCTTTACGGCTCAGAGAACCGACACTTATCGTACCTGCAACGACTCCTTGCATCAGAATGCACCGTCGTAGAAATACCGAATGCGAATCATTTTCTGTTCTACGACCAACCGAACCATTACGCCGCGGCCCTAGCCTCGTTTGCCGGGAATTTATTCCCGCCGAGAGAAACGCCATGAACCTCTACTCGCGAGCTAAACTCCGGTCCGGCCAAACGGATGCCGACGTTATCTCCATCGAAACCTCGCGTTCCGAGATGGAATTGCTGCGCACCTTCGCGGAATATCACTATCCGAACGAAATTGGGCCCGGGGTCTACGACATCCATTCGCCGCGTATTCCTTCTGAACAGGAAATCGAGGGTCTTCTGAAAAAAGCCTCTGCTGTTCTTTCGCCCTCGCAACTGTGGGTCAATCCCGATTGCGGACTTAAAACGCGGCGCTGGGACGAAGTGTGGCCAGCGCTCATCGCAATGGTTGCGGCGGCGCGCGCGATCAGAAGAATGAGCACTTCGCCGATTCATGGAACACGCGAGGCCAATTGATGGCGGCTGAAACCTCTCGACCATCAGCATGATAGCGATTGGTCCAAAGTTATTCTCTTGATGCTCTTCGCAGCGCTAGCATACGTAACGTTGTCAAACATTGCTAATCCACCTTCGAAATGAGAAATTCCCGTATTAACAACATGAAAGTCTATAAGCTGCGGCTGGACTCCAACAACTATCAGCGTTTCTTGCTGGAAGACGAAGGCGTCTGGAAAACCAAACGCCTGATTATGGATTGCACTCGTAAGCTGCCAGGCTGGCTTCCGCCCGCGGTCTACGTCCCTAATCCAACGCTTAAGAAAGGAGGGGTTTTTTCATCTTTGCTCTGGGGCCTTTGTGACCGATAGGAATGCAACGGAAAAGCTCAGAGAGTTTTTGGAAATGGCAGGCGAGCTTTTGCCGATCGATTACAAGAATGAACCCTATTCGTTACTTAATGTGACCGAATGCATGGACTGTCTCGATCATGAACGGACAGAATGGGTTCTTGGAAAGAGCGCGGGGACCAAAATCGATATTAAGCGCTATGCCTTCCGAGCTGAGCGAATGCCTGAGTCGTCCATCTTCAAGATCCCCAATCGACTAGCTGACATCTATGTGGCCGAGGGCTGGTTTGATCCTGAAGATGAATTCAAGTCAAGAGTTCACGAAAAAAATTTGAAAGGCTTGCTCTTTGAAGAGGTCTGGCGCGATGAAAGCTAGTCCGAGGAATAAATTGTGCGGTGGCGGTCAGCGCGGTCGTGTCGAATGAGAGCATTGCTATGACTGAATTGGTTGAAGTAGATATTCGCGGTTATTCGCTTGAGAAGTTCTGTTTATTTCTCTTCGATCGCGAAATTCCGCCGACAGCGAACGACGGCAGCGAGGACTCCTGGTATTACTCCGTAGAGGTCAGATTCGATGCCCATGAGGTTGCTGGTCACTATGTGAACTTCTTTACAAATCCAGAATTTCTGCGCTCACGATTTTCCCGACCGCAGCTGGAGCAAGGTTTTTGGGCGATTCTGGGGCCCAATCTTTCCTGCGGGGCCGCGCAGTTGATTTGGCTTCAAGAAGTACCGTTTTCCGTCCGGGAAAAATGTGTGCGTTCGATGTTTCACTTATACGAACGCTTTTTTGCCATGGACTCGCTCGATATCGCCGCGTATATGTGGTGGGACGGTCTCTGCTATGACTGGCACATGGGACGTCGCTCGCGAGCCAACGGGGGCGAAGACCAGCTGATGCAAGATGTGATGTTCGAAACGCTGTCGAAAATATTGGACTTGGATTCCGAAGCCTGCCAGAAAGCCGCGTTGCATGGCCTTGGCCACCTGCGCCACCCCTCGACTGAAACGGTCATTCGTGGCTTCCTTGATCGCCGGCAGGGGACGATTGATGCGGAACTCAAAGAGTACGCTTTGGCAGCGGCTCGGTTTGGAGTGCAGTGAAAGGTGTGGAAAGTGTGCGTAATCGCGTGTATGCGGTTCATTCTGTTCGAAGGATCACGGCCTGGGTCGACTTGATTGGACAGACGGGGGGAGTAGTGGTGGCCTTGGTGTCTTTGGTGTCTGTTTTGGGCCGAAATTGGTTCTATTTATGTGAAAGGGGTTAAGGATTTGGGAAATGTGAAATCATATAAATCGCCAATATCCATGCGGTTTTCATGCAAGTCGCTCAAGACATGGTAGGATAACAAAAGCGGCTAGGTGAGTATCCCACCCTCTCCGCCACTTCCTTGTCTCGAAGCCCGTCAAAAGTCCTGCGTCTCTTTAGGTGCCGGAAACTTCAGTTCCCGTTTCCGCTGCAGAGACCGCTTCACGCGCTGCGCCACAAATCCGGCGAACGGCTTTATGTCCATATCTATGCTGGCGCGGTCCAGCGTAGCGAGGTACGCGTCACGGTCCTCAACGCGGATCACCGTCCAGGGATAGCCGCCGGACGCCAGCATCACATTCATCAGGAAGCGCGCCATCCGGCCGTTCCCGTCGGGGTACGGATGGAGATAGCCGAACAACCAGTGCCCGAGCACGGCGCGCACGCCCGGTTCTGTTTCTTTTTCGAGAAGATCGAAGAACACCGGCATGGCGTCGCGCACCGCCTCCCACCGCGGCGGCACATAGCGCGACGTGCGCAGGTACACGGCACTGTTCCGGTATCCGGCCAGATCACCCGGTCGGAGCAGGCCCGCCGTGACGCAGGGCTGGAACAGTTCCCGATACCAGTCCTTGTGCGCCGTGCGTACGAGCGCGCCAGCATTCTCGCCCCCGATTACTTTCCCCACCCCTTCTTTCACTGCCTGGAACGCCTGCCAGTAGCCGCGCGCCGCGAGCGCGTCGCGGTTTTTTCGGTCAGCTTCATCGTTGTCCGGGTTCCAGTTTCCTTGCCGCACCCTGTCGATTATTTTCGGCGTGACCGAGTAGCCTTCAATGGACAGCGAGTGGTACGCATCGCTTTTGTAAATTTCATCGACACGCTGCAGATAGGCCGTCCTGTCTTTCGGAAGCCCCGGCGCTTTCGGGAATGTCTCCACCACGGCGTCACGCATCGATTCCCACATCATCTGCACGCGCCCAGCAATGGGCGCCGCCGCGCGGCGCAGCGCGCCGAATGTGGGCCCGCCCTCGAAAGGATTGCGCTCCCGCACATCGTAACCGGCGCTCTTCATCGCGCGAACGATCTCATCCGCCAGGTCGGGCCGCCCGGTCTGCCGGAACGCACCGGCGAGATAGCCCGCTTTCGCGGAGTGGCCGCCGTTCAGCAGCAGCCGCAGCAAATCGGATGCGTCGGCGAGACTCGCCAGCACCACCTGCGTCTCGACCGGATTGCGCGGGAAAAAAGACTCCGCCACACTCACGGTCGCCGCCGCCGGCGAGAAAAGGCGCAATCCATCCCGCATCACGAGATCCGCTGCGGCCGGCATTTCAGGAACCTTCAGGTCGTAGAGCGACGCGCCGAACAGAAGGTTGATTGTGTTGTTCGTGCCCTTCGGGCTGTTTACCACCACCTGCTCCGGAATGACCGTTCTCTCGCCGTGCAGCCAAAGCGACTGCTCCGCCGAAAGGTGCCACTCCCCGCCGAAACGGTCGTCGCAGTAGCGACTGCAAAATTCCCAGAACGACGCATGCCACGGTGTGCTGTCGCCCGCGCGCGCGCTCGGGCTCGGGCTGGAGGAGATCAGCCAGCCTTTCATCACGTCCTGGACAAAGCCGTTCTCGACAAGCCGTTCACGGTGAACGCGGCTGAATTCGTCCGAGCGGAACACACGTCTCCCGCCCTCCTGAAGCGCTTTTAGCACATCGAGGGATTCAGCCAGCTTCTCGTTTGGTGCCGCCATAGAGCTTTTCCTTCCGGGTGATTACAAGTTTATTATGCTGTGCGAACACAAGTATATTATGCCGTGTCACTACAAGTCAATGATGCTTTGTAAATACAAGTATATTATGCTCTTTATTAATAAGTACCACGAATGCAGCGACTTACAAATTCATGCTCAGGCCCACAATGGGGCTAAAAAGTGCCATACCTGACCCTGAATTTCGGCCCCACTTACGAGGGCTCCCTCTATCGCTTCACCCACCCAGCAAACACTTATCGCCGCGCATAAAGCCGGACTCCTTCCTCAAACCAACTATTTTCCGACCGACAACTGACGCTCAGGACGGGCGAGTCTGTCCACCACCAGCAGCACCGCCACCATCAGCAGCAGGACCACATCTCACACCCGCGTCCACCATCATCACCGCACCACCACCGCGCCCCAACCCTCCTTCCCATCATCATGATCATCGTCATCGTGGCCATGGCCATCGTCATCGGCGACGGCGGCGTCATCATCATGGCCATCACCATGGTGGTCATCATGACCATCGCCATCTTCCTCGTCCTCGCCGCCGCCGCTGGCTTCGTAGTTCCCGTCGTTTTTCTTCTTCTTGTTCTTCTCGTCCTTCTGTTTTTGTCCACTTCTCCACCCGTTTTTTCTCCCCTTTCCTTCATCTCTCGGACTCTTTCCGGCCTTTTCCCAGAGCCGTGCTCCCCGTCAAGGGTCTGGCGATGAACTGTGCCGCGTCTTTTCGTTTTCGAGCATGATTTCCCAAATCGCGAGTTGGTGCTCTTTGCCAATACCCAGCAATTGCTCGGCACTGTGAAACGGATGAGGTACGGAGACACTCGCCTCATAGCCAAGCCGAGATTCGTGACTTTATCGAGCGGATCTGGGATGCCATGCACGGCGGTGTGCTTCGCGGCCTTGAGACCGAAGGTATCTTACCGGGGGGATTGAACGTTCGGCGTCGAGCTCCGCAACTCGCTTCTCGGCTGGAAATGAAAGGTGACAAAGATCCTCTCAACGCGATGGACTGGGTCAACGCCTTCGCCATGGCCGTGAACGAAGAGAATGCGGCGGGAGGCCGAGTTGTCACAGCTCCAACGAACGGCGCCGCGGGCGTTGTGCCAGCGGTGGCGCACTACTACCACACATTCATTGAAGGAGCTTCCAAAGAGGGGCTATTCCATTTCTTTCTGACTGCGGCGGCCATGGGCATCTTGTACAAAGAGAACGCTTCCATTTTCGGCGCGGAAGTTGGCTGCCAGGGAGAAGTAGGAGTTGCCTGTTCGATGGCGGCAGGAGGACTTACCGCTGCGCTTGGAGGTACAAATCAGCAAGTAGAGCACGCAGCCGAGATCGGAATGGAGCACAACCTCGGCATGACCTGCGACCCAGTTAAGGGATTGGTTCAGATTCCCTGCATTGAACGTAATGCGATGGGCGCGGTAAAAGCGATTAACGCGTCTCGAATCGCCATGCTGGAGAGCGGCGAACACAAGGTCTCACTCGGTCAGGTGATTAAGACAATGTATGAAACCGGGAAAGACATGCAAAGCCAATACAAGGAAACGTCGCTTGGTGGTCTTGCGACCCTGAACATCATCGAATGCTGAAGGTCGTACGCTGACTGCAATCCAGTTAGAAGTCTCTGAATCCCAAAATGAATAGCTGTTCCCCCCGATTCTGCGTAGGCCGGTCAAATCGGGCGGCGGATTTCAACCTCAAAAGGAGAGAAGGATGGACGGTTGTCGGACACGGCGAATTGCCGTGATCAAACTTGGTGGGTCGGTCCTTGTCGATGACGACTCGTATCGTCAAGCCGCGCGATTCCTTGTGCGTCGCCTGCACAAGTGTTCCGCGGAACGCTTTGTTGTGGTGGTCTCGGCTCGCAAGAGTCTTACGGATGAATTGGAACGCCTCGCCCGTAGAATCACGAACTTTCCGAATCCCGGAACACTTGATCGCCAGGCGTAGATCGCCTTGGTCGTTTGCTTCTGGCAGCCATTTAAGCTTAACCAAATTATCGCCGTGCGCGACGTATTGGCAGCCAACGCCCAGTTGCTGGTGCTGGCGAAGAAGCAGCGGCGGCGATGAAACGACCGAGTCCGCGGCGACTCTGGTTTTATGTGACGCGGCGGCTCGGTTTACGTTCCTATTGCGAAGCTCCCGGAGGCTTCTTGACCTGAGCGATTTCTCGGCTCGCCTTGCTACCGAGTGCTTTTGCTGCGGCACGAACACCGTGCAACTTGCCCTGCAACTTACTCAGCTCTTTTTCGAGCTTTCGTTCTTCGCGCTTGATTGCCGCAAGCTAGTAGGTCCATGAATCCTCCAGGGAGGAAATCCATCGCAAACCAGAGGCGAGACGCCTCCATTGAAGCGGGACGATCTCGCTTGCTGGCACGCGACAGCGCTCGTAAGGCAGACTGGTTCGAGGAATTACAGCGAAGGGCGGCGTCCCCCTAGGCAGCCGCGCTGACCGCGAAATACGACCACCAGGAGGAGCTTGTTTCGCTCGCTTGATTGCCGGAAAGACCTTTCATGAATTGCACCTTCTAGGCAAAGCTGTTCCTGTGAGATTGACCAGGGTCCTAGGGCCATCATCGTAAGTAATTTGTAATCAGCATAATACGGTCTTTGCGCTATTCCCCAGAGTGGTACTTCGGATGCTGTTGGCTACTTCTGCGGTACCTCCCTGCGCCGCTTAGATCGAGAGGAAAGACTGATGAAGAACCTCATGGTTCGTTTGTGGAAAGAAGAGGAAGGCCAGGATTTGACGGAGTATGCACTTCTGTTAGTTCTGCTATCGTTGGCAGCTATCGCGACGCTGGGTACCCTGGCTAGCGCGATCAATAGTGTGTTTAACGCAGCAGCAAGCAATCTAACCACTTAGACCTACCACAGGGTCTCTCCCTCGTTCTGGACAACAACGCATCAACGCGTTCGAGCAGTTTCGTAAGGCCATCCACCTTCGAGATGAAGTCAAGCCCAAGGCTGCGCATACGGTATCTGCGTACAGATCTGTATTCATCGTAAATAGGATGAACGGTGTCTCCGGCATCGTATTCTTCAGGACCGCAGGCGCTACCGCGGACACGCGACCATGTCCTTGTCAATTCTTTGTAGCGTTTCCTACTGACCGGTGATCTTGCTACCGCCAGTCTGTTTCACGCACCACACCGCGGTGTTTGGGGCCGTCGTGTCCTGAACGTGAATGCTGTCCGGAAACACCGCCAGCGCATTTCCATCCAGGTATGTGTCCGGGAAAAAGTACTCCAGCATGGTGCGGGTGCCACTGGGACAAGCCGTGCCCGCGTTGCAGATCGCCCCCGTGTGGATCACGTAGGGAGTTGCCGGCGCGATGGAGAATGTGGGTACCTTCGCCAAAGCGTTCTGCGATTGCGCCATGTAGACCACCCAATTGGCCGCGCTATCCATGAAATATCTGTCCGCCGTGCCGTAGAAAAAGATGTTGATCTTCCCGGCATCACCCGCGACCACCCAGGGCTCGACCGTCGATTTCAGCCCGAATCCGGACTGAACGATCGTCGGCAGTCTCCAGCTGGCGCCTCCGTCGGTGGAACTGGTGTAGTAGCTGTTGCTGCCATCGCTGAACACAATGTAGAGATTGTTCGCCCTGTCAGCCGTGATCGAAGCGAACACATGTACCAGCGAAATACATAACGTCGGAGAACAAGGCGGCGCCGCATAAACCTGCTTGATCATCCAAGTACTTCCGCCGTCCGTTGACTTGGCCATGTACACGATCGTTCCGGAGGTGTCGAAGAACACGGTGTAGACGTTTCCATTAGTGTCGGTGATGATGTTGCCCTGATCGCCCGGCTGGATACCCAACTCAGGAGTGGTCACCAGACTGACGGTCGGGAAAGTCTTGCCACCATCGGTGGATTTCGCAACGTAGATTGACTCTGGGCCGGCCACTACCGTGCCAAGCTGCTTGCTGGTGATGTAAACGATGTTGTTGCCATAGTTCGCCAGCCACTGACGGTCGTCGGCGGGCAACATGGAACCGTTTGGGTTGCACAGCCAGGTCGTCCCGCCATTGCTTGAAGTGCAGGTGGTATTGGAGCCAAGCCAGAGCGAGGTCATGTCCACTTGGCCATTCGGCAGCGTAATCACATCTTCATCCCCACCGCCGAGGCCAGCGCCGTTCACGCCGGAAAGAACATTAAGCGCCTGCGCTCCGTCGGGCTGACCAAGATAATTCCAGGTACTGCCCCCGTCCTTGGAGCTCCACATATCACTGCCCGCGGGCACGCCCTGAATGGCTGCAACATAGAGGTTGCCGACCGCATCATGAACCACGCGCGGTTCGCCATCGCTATCTAAGAAAAGCCCGTTGCTGCCGGTGCTTTCGACATTGTTAGGCCGCACCAACTGCACTGGTGAGCTGAAGGTGAAATTGCCCTTACGATAGCGCACTAGGCCGGTGTTCTGAACCGTGCTGGCCGGTTCGGGCTCCAGGATGATTTGGCCGTTGTAAGCCTGTTGAACGGCGACGGCGGGTACTATCTGCACCTGGTAGGTCCCCGCGACAAGCGGGCCGCAGTCCACATCTTCTTGCGTCGAACTTGGAGAAGTCCCGTCGCACACCAGATTGCCGCTCGCGTCGTAGACATACAGGTCGATGTCAGTAGCTGGGTTATTTGGAACATCGGTCACGTTGACATGGATCGAATAATTCGGGTTAGCAGTGTAAAACGTCGCTGGAACGTTTACCGTCAGCGTGTAAATATCGCAAATCGTGGAAGTGCATGGCGGATTGATGAGTCCGGTTCCGCCGGTGTCACCGATGACGCCGGTGACAGTGCCCGTCCACGTCACGCTGCTGCTGGCGCCAGCCGCAGTCGGCGCGGATAGAGTCCCGCTGTAACTATTCGCCAAGGCCGTTGTGGACACTCCCAGAAGCACAGCAATAATGAACACTAAGCTTGCGGTCCGCTTCATTTTTGTCCTCCGAAATCAACTCCATAGGTTGGCGCGCGCCTCTTACCGACACTTTGAATGTGCAGACGCTACTGGCGAGCTTAAACTTTCGTCAATAGGGGGTTTCCTGCATTCGCCACAGGAACACAATTGGTCCGCAGCAGCCCTCGGCCACGCTTCTGGTTTTCCGGCAGCATTCTGGCTTGCGGGCGCACGGTTCGCAATCATCGTCCTTGGCGGAAGCGTGTGGGAGTCGCACCCAAACCAATCGCACCACGTCGAGTCTGTTGACTCACGCTCGACCAAGGCGTAACTAACACCTTAGCCTAGTCCCAAGGGTGTGATTCACGGAGGCAATTATTGTGCGTCGTGTTTGTGGCAGATGACGCAGATGTAATGCGTAAAGCCATTCGGTCGCTCTTATCCAACTGCGAAGATATTGCGGTCGTAGGTGGAGCTTCGAATTTTCCCGAAGCAACTCAGAAGATGCGAGAACTGCGTTCTGATTTAATCATTCTCGATGTCAATATGCCGCACAGAAACCACATCGCGCCAACGGATATAAAAAGTCTGTTAAACGCGAGAGTTCTGGCGATTACTTTGGGTGCTGATGACGTCGCCGGAGAATTGTTGGATAGCGTCGGAGCGGTTAAGGTGCTGGACAAAATGAACCTTGCCGACCCAACTCATTCCGGCGATCCTGGAACTGGCGCAGGCACCATCGTAGGTGCCGGCTTTAGCGGGATTCACCTCGAAATTCGACTGTTCCGATGCCTACCCTACCACAGGGTCTCTCGCCCGCTCGGGGCAGTTGGCGGTAGCAACGCATCAACACGTTCTAGCAGCTTCGGAATACCGTCCACTTTAGCAATGAAATCAACGCAGCTCGGTCATCGTAAATAGGATGACTGGCGTTTCCGGCATCTCACTCTTCAGGACCGCAGCCGCTTCTGCTCCATTCAACCGAGGCATGGCAAGGTCCAGAAGTATTAAATCGGGTTTCGATCTTTTGGCCTTCGCGATAGCGTCTACGCCGTCAAATGCTTCGCGCACCACGAGTTACTTGTGCCGACCCTGACGCAAGAGCCCGCACCGATAGACGTACGGAGGCGCTATCATCGGCAATCAGTACAGTTTTAGGCACGACGCAACTTGATGCTGTCTTTTGTCTAACGCAATACAGGAAACTCTGTGCCGGAATAGGCTCCTGTTCTGGTGCGGACAAATCGCGGCAGGACAAAATTAGAACATCGAAGTAATATCTAATCTCCCGTTGCTCCTCCCGGAGCGACAATGGCAATCAGTTTTCAATGATTGAGTCCGGGAAAGATGTGCGGCGACTTGCGGAGAATCCGTTTCAGCGGCAATGGAAGAGGCGAGAGCGGAGTGGAAGCGGGAGAAAGCGCGGTTGTCTTCGTATTAAAACCTCAATCATGAAGAAATGTTCGGCATGCTCGGATTTGGATGCCGCAACGGTTGGCTTAGTCCGGTACATCTGGTCTTGAGGAACTCCCTGTTATCTTATGATCTCAGGGAGCGATCATGAATCCAAATAAAGCGCTGTGAGAAAAAGGTGATTTCGCAGAAATCGCGGCATTCGGCAGACTTTATTGACTTACTTGAAAAATTCTACGGCCCAACCTTGAGCGCCGTAGAGGCAGCCCAAAAGAGCGGAAGGATAGGCGATCTCCACACCCAGCCGGTGCAACTGGCGAACGCACAAAACAAAAGCACTGATGGCGGAACCCTGATTCCCGCCACCTTCTTGTGCGTTAGCGTCCGCGTTTGAGGGGCATGATCGATGCCTGGCCAGGGACCGCGGATCAATATCCGCGGAGACTTCCCTGATGCGAAGAACGGCAAGGAGAAATGGATGCGTCCCAAAACCGATGGCATTCTTGAATCCGCATTGTACGTGAGCGATGTGCCTCGCTCGGTTCTCTTCTACGGGGAGACTTTTGGATTTCGCGTAATCAGCGAGTTCGGCGGGCGTGGTTGTGCGATGCACGTGGGCACGCATCAGGTGCTGCTGCTGTTCAAGAAGGGAGCATCGCTTGCAACCCAATCCCCTCACGACGGGGACGGCGAATTACACGTCGCGTTCGCTATCCCCTCCCCCGAATTGGCCAACTGGGAATCGTGGCTCCAAACGAGGGGAATCGCAGTTGAAGAGAAGCGGACCTGGGAACTGGGAGGCTGGAGCCTTTACTTTCGAGATCCAGACCGCCATTTGGTTGAACTCGCCACGCCGGGCACGTGGTCAGTCTACTGAAACGAGATGTCCGGTACTCACAATCGGCCTCCGTTGATACGACCCGGCTTGAATTGCGATTAGATTTGCGGGGGAGCGTTTCAGTGTTTGGAGCCGGAGCCGGGAGTTCCACCTTTACCCGGAGGCGTAAACGGATTTCCGCTTGGATTTCCGTTGTTGACGCCGCCGTTGCCGAGCCCGCAATCGGTCCCGCCGCGAACTGTGCAGGGAGTCGGGTGAGGGCCGCCTGTTCCACCGCTGCCAGAACCGGAACCTGAGCCCGAGCCGGAACCGCTGCCATTCCCCGCTGTGCCACCGGAGCCGTTTCCAGAGCCGGAACCTGAACCGGAACCTGAGCCCGAGCCGGAACCGCTACCATTTCCTGCTGTGCCACCGGAGCCGTTTCCAGCCCCGGAACCTGAACCCGAGCCGGAACCGCTACCGTTTCCTGCTGTGCCACCGGAGCCGTTTCCAGAGCCGGAACCTGAACCGGAACCTGAGCCCGAGCCGGAACCGCTGCCATTCCCCGCTGTGCTACCGGAGCCGTTTCCAGAGCCGGAACCAGCCCCGGAACTTGAACCCGAACCGGAACCGCTGCCATTCCCCGCTGTG
>Ga0185299_10004167_pt1 | contig 17799 bp, 13 predicted proteins | sample PaiPotPPA55metaG_FD_128002 | JGI IMG/M metagenome (GOLD analysis project Ga0185299, IMG submission 128002) | Iron sulfur acid spring bacterial and archeal communities from Banff, Canada, to study Microbial Dark Matter (Phase II) - Paint Pots PPA... ...
AGGTAGTGCTCGATCTGGGCATCCAGATCGCCGATGCTCTCGACGCCGCGCACTCGAAGGGCATCGTCCACCGGGACATCAAGCCCGCGAACATCTTCGTCACGAATCGAGGTCAGGCGAAGATTCTCGATTTTGGGCTGGCCAAGGTCTCTCTCAAACCAGAGAGCGTTGCCATGAGCGCCCCTACCATCGAGTCCGAGGAACATCTGACGAGTCCGGGAACGGCCTCGCGAAGCATATCCGAAGGCCAAAGAAGCTGCTGAGAAAGCACTTAAGTTGGATGACTCCCTTGCAGAAGCCCACACCTCATTGGCTTTGGTTCACGAGGTGTACGACTGGGACTGGCGCGGTGCGGAGCAGGAATTCAAACGGGCACTTGAACTAAATCCTAACTATGCGACCGGGTATCAATGGCACGGAACATTTCTGACCAATCGAGGGCAATTCGCTGAAGCCGAAGCGGACTTGGCGCGTGCGGAGCAACTTGATCCCCTTTCCCTGATCATTGTGACGGAAGCGGGTGAACCATATTACTGTAGTCGCGAGTATGATAAGGCCATCGAACACTATCGCAGGGCATTACAGTTGGACAAGAAGTTTTGGCCAGCACGCTTTTTCCTTGGCATAGCCCTCGAAGAAAAACGTGATTTCAAACAGGCCGTTTCCGAGTTGCAGGCTGCGGTGGAACTTTCAGGCGGCAGCACCCAAGCGACTGCAGCGCTGGCGCACGCATATGCTGTCTCTGGTAATACTGGTGAAGCCCGCGCCATAGCTGATAGGTTGAAAACGTTGTCAAAATCGAAATTTGTATCCTCTTTCGAATTTGCCCTGATTTATTCAGGGCTACGGAACAGAGTCGAAGCCCTCAAATGGCTCGAACGATCACGCGAGGAAAGATCTTTGTTGGATGATCATGACATAACCAGCGAACCCAGACTCGATGAACTACGTTCTGATCCCCGCTTCGCCGACTTACTGCGCAGTGTCGGGCTGCCGCAGTAATCACTGAACAATGAGTGGTCAACAAGGTATACCGGGCTGACTGGCAACGACGCGCATTTCTCGGCCATTCGATTCATACACTTGCGGCGGCCGAGTAAGAACCTTTTTGGACCACTTGGGGCTAAGAGCCTATTTTCGCTCGGGGTGCTGGGGATAACTCCTGTTTGCCCGTCACTCGGAAGAAAACAAGCTTCCGCTGTTGCGGGGACTGACCAGCGGGGACTAGATCAGCATGGCCGGTCGTGTCACTTACCTCTTCAATCCCTCCGTGAAGTTCGTGACCACGGTGATGGAGTCGCTGACCTGCTGGGAGACGCGGTAGAGCAGGATTCTCTTGCCGTCGGCGCTGACCTGGTAGAAGGGATTGGGCGTGGACCAACTGCTCACCAAGGTTTGCGGAGCGCCGAATTGCAGGGCGCCTGCCACTTCTTTCACCGGCATGGCGTAAATTGAATTAGCGGTGTCCACGTAGTAGAGTTCGCTGCCGTCGCGGCTCCAACTCGGGTCTAGCCCTCCGTTGACCGAGACCTGCCATTTGCCGTGTCCGCCATTGAAGGCGACAACGTAGTTCTCTATCGAACCGGACTCATTAGACGTATAGGCGAGCCAGCGTTCGTTGGGCGAAAGCCTGGCTAGGGTCCGGAGAGTCTTGGGTGTGGTGGGTACTACCAGGAAAGGTTTGCGGTCGCCTTCGAGCGGCAAAGCCCAAATGTCCTGAGTCCCGGGCACTCCGCGCTGGTAAAAGATGTATTTGCCATCGTGGGACCAATCGCTGGGCATCACGATTTGGTCATCGGCTAACAGTTCTTCCTCCGCGCCGCTGCCATCGGAAGGCTTGCGGAAGATCTGGGACCTGCCGTTGCGCCCGGAGTTATAGACGATCCATTTTCCGTCCGGAGACCATTGCGGACCGTGATTGCCGGCGGAGTCGAAGGTGAGGCGGGTGCGGGTGCCACGGGCGAGATCGAACACCCAGACATCGCTTGTGCCGTTGTTGATCTCGAGAGCGATGCGGTCGCCTTGCGGAGAAACACTGGCCGCCTTCAGATTGCCGAGGTTGGCGGCGATGACGGAGAGTTGTTTGGTGGCGCGATCCATCCATAGGAGATCCACGCTGCCGGAACCCCCGCTACCATAAATGAGCAGGCCGTCGTTGGAAGCGGAAGCGTCCATGTGCCAGGTGACGGAATCATTGATGACACCCCGGGCCAGAGGTTGAGGCTCGCCGCTTACCGCGCCGGTGGAGGGATTGAACGCCTGCGTGAGCAACTGGTTGTTGCGGGCGAACAGAATATATCCGTCGGCGTAGATGGCGTTCGATTGGCTCTTGAACAACGGCTTGTTTACGCTGCCATCAATGGAAGCGTAGTAAATGGCATCGTTTGCCGGGACTTGGTGATTGATGGCGAGGTAGAGGAAGTGTTTGCCATCGGGAAGGAAGGACGGCCAGCGATGGGAACTGTGCTGGGAGGCGTCCAGGGTAGTGACGGGAGCGGGTGTACCGCCGTTGGCGCTGACGCGGTAGAGCCGGTCCTGAGTGGCGGGCGAGTAGATGATGATGCCATCGGCGCCCCAGGCGCCGCCGCGTCCGAAGGGTGCGTCGGCGATGATTTGGGCGGAGCCGCCGGAGAGATCGACTGCTTTCAGTTTTCCATCGGCGAAGAATGCGATGGAGCGGCTGTCGAAGGACCAGAAAGGAAAGATGGCGTTGTCGGTTTCGGGGAGCTGGCGGGCATCGAGGGAGTTGGACGGGCGCACCCAGATAGTGGTCTTGCCGTCGGCACCGGAGGCGGCGAAGGCGAGTGCGGAACCGTCGGGCGAGAGGACGGGAGGACCGGCGTTGTCGCCCGTGAGGTTGACGCGGGCCTTGTCGGGAGGGTTGATGACGGTGCGGATGGATGGCGCGGACTGAGCCGGATGGTACAAGAACAGGGCGGCAGCCCCAGTCAGAACAATCGCGGCTACTAGGGCCGCGGCCCAAGCAAGACGCTCACGGCGGCGAGAAGGGGCGCGCGTGACCGGCGCAGCGGCCGGGGACGCTTTGTCGGTCGCGATCCACTGCAGTTCCAGCTTGATGTCCGTCGCTGACTGATAGCGCTCTTCAGGATTTTTCTGCAGGCAGGTGGTTATGACGTGTTCGAAGGCGGGCGGTATTTGTGGTTTGACTGTACTGATCGGCGCCGGATCGCTTTCCAGAATAGACGACGCCAGCGAGATTTGACTCTTCCCGGAAAACGGCCGCTTTCCCGCGACCATCTCATAGAGCACTGCGCCGAAAGCGAAGATGTCGCTGCGGGCGTCGGCTTCTTTTCCCTCGATCTGCTCCGGCGACATGTACTGAATCGTGCCAATAATGCTTCCCGCCATAGTCAGCGGGGTCAGTGGGCTTGGACCGCTCAGTGTGGCAGCTGCGGTGAAAGAAGGCGGAGCTGCGCCTGAGCCTAGAGCCGCAGTCTGCATACCCAGCGGCTTCGCCAGCCCAAAATCCATCAGCTTCGCGCCGCCCTGGGTCAGCATGATGTTACCCGGCTTCAGGTCGCGGTGCACAATGCCACTGCGATGCGCCACCGCCAAAGCTTCAGCCACTGCGATTCCTATTTTCAAGACCTCAGGAAGCGGGATCGCGCCTTTTCGCAGGCGCTCTGCCAGAGTTTCGCCCTCCAGAAACTCCATTACCAGATAGTCGGTGCCGTTCTGTGATCCGATGTCATAAAGCTGGCAGATATGGGGATGGTTCAGCGCAGAAATTGCCCTGGCTTCGCGCTCCATGCGCTGTTTGAGTTCGGGTGATGAGGAAAGGTGGGAAGCAAGAACCTTGACCGCTACCGTTCGATCGAGGCGGACATCGCGGGCGCGATACACCTCACCCATGCCGCCGGCGCCCAGCGGAGATTGAATTTCATACGGCCCGAGTTTTGTGCCGGAGGTGAGTGACATTGGTGGGCGCAATTATAGCCCGTGCGCCACTTTGGCGACGATCCGACCATTCTGGGCGGTTGGTCGGCTACTCGTACCTTGGGATTACTTCAGGTTGGTCCGTGATCCAACCGGAATCCGAACCCAGCCACTCCAGGTGGTGAGCGCTATCGCCTTCTTAAGACCAGTTGGGATGGCAGAGCGCTACCTGAGCGAGTCGGATACGACACTTACTTGCGATCCCGAACGAATTTTTGTATTCGTCCGCCCTTGATATCGCCGACGTATACGGAACCGTCTGTCGCGACGGCGATGCAATGCGCCAACTGAAATTGACCGTCGTAGTTGCCCCACCGACCGAATCGCTCTTCCACGCTACCATCGGCCAGCACAACGACTGCGCCGGAACGGTCAGGCGGAGCTTGAGGTTGGTCGCCGCCATCGGCGATGAACGCCTTCCCATCTAGCCCAATGGCTACGTCGTAGGGCCGTCCGATGTCCTTACTCTTCCATTCGCCGATAAACTTCCCGTTGGACTCGAAGATCTGAACCCGCCCATTGCTTCGATCCGATACGTATACGCGCCCCATCTGATCGAGCGTGACACTGTGCGGAAGATCGAACTGGCCCGGGCCGTTGCCTTTGGTGCCCCATTGGGACAGGAAGGCCCCCGTAGAGGTGAATTTCATCACGCGGGTGTTTATATAGCCATCGCTCACGAAGAAAGTCTTGTCCGGCGCTACCGCCACCTCGGTGGGCCGATTGAAATGGACAGAGTCATTTCCCGCAACCCCCCGCTCACCAACACTGAGTAGGAGCTTTCCATCGTGCGAAAACTCGAAAACCTGCTGCAAAGCAACATCCGTGACCCATACATTGTCCTTGCGATCTACAGAGAGCCCATGTGGCATGGCAAAACGGTTCTCTCCCCATTCGGCTACACTTGGCCAGTTCGTCCATCAAAGAGAGTGACGGTCGGTAATGCAATGGGAACAGTCGATAGTTCATCTGAGTCAGGCCAGGTGCGTTCGTTGCGGTGAAACACAAAGACGTTATCGTGCGAGTCGACGGCGCAGCCAGCGACACTACCAAGCACTCTGCCTTCCGGCAACACTGGCCAGCCGTGAACGACGTGATAGCCGAGTTTGGGAGCGACTTGGGATTGCGATGACGTGGACCCTGTAAATAGGAGAATCGCCGCCGTGATCGTGGCGAAGAAGACTGCTTTTGAACTGCTGAAGAGAGAATGCCTGCTGTAGTCCATTGACAACTCCGTAAGGAACTTGCGATGCAGCGGCCGGAAAATGTCACATCACCGAAGCAAGTATACAGAGGGCCTTACTACCAGAAGCCACTTGGCGAAAATCACCATTACAGTGCGCCGGGATAAACCGGCATGAAGGTGTGTCCAGCGAAGGCTGGCACATTCAGTGGGAAACAGCCCCACCAGGGTAAAAGTCAGGACCCTGTAGCTTGGATAGTCAGGAGGAGGGAAACCGAATCCTGAGAACCTATCGACGAAGCCATCGAAAGGATGGTGAGCGAGACATCGGGCCGCAACGAGTGAATGTAGACGTAGCCTCGAAACGGAATTCCAGAGGCCGAGCCTTTCTTCATGGGGCGAAGGCAGCATGGCTCGTCGCAAACTGACCGAAGCGACGGGACACTCTGGCGGTGTTGCAGCAGCAGCACGATGGCAAGGATGTGCTAAGCAACTGGAGAAGCCCTCCTCGCCCCGTCGCGAAATCGGCGGAGAAGGAAACCGTATAACCGGTGACACCGGGAAGTCGGTGGAAAGGCGAGAGGGTGGCGGAGAGGTGCGTACGAGCGACGAAGTCTGGTAATGCGGACGGAGCGAAGGGACCTTGCTGTTTGTAGCGACTCTAACAACATGGAAGGCAGGGGTGAAATGATAAAGGCACCCATCGGTCTGCAGGACCTGAGAAGGAGTCTATACGTCAAGGCGAAGGCTGAACCCGCCTGGCGTTTCTGGGGGCTGTACGTCCATGTCTGCAAGCTGGAAACACTCCACGAAGCCTACGAGATGGCGAAGAGCAACAACGGGGCACCCGGGATTGACGGGGTCACGTTCGAGGCCATCGAAGAAAGCGGAAGGGAAGGTTTCTTGAAGCAGATCAGGGATGAACTAGTCACACACATGTATCGGCCCATGCGAGCACGGAGAAAGGAGATTCCGAAGGACGGGGGAAAAGTCCGCGTCCTGTCCATCCCTACTATCCGTGATCGCGTGGTTCAGGGGGCAATGAAGCTCATCCTGGAGCCGATCTTCGAAGCTGATTTTCAATCGGGGTCGTATGGGTACCGGCCGAAACGGACTGCGCATCAAGCGGTGAACCGAGTAGCCCGAGCCATCGTCGAGGAGAAGACACGAATCATCGATATCGACCTGAGCGCCTACTTTAGATGTGCATAGGTGTTCACGGTGGTCTGGATCTGAGCGTGCCCGAGACGCCGCTGGACATATGCTGGGTCCCAGCCGGCCCGCAACAGATCGGTCGCGTGCGTGTGGCGGAACATGTGCGGCGTGGCGTGCAGGCCAACCCTAGCGCTGAGTTTGCGGAACAGATCGATCACCGTGGAGTAGGTCATCGGCGCTCCGATGCTCCCGCCCCACCAGTTCACGAAGACATAGTCGTGAGTGGCCTCTTGGTATTCGTGTACCAGATAGTCCGCATACAGTTCCATCAGCTCTTTCGAGACATGCACGGTATAGGGAGACCGCGATTTGGCAAGGGCGCCATTGCTGTTTGCGCGAGGAACGATGTCGATCTCCCCGTCATAGGAACGGATGTCGGCATGGCGTAAACCCAGCACTTGGCCGACCCGCATCCCGCTCTCATACAACAGGCTCACCAGGAGACGGTCCCGCTGCCGCGCACACGCGTTCAGTAGGGCCTGGACTTCTTGCGCTGAGAACACCCGTGGCAGGCGTCGAATCGCACGCACCTGCATAACCGCGCGCCGCAAGGGGCAGTTCCGGCTTAGGTGGTGCAAGAACGGCTTATATGGACTTGTTGCTCCGAACCGCCGCGACCGGCTGATATTTGTCTCAACCCCAAGCCTGTCCTGATATTCGTAGAAGGATCCAACCGCGGCGAGGATTGTATTGATCGTCGTGTCGGATCGCGACTTGCTGCCAGCTGAACTGACTCGACGCAACCACGTCACGAACCTCGCCAGTTCGGTCAGGCTGAGTGTCGCCCAGTCTCGGTTCTCTTCACACAAGAACTTTGAGAACGCCTGGAGATGGTGGGCATAGGCTCGCACAGTGTTTGGCGACCGTCCCAGATGATGCAGGTACGACAAGTATTGGTTCGGAGCTATGAGCGGCTGGTGTTCTGCGTCGAACAACACCCAACAGCGCTCCTGCGTATCGGGCACAATGATGCGTTGCACTCTGACCATTGATCCTCCTGAAATTAGGTGCCCAGTCCGCATTGGCGCAGTTTCGCTACGCTCAACTGTGCCAACGCGGACTGGTTTCACGTCGTGGAATCCGACTACAGATAACGATTCTGCAACGTGCAAGACCCCATCGTCGTGTACGTCGTGGAATGCTTTTTCAGGACTAAAGATAAGTCGAGAACCTGCAACGCGAAGACATCCACCCGCTTGAGGAAGCTCTGGGTTTCAAGTCACTCTTGGAACTCGGAGAGCCTGCCTACACCATCGCCATCATTGCCTCACGCGCTGGCAAAAGCGAGGCGTATGTCTACGGTCGCATTAGACTCGCTGACCTCATACCACCCGTGGCCGAGGCATTTCTGAAAGACCAGATCACCATCGGCCACGCTTTGCTGATCGCCAAGCTCCCGGCTTCGCAACAGCAGGAGGCGTTCTCGGCTGCTTTTCGCGGCTTGTGCACAAGCGAGGGCAACAGCCAAGTCCTGATTCCAGTGCGGGAGCTGGCATTATGCGGTGCACCGCATAAGGCCAATAATGCGGAGTGCGTCTTTATGCAGAGTGAGGTAGCTAGCTGGGGATGAACTTCTTTAGGTGCCAGCATGATGGCCTTAGCGCCCGCGAGTGACAGCTTCGCATAATCTGCAATAGTCTGAACTTGACTTGACTGACCGATTGAATTGCTCTCGACCGGCGCGACAACCAGATCGCAAAAGCTCAACTTCCGGATTGCCGACAATTCACGGACTTGGTTTATCGAGTCCGGGCTCCTCGCGGATCCTCCGCGTGAGGCACTTCGGCGGAATTGGTTCATGTGCTTCACACTAGACCAGATTTTCCGGCCCACCCAACGATGTAGTTCTTTAAGAACGCCGTGAACTCCTCTGCAACTGGCGACAGCTTCCTGCCTCCCTTACGAATCTGATAGAAGTCAAGGTGCACAGTTGGATTGACCAAAGAGCTAATCAGGAGTCCCTTATTCCGACATTCGCCAAATGCGAAGGTAGGAACGACAGCGATGCCCTCTCCCGCTTCGACCATTGCGATTTGCGTGTACAGATAGTTCACTACAAGACTGGGTTGGTAGCTGATGCCGGCCTTTGCGAGGTTCCTGTCAACGAACTGCTGCAGGGGTACAGACGGCTGGAATGTAACGAATCTCTCTCCCTTCAATGAGGCCCAACTCGCCGTAGGACGGGACGACGCACGCCTGGCATTCGCTCTTATCACCATGAGAGAAAAACGGAACAATGGGATTCGCCGGATGCCGGGAACATGCTTGAAGAAGAAACCAAGTCCCACATCGAGTTCCCCGGACTCGACCTTTGCTAAAGTGGTGGCGCTATCACCATCGAATACCTGTAGCCGAAGCGCCGGCCTATGAGGACGGAATGCTTTGATGACTTGCGCTAGCGCTATCCCTCCGGCTGCCCATAAAGGTGCCCCACCCACTGACAGGGACGGACCTACACCGTCAGTTCGCGCGATGTGGGACAGAGACACGTCTAATTCACGAAGGTTGTGCTGAACAGCGGTGAGCAATTCGGTTCCCGACGCAGTAAGGGCAACCTGTCTTGTCGTGCGGTCGAAGAGCCGGACACCCAGTTGGTTCTCCAACTCCTTGATCAAGATGCTCAGCCCAGAAGGGGTGATGAAGAGCGCGCCAGCGGCCCGAGTGAAGCTGCGATGCTGCGCAACCAATAAAAAGGCCCTTAGCTGGCGAGACGTAAAGTCGATCATTAAGTGATTCTCAACAATTCTTAATGTTTTTGAGCTTGTATTGTAGACCGGCCCGCCGCTAAATCATAAGGTCTAAACCGAACCTTGAGGAATCGGTCAGGCCAGTTTTCTAATCCGGACAGAGAGGACGGAGTCATGGGAATCTGCGATACCACAGCGATAGAGGTGGTTCACTCCGACTACATGCTCGCAAATAAAAGCAAGGAGGCGCCGACTCGCTTCGCCGCGCTGTCCGCAATCTATGACCCACAAACCATCCGACATTTGGAAACCCTGGGTGTTGACTGCGGATGGTCTTGCTTGGAGGTTGGCGCCGGCAGTGGAACGATTGCGAGGTGGCTTGCAGATCGTGTGGGCCCCACGGGGCATGTGTTGGTCACCGACGTCGATACCCGTTTCCTTGAGTCTTTGCGGGGCCCCGCTCTAGACGTACGCGCCCATAATGTAGGCTCCGATCCTCTGCCGGACGCAGAGTTCGACCTGATTCACACGCGTCTTGTGCTGATGCACGTGCGCGAGCGCGATACCGCTCTGGCGCGTATGGTCTCCAGTTTGAAAGTGGGAGGGTGGCTATTGGTTGAGGAATACGATACCTGCTCCATTCCGCCGGATCCAGGACTCTGTTCAGGCGAAGTGCTTTTGCAGACACAGGTCGCGATGCTAAGAGTTTTGGAAACTGGCGGCGTGAATCGTCGGTATGGACGGCTGCTTTCCGGGTTACTGCGAGAAAGAGGATTGACGGACGTGGGAGCGTCGGCGCAGTTATTCATGTGGCAAAGCGGATCTCCTGCTATCGCGATGATGCAGGCGAACTTCGAACAGCTTCGAGAAGCAATGATTGAGGCCAATTACATCACTTCACAACAATTCGATGAGGATCTGGCGCGGTTGAACAATCCTAGCTTCATGATGCCCTCGCCGATACTCTGGTCGGCTTGGGGGAAACGCTCATGACATCTGTTCTGAACTCGCCGGTTGCCAAGGAACTTTTGAGTATGGCCGAGTTGAGTGATGTCGGCCAGCGAGCGAGACGGCGAATCGCTTACCGTCTGCTTCCTTTTGTCTTTCTCATCTACGTCGTCAACTACATCGACCGCGTCAACGTTTCTCTTGCCAACCTCCGGATGAGTGCGGATTTGGGTTTCAGCGACCGCATCTACGGGCTAGGGGTTGGCATGTTTTACCTGACCTATGTCTTGTTCGAAATACCGGGAGCTGTCATCGCAGAACGCTGGAGCGCCAGGAAGTGGATTGCGCGCATCATGATTTCCTGGGGAATCGTTACCGCGCTGACTGGTTTTGTTCACACGGCAGGACAGTTTTACGCGGCTCGCTTTCTACTCGGCGTTGCCGAGTCCAGCTTTTTCCCCGCCATGATCGTCTATTTGACTCATTGGTTCCGCATGCGCGAGCGCGGACGGGCCATCGCCTGCCTATATGCAGCAGTTCCCGCCGCCTCGTTAATCGGCTCGCCGCTAGCTGGGTGGCTGCTCGGAGTACATTGGCAGTCGTTGGCTGGGTGGCGCTGGCTCTTTATCCTGGAAGGGATTCCTGCCATCGTCCTTGGAATCATTACCATCTTTTATTTGACCGACTGGCCTGCGCAAGCACGCTGGCTTCCTGAGCAAGAACGCACTTGGCTCGTCAGCGAATTACAAGCGGAGCTGGAAGCGAAAAAGAAGAAACGCAACTTTACGATGATGCAGGTTTTTGGAGAAAGACGAATTCTAATCTTGGTGTTTGCCTACTTGCTAGCGATGACGGGATATCTCGGAAATGTGTACTGGATGCCAACTTTTGTGAAACGCGTTTCTGGATTTTCCAACCAAACCGTGACGTCTCTGCTGATGATTCCAGCGCTGATGGGGGCTTTGGGGATGCTGATCAACGGCTGGCACTCGGATAAGACGAACGAACGGCATTGGCACACAGCGGTCCCTCTGTTGACCGCAGGCTGCATGTTCTTCTTCTCAAGCTTGTCGCACCACGACGCAACCTCAACGATCGCGTTTCTGCTAGGGAGCGGGTTCCTATTTGCCTATTTTCCAACTTTCTGGGCGATACCAACGATGATGCTGAGTGAGGCAGCAGCGGCCGCAAGCTTCGGGCTGATTAATTCAATCGGACAGCTTGGCGGATTCACCGGAAACTATGCGATTGGATTTTTCAACTATCGAACGCATTCGCTTGTGGCCAGCTTCGCATTCCTAGCGCTCAATTACGTTGCGGCGGGAGTCTTGATTCTTAGTTTAAGATCTCGCGATCCCACTGGTGTCGACGGTCCTTGAGTTTGAGACGTGGGAAAAGACAGAGACGGAGACCACTAACCAAGCCAGGAGGCGAGGGCACATGAGATTCCTGTTGCTGTTCCTGCTTTTCATCACGAGCGGCATGACGTTTGCGCAAGACTACCCAACTAGGCCCGTGCGCATTATCGAGCCGTTCGGGGCTGGCGGTGGGCCTGACGTGGTAGCCCGCGCCATCAGCCCGAAGCTCTCAGAGCTGTGGGGCCAGCCCGTGACAGTCGAGAATCACCCCGGCAAAGGAAGCACAGAAGCCCCTACCGTTGTTGCGAAGTCGCCACCCGACGGTTACACGTTGCTTGTGAACACAAGCGCTCAGGCGTACAGCGCCGCGCTCGTGAAGACCCTACCGTATGACCCGCTGAAGGATTTCATTCCGGTCGCTCCGCTCACCAGCCAGCCCTACGTGCTGGTCGCAGGAAAGTCGTCTGGCATTACCTCTGTGGGCGGGCTCATTGCAGCGGCAAAGGCGAAGCCCGGTGAGCTGAAGTTTGGCTCCACAGGCGTGGGCACTGGCACGCACTTGGGGATTGAGAAGTTCAATCTGGAGGCAGGCATTAGGACAGCGCACCTACCGGCTCAACCGGGCGACGCGATCACCGACGTGATCGCTAGTGCAGTCGCAGGACGAACTACTTACATGATGGCACCTATTCAGCTTGCTCTGGTCGATATTCGTGCGGGCAATCTTCGTGCGCTAGGCGTCACCACTATGAAGCGCTCGTCCTTACTGCCCGAGGTTCCGACCATCTCCGAGGCTGGCGTCCCCGGCTTCGACCATCCAATTTGGTATGGAGTGTGGGTACCCGCTGGCACCCCTGCTGGCGTTGTCGAGAAAATAGCGAAAGACATCGCGCGCACCTTGGCTAGGCCGGATGTGCGCGACGAACTTGCGCAGCATGGGGCTGATCCAATGAGCATGACACAGCCGGAGTTCGCGCGCTTCGTATTGAGCGAGAGTGAAAGCGCGGCGCATATCATCGAAAGCGCTGGGATCAAACCTCACTAAGGTTGAGCTTCCAACTGACGGGGCCCCCGATTGCTGGCGGATGACGGGCTACCCTCACCTTACAGTGTCGCGCACTACTCTGACCATTGATCGGTGGCATGGAGGCCACCGGTCATGAAGCAAAAGCCAAGTTTCAGAAGAAAGGGTAGTAGCGCCAAATCTGTCCTTCGGCTGCCCGACCTGGAACACGCCAAGGCCGCGGTGTTGAACAGCTTGAACTCAGCAGACGCAAAGCGGGGTTATCGTCACGCGATCGATGAGTTCGTTGACTGGTATTGTTCGGAACCTCGCTTGGCCTTCAACAGGATCGTGGTCTTGCGTTATCGATCTCATCTCGAATCCGTCCTTGCCGAAAATCTGGTTGTACGTCTCTGGGTACTCGTAGCCGACGGAAGGATCCGGGTAGAAGCGTAGGGCTTGGTGATAGCGGATGCCCCAACTGATCTTCTCAGAGACGTAGGGCTCCATCATCTGCGCACCCCACCACCCGTGATCAACCTTGATCAGGTTGAGGACAACATCATGAAGAAGGCAGGCGAGGATCAACTCCTCTTTCTCGCCCTTTTTCATCGCATCAGTCGCGCTCTGCAAGACATGCTTCACTGTCGCTGGTGCGAACCGGTACTTAAAGAAATCGACCAATGTCGGTTTCTCCGGCATCGGCTCCAGCTTCGTCAGCTCCGCCGGGGCTTTGGCGCTCGGCAAGGGGCCGCCGAACAGTATTCCCGCACCGCGCCGAACCTTTAGCTCGTTCGCGGACGTCTCCGTGTCGAGGCTTTCTATCATGTGGTGTTCAAGTGCGTCGGCGAGCGCCTCGGAGGGCATGACACTGATGGCGGCTGCCGTTCCCAGGGTTGCAAGGAAGGTTCGACGATCGAATTGCATACGCTGCGTCCTCCTCCTGCTGCCGAGCGAGTCTATCGCCGAAGTTCACGGAATTCAACCGGAATGTCCCATCGCCATGCTGCTATGACGATGCGGAACAATCCACAGGTCACATGTTCTTTTCATCAGGCCGGCTTCAGAGACCTCAACGCTCGTTCCGTTTGTACAATTTAGTACAATGCGCTGCATGAGTCGCACCTTCTATCCTCGTCGCGAATTTCTGCGCTTCCTCGCCGCCAGTCCCTTGATCGCGCGAGCATGGGCCCAGGAAACTTTCGCGGCCGATGCTCTCTCAAGCGCGAAGGACGCACTCAGCGTCATGGACTTTGAGCCGCTGGCCCGCAAGGTGCTTCCGCCGGCGCACTGGGGCTACCTGGCCACCGGCGTCGATGACGATTTCACGCTGCGTATGAACCGCGAGGCCTTCGAACATTACCAATTACGCGTGCGACGCTTGGTGGACGTCAGCAAGACCGATCTCAGGACCGAAGTGTTCGGCGCCGCTTGGGACATGCCTATCTACGTCAGCGCCGTGGCAAGTCTGAAAGCGTTCCATCCGGAAGGCGAATTGGCGGCCGCCCGTGCGGCCAGAGCCAAGAAGACCGTGCAGATGCTCTCGACGCAAACCTCGACGCCCGTGGAAGACGTGGCTAAGAGCTTGGGGACACCGCCATGGTTCCAGCTCTACATGCCGGCCACCTGGGAGGAGACCGAAAAGTTGGTGAAGCGGGCGGAGGCAGCCGGATGCCCCGTGCTGGCCTGGACCATCGATTTTCTCGGGGGCCTCAATCCGGAAACCGCCCTGCGCTTTATGCGGCTGGATACCCGCGATTGCCTGTCCTGTCACACCAGCCCTCCCAAGCTCGGTGGAGTCAACCCGCAGGGTAACCAGAGCAAGCCGATGTTCTCCGGGCTGTCTGGCAACATAAATCCGCCGCAAGCCACCTGGAGCTACGTCGAACGGTTGAAGAAACTGACGACGATGAAGGTAGTCCTCAAGGGGATTGCTACGGCCGAGGACGCCACGCTCGCCGTTGAGCATGGGGCGGATGGTGTGATTGTCTCCAACCATGGCGGCCGCGTCGAAACCGGTCGCGGCACGATAGACATTCTTCCGGAGGTGGTGGACGCCGTGAGAGGACGGATTCCGGTTCTGGTGGACGGCGGTTTTCGCCGCGGTTCGGACGTCTACAAAGCCCTCGCGATCGGAGCACGCGCAGTGGGGATCGGCCGGCCTTATCTCTATGGGCTGGCATCGTTCGGTCAGGAAGGTATCGAGCGCGTGCTCGACATCCTGCGCGCGGAGCTGACTCTCATGATGCGCCAGTGCGGCACGCCGGCGATCGCGCAAATCACGCGGGCGTCGGTGCTCAGGAACGGGTTGCGGCTTTAACTTGTCATCCCGCCCGCAATAATCCAGTAAGGTAAGGTTTGCCGACCATCCTCCTTCAACAAGCCGTTTCTGGACCACGGGGACAAGCTCTACGGCATGCGCAGCTTCGACATCGCCCGCCTAGGCGGCTACTACTCTGCGGCACGTGGCCAGCAGAATCAGAGAAAGTGATTTTGTGTTTCCAAGGTTACTTCTTGATTTCGACGGGCCAGTTTTGTACCAGGGTGAAGGGCTGGTTCTCTTCTTTGACGTCGCCAGTGTTGATGAGAAACTTTTTGCCATCGGCGGTCACGGCGTAGGGGCCCTGCTGGGTTTGAGCTCCACTGGCGTGGAAGAGCGCGTGGGGCGTGCCCATCTGGACCCTGTTGGCAGCGGTGTTTACTTCGACTGCCATTACGTTGTCCGCTGCATCGAGCAAGAACAACTCCTTGCTGTCCCGGCGCCAGTTTGGAAATGAGCCCCCGCTAGTGGAGACCTGCCACTTGGCGCCTCCGCCGGGGAACCCGGTCACGTAAACCTCAAACCGGCCGGATTCATTGCTGGAGTAGGCCATCCACTTTCCGTCCGGCGAAATCCTAGGCTGCAGGTTGTTGAATGCATTCTGCACGATAGGGAAGGGTTTGCGCTCGCCCGACAGAGGCAGCGCATCGATGTCAGTAGCCGTTCTTTTATCGCTCGCTACACGCATATAGACAAGGAATCGCTGGTCCGGCGAAACAGACTCCGGGTATTTGAAGGCATCGTCGCCCTCGATCAGGGCCTGTTCGGGGCCGGTGCCATCGGAGGCTCTAGCGTAGATGTGGATGCCCCCCTTTCGATTGGAGCCGAAAAAGATCGTCTTGCCGTCAGGTGACCAAACCGGATACCTCTGAATCGAGGGGCCGAAGGTGAGGCGTGTTTTGGTGCCGCGCAAGAGGTCGAAGATCCAGATATCGCCGGTTCCCTGGCCAGTGATCAGCGCTGTCGCGAGTCGCGTCCCATCGGGAGAAATTGACGGGTCGAAATAAGCACTGAGATCAGCGACTGAACCCGTCTGCTTGCCATCGCGGGTAAACCAAAACAGGTGCCACCCCCCCTGAACGTTTCCGGCCTGGTAAACCAGCGTGCCGTTGTCGGACGCCGAGAAGGCCGGACGGTTCGTCGTGGGATTGATGGCCACATGTTCGGCGATGGGCTTAGCCACTCCGGCGGTTTCGAGGCTCCGCGTATTAAAGGGCTGCGCCATCAGCGTCTGGTCACGCAGGAAAAGCAGATAATCGGGGACGTAGAGCGCCATCAACTGGCTCTTCATCACCGGCTTCGCCTGGAGCGACCCCAGAGAGCCGACATAAACCGTATGTTCCTGCACTCCGTGGGAACTGCGCGCCCAGAACAAGAAGTGCTGGCCATCGGGCAGGAAGTAGGGCCAACGGTGGCTATTTTCTCCGCGCGCGACATCCAGTTTCGTGGCTGGCTCGGTGCCGCCGCCCGCTGCCGCTACGCGCTGGAGAGGATCTGACGTTCCTGGCGCGAATACAATCACGTCCGCTTTGCTCCATGCGCCTCCGCGCCCGATGGCGGCATCACACAAAGATTGTGGGGGCCCACCGCTGGCATCGATTTTCTTGAGCTTGCCTCCGGCGAAGAAACCGATCTCGTGGCCGTCAGGCGACCAGAAGGGGTAACTGGAGTCCTCTGTCCCCACCAGGGGCTGCGCCGTCAAGGAACTCAGAGGGCGGAGGTACAGCATGGTCTTGCCTTTGTCATCGCGAGCGGTGAAGGCCAGACGGGTTCCGTCCGGGGATATGGCGGGCGGGCCCGATGACGGCGAAAGGGTGACGTACGACGTGCCCGGTGGTGACTCGATGAACGACCGCACCACCGGACTCGGATGAGTGGCGAAGGTTAAATACGAAGCGACCACTATGAGAGCGAGAACCGCGGCGCCTGCCACCACCCAACCTAGCCGCGAGTTACTCTGCGGAGACGGTGCGATCCCCGCCTGGGGGCCGCCTGCAGCGATCCACTTCAATTGCACCTTCACATCGTGCGCGGTCTGGAAACGTTCCTCGGGATTCTTCTCCAGGCACGTCTTCACCACATGATCCAGTGCTGGGGGCGATGTTTTCTGAACCCGGCTCACGGGGTCGGGGTCTTTCTCCAGAATTCCCGTGAGTACACTGAGTTGACTCTTCCCTTCAAATGCACGCCGTCCAGTGACCATCTCGTAGAGCACACACCCTAAACTGAAGATGTCGCTGCGCGCGTCTGCCTCCGCTCCCTGCAGGACTTCCGGCGCCATGTACTGAAAAGTTCCAACTAGCATGCCTCGCTGGGTCAGCGCGTTCGACGGCGAACTCAGGTCAGATATTGTCAGGGTGGGAGTTGAAGGCGTCATGCCGCCGGCGACTTCCGCGGATATACCGAGAGCAGGAGCTGCCTTTGCCAGTCCAAAGTCCAGGAGCTTGGCGCCAACCGGGGTCAACATTACGTTTCCCGGCTTCAAATCGCGATGGAGGATGCCACCACGGTGTGCAGTTGCCAGGGCCTCCGTGATGTGGATCGCGAATTCCAGCGATTGCTTGAGCGGAAGTGCACCTTTGCGCAGACGGTCCGCCAGTGTTTCTCCCTCCAGATACTCCATCACGAGGTAGGCAATCCCGTCCTGCGAACCGATGTCGTACAAGTGACAAATGTGAGGATGATTGAGTGAAGAAACCGCCCGCGCTTCGCGTTCAAAACGCGCTCTCAGTTCGCTGTTCGACGAGAGATGTTCCGGCAGAATCTTGATTGCGACGGTGCGCTCCAGGCGAGTGTCGCGAGCGCGATACACTTCTCCCATGCCACCAGCCCCGAGTGCCGACTGGATCTCATAGGGCCCGAGTTTGGTACCAGCGGCAAGGCCCATCTGTGCGTGACATTATAGCCCTGCCAGATGGCTCGCTGAACGTATAACGGTAGTCCAAACAATTGGCTGGGAAGATCCGGGGTAATGGGCGAATCGCACGCTATTCAGGGCGTGAAGTCGGCTTCCGGAAGCCGCGGTTCCGGATTCTGGGCGAGTGACGGGCAACTCCGTCGAAAATCACCTCCACTACATTTGGATCGCCGGTTCAGTTGTTGCTGGGTTAATGGGGGTGATTGCAACG
>Ga0185299_10004168_pt1 | contig 17796 bp, 16 predicted proteins | sample PaiPotPPA55metaG_FD_128002 | JGI IMG/M metagenome (GOLD analysis project Ga0185299, IMG submission 128002) | Iron sulfur acid spring bacterial and archeal communities from Banff, Canada, to study Microbial Dark Matter (Phase II) - Paint Pots PPA... ...
CCACGCAAGAGATTCACGTGATCTGCGACAACGTCAGCAGCCACAAAACACCGGCTGTCCAGACGTTCCTGCTCGATCATCCCAACGTCACGATGCATTACACACCCACCTATTCGTCATGGCTGAATCAGGTTGAGAACTGGTTTGCTCGCATTCAGCGCGATGTCATCACGCGCGGCGTGTTCACCAGCACCAAAGACCTCGACAAAAAGCTCATGTGCTATATCCGCCAGTACAACAAGCAAGCCGCACCGTTGAAATGGAAGTACGCCAACCCCAAGCGCCGCATCCGGTGCGATTCATCCGGTTCAATGGACTAGTCCGTCAGCCGTTTGTGTGACGGTACTTTCAGCTCGCTGAGAGGGCGGACAAAAACATCTTCTCGCTCGCGTGTGCTATTCATCAAAACCCGCGGCGGCATTCGTCAGGTTGGTGATTTGTCCCGTGACAAGACATTGGGGAGCCGCAGCCTCGTCCCACGCATGGACAGCGCGCTCAAGAGCAGCACTGCGCCCATCAGCACCACAAGATATACCCCAACCATCGGCCAGTCTGAATCAGTCATGTTCCTTCTCCCTGTCGCAGCGTTGCGCAGAACGTTTGCACATCATTGATCGTGATTACGGCACGCCTGGAATAATCTTGACTCGGCCGCTTCAGGGGATGGTTTTATCGTCAGGCGTTCGCACTTCGGTAGTTCAACCGACGGACGATTGCTGCGAGGTCGAGCCGCATGGCCGCAAGAAGGGATCGTTACCATGAGTGATGTCCGGACGCTTTGCCGGCGTCCGCTGCTTCGCGCCTCCGCGGCCAGCGCGGGATATTCGTCCTGGTGGTCGTGCGGCGCCCTGGGGTCTTTGCTTCGCTTAAGCTATCGCTTTGACTGTAGGCGGCAGGTCGATTCGGCTCGGGAAAACTGCTGCCGTTGTGATCGGGAGTGGTTTTTACTGAGGACGATTCTGCAGGGTTATCAAGTCACCAATGCGAGCAGTCCTGAACTTAGCAGGAGCGCGCTGATAAGACGGTCGAACCAGCACGGTGCCAATCGCTTGCTTAATCGTTCGCCCAGTTCAACACCCGCCACGAACGCCGGCGTCAGCACGCCGGCCGTGCAGATGTGGGCCACGCCGATGCGCTTTTCCATCGCCAGGATTGCTGCGGCGGCGCAAAAGAGGAGCGCAAAATATCCGAGCAGATTCGCGCGCAAGGCAAGACCCTGCGCGAAGCCGTTGAAGTAGTACAGGGCGGGCGGACCACCCAGGCCGCCGAGTGCGGTGAGTGCGCCGCTGGCAACGCCGGCAGCCACGGTCGGCAACCAGCCGCCGCGATGCCGCCAGCGCCAGCCCAGCATATGCATGCCGGTTACGATGAGCACAGCGCACGCAACCAGATGACGCATGGCCGTGGCGTCCGCGTGCATGATCGCATTAGCGCTCGCAGCGGTAGATGCCACGGCGACCAGCGCGAGCGGGGTGACTGCTCGCCAGCGAACTTGGCCAACCCAGCTTCGCGCGCCTTGCATCGACGTGACGCAATGCACGAGGACGATCAGCACGCCGGCTTCAGGTACCCCGATCAGCAGGCTGAAAAGCGGCGCCATGACGAGCGCAGCGCCAAAGCCGGTCATCCCCTTGGCTGCGCCCGCGATGAAACTGACAAGCGCAAGCCAGCCGAGCACCAGAGGCGAGCCCAGCAGGCTCATGCTTTGAACGAGGCGAGCGTACTGCGCACTATCTCGACGGTCTTGTCGATGTGCTCGCGCTCGAAGATGAACTGCGGCGAAAGGATCGCGCAGTCGCCGGTGGTCTTCAGGTGCAGGCCCGCGTCGAACAGCTGCTTCTGCAGCAGGTGGCCGCGCCGTCCCGGCACGCCGTCCGACTGAATGTCCACGCCCGCGATCAGGCCGTAGCCGCGAATGTCCGTGACTACCGACAGCGCGCGCAACGTTGCTACCTGTTCCAGGAAATAACCCGACATCGCGTGGGCGCGCTCGAACAGCTTTTCGTCACGATAGATGTCGAGCGCCGCAAGAGCCGCCGCGCACGACACCGGATGGGCGGACCACGTGTAGCCGTGGAAGAACTCGATGGCGCCATCGGGCGCGGTGTCCACGATCGCATCGTGGACATGGCGGCCCACGGCCACTGCTGCCATGGGTATCGCGCCGTTCGTCAGCGCCTTGGCCATCGTGATGAGGTCGGGTGTCACGCCGAAGCTCTGTGCCGCAAACGGCCGGCCCGTGCGCCCGAAACCGCAGATCACTTCGTCGAAAACGAGCAGGATGCCGTGTGCCGTGCAGATCTCCCGAAGGCGTTCGAGATAACCCGAGGGCGGCACGAGCACGCCGGTCGATCCGGCGATCGGCTCGACGAAACACGCTGCGATATTCTCCGCACCATGCAGCTGGATCAGGCGCAACAAGTCGTCGGCGCGTTCACGGCCGTGTTGCGGCTGGCCGACCTGGAAGCGGTTCTCCTCCATCCACGTGTCGCGCATGTGCACGACGCCATGCACCACGTTTCCATACGCGCGGCGGTTATTCACCATGCCGGACAACGCCACGCCGCCGAAATTCACCCCGTGGTACGCACGTTCGCGCGAGACGAACATCGAGCGCCCGGTCGCGCCGCGCGCTCGCTGATAAGCGAGGCAGATCTTCATGGCGGTATCGACGGCTTCCGAGCCCGAGCTCACGAAGAACAGCTTGTCCAAGCCGGCAGGAAGCAGTTCGACCAGCCGGTTCGACAGTTCGAACGACTTCGGGTGGGCGCGCAGGAAGCTCGGCGTGAAATCGAGCTCCAGCAGTTGCGCGTGCACCGCATCGGCAATCTCGCGACGGCAGTGCCCCGCCGGCGTGGTGAAGAGACCCGAGCCGGCGTCGAGAACCGGGCGTCCGTCGAGATCATAGAAGTATTGGTCACGGGCGCTGCCGAAGAGTCTGGGGTCGTCCTTGAATTCGCGGTTCGGCGTGAAGGGCAGCCATTGATGCTGCATGGATACAGCGGAAGAATCTGGCGAGAGAAGGGGATGCAGGAGGGGATGCGATGGGCTCATGGCTGTGCTTCCAGGGGGAACGGTGCAGCCATGATTGCAAGTTTTTTGGCGCCAGCATAATGCCAGCAGAATCATTCCATGGTGCCAGTCAAAGGATCTTCGTGCGTTCCAGCGATCATGAACTGATGTGGCAGCAACTGCTGGCGAAGCCGGCGCACAATGCGGCGCCCCTGCAGGTGCAACTGCGCACGGCGCTCGTCAACGCGATCCTCGACGGGCGCCTGCCGGTGGGCTTACGCTTGCCTTCCGGGCGTGAACTGGCGCAACTCGCGGGCGTCTCGCGCAACACGGCCGTGCTGGTCTACGACCGGCTCGTTGCGGATGGTTATCTCGACGCACGGCCGCGTGACGGCTATTTCGTGTGCGGCGCGATCGAACGGGCGCAGGTGGCGCGCGTGAGCACGCAGGGACTTCCCGAGCCACCTGACTGGAACGAGCGGGGCCGGCTCCGGCAAGGCGAGATGCGCTGGCTCGATCGTCCGGCGGGATGGCGCAGCTTTCGCTATCCATTCGTGTTCGGCCAGTTCGACCCGAAGCTGTTTCCGCTGTCAGACTGGCGCGAGTGCAGCCGGCAGGCGCTGGAAGTAGCGGCTGTCGAAAGTTGGGGACAGGATGGGGAGGGTAGCGACTCCGCGCTGCTCGTCGATCAGTTGATCAGGCGGGTCTTGCCAAGGCGCGGTATTGCAGCGACTCCCGATCAGATCCTGCTTACGCTCGGCACGCAGCACGGTCTTTTTCTGCTGGCGGAATTGTTCGCGCGGCCGGGGACGATCGTCGGTGTGGAGAACCCCGGCTATATGGACGCGCGCAATATCTTCGCGCGCCACGAGGCTCGCGTGCTGCCGCTGCCGGTGGACGAGAACGGTGTCGAGATGTCGGCCCCGCTCGCACAGTGCGACTACGTGTATTGCACGCCGAGCCACCAATGCCCGACCGGCGTGACGATGAGCACAGACCGGCGCGTGGCGCTGCTGGAACACGCGGCACGCCACGACCAGGTGATCTTCGAAGACGACTACGATCCTGAAACGCAGTACATCGGCCAGCCGTTGCCGGCGCTGAAGGCTATCGACAAAGGCGATCGCGTGATCTATCTGAGCAGCTTGTCGAAGCTGCTGTCTCCGGGTTTGCGCATTGGTTATATCGTTGCGCCGGCGCCGGTGATAAGCCGGCTGCGTGTCCTGCGGCGCCTGATGATTCGCCAGGCGCCCGGCAACAACCAGCTTACGGCGGCGCTGTTCATCCAGCAGGGCCACTATGACCGCCTGCTGCGCCGGACCCGCGAGACGCTCAGCGAGCGAGCCGGTGTGTTGACCCAGGCACTCGCGTGTCAGATTCCTGACGGACAGTTCCGATTGCCGCACGGCGGGTCCTCAGTATGGATGCGCCTGCCTGGCCGCCCCGATCCGGCTGCATTGCGCGCGGCCTGTATCGCACAGGGCGTGCTGTTTGATCCAGGCGCTCCTTTCTTTCATGACGCGATGACGGAGCCTTACATTCGTCTCGGCTTTTCTTCGATACCGCTCGAACGCATCGAGCCGGGTATCCGCGAGCTGGGCCGGCTGGTTGCCGCTCACACGCGGCGCGCGGCAAAGTCCGCGCTGCGGCAATAGTCCTTGTTTGGTGCACGAACGCACATCGACCGTTCCTTGCCATACGCTTTGCACTTGGGTGGCGCGGGACGCAGGCGACGGGGTCATGATCTTGTGATGCGAATGACGTGCCGGGGTCCGCACCATGAGTGCTGGCCCAATCGAAACCCCATGCTGGCACCATCGCTTGGTCAGGAATGTGCATCAGAGATGGCACGTGGCCAGACCGGCGTAGCGGCATGCGCCGAGCGCGGTGAGCTGGCGTTGGCTGGCCACGGCATGTCATTGATGAACCCCTTTACTCGAGGAATACCGCATGAAAGCATTTGGCTGGCGCACGATGTCGACACGCTCGAAGGCCGCCCCGCTGCGGCATCTGGTCCGCGCATTCGCTGCGCTTTGCATGGCGTCGGCAGCGATGTCTGCTGCGACTCATGCGCTCGCGGCAGACAAGGAAGTGACAATTGCCTATCAGGACATGATGGTGCCTTGGCGTTACGCTCAGCAACTCGACGAAGCCGGCAAGCAAACCGGCTACAAGGTCAGCTATCGCAAGTTCGGCGGTGGCGGCGATGTGATCCGCGCGATGGCATCGAACAACGTGCAGATTGGCGAGGCCGGTTCAAGTCCGGTTGCGGCGGGGTTGAGCCAGGGCCTGCCGATCGAGCTGTTCTGGATACTCGACAACATCAACGACGCAGAAGCGCTCGTGGTGCGCAACGGTTCGGGCATCACGAACGTGGCGCAGCTCAAGGGCCGGCGCCTGGGTGTGCCGTTCGTTTCGACCAGCCACTTCCATGCGCTGCTCGCACTGAAGCAGGCGGGGCTCACCGGCAGCGACGTGAAGGTGCTCAATATGCGGCCCGCCGAGATAGCGGCTGCATGGGAGCGCGGCGATATCGACGCGGCCTACATCTGGAACCCGGTGCTCTCGAAGGTGGAGCAAAGCGGCAAGGTCGTGACGACATCCGGCAAGATCGCAGCGCAAACCGGTCTCGCCACGTTCGACGGTTTTGTCGTGAATCGCGAATGGGCACAGGCCAACCCGGTGTTCATGACGACGTTCGTCAAGATTCTCGCGAAGGGCGACGCGGCGTATCGCGCGAACCCCGGCGAATGGACCGGCGCGACGCCGCAAGGCAAAGCCGTGGCAGCGATTTCCGGCGGTACACCTGACGAAGTCGCGCCGTCGCTTGCGCTTTATCAGTTCCCAAGCCCGCAGGAACAGGCGTCGGATAAGTGGCTTTCGGGCGGCAAGAGCGGGGGAGCCGCGAAGTCGCTGCTCGCTACTGCGGACTTCCTGAAGGAGCAGAAGACGCTGCAAGCCACCTTGCCCGATTATTCGGTTGGCGTGACCGACCGATACGTCAAGACCGCCGACGCCACCAAGTAAGCCAAGTAACGCCGGTTCATCCACGGACACCGACCATGCTCGAAATAAACGATCTCTCGATTGAATACCCCGCGCGCAAGGGGCCGCCCAATCTCGCTCTTGAAAATGTATCGCTTGCGATCGAGCCGGGGGAGTTCGTGGTCGCGTTAGGCGCCTCGGGATGCGGCAAGACGACCTTGCTTAACACCATCGCCGGCTTCATACCGCCCACGCGCGGCGAGATCCTGCTCGACGGCAAGCCGGTGGAAGGGCCGGGATACGAACGCGGTGTGGTGTTCCAGAAGCATGCGCTGATGCCGTGGATGAACGTGATCGAAAACGTCGAGTTCGGGCTGCGGCTGCGTAAGGTTCCGCTGCACGAACGCCGTCGTGTAGGGATGGAGTGCCTGCGCCGCGTGGGGTTGTCGGATGCCGCGCAGCGCCCGGTGTACGAACTGTCCGGCGGCATGCAGCAGCGCGTGGGCGTGGCGCGCGCCATCGCCTCTTCGCCTCAGGTTATGTTGCTCGACGAACCGCTCGGCGCACTCGACGCGTTCACCCGTGAGTCGATTCAGGAGCTGCTGCTCAACCTCTGGGACGACTCCAAGGGCGTGTTTTTCTTCATCACTCACGACGTTGAAGAAGCGCTGTTTCTCGCCACGCGTCTCATTGTTATGGCGCCGAATCCGGGGCGCATTGTCCATGAGTTGCACCTGCCGTTCGCGCGGCAGTACATCGAGACACGTAACGCGCGCGCGACCAAGGCAAGCGGCGAGTTCATCGCCATGCGCGAGCGCGTGCTTGCGCTGGTCCACGAAACGTCATCGGGAGGAACACACTGATGGCTGCCACGGAAACCAAGCTTCTTGCCCGTCCCGGCGATCCACCTGCGGCACGTGCGCCGTCACCGCCTGAAAGCGCGAGACGGCGCCGCAAGCGTGCGCTGTCGTATGGCGCGCTCGGGCAGGGCGCGACTTGGCACATCAGTCTCGCGACGGCGCTCGTGCTGCTCGCGTCATGGTGGCTGGCGACGCGGCTCGGCTGGATCAAGCCGCTGTTCCTGCCGTCACCGCGCGCGACCTTCGACGCGTTCATCGGGGCGATTACCGGCGACACGCAAGGCGGCACGCCGCTCGCGCAGCATGTGGAAATCAGCGTGCTGCGGGTGCTGGCGGCGTTCGGTCTTGCCGTGGTCACCGCAGTGCCGGTCGGTATCGCGATGGGGACTTCGCGCATTGCGCGCGGCATTGCAGACCCGTTGATCGAGTTCTACCGGCCGCTGCCGCCGCTCGCGTATTTGCCGCTCATCGTGATCTGGCTCGGTATCGACGAGAGCGCCAAGATCACGCTGATTTTTCTCGCCTGTTTTGCGCCGCTTGCAATGGCATCGAAGGCGGGCGTGCGCTCGGTTGCCATCGAGCAGATCAACGCGGCGCGCTCGCTGGGGGCGACGCGCTGGCAGGTGATCCGCATGGTCGTGCTGCCGGCGGCGTTGCCGGAGATCCTGACCGGGATGCGCATTGCCATCGGTTTCGGCTGGACCACGCTGGTCGCAGCCGAGATGGTGGCTGCGACCGCGGGACTCGGGCAGATGGTGCTGAACGCATCGAACTTCCTGCGCACGGACATTGTGATCATGGGCATCGTGGTGATCGGCATTCTTGCGTATTGCTTCGATGCCTTGATGCGGCGGCTGGAAAAGGCATTAACGCCCTGGAAGGGGCGCATGTAGGACAACACCCACTCGCGATAAGCGCGTTCCGAAATCAAGCCGCGAACTGCGTCAACATTACATTCCATTAATTGGAATTGTGAAATCGCAATATTTCCATTGAGTGGTTTGATCAGAGTTTGCATACTGTGCAGCGAAGAGGACACTCGCATAAGAGGACACTCGCATTTCTTCCGGGGCTTAGAATTTGGAGCCGAAGCCCGGTGGTTCGCACAGAATTGCATACGCAATCGTGCAACCACTCAACCGGTCGATGTCGACATAAGCGACGTGTCCCCGACTCGACGTCCCAGGATTTCCGCACGGCGTCGAACTCAAACCAGCTCTCATCTATCAAGCATTTCGTGTAGCGGCCTGGCCCGTGCAGCGTACCTCGCCAGCGCTGCTTACGCACGAGCATGTCCGTGTTTTTGAACGGACAACGCGCCCGGTAGCAACGATCAAACGAATCATTTCAAGGACAACATCATGTTTAAGACCTATGGCTACGCAGTGCAATCCGCCGATGCGCCATTCGCTCCTTTCGCCTTCGATCGCCGGGACACCGGTGCACACGACATCCGCATCGACATCCTGTATTGCGGCGTTTGTCATTCGGACCTGCATACCGCGCGTGGAGAATGGGCGGGTACGGTGTATCCGAATGTTCCGGGACACGAGATCGTCGGCCGCGTGACCGAAGTCGGCTCCGAAGTCACGAAGTTCAAGGTAGGCGCGCTGGTCGGCGTGGGCTGCCTGGTGGATTCATGCCGGACTTGCCCGTCTTGTCAGGAGGGTCTCGAGCAGTATTGCGAAGGCCCGGGCGGTTTTATCGGTACCTACAATGCGCCGGACAAACACACGGGCGGCGTGACATACGGCGGTTATTCCAAATCGATCGTGGTGGACGAGGCCTTCACGCTGCGCGTTCCCGAGAATCTCGATCTGGCCGCCGTGGCGCCGCTGTTGTGCGCCGGCATCACCACCTATTCGCCGCTGCGTCACTGGAATGTCCGGGCCGGGCAGAAGGTTGGCATCGTTGGGCTGGGTGGGCTGGGTCATATGGGCGTCAAGCTCGCAGCGGCGTTCGGCGCACATGTCGTGCTGTTCACGACCTCGGCCAGCAAGGTTGAGGACGCGAAGCGCCTCGGCGCGCACGAGGTCGTGATTTCGAAAGACCCGCAGCAGATGGCGAAACACGCGAACTCTTTCGATTTTATTCTCAACACCGTCGCGGCTTCGCACAATCTCGATCAGTTCACCGCGCTGCTCAAGCGCGACGGAACGCTGACGCTCGTCGGCGTCCCCGAGCATGCGCATCCGTCTCCAGACGTCGCCAACCTGATTTTCAAGCGCCGCAAGCTGGCCGGTTCGTTGATCGGCGGCATTGCGGAAACACAGGAGATGCTGGATTTCTGCGGTAAGCACGGCATCACGTCGGACATTGAAATGATTCGAATGGACGAAATCGACAAGGCCTACGAGCGCATGGTTAAGAGTGATGTCAAATATCGCTTCGTGATCGACATGGCTACGCTCGACGTATAATCCTCCATTGCTTTCTTGGCTTTCTAACTTGCTTTCTTTGCTGCTTATGTTTTAAGCTTTTGCGGCTTTCCTGACCTGTTTCAACCTGTCCTTTGCAAGGTCCATATCTTCCTGCGGTGTCGCCTGGGATTTCTCTACGAAGCCGTGCAACAACACTATTTCGCTGCCGACAACCGTGAACATGATTCGAGCGATTCGCCGTGGCAGGCTGATGCGAACCTCCCACAAATCCTCGCCATCTTGCGGACCAAAGGCATCCCGATCGGCTAGCCAATTTGCACGGTCTTGACGTCTTCACCGATCAGCTTGCGATCAGCGGCGTCGAGTTCTCTGAGCCAGTCACGCACCGGCTCGGCACCGGCAGTGGTCCGGAAAAACCGAACCGTCAGAACGAGCTTGATGGTGGTCGGCATCCAGGTTGGGTAGGTTCGTGATACCTTGATTGCACCAAAAATGGTACGTTTTCGCAAGATCGAAATGAGGTTCGGCGAAGCGGTCGCCACCTTACATCTGTCGGGTTCGACCGCTCTTTATCCTCAGAAATGAGGATGCGGCAAGCGGTCTAATCGGTTAAGTTGTCGCCTAGAGCCGGGGGGCATTACGTCTACACCGAACTCCGATGGCAAAACCGAACGTGCCATAAAAAAAGCCCGCGCGTTCCGCCATACGAAACTGAGAGACTAAGACCCGCCTTGCGCGGGTCTTTTTTTGCCTTAGCGGTGCAAACGCATGCGCCTCAATGCAAGCCGATGGCCTTGCTGGTTGAAGTGGCCGAGTAGTCATACGGCGGTGACATATTGTCGAGCGGGTTGTTCTGCACGACGCTGCCACCCAGGCTTCGAATCACAGCGCAAACCGCATTGATGCCCGTTTGCAGCGCGCCTTCCACCCATCCGCCGGTAAATGAGCAACTGTCTCCGGCCAGATAGATGAAAGGGTCCGTCGCAGGCTGCTTGCTGTCCTGGAATTGGAAGAACAATTGCTGGCTCTGGGCGTCGCCGCCTGCAAAATTCAGCTTGAACGCGCCGTAATAACCCGGCTGCAAATCCCAGTCGATTATCTTCACGTAGGTCTGGTAGTCGTTATCGATAGGCACGACATACTGTGCAAACGCGGCATTGGTTTGCGCCAGATCGGCCACGAGCCGCTGCACGCGCTGCTGGTTGTCCCCGAGCGCGAGTTGCTTGATGGCATCGTCTTCCCATGCGCAACTGAGCAACACGACGCCCGGCGCATCGGGATTATCGGGCGCGTAATCGAGGCATTACACGTCACGTACCAAGGTATCGGTCTGGATATTCGAGGGCAGATTCTCGTCGAGCCAGAATTTCCGCTGCGTCATCACGAACACTTTCGACGAGCTGGTCGGGTGCACGTCATTGACCGCCGAGCACTGCTGCGGGGAGAGCGCCGACGCGGGCGCGGTCAACGCCATGTCGACCTGCATCGCGCGCGTGCTGGCTGTCACGATCACCCGGTCGGCAAACTCGTTCGAACCGTCTGCCAGCGTGAGCATGACTCCCTCGCCAGTGCGAGCGATGCGCGAAACCGGCGTGTCGACGACACGCCGCGCAATCGAGCGGCCGCCGAATACTTGCTGGCTAAACGCCTGCGCGAGCGATTCGATGCCGGCCGGAATGAACAACTGGTCGGTTTCGAGTTCGTCGACCATCAGGCATACGATCTCCAGGAAAGCGACCGGATACATCGGCCCGAGTCCGCTCGAACCAACACCTAGTGCGCCAAACAGCTCGTAGTCGTCCGGGTTGCGCCATGGTTTGCCGCCGGGAGGATGCGCGCCGCTGAACAGGGTCTGGAGCACGCTATAAAAACTCTGATTGCCGAACATGTCGATATACGCTTGCCATGCCGAGCGCGCCGCGCCGTGCTGTCCGGTGCGCAACAACTCGGTGATGGCTACTGGCGCCAGCAAAGCCGGGCCGGAGGAGGGCGTGAAACCGTCGCTGATGAACGCGGTCCAGCTCGCATGGACCGTCGCAAACATGTCGGGCGGGTTGCCTTTCGCCAGCCACGTATACGTCTGTCCTTGATAACCGAGATTGGTTAGCACTTCGCCGGGATCGGGGAAATTCGAGTTTGCTTCGATGCCGAACTGGTCGAGGTAGTGGAACAGGCTGTGCTCGCTGCGCGGGAAACGCATGGCGCCCATTTCGGCCAGGAATGCCGGCGCCTGGCTCGTAAAGGAGATGCTGTAGGCGCGCCCGCCAATGCGTCCGGACGCTTCGTACAGCACAACGTGGACGCCCCGGCGCGCAGCAGCTCATAAGCCGATACCAGCCCGCCCATGCCTGCGCCGATGATCGCAATCGTCTGGCCGCTCGCCGGCTGCGTGCCTAGCGCCGGTGACGCGGCCAGGAACGCACCATAGTCGAACAGTGTGTCGATATAACCAAAGGTCGCTTGCTGGGTTGAAGCGGTTTCGCCGGCTGCAATGACAGGTTTGCGGCGGCGCAGATTCGGAATGAAGACGATGCATTTCCCCGTTGGTAAGGAGTCTGGACTGGGTGCCGGCGGCTGTAGTCGCTGCCGCCTCGCGATGCGTTCAAACGACTGGCCCATCAGCTGAAATAACGGCCGACTGTTTAACGGCACAAACACAACAGACTTGAATCGGAAATATCGTCCGTGTAGTCTGCGAGGCAGCATGGGCGTGACCCGCTTCAGTGGACGGTTTAGCGTTTGAATGCTGAATGCGATATCTGTAACCCTTTAAATCCGCGATGAGAGTTGTCCACGGCCGGCCGGCGGGTCGCCTCTCTCGACCATGACGCTGGCCGGCGGTGGGCAACTCGCGACTGGCTCAGGGGAATGTTGCGTTTTGGCTCGATAGGTATCCTCAAAGATAGCCGGAGAACGATAACCCAGGCCGGAATGACGGCGACGCAGGTTGTACCAGCTTTCCAGATATTCAAAAATCGCGTGTCTGGCCTGGTCGTGGGTTTGAAACCGGCAGCGTGCAAGCAGTTCACATTCAAGCGTGGCGAAAAAACTTTCGCACATGGCGTTGTCAAAGCAGTCGCCAACGCTGCCCATCGACGGGCGCACACCGGCCTCAAGGCAACGCCGGCCGAAGGCGATCGACGTGTACTGGCAACCTTGATCGGAGTGGTGAATCACCCCGTTGGGATGGCGTTGCGCCAGCGCCATATCCAGGGCCTGCAGCATCAGCGCGGTGCGCAGGTGGTTGCCCATCGCCCAGCCCACCACGCGCCGGCTGAACACGTCCAGCACCACCGCGAGGTACAGAAACCCGACCGCGGTCGGCACGTAGGTCGCATCGGCTACCCATAGCTGATCGGGGCGATCGGCGTTGAAGTGCCGCTGCACCAGGTCCGGCGCCGGCCGCGCATCGGGCTGCCGCTGTGTGGTGCTAATCCAGCGACGCCGGCTCACGCCGCGCAGGCCCGCGTCGCGCATCAGGCGCGCAACCCGCTTGCGCCCGACGTGGATACCCTGTTCGGCGAGCTCGGCGTGAATGCGCGGCATCCCGTAGGTGCCGCGTGAGCGCGTATAGATCGCACGGATGCGTGAAAGCAGATCCGCATCGCGACGCGCATGCGCAGACGGTTTGCGCTCGAGCCAGGCGTAGAAGCCGCTGGCGGAGACCTCCAGCAGCCGCGCCATGGTGACAATCGGCCAGATGGCCTGATTCGCTTTCATGAACTCGAACCCTTGTCGGGCACGGTCCCGGTCTCCCGGGCGAACCAGGCCGCGGCTTTTGACAATATGTCTCGCTCAAGCTTGAGTTGCCGGATCTCGCGACGCAGCCGCGTCAGTTCCTCGCGCTCCGCCGTGGTCAGCCCGTCGTGACGCTTACCCGTGTCGCGATCGGCCTGCGCGACCCAGTTGTAGATGGTCTGCGCGGTCGGTTCGAACTCCTTCGACAGTTCCTCGGGCTTGCGCCCCGCATGCACCAGTTCGATCATCTGTGCCCGGAATTCCGCCGGGTACGGGGGGCGATGTCTCTGCATGATGAACACCTCCTGTTCCAAAGAATAGGTGTCCACGAAACTGGGTCAACTCCATGCGGCGTATCTGTCCATGCCGAGCCTAGCGGCTGAAGCGCGAGCCACGTCTCTACGAGCTTGCCTGACTTAGTCCGGTAGGACTGCATGCCCGCTCGACTACGCGGCTCGCCAGTCTTGGGATCAGTACACTTGAACGCGAAGCAAAACCATGCGCGGTTGCCTTCGAATGAGTGATCATAGACAACGACACGGATGCCGTGCCGGTCCTCTTGAACCTTGGCGATTTCTGCCGCGTAGGCCTCCCGCGTCACCGTCCGGTCGCCGGCTTCGTCGTGCCTGATGTAGTGCGGCCCGACGCAGTCCGGGACCAGATCAAATCGTCCTTCATGCCATACGCTCTCCCAGCGGTCGAACAGATCGCGCAGCATGGTGTTTTCAGACATCAACCTACTCCTTTTCGTTTGTGACTCAGCTGAGATCGGTCTTTTGTCGTCCGCATAGACGCCAGTACAGGCTGCTCCGACAATAGCACTGACTAGCAATAGACAGGTTCTAGGGCAACTCGCCTTGCGATCAGAAGCTGCTGTCCGTCGACGTCGAAAGTGCCTCCAAGGCGTGCACTGCCCTCAGCCGAGCCTCCACAGCCGGCCCGACCACAACGAGTGCATCGCTTCCAGCCAAGAACACGCGAGGCGGAGTGTCCATATCCGCGAGCTTTACCAGGACCTGGCCGAGCTTGTCGGGATCTCCCGGTTGCTTGCCGGCGTAGGGGGACCACATTGACTCGGCGCTGACCTCGGCCGCAGCGTAATCGTCGATGCGCTTGCTCGGCCACTTGGCGTTGGCTGCGTCCAGCAGGTCCGTGCGAAAAAATCCTGGCTCGACCACCGTGATTTTAATCCCGAACTTTCCGACCTCCTCGGCCACGGCAAGCGAAAGGCCCTCCACGGCGAACTTGCTTGCGCTGTAGGCGCCGCAGTGCATCAGGCCGACAGCGCCTGCCACGGAGCTGATGTTGATGATGTTTCCGGAGCGCTGCTTGCGCATGACCGGCAGCGCTGCCCGCATCACGTTGCTCACGCCCCAGAAGTTGGTCGCGAACAGGCGTTGAATGTCCTGCGTTTCCAATTCCTCGAAATTGCCTAGCAGGCTGTAGCCGGCACTGTTCACGACCACGTCGATGCGACCGAACTTTTCCAGCGCCTGGTCGATAACGGTCGTTGCGTGCGCCTCATCGGAGACGTCCAGCTGGAGAACTTCGAGGTTCTCGCCGGCCACGTCGCGCAAGGCATTGCGCACTTTCTCCAGGTTCCTGCCTGTGGCGACCACGCGATCACCGGCCTTCAACGCGGCCCTGGCCGTACCGGCGCCGATACCGCTGCCTGCACCCGTGATAAACCAGACCTTGCTCATGCTCCAACTCCCTTCAGTTCCTTTTCAATGCCGTTCACTCTAAACAGATGGACTGAGAAGAAAAACACCCTAGTGCTGAATACAGTTTGAAGATATTCTTCAAAGCATGAGACTCAACCAGCTCGATGGACTGCTCGCGTTCTGGAAGGTCGCAGAGCACCGTGGGTTCTCTGCGGCCGCGGCAGCGCTCGAGGTCTCGCCCTCGGCGCTCAGTCAGGCGATCCGCCAGTTGGAGGCCCGGCTCGGAGCCAGGCTTCTGAACCGGAACACCCGCAGCGTCAGCCTCACTGAGGCGGGAGCGGCATATCTGTCCCGAATTGGGCCGGCGCTGAGCGACGTGCTCGAAGCCGGAGAGCAACTTCATGAGCTTCAGGGCCGGCCATCGGGCGTTCTGCGCATCAACGCAGCGCGAATCTCGACCGCCATGGTCCTCCAGCCGCTGTTGGCCGGGTTCCTGAAAGCCTACCCGGACGTCCAGATCGAGCTGACGAATGACGAGGGCTACGTGGACATCGTCGAAAAAGGGTTCGACGCAGGCGTTCGAATGGGGGAGAGTGTCCAGAAGGACATGGTGGCCCTGCCTCTCGGTGGCCCGGTTGCGGTATCCATCGTTGGATCGCCCGACTACTTCAAGCAGCATCCCGTTCCACGTCACCCGTCCGATCTGGTACACCACAACTGCGTGCGGTTCAGGTTTTCAGGCAGCGGGGCCATTCACAAGTGGGAGTTCGAGGTCGACGGCCGTATCGTCGAGTACGAGATCAGCGGCAATCTCACGATCAGCGACTCATTGTTCTCAGTTGAGGCTGCGCTGGATGGGATTGCACTGGCGTACACGTTCGAGCAACTCGCGCTTCCTCACATCCGGGCCAGGAAGTTGAAACGCGTCTTGAGCAGCTTCTCACCGACTTTTCCCGGCTTCTACCTGTACTACCCGAGCAGGCGGCAGCAGCCTGCCAAGCTGAAGGCTCTGGTGAACTACGTACTGGCGCATTCAAGCCCCGGGACGATCGGCATGTCGGCAACCGCGCCCGCGACCTACGTGTAGCAGAACGTTCACTTCTTCGGCGACCGAAGTCTGCATCGGGCCGATAACCATTGCAGCTCGCAGCGCTCCGACCGACCACAGCCTGTCTGGAGCAGTCTTTGGTCAGGCGGCAGAGTCCGGCCGCATTGGGTCGAACTGAGACGGTCGTCGGCACCGGAAGCACGTCGTGGGATCCGTACACTTGACGCTAAAAATGCAAAAAACCGCGCTCATTGCCGTGGGCGGCTTTTTCCCAGGTAAATCTTAGCTGAATGACATTTGGGTTCACTCCGCGCTTTGTATAAGCGTTTGTGATGGACTTCATAAGCGGGCCACCCGACAGCGTGCGTGGACGCACCAACCAAGGCAAACAGCGCACCGCGGCAAGGCGGTTGTGATCCTGATAGCGCCGAAAGAACAATCCCCCATACCCTCCAAAAGGTTTCCTGTCATGAACTTTTAGTTCTCGACGGGAAACGTGGCACGATCGTTGCATTGATATGCCGAAGATCGATTGAAGCCTTCATTCGGCGGCAGTCGGCGGGTACAGGATGATCGACAGGAACTGGATGGGCATCTTGATGAGCTTTTCCGGACCGTGTGGAACATTGCCCTGGAACGTGAGGGTGTCGCCCGGATGCAGGACATAGGTTTGCTGGCCGTGCCTGTATTCGATCACGCCTTTCAGCATATGAATAAACTCGGTGCCGGGGTGCTCGAAGACCGGGAAGCGTTCAGCTTCATCATCCATTGTGATGAGAAACGGTTCGAAGATTTTTTGGGGACCTTGGTCATACGCAAGCAGGTGGTAGGTGTGACCGCGTTTCGTACCCTTGCGGACAACCTCCATGCCGGCCCCTTTCTTGACGAACTGGGCGCTGCCGTCGGGAACGTCGTAGTTGCGAAACAGGGTCGACATCGACACGCCGAGGGCCTGGGCGATCCGGTTGAGCACGTCAAGTCCGGTCGAGGTCTGGGCATTTTCGATCTTCGACAGCATGCCGCGACTGATGCCGGCCTGTTCGCAAACCTGGGCAATGGTCAAGCCATGGCGCAGGCGAAGCTCTCGGATGGTCGCACCAAGGTAATGCTCAAGCGGATTCTTGCGGTCATCCTCGGTTTGCATTGCACGCCTCATGAGAAAACGGCAGGTTAGCAGATCAGTTGAAGGTGGTACGTGCTAGAAGTTTCATGACATGAATTATTGTTGCACACGAATAAATTCATGCACATACTGCGAACTTGCTTGCGGAGCGCCGGGATGGGTGACTGTCGAGTGGGTCGTAATGGGGCCATGCGACAGGAGCATGGCTTTTTCAACCAACGATAGACGGTGCAAGGAGTCACGATGAACCTGAACGATAGCCGCAACGCGCCGGTAACGGAGCTTGGCACCGTGCCGCGCTTCGAATCCGCGCAGGACGCTCAAGGCTGGCTGGCACAACAAGGCGTGAAATACGTGCTGGCGCAGTTCGTCGATATTCATGGCGTGGCCAAGGCCAAGTCGGTGCCGGTCGCGCACCTGAACAGCATCCTTACAGCGGGCGCCGGGTTCGCGGGTTTCGCGATCTGGGGTGTGGGCATCGAACCGAACGGGCCGGACTTCATGGCCGTCGGCGATCTCTCCACGCTCACCACCGTGCCCTGGCAAAGCGGCACGGCGCGCATTGTCTGCGAGGGGCACGTCAAAGGCGAACCTTGGGCCTATGACGCGCGCGTGACGCTGAAAAAGCAGGTGGCGCGCCTGACGGAGCGCAGATGGACCTTGTTTACCGGGCTTGAACCAGAATTCTCGCTGCTCAAGCGGTCGGTGACGGGTGCTATCGAGCCGTGCGATGCCAGCGATACGCTGGCCAAACCCTGCTACGACTACAAGGGTTTGTCGCGGACCCGCGCGTTCCTGGAAAAGCTCACCGAGTCGATGCGCGCGGCGGGTATCGACGTCTATCAGATCGACCATGAAGACGCGAACGGCCAGTTCGAGATCAACTACACGTACACGGATTGCCTGACCTCCTGCGATCACTATGTGTTCTTCAAGATGGCGGCGTCGGAGATAGCGAACGAGATGGGCCTGATCTGCTCGTTCA
>Ga0185299_10004170_pt1 | contig 17790 bp, 14 predicted proteins | sample PaiPotPPA55metaG_FD_128002 | JGI IMG/M metagenome (GOLD analysis project Ga0185299, IMG submission 128002) | Iron sulfur acid spring bacterial and archeal communities from Banff, Canada, to study Microbial Dark Matter (Phase II) - Paint Pots PPA... ...
CTCTACGACGAGTTCCAGGCAGCGCAGCCCTCCGATATGCCGACGAACGAACACACCGTGGATATCAGCGCGGGCGGCAAGATCTATCATTTGACCGAAATCTTTCCGCTGGCAGTGGGCGACGATCTTGACGTGGTTGTAAAGTATCAGGCCGCCGATGTATCGGATACCGCGCGCACATTTAAGGAGAATGTGGCCGTGATCAAGGCGCTGGTAGCGAAGTATCCCGAATTTCGCGAAGCTTTTGCGGGAGTGGTAGCGCGGGCTGTCGAGCCCTCCGGCCGCGACTACGGCACGCTCATGGCGATGAAGGATGTCAAGTAGCCGGCCGGGCGGCGGGTTATAAACAGCCTCAAGCGCAAGTGCGATTCGTATGAGGCATCGCGCTATTCGTGTCAGGCCATCCCGCGATTCGTATCAGGGCATCAGGCGATTCGTATCAGGCCATCAGCGATTCGTATCAGGGCATCAGGCGATTCGTATCAGGGCATCGCTTTAGCGATGCCGAAAGCGGCACCCTCCGGAAGCGCCTTTAGGCGCTGCGGCGGCGGATCCAGCTCAAATCCTAAATGTGCCGACGAGTACGGATAATCTGCGCCTGCCGTCACCAGGGAACGCTTTATCGGATTCGCATGAATATATTCAACGATCTTCAAGAAAGCCTCCCGCTCATTCACCCGGATTTCCGAAAATCCCTTCTGCCAAACCGGAGCGCGGAACCCAAGTTCCCCCCCGGCCCGAAACGCAAAACCGTCTTTCATAAACTGAACCGCCTTCTCCACGGTCATCTCCGCGCGCACCGTGATCAACACATGGAAGTGATCAGGCATGATTACAAATTCGTGGAGAAGATATTTCCGCTTCTCGCGATAATGATAGAGCACGTCAATCATCAGCCCGGCCGCGCGAGCGGATTGCAGAAGTCCGCGTTTCTCCCAAGTCGAGGAAGTCACGAAGAAGGTACGCTCGCTGGCGATGACGTGTGATCGATCAGCATTGCGAATGGGAATCGACATTTTCACCCCCAGCGCCTAAAGGCGCTTTTCTATGCGCTTGGCGTCATCGCTAAAGCGATGACCTGATACGAATCTCACACTGTCTGCCGTGATGCAGTGATGCTTGAACTCGCCGGAGGTGATGAATTCCCTCCCAATGGAATTCCCTCCCCAGTTGCCTTCCCCATCGCGCAGGACTAGTATTTTTTAAGGCCACTTCACCTCAACAAAACTCTCTCACTCGATCTCGTTCTAAGGAGGATGTATGGGCATTGCAGTTTCTCCGATCCAGATTGATTCACGCGTCAGCGACTTCATCGGGAAGCCGCGCAAAATGCTGATCGACGGCAAGTGGGTGAATGCCGCCTCGGGCAAAACTTTCCCAACCTACAACCCGGCCACCGGCGAAGTTCTGGCGCAGGTCGCGGAAGGCGACCGGCAGGACATTGACGCTGCCGTAAAAGCTGCGCGCAAGGCCTTCGACAGCGGTCCCTGGTCGCGCCTGACTGCTTCCGAGCGCGGCAAGCTGGTGTGGAAACTGGCCGATCTGCTCGAAGAGCACCTCGAAGAATTCGCAACGTTAGAAACACTTGATAACGGCAAGCCGCTCACCGTGGCGCGCGCCGCCGATGTTCCACTCGCCGTCGAAATGTTCCGCTACATGGCGGGATGGGCGACCAAGCTCGAAGGCACAACCATTCCGCTCTCCGTGCCCTATACCTCCGGCGTCAACTATCACGCTTACACGCTCCGCGAGCCGGTTGGCGTTGTGGGCCAGATTATCCCGTGGAATTTTCCGCTGCTGATGGCGGCGTGGAAACTGGCGCCGGCGCTAGCCTCAGGATGCACGGTGGTGCTGAAGCCAGCCGAGCAGACGCCGCTCTCCGCGCTGCGTCTGGGCGAGCTGATCATGGAAGCCGGATTCCCGGATGGCGTGGTCAACATCGTCCCGGGATATGGCGAGACGGCGGGCGCGGCTCTAGCGGCGCACGATCTGGTCGATAAAATTGCGTTTACCGGATCGACGGAAGTGGGCAAACTGATTGTCCACGCAGCCACCGGAAATCTGAAAAAAGTTTCGCTCGAACTCGGCGGCAAGTCGCCAAACGTCGTGTTCAAGGACGCGGATCTGGATGTGGCCATCGCCGGTTCCGCGAGCGCAATCTTTTTTAATCACGGACAATGCTGCTGCGCCGGTTCGCGTCTGTTCGTGGAGCGGCCGGTGTTTGATCGCGTGGTGGAAGGCGTGGCGGCGAAGGCCAAGAAAATCCGTGTCGGATCGGGCATGGAGCCGGAAACGTCGATGGGCCCGCTCGTCTCCGAGGAGCAGTTGCAGCGGGTTTGCAACTACCTGGAGATTGGCTTGTCCGAAGGCGCGACCGCGATGACTGGCGGAAAAAAATTGGGCGACAAGGGATATTTTGTCGAGCCCACCGTGCTGGTAAATACGAAAGACAACATGCGGGTAGTGCAGGAAGAAATTTTCGGGCCGGTGGTGACGGCGATTCCGTTCGATAATCCGGAAGAACTAACGCCGCGCGCCAACGACTCGATGTATGGTCTGGCGGCTGGCATCTGGACGAAGGACATTTCGAAGGCGCATAGTCTGGCGGCCGCACTGCGCGCCGGAACGGTCTGGATCAACTGCTACAACATCTTCGACGCGGCACTGCCGTTTGGTGGCTACAAACAGTCGGGATGGGGACGCGAGATGGGCAAAGACGTTCTCGCACTCTACACCCAGACCAAGTCGGTGTGCGCGCGGTTGTAGAACCGTAACCGCACGATGAGTCATACGGTGGAGGGACGGGCGCCTCGCCCGTCCAGCCGGGCGGGACGCCCGGCGCTCCACCGGCACCTCTAATTGCTAGGCGGCGCGGCCTTCTCGCTCTTTTTTTGCTTCTTATCGGCCGCTTTCTCTTTGGCTTCGGCATCGGCGCTTTCGACCGTGTCCTCCACAACTTCGCCCGTCATAGCGTCGATGTTCACTTCGTGGATGCCATCCGCCATCTTGATGTCGAAGGAGTAGATCAGCTTTCCTTTTTCCCGTTCAATCTCTTTCGATTGAATTTTGCCGCCCTCCTTGGCCAGGGCGGTCTTTTGCGCCTGCTCCATGGTGATCTTCGCTTCTTTGCTCAGCGCAGCCTGGCTGGCCTTGCTCTGGCCGCCTGCCCACGCCTGCAAAGTGAACGCAAGCAGAATGCCTGCCAAAATTGCCATCCTCATTTTCATTCTCCTGTTTCCTACTTGGGTTTCCTGTTTTCATTGATCGGGCCGCAAGTCTTTACTCCGCAGCTCGAAGGATGATTGCGATTAAAACACGGAACCCGAAAAATGAGCTGAATCGGAAAGGCAGACATCACCGCCGATGGGGCAAGGAGAATGTTGGAGGCGCGGGTGAGAATCGAACTCACGATAGAGGTTTTGCAGACCTCGGCCTTACCACTTGGCTACCGCGCCGGCTAGTTCATTAACTAGTTCATTAAAACGACACGCTAAAACGACACCCTTAAACTAGCACGCTAAAACGAAAAGCCCTCGCAGTTGCAGGGCTTCAAAAAAACTGGAGCGGGAGACGGGGATTGAACCCGCGACTTCGACCTTGGCAAGGTCGCACTCTACCGCTGAGTTACTCCCGCCCTTGGGAAGCTGTGGACAACAAGCTGGTTAGCCTTTGTTTTCAATGGCTGTGTGTCCAGATGTGCCCAAGTTTGCATGGTAGAGGTGGTCAGAATATCAAGGTTTTTCGTATGTGTCCACCGGAGTTGGACACAATTGTGTCCAAGGTTACGAGCAACCTTGGTGAGAATTGAGTGCACTGGTTTGCGGCTGCGGGTGGCGAAATGTTTTCCCACCGGGGCGCTGTCGGGCTGGCCGATCTGCGCCCCGGTGTTATTTTTGCTGCGCCGTGCGCTCTGGTGGCCGGAGCTTATGAATTGCTCCTGAGGGTAGCGCCTGCCCGAGGAGGAAGTCTGGTCACAATTGCTCACAGTTAAAGGTTCCTCGCGGAACACGCCGCGCGATTCGCGCCCGCGTCGGCGCCCACGAAGCCGGGGGATGGGGGGTGGGTCTTTTTACTGTGGCCGCAAACGGCCGTTTTTGAATGCCGCGCTGGGCGCGGCGTCTCAGGCTTTGCGATCGGGATCCTGATCGGCTCTGACGTTTTGGGGGATGCTACGGGTCAGCCGACTCCTCAACTCGCGCTCTCCGCGCGGCAGAGATCAAGGAGCTTCGTCATCGGATCGCGCACTTGAGTCCTGAGGGCGTGCGGCAGCTCTACGATCGCGCGTTCGAAGATTGCCGGCTGGTTTACACGCGGATCCCGAGCCCGCGAAAGATGCAGACGCTCGTGCAGTTGTGGAAGCGGCTTTGGAAGTGGAGAAGGTAGGCGGGGTTGTGAGTGTAACGGGGATGTTTCGCCAATGATTCGAGCCGCCTCCACGCAGGGCACGAGCAGGTGACCTATCTACGGTTGGCGAGGCGGCCCGATGGGTTGGAGCACTACTCCATAAGTATTAGCTCCCCCCCTTGCTGTTCTGGGCTAGGTCAAGTGGGGACTTGTAAAAAACTGTGCAAGAGATAGGGTCCAAACAGCGCCCAGAGCTGATCCTCCACCAGCGCAGGCGCGCCACAAACCACTCAAGGAGGATCTACCAATGAAGAAGCTCGGATTTTTGATGTTGCTGCTGGCCATTGCCGTGATGCTTGGGGGAACTGCCGTGGCTCAAGGTGACAAGAGCTACTATTTCACCACCTACTATTCCAACGCGAACACCGCTAACGCGCCGGATGCAACCGTGCGTATCGTCAACGACGGCGACACAGAAGCCGACCTGTATGCGGCGATCTTCGTGTTCGATGACAGCGAGGAACTGACCGAGTGCTGTTATTGCGAGATCACGCCAGACGGTCTGCTCTCGGAATCCGTGAATAACAACCTCACGGCGAACCCTATAACCGGCATCAAGCCGACACGTGGCGTGATCAAAGTCGTTTCGACTGGCAGCGCCTTCGGAATCATCAACGCCAACCCTCCGGGACTACGCGCATGGGCGACTCACGTCCAGAAGTTAGCCTCGGGCTTCGCCGTTACCGAGGCCCCGTTTGCGGACTCGAACCTCGCGTCGTCTGAACAGATTCTGTTGGAGCAACTGTGTTATTTCGACAGTCTGCTCAGCGGTAAACCCTGCACTTGCACGCCGGAAGATCACGACTTTTAGTTTTCCGACTTGAGGGGCGTAAGGCGATTGTGGCGCTAAGAAACGGCTTGGGATTTTCCCCAGCCGTTTTCTTTTTCGCTTCCAATGACAAAACAAAACCCTCAGCGAGCGTGATGATTGCTGAAATCAGGCGATTACACTCGTTGAGGGTTGGGATGGGTTTGCCGGGGTTACCTACCCGGCACTCGGTACCACCCGAGAGGCTTAGCTTGCGCTGGTGATGCCGCGCCCGGCTAAGGGCCTGGCCGCGCTGGTGTCCTTCGCGGCGGTTTCGTGGAACGGCCTCTGGCGCCGGGGCGCTTGCCTTGGCAGGTGGGATAGTTCACGCATCCGAAAAACTTGCCGTAGACTGACTCGCGTTCGATCATCGGGCCGTCGCCGCATTCGGGGCAGTTGATAACTCCGGTGCCTTCGTACACCTTTCGCTGGATGGTGTCCACGACTTCTTTTCTCGTCCTGGCGTTCGCCGGCACGCGGACAAGAGCGTCCGCGCTACACGGCTCTGCGTCTATGTTGACCGGGGCTGGTGGGGTGAGTGCTCCCATGAATTCTTCGAGAGCGGCCATCGCCTTGGTTGCGAGTGCGACTAACTGTCCGCGTGTAACCTGCGCGGCCGGGACGAACCCCGGCCGCGTTGCGCTGTGAATGAGTTGGGTCATCGCACACCGCCTGCCGCTGCGAAGCGCCTGCAACCCTTGCCGATGAACTGCCTGTATTCGTCGGTTTCGATGGGGGCGGGATCGCGCACCATGCCCAGCCTTTGCATGGTTTCGCGGAATGCTTTCTCGTTTTCTTCCGCTTCTTCCTGTTCGATCTGCTCGCGGTCGAGGCGCTGCTGAGCTTCGTGCATCTCGCTGTGGATGTACTGCACTTCTTGGTTGAGGTTTTCAAACAGGTAGGACACCAACGTGGTACGATTCGATTCAAACATCTGGACACCTCCTAGTGTCTTTTTGTTTCAGGCTCATCGCTGGCGCTTCGAACGCTGCGGTGAGCCGTTTGCTTTTGCTTCTAACCCTTACCCTTAGACCGTTAGCCCGGTGCCGAAGAAGAACATCCGCGGGCTGGCTGCGGCGAGCAGCTGTTCGCGTTCTTCGTCGGTGGCCTTGGTGGTGCGGTACTGGGGTTGGTTGAAGCGGGGAACGGATTTCGAAATGGTGAGCGGGGCTGCGCCGATTTCTTCGAGCCACTCTAGGAAGCGGCGCAGACATTTGGAGTAGTTAGAGAGAGTGTGTTTGGCGTAGCCTTCGTCGCGCCAGCGGGTGGCGACGGAGAGGATGTCGAAGGCGGTTAGTTGGCGAGGGCTTTTCGAGCCGCACTGCCGGACGATCTCTTTGAGGCACGCGGCGACGTTGCGGTTGTGTTTTTGCGCTTGCTGGAATTCGACCGCTGCCCGCGCAATCGTCCGGCTAGCGGTGTGTGAGGGTTTGCGATGATCCCACGCATCTTGGATTGGTGCGCGAGGGCTTCTTTGCGGGTGGGGAAGGCGGCGCGGTGCCGTCGTCCTTGGGAGTCGCGCCAGTCGGCGTAGAAACTCCCGCATACATTTCGCAAGGGGATTCCTCCTGAGTCGTGGTTTGTGATGAAACGCGGCGTTCGTGTTGGTGGTGCCTCCGGTGCTCCTGGGGGAGATCGGAGTTGGAGCAATTGTTCTACACCATCGCGGCGATACATGGCAACGTTTGTGATTGGACACAACGTTGGACACATCGGCGCTAGGAGGCGCGGTTTTGCTGGGGGAGTTGTGGGGCGGGTTACAACGTTGAGTTACTCCCGCTCGACGTTATGAGTATAAACGACTCCGTCCCGGGGCAGCAAACGTATCGCTCGAGGCGGGTAAAACCGAGTGTTCTGGGTTCGATACAACCCTGTCCCCCGTTTGAATTCGTTGACTGGCCGCTGGCTCGTCCGTAAGATGAGGCGACCGGAATGCTGAGCATCTCTTAGTGATCGACCAGACCATCTCGCACTACCGCATCGTCGAAAAGCTCGGTGGCGGCGGCATGGGTGTGGTCTATAAAGCTGAGGACACCGAGCTTGGCCGCTTCGTCGCCCTCAAATTCCTCCCCGATGAACTGTCGCGGGACCCGCAAGCACTGGAGCGCTTTCGCCGGGAGGCACGCGCGGCGTCCGCTCTCAATCATCCCAACATCTGCACCATCTACGAAATCGGCAAACACGGCGAGCAGTCATTCATTGCCATGGAGTTTCTGGATGGTGTGACGCTGAAGCATCTCATCGCAGGAAGGCCATTAGATAACGAAACGCTGCTCTCGCTTGCAACCGAGGTTGCCGACGGATTGGACGCCGCGCATTCCCAGGGTATCGTCCACCGCGACATCAAGCCTGCCAACATCTTTGTCACCAAACGGGGGCACGCCAAGGTGCTGGATTTCGGGCTGGCCAAGGTCGCACTCACCCGATTTTCCAGCCGGGATGCATCGGCGAACACCATGACGGCCGCGATCGATGAACAGCACCTGACCAGTCCTGGCTCTACGCTCGGCACCATCGCCTACATGTCGCCGGAGCAGGCTCGAGGCAAAGAACTGGACGCCCGCAGCGATTTGTTCTCATTCGGTGCCGTGCTCTACGAGATGGCGACAGGCACACTCCCGTTTCGTGCCGATAGTTCCGCGGAGATCTTCAAAGCCATCCTGGACGCAACGCCAGCCCCCGCCGTACGGCTGAATCCCGCCGTGCCCGGCGAACTGGAACGCATCATCAACAAGGCTTTAGAGAAAGACCGCAACCTGCGCTATCAGAGCGCGGCGGAGGTTCGGGCCGACCTGCAACGGCTGAAGCGAGATACGGACTCGGGACGGTCCGCCGCCACAATATCCGGATCGGCGGTTGCGACGCCTGCCGAATTTTCAGCACTGGCCGGGACAAGCGGTCTTTCCAGTGCAGCGGGCGTTGCCCAACCCAGTCGCCTTGGATGGAAAACTTGGGCCGCCGCTGGCGGCGTCCTGGCTCTTCTCATCGTTGCAGCGCTCATCTATCTTCAATCCCGCCCACTCCCTCCGCCCAAAGTATCCGGCTACGTCCCGGTCACTCACGACGGCAATCCAAAGTATCTGGTCGGGACGGACGGGACGCGGCTCTACTTTGGCGGGTACACTTCAGCCGGCCCACTCATAGCACAGGTTTCCATCTCCGGTGGAGAGGCGGCGCCTGTCGCAGTTCCTGCTCCGACTATGTACTTGCTTGCGGTTTCCCCCGATGGGGCAACCTTGCTTGTGGCCGACGAGGTGGGCCAGACAGCAACCCATGGACCGCTTTGGGCCGTTCCTGTGCTCGGCGGGTCACCTCGCAAACTGGGAGATGCAGATGGTCAGGCCGCCGCCTGGTCTCCCGATGGCGCAAGGATTGTTTATGCCAACGGCCGCGACTTGTTCCTCGCAAACAGCGACGGCTCTGAACCACACAAGCTCTTCTCGGCGCCCGATACAGCGATCGACCTGGCTTGGTCGCTCGACGGTACCGTGATTCGATTCAGAGTCGGGGGGTTTTTCGGTACTGCAGGCTCGCTTTGGCAAGTTTCGGTGAATGGGAAGGATCCTCATCCCCTGCTCCCCGCCTGGCACACTACTCCCAGCGAATGTTGCGGCCTATGGACTCCGGATGGAAAATATTTTGTCTTCCAGTCACAAGGCAACATCTGGGAGCTGGCAGAAAAAGCGAATCTGTTCGGAAAAGCCAGCAGCCAACCCGTCCAGTTGACCTCAGGGCCGATGACCTTCTCCTGGCCTGTGCCCAGCAAGAATGGCAAGAAGCTGTTCGTGGTGGGGACATTGGCGCGCGGGGAGCTGGCTCGCTACGATGCGAAGTCGGCAGGGTTCGCCCCATTTCTTTCCGGAATTTCGGCGGACAGCGTCAGCTTCTCTAAGGATGGACAATGGGTGGCCTATGCCAGCTTCCCGGAGGGCACGCTCTGGAAAAGCAAATCAGACGGCAGCCAGCGAATTCAACTCACCTACCCGCCGCTCGCCGCCGTGCTCCCGAGCTGGTCACCCGATGGCCAGCAGCTCGTTTTCTATGGTCTCTTGCCCGGCCAAAAGTCGAAGTTGTACACGGTCTCAGCCGATGGCGGAACTCCGCGCAAAATCATGCCTGAAGACCCCCAGGAACAATACGATCCTACTTTGTCGCCTGACGGAACAAAAATTGCTTTCGGCGGACCGCCCGCTGATCCCAACACTACCATCCGGATCCTCGACGTCAGGACTAATCAAATTTCGACGGTGCCTGGCTCAAAGGGCCTTTATTCGAGCCGCTGGTCGCCCGATGGACGCTATCTCGTCGCCATGCCTTTCGCCTCCCGCAGCCTTATGCTTTTCGACTTCGCCACCCAAAAGTGGGAGGAGATCGCGAAGATCAGCATGGGCTTCCCCAACTGGTCGAAAAACAGCGACTATGTTTACTTCTTGCACGAGGAGAACCAGCCGTCGGTGATGCGAGTACGCATTCGCGACCGCAAGATCGAGCGGGTGGCCGATCTGAAAAACTTCCGGCAAGCCGGCTTCTGGAGTGTCTGGCTCGGTATGGCTCCCGACGATTCACCCCTCCTGCTTCGCGACATCGGCACCCAGGAAATCTATGCACTCGACTGGCAAGTACCGTAACCTCCCCCTGCGGGGGCAGCTGTCAGACATGGGTCCGCCGAAGGAACGGAAATGGAAAAAGTGACGGGAATCGGAGGACTGTTCTTCCGAGCTCACGATTCCGACAACTTCGAGCCGCGGGAATCGCGGTCAAGATCGATCCGCAGTCTTATCCCATCGGCCGGTTCGCCCGCCTGCATGACCGGAGGGAAATCCTATCGAATTGTGGCAACCTAAAGGACAAGACGCTGTGTGAGCGCCGAGTGTCTAGCTGAGGCGTACATCAAACAGCGCCAGCCAATACTGAAGCGATTGCAGAGCAAACCCGCAAAGGATCAGTCCAATGCCAAATACCCCCATCCGTCGCTCGGGAAGGTTATCAGCGTAGTATTCGACGTAAGGAGTTAACGTCCCCCCAACGCCGGTAACAATCCCAGTCACCAGCCCTACGCGAATCGCAAAGGCCCAGGGATGATCCACGTGATGGATGAAGGCGCTACAGATAAGCGCTGTGGCAATGTAGCCAACCGTACGGATCACCGTTCCCCAAAACTGGCGACGCGAAAGCCGTGGACGGCGAGATGCAAAATAGTCCGTAGCGGGACGCATCCCGCGGGAGTAGGCGAGTACTTGGCCGGCTGTGATGAGACTGGCAAATGCGAGTGCGAATCCGAAACCCAAAATCCTATACAGTCCAGCTCCGAAACCAAACGCGCGGATTGCGGAAAATAGCGCTTCCCAAGGCAAAGAATAATGATCTAGCCCGCGAGCCGCGCGATTGAATTCAATCGACAGGGTGATACCGGTCGCAATACCTGAAGCTAGGCCGAAGAGGAGACCAAGGCCGAGCCCGTAGCCGATGCCGAAGACAACCGAGTAGGTTACGGCGCGAGTCAGCAACCGCAACGGACCGTGTTGTCCGCCCAGCAGGTCATAGGCGAGATACAGACTCCCCAGCACATCAAGGCACGTACCCGTAATGCTGATGGCCGCGACTGTGTGGTGGTCCATTGATCGATTGTAGAGCTAAAAGTTTGGTGATTATTATGGGCTTGCGGGGGGTATTCCCCCTGATGCGCATAACGCTTTCATATTATTGACCTGCCCGCTCGCTTCCCTATAATCGCTCCACTCAATCCTGGGTAAAAATCTCTCCCGGGCACCCTGACACGTGGGACAGGTCAAAATGCGAATATTTGTGACGTTGCTGTGTCTTCTGGGGCTGATGGTACCGGCACTCGGTCAGAGCAATTACGCCATTGTTACCGGAACCGTCACGGATTCGCAGTCTCTTCCGGTCGTCGGAGCTACGGTTCACTTCAAGGCCATGAGCACCGGCGCGATTCGCGTGCTCACTACCAACGACAGAGGATTATTCTCCGCCCCCGCGCTTCCACCCGACGACTATGAGTTGACGACGGAGTCCATCGGCTTTGCCCCAGTCAAGCAGTCCCTGCATCTCGAGGTCGGGGAAAAATTAGCGATCGAAATCGGACTCAAAGTCGGCGCGGTGAAGGAAGGCCTGCAGGTGAACGCAGCGGCCGATCTCTTGAGAACGACCGATGCCAGCGTCGGCGAGGTCGTGGAACGGCAATCGGTACAGGAACTTCCTCTGAATGGCCGCATGTTAATAGATCTTGTCCTGACAGTCCCGGGTACGCACGTGGGTTTTGGCGCGCAGACCGGGGAAACGAATCCCCTGTACTGGCGGCCAGGACAGCGGTCGGCGATTGTGATTGGGGGAAATCGCCCGAATGCCAACTTCTTCTTACTGGACGGCGCGACGAACACCGATCCAACCTTCAACACGCAGAATCTGAGTCCGTCTCCCGACGCGGTCATGGAGTTCCAGGTCGAAACGAGCAGTTACACCGCCGACATGGGCGGAGCGGGCGGCGGACAGATCAATATCGTGACTCGCGGCGGCACCAATCAGTATCACGGAACGGCATATGAATTCCTGCGGAACGGCGCCATGGATGCGACTACGTTTGGATCGATGGGCAACAACCATCTGGTCCAAAATAATTTTGGCGCCTCGTTCGGCGGTCCGCTGCTGGGAAGAGACAAGAAGACTTTCTTCTTCCTCAACTATGAAGGGCTGCGGCTCGCGCAGGCGGACGCTCAGACTTTAACGGTCCCGACCATGGACGAGATCCAAGGCAACTTCAGTATGAATAACGCCAAGATTTACGATCCGACCACCGCCGTCGCGAACCCGAACTACGATCCCACCAAGCCCACCGGGCCTGGCAATTATCCCTACACGCGCACCCAGTTTCCCAACAACCAGATTCCTATCGGCCGAATTAACCCGCAACTGGAAGCTTTCCTGATGCAGTATCTGCCAACGCCGAACATGACGATGATGGGCTCGGGAGTAGATTCCAACAACTATCTCGACATCCGCAACGAAACGCACCGTCAGGATGAGGGGACCGTCCGCGTTGACCACGTGTTCCAGAAAAACGACACGGTTTTCGGACGTTACTCAGTGGGCTCTGAACGCGGTTTTTCGCCGAGCAGCGGAATGACATCGACAACAGAAAACCTGCCCGGCTTTGGCGTGAACTTTGACAATCTGTCGCAGCAAGCGGTGGCCACTTGGAATCACGCGTTCTCGAGCAGCAAGTTGAACACGGTCTCGCTCGCGTTTGCGCGTCTCTCAATGGACCGCACCTCGCAAAACGACGGAGTGAATAATATAGTGGCCCAACTTGGAATTCAGGGCGTCGGATTCGGCGGACCCGGAGCGTGGGGTGCCCCTTGGTTCGCGGCCCAAGGTTATACCGGAATCGGCGACACCTTCGCGGCCACACCCATGCACGCCTGGGACACGACAGCGGAGCTGCGAGACACATTCGCCTGGCAGCGAGGACGGCACGGAATAAAGTTTGGCGGAGATTTTCGCCGCTACATCTGGCCCATGTGGGGCTTTTTCCAAAACCGCGGCTACTACCAATACACCAACGGCTACACCACGGAATTTGGATTCAACGATGGCAGCGGAAATGGATTCGCCAGCCTCCTCCTCAGCCTGCCAGCGGTAAAACAGCGCCAGGCCGGTGTGCCGCAGATGAACCTGCGCAACTGGGGATATGATGCATTCGCCGAAGACAGTTGGCAGATCACATCGACCACGACTGTGAACATCGGTCTGCGTTACGAGTACACGAGCCCGCTTTACGATCGCCGGAATACGAACTCAAATTTGATATTCCAGAACGGCGTGCCCCAAGTTTTCATCGGCGGCGAACAAGGCTATCCACGCGGATTGATGTATTCGAACAAACACAACCTCGCGCCCCGCGTTGGAATCGCAAAGAACCTTCCCCGCGCCGGACTCGTATTCCGCGCCGCCTACGGCATTTTCTATACGCCCGTGGACGAGAACACGTGGTGCAACCAGCGCCACAACGTACCCTACGTATTTCCCGAAACGCAGCAAGCCGACAACTTCACGCCCCCCGCTGCCCTATTTACCAGCGGACTCAATTTCGGTACGCCGGTGTTGGGAAACGGCGCGTTGAAACCCACCACGGTAAGCTTCACCGCATTCGATCCCAACGCGCCAGCGCAGTACGTGCAGCAGTGGAACACCCAGTTAGAAAAGAGCTTCGGCGGCAATACGACACTCGCCGTGGGCTACTTGGGTGCGCGAGGATTTCATCTGCAGCGGGCTCACCTGATCAACAACGCTCCTCCGGGGCCGGGCCCGATTGGACCGCGGCGCCCCTTCAAGACGCTTACCTTCGTAAATGGCACCGTGTTGACGCCCAGCAGCGATCCCGACGCGATTATTCAGAGCCAGACTTTTCCCGTGAGCACGATTAACCGGCTGGAGGACACAGCCCAGAGTTGGTACGACGCGGCCTACGTGAACGTGCGCAGAAGGTATTCCCACGGTCTCAGCTTCCTGGCGAACTACACCTTTGCCAAAACATTGACCAATGCGCCCGATTTCCGCTCACCGATGGACGAGGCCGCCATCCCCCAGAACAACAGCGACCTGGCGGCGGAAAAGGGGCCCGGCTGCGACGTGCGGCATCGCCTGGCACTGAGCAGTGTGTTCGACATTCCAGCCTACGCCGCGGCCACTTGGACTCGCCTGCTTACCGAGCACTGGCATTTCAGCACCATCTACCAGGCGCAATCGGGAATGCCTCTAACTATCTCGGTATTTGGAGACACCGCGAATTCCGGCACGGTGTTGGGAGAAAATCCCATAAGGGCCAACGTTACTGGCCAACCAGTATTCGGTCCGGGGACGCGCACGGCCGCCAAGTGGTTCAACAAGGCGGCATTCGCGGCGCCGCCCGCGTACACGTTCGGCGATATCGGGCGGAACTCGGTTTACGGTCCTCCTCTGCAGACTCTCGACTTCGCCCTGGCGCGCACCTTCCGTCTCACCGAGAAGACCAGCTTCCAGTTCCGGGGCGAGGCCTTCAATGCGCTAAACAAGGTCAACCTGGGCACACCTAACCGGTACGTGAATACTCCGCAGTTCGGTACGATCACCATGGCCATGACGCCGGGGCGGGAAATTCAGTTGAGCGCGAGGCTGTCGTTCTGAGTGCTCTGAGAGGATGGAATCAATACCGCTTTCCCGTCGGGGCCGGATTGGCGGCGGTGATCTGGTTGCGGACGTCCCACAGATCTTTGTAGAGAGCCAGCTTTCCTATTGCTCCGCTTCCTTAGTGACCCGTTGACTGCCGTTGGACAATGCGTATAGTGATACTATACACTACACAGGGTGATCAAGAGCTTCCGGCATAAGGGTGTCGAGCAGTTCTTCAAAACCGGGTCGAAGGCGAAAATTCAGCCAAAGCACGCGGGCAAATTGACACTGCAACTTGCGGCGCTGGACAACGCCAAATCCGAGAGGGACATGAACGCGCCCGGCTGGAGGCTACATCCCTTGCAGGGCAATCTGGAGAATCACTGGTCGGTGGATGTCAGCGGTAACTGGCGGCTGACGTTTACATTTGAACGTGAAGATGCCGTGCTGGTGGACTGAGAGGCTTTTATGCGCATGCACAACCCGCCACATCCGGGAAGAGTTCTACGAGAGTATCTGGGGACGATGTCGGTCACAGACACCGCCAGGCACCTGGGGGTGACTCGGGTCTCGCTGTCGCGCATCTTGAATGGCAGTGCTGGAATTTCGGCAGCCATGGCGCTAAGACTGTCCGATGCTCTTGGTACGAGCCCCGAACTCTGGGTCGGCATGCAGGCCCAGTATGATTTGTGGCGAGCAGCACAGCGCCATCATAAGAGGACGATGCCGCTTTTCGCTGGAACTGAGCGGCCACGCCTCGGCAAATCGTTACCCCCGGCGGGTCGAAGAACGCGTGCCCGTGCGGCGGAGCGAACGTGAACTGAACCCGCAAAGATCCTCCCTACTTCACCCCTGGTACTGTTTTCCCGCTGGCGCCGGGTTGGCGGCGGTGATCTGGTTGCGGACGTCCCAGAGATCCTTGTAGAGCCAGCTTTCCATTCGTTGCTGCAGGACTTCCACCGGCGTCCCCATGGTGCCGACAACGCGCCCTCCGATGACTCGTTCGGCGAGCTTGAGATGGTGGAAACGGAACAGCTGCATGCGTTCGTCGAAATCGAGCATGCGCTCGGCGACATCGTGCAGGCCAAAGAATTCTTCGTAACGCCGGTAGAGTTCGCTGGCGGTGAGTCCGGCGCGGCCGAGTTGCTCGTGAAAAGCGTGGCCGAGGCGCGGGCCAATGTGGAGCAGTGAAAGGAATCCCGGAGAGTCGAGGCCGCTGCCGTGCCCGAGGCCGGCACGAATCAGGTGATAGTCGTAGGGAGTAATAGTCTCCAGGATGTGCAGCAGGCCGATGGTCGGTTCGAGCAGCGAAATGGCGCGACGGATCAGGCGTCCGGTGTTGCCATAGTCGGCGCGCTCGAGGGCTTCAAGGGCGCGGCCGAGTTCGAAAGCCGCTCCCTTCATCAGTAACTCCGAACTCTGGTGCACGACCAGGAAGGTCATTTCGTCTTTGTGCAGCAGTTCTTCAGGCTGCTTTTGCAGGGCGAGCAGTTCGTCGGTGCGCAGATAACGCTCGTAGTCGGTCGCTCCCTTGCCGGGAAGAATCGGTTTTGTGAATTCGTCGCGATGCGCCATTTAGAACCTATCTGTCCGTGGTGTAAGTAAGATTCGTATCACGTCAGTCCGTCGTGTAAGTAAGATTCGTATCAGGGCATGCCTTCAGGCATGCCGCAAGTGAATTAGCATCAACGCGCCTTCAGGCGCCGGATTTCGGAGTTCGAGTCTCACCGCAGGCTCCTACGCGCTCTCGGGACTACAACGTTCGGCCGGATGATGCGGTGACCACTGCGGATCTTCATCGGGCGTTACGATCTGGCCGTCGCGCATGTGGACGATCCGGTCGCCATACTCTGCCGCCTCGGGATTATGCGTAATCATCATCACGGTCTGGCCCAAATCCTTATTCGACTGGCGCAGCATGTTGAGGACGACGCTCGAGCTTTTTGAATCCAAATTGCCGGTGGGCTCGTCGGCGAGCACGATGGCCGGGCGGTTGATGAGAGCTCGGGCAAGCGCGACTCTCTGCTGCTCGCCGCCGGAAAGCTCGTTGGGCCGATGTTCCAGACGTTGGGCGATGCCAAGCATGTCGGTGATCTTCTTCATGAACGCGGGATCAGGCTTGCCCAAACCGGCGATGTCAACGGCGATCTCGATGTTCGAGCGCGCGCTGAGCGTTGGCAAAAGATTGAATTTCTGGAACACGAATCCGATTTTGCTCTTGCGCAAGCGAGTGCGGTCGCCGTCGGAAAGGGTGGCGAAATCCACGCCGTCGATGGTAACGCTTCCCGAATCCGCGCGGGTCAATCCGCCAAGCAGATAAAAGAGCGTGGACTTGCCGCTGCCCGAAGGGCCGACGATGGTAACGAACTCGCCCTTTTGCACGCTGAAGGAAATACCGCGCAGGGCTGGCACATCCACTTTGCCAACCCGGTAGGTTTTACGCAGTTCTCTCGCTTCGATGAAGGCCGACATCCAGTGAAAACCATATCACAGGAGGCGAGCAATCTTCGGTAGCGCCGGAGCAGCTCGTCGCCGACTCGCAGAGTTCTTTACCACAGGGGGCACAGAGGAACACAGGGGACACACAGGGGAAATTCTTGAGTCGTGGTTCTCCCCGTTCTTCCCAGTGTTCCCCCGTGCCCCCTGTGGTAAAGATTTCGCCGACGCAGCGCTCACGCCACGCTCGCATGCTCCACGTCCACCGCACGGCCGCGAAGTTCAACCTGGCGCTTGGGGCCGCGCTTGCGCACCAGCAGCAGGCGAATGCGTTCCAGCAGGTCCATGGGCTCGTACATTCCCTTGGACAGAAAAACATCGGCAAGCGTTTCGCGCTCGTAGATTTTGGTTCGGCTCGAGATCAGCACCGTGGGAGTCTGCGGAGAAAGAGTTTTAATCTCTTCGATCAGCCGGGAACCATCCACGCCAGGCATGATCAGGTCGGTGAGCACCAGATCAATGCCGCCGCGGCGGAAGGCTTCGAGGGCTAGTTCGCCACTATTGCAGGCAACCACGCGGTAGCCCCGCGTCTGAAGCAGGATTTTGCGGATGGAGAGTGACTGTTCGTTATCGTCGACACAGAGAATTGTTTTCTTGGGCTTCATTGACCTGACCGGGGAACTGTCGTCACAAATTTTATTTGAATTCGATACCTGATTTCTTTTTTTTGAGAACCGGAGCGAGGTGAATGCTAAACAGAATCGTAGTGCCGGTAAAGTAGCGCGCTCGCCAACGGCACTTTCGTGGATGGAACGATCGTGCCCTCGGGTTGAAAGCCGCGACTGTCAAGGCTTTTCGATCCGCTAAATGGCGAGCGTGACTTCACCGCGAAGTACCTCCACACAATTTCCACCGACACGCACATTGGCGACTTGGTTATCTTGCTTTTTTGCGCGAACAAAAATGCTGCTGGGACG
>Ga0185299_10004172_pt1 | contig 17785 bp, 11 predicted proteins | sample PaiPotPPA55metaG_FD_128002 | JGI IMG/M metagenome (GOLD analysis project Ga0185299, IMG submission 128002) | Iron sulfur acid spring bacterial and archeal communities from Banff, Canada, to study Microbial Dark Matter (Phase II) - Paint Pots PPA... ...
GACAGTGGCACGACCAATGTCCAGTACGACTGGGACGAACCGTCGGAGCGGTCGGTGCGCTTCGAGATCGACCAGAAAAAGGCGCGTGAACTCGGTATCAGTTCGCAGGACGTATCGGATTTCCTCGCGATGCAACTGACCGGTTATACCGTCACGCAGTATCGTGAACACGACAAGCTGATCAGTGTCGACTTGCGCGCACCGAAACGCGAACGCGTCGATCCGGCGAAGCTCGCCACGCTTGCCATGCCGACGCCGAACGGACCCGTGCCGCTCGGTACGATCGGGCATGTGGTGAACGATCTGGAATATGGCGTGATCTGGGAACGCGACCGTCAGCCGACCATCACCGTGCAGTCGGATGTGAAGGCGGGCGCGCAGGGCATCGACGTGACGCATGCGATCGAGAAGAAACTCGCCACGTTGCGCGCGGGCTTGCCGGTGGGGTATCGGATCGAAGTGGGCGGCCCGGTTGAGGAAAGCGCGAAAGGCCAGTCGTCCATCAACGCGCAGATGCCGATCATGGCGATCGTCGTGCTGACGCTCCTGATGATTCAGTTGCAGAGCTTTGCACGCGTGATGATGGTGGTGCTGACCGCGCCGCTCGGGCTGATCGGCGTGGTGCTGGCGCTGATGCTGTTCAACAAGCCGTTCGGTTTTGTCGCCATGCTCGGCGTGATCGCCATGTTCGGGATCATCATGCGAAATTCAGTGATTCTCGTCGACCAGATCGAGCAGGACATTGCAGCGGGACATCCTCGCTTCGATGCCATCGTCGGCGCGACCGTGCGGCGTTTCCGGCCAATCACGCTGACCGCCGCCGCTGCCGTACTCGCGCTGATTCCGCTGTTGCGCAGCAACTTCTTCGGACCGATGGCAACCGCGCTCATGGGCGGGATCACCAGTGCAACCGTGCTCACGCTGTTCTACTTGCCGGCGCTGTACGCGGTTTCGTTCAAGGTAAAACGCCACGAGCGTGCGGGATTTGAAGAGCACAACACGCCCGATGCCCGCAATGGAGGCCAGTCATGAAACGCAATTGCCTGACTGCTCTTGGCTTCGCAGCCGCCCTTTCCACCCTTTCCGCCTGCTCGTTCGGCCCGGATGGAAAACCGCCCGTGATGCCGCCGGTGTCCCACTACGGCGCTAACGGTCAACCGGCGCGCACCGTGACGGCCGAAGGGGTATCGCAGAGTTTCGATGCCGCCGCGAAACCCGTGCCCGAGTGGTGGAAGCTGTATCGTTCGGAGCCGTTGAACGCGCTGGTCGATGAAGGCTTGCGCAACAGCCCGAGTCTCGCCGCCACCGATAAAACCCTCGCCGCCGCACGCGAACAATTGCGAGCGCAAGTCGGTTCGTCGATGCTGCCCAGCGTCGACCTCGGCGGCCAAGCGGATCGTGAGCGCGCGATCGGCCTACCGAACATTGGTCCGCCGACCGTGCTCTACAACCTCTTCGTCGGCCAGATCCGGGCGCAATACACGTTCGATCTGTTCGGCGCGTCGCGGCTCGCGGACCGGGCGCTGGCCGCGCAAGTGGACAGCCAGTCCTGGCAATTCGATGCCGCCCGCCGCGCGCTCGCCGCGAACATTGTCACGGGCGCGATCGGTGCGGCCTCGTTGGGCGCGCAAATCGATACGACCGAACGGCTGATCGTCCTCGCCGACGAAGACGCACGCGAAACGCAGCGCCGCTACGAACTCGGCTCGGCGTCACGTTCGGATGCGCTCAACGCGCAGTCGAGCGCCGCTGCGCTTGCCGCGTCGTTGCCGGGACTGCGGACTCAGTGGCTTGCAACGCGTCATGCGCTTGCCGTCATGCTCGGCCGCACGCCCGATCAGGCACCGCCTGATCTCGATCTTGCGTCGCTCACCGTACCGGCGAACGTGCCGGTTGTGGTGCCGTCGGAATTGCTTGCGAGCCGCCCGGACATTCAAGCCGCCGATTCCTTGCTCAAAGCCGCCGCCGCGCAAGTCGGCGTCGCGACGGCGCAGATGTTCCCGAGCCTGACGCTGTCGGCGTCGATGGGGCAAGCGGGGTTTAGCTGGCCGACCGCTTTGTCCGGCGCGGGCGCGATCTGGGGTATCGGCGCTTCGCTGTCGCAGCCGCTGTTTCATGGCGGCGCGCTGCTCGCGCAAAAGCGCGCGGCGCAGGCAAGCTACGAAGCCGCCGTCGCGCAATACAAGCAGACGGTGTTGACCGCGTTCCGCAATGTGGCAAATTCGCTCGCGGCGCTCGAGCAGGATAACCAGGCGCTCAACTTCGCCGATACCGCCAGCCGCACTTCAATGAGCGCGTTCACGGATTCGGCAGCGCGTGCGCGGCTCGGGGCGATTCCGCCCTCGGCGGCACGTGCGAGCGAGCGTCAATATCGCAACGCGCGGCTGAGCGCGATCCGCTACGAAAGCGCACGTCTGAGCGATACCGCATCGCTGTTTCAGGCGATGGGTTCGCCAAACGGCGGTACGGCGAATGTCGCGGCAACGGAGAAAACGGCCACGACGGCGAAATAACCGCCACGCTTACTCTCACCTCAAACGTAAAAATTTGAAGCGAGCGCTGCAAGCAAAGAGCTGTTCCAACTCACGTTGGAACGGCTCTTTGCTTCGTAAGGACAACCGGACAATCACGTGCGTTGCCACGAGGGTCAGGAGCTCAAGGCGTCGAATTTTCACAATCCGCCTCGCTTTAAACGTCGCACTGCCATCCAAATGGCTCGCTGAATTCAACTTCTTCATCGAAACCCCTCACTATTCAGATAAATCGTGTTATTTCGGACCGCGCTTTCCCATAGGCTTGCGAGCTTCGTGTATTCAGGGGAAATGCCATGTCTCGCCCACCGCTCCGCGACCTGTATCGCCTCGTTCATTCAGGACTGGAAAAAGTCGCGCTAGCGTGCGCTGCCTTTGGTTTGATGCACGCAACGGCCCGCGCCGGAGAATCCGCGCCTGCCAGCGTGTCCGCAGGTGACCAATGGAGCAGCAGCGCCTCGCCGCAACCCATAGCCGACGACGCCTGGAGCAACCCCGCAGCAACGAGTCTCGATCACGACGATGCCTGGAGTGCCCCGCCCGCCGATCACTTCAGATCGTCCAGGCGACTCCGCGCGGAGTCGCCGGCACCGGCATCGGTATCGACGCAAGAGCCGAAACCGATACCGGTCGCCACGAAGACTGCGCAAAGCTCAGTAGCACCAACAGTCAAGGAAACACCCGCCGCCCTCGCGATGGATCGTTCCGACTGGAACGAAACGCCGCGTGGACGCGCGCCCGGCTTGATTGCATCGAATGACGCATGGCTTAACCGCTCCGCGCCGGTCGCTGAACCGACCGCGCAGCCGAAAGCATCGGTACGCAGCGCTCCCGCGCGGCCAGCCGATCCGTGGAGCGCCCCCGCGACCGGTCTCGTCGCAGCGGACAATGTTGTCCGGCCTGCCCCGGCAGTGCCTGCCGCCCCCTTCGACGCCAGCTCGCACTGGAGTTTCGCGGTCTCGCCTTACGTGTGGCTGCCGCGCGTCAGCGGCTCCATGCGCTTTACCGGCCCCGGCACGGCTGACGGTTTTGGTAGTCGCTCCGTCGATGCATCGACGGGTCCGTACAACTATTTGCAGTATCTCAAATTCGCCTCGATGATCCAGGGCGAAGCGCGCAAGGGCGACTGGAGCGTCTTCGCCGACACCGTGCTGCTCAGTTTCGACAAGCGCGGGGCATCGGTGAATAATGCGGCCAGCGGAACCGCTCCCGGCGTGCAGCGCAGCGCCGAAACCGCCATGCGCGGCGCGATGGTCGAATTGGGCGGCGGCTTCACAGTCCTTCGCCGGCCGCGGGCAATCGTCGATGTGATCGGCGGTCTGCGTTATCTCGGCGCTAAAGGAACGCTCGATGCGAGCTTCGACCTGCCCGGCGGCGGTACGCGCGGCGCGCATACCGCGCAGAGTGCGGACATCGTGAACGGATTCGCCGGCGTGCGTGGCCGGATCGCAATGACGCAAGACGGCCGCTGGTATGTGCCGTTTTATCTGGATGCCGGCACGGGTTCGTCGAAGGTGACGTGGCAGGCCATGACGGGCGTAGGGTATGTCATGAAATGGGCCGACGTCAGTCTCGCGTATCGCTACCTGGCGTTCCACGGGTCCAACGATCAACTCATGCAGACCGTTCGCATGAGCGGCCCAAGCCTGGGCGCGACCTTCCGGTTTTAATCGGCCAGGTGGGTCTCAATTGGCGAGCTGTACCCGATTGCGCCCGTCACGCTTCGCCCGATACAAAGCGAGATCGGCGGCTTCGATCAACTGTTTAACCTCTTCGCTATGCCGCGGCACCTGCATGACGCCGCCTACGCTGATCGTCACCCGTTCGCTGGCTGAGCCCGTGTGCGGGACGGCCAGCGCCTCGACCGCCATGCGGATTTTTTCGCCGAGCAGACGCAGGCCGCCCGCCGACGTGGACGGCAGCACCACCGCGAACTCCTCGCCGCCGAAACGCGCGGCGAGATCGGCGGGACGGTTCAGGCTCGATTCAATCGCGCGCGCGACGAGCTTCAGCACGTCGTCGCCAGCGACATGGCCGTAGGTGTCGTTGTACGACTTGAAGTTATCCACATCGATCATCAGGAAGCCGAGCGGCGACTGGTCTCGTGCAGCGCGTTTCCACTCGGCGTTCATGTAGTCGTCGAGACAACGACGGTTCGATAAACCCGTCAACCCGTCCGAATTCGTCAGGCGCTGCAGTTCCAGATTGATTTCGAGCAGTTTCTGCTGCGACTGCCGCAATGCGCGGTACGCCTCGTCACGCTGCAACAAGTTCAGATACGAGCGCGAGTGATAGCGAATCCGCGCGATCAATTCGATGCTGTCCGGCAACTTCACCAGATAGTCGTTAGCGCCCGCGGCAAACGCTGCGCTCTTGATGCGCGGCTCTTCCTTCGTCGACAACACGATGATCGGAATATCCCGCGTCGACTCGTGCTCACGGTATTGGCGCACCAGCGTCAGACCGTCCACGCCGGGCATGACCAGATCCTGCAGGATCACGGTCGGCCGCGTGGTCTGGGCAACCCGCAATGCGTCCTCGGGATTCGCGCAGTAATGGAAATCCAGCCGCGGCTGATCCACCAGCGCGCGGCGCACCGCTTCAGCCACGATCGTCTGATCGTCGACGAGCAGCACCATGACCGGGCTGTCGGCTGCGCTCGGTGCGTTCAGCGCATCGGCGAGCAGGTCGGCGGTCGAACGCTCCTCTGCAGCAGCATCGAGAGGATCGGCCGGGCTTTCCGGATTGGCTTGCCGGGTGGCCTGAGCGCGCCGTGCGCGCTCGGCCAGCGGATCTGCATTTCGATGTTCCATGACTGAATCCTGTTCTGTGTCGAGTTCAAGCGTCTCATTTGCGCGGCGATGCAAACACCTTCTGCAAGGCACTCGCGATGTTCGGGAGCGGCAGGATAGCCACCGCCGCATTCAGCGCGGCGGCCGCTTTCGGCATGCCATACACGGCGCATGTCGCTTCGTCCTGCGCGATCGTGTAATACCCCTTGGCGCGCATGGCGGCGAGGCCTGCCGCGCCGTCGCGGCCCATGCCGGTCAGCAGCACACCGACGGCATTGCCGCTCCAGCGCGCGACCACGCTGTGGAAAAATACGTCGATGGACGGCCGGTATGGCGTCGCCAGCGGCTCTTTCGTGTAGGCGAGCCGATTGCCGCCGCCGAAATGCAGGTGATCGTTGGTCGCGGCAAGCAGCACGCAGCCAGGCTCGGGCCGGTCGCCCTCGCGAGCCACGCGCACCGGCAGCGTCGACTGTTCGTTGAGCCAGTCGGCCATGCCGAGCGCAAACGCCTGATCCACGTGCTGGACAATCACCGTGGCCGGTGCGAAGTCAGCCGGCAACGCGGCCAGCAGCGTCGCCAGCGCGCTCGGACCGCCCGCTGACGCGCCGATTGCCAGCAGGTCGGTGTCGGAGGTGATACGCGGTGCGGCTGCGACCGGATTCGCGGCTGCTTTCGTGACCTGCTGCGCGCCAATCTGGTCGATCTTGGCGATCAACGCCGCGATTCCGCGCTTCGCGTCCGGGCCGTTCAGCACCGGGGTATCGACGGCATCCAGCGCGCCTGCGCCCATCGCCTCATAGACGCGCCACGCGTTCGCCCCCACGTCCACCGTCACGATCAGGATCGCGCACGGCGTCTCGCGCATGATCCGCCGCGTGGCTTGCGTGCCGTCCATGTTCGGCATCACGAGATCCATCAGCACGACGTCGGGTTTCTGCGCCGTGCAGTAGTCGACCGCCTGCGCGCCGTCGGTCGCGACCCAGATCACCTCGAAGTCGCGCCGGGTCGCCAGCGCCCCGCGCAAGGCATCCACTGCCAGCGGCATGTCGTTCACGATCCCGATCTTCATCGCTCGCCTCTCTCTTTTTAGTGGTCTCTCACGACTGCGCCTCGCCGATCAGATCGCGCACTGCATCGAGCAAGGTCTGGTCGTGGAAGCTGCCCTTCGCCAGATAATAGTCCGCGCCGGCATCCAGTCCCCGCTGGCGGTCCTCCACCCGATCCTTGTACGACACGATCATCACCGGTGTTTCGCTCAGATGCGGATCGCGCCGGATCAGCGTGACCAGTTCGATGCCGTCGAGGCGCGGCATGTCGATATCCGTGATCACGAGATTGAAGCGCTCGCTGCGCACCGCGTTCCAGCCGTCCATGCCGTCGACGGCAATCGTCACGTCGTAACCGCGCCCGGCCAGCAATTTGCGTTCGAGTTCGCGTACGGTCAGCGAGTCGTCCACCACCAGCACGCGTTTTTTCGGCGTGGCGACCACACGCGCCGTGCCCTGCGAGACACGCCCGAGTTCGCCGTCGACGACCAGCTTTTCGACCGCGCGCAACCAGTCGTCGAGATCGGCGATCAGGAGCGGGTCGCCGTTTTCCATCAACGCGCCCGCCGCGATGTTCGGCACCTTGCCTAGACGTTTATCGAGCGGTTGCACGACCAGCATGCGCTCGCCGAGAAAGCGGTCGACCACCACGCCGTAGCTCACCGCACCCTGCCCGATCACGACGACGTTGAGCGTGTCGCTGACGGTGTCGAAGGTGCCTGAGCGGAGAATCTGGTGCGCGGTGACGATACCGAGCCGCCGGCCTTCGAACGCGAAATGCTGATGCCCTTCGAGCAGATCGATCGATGCCCGCGGCAGCACCAGCGTGCGCGTGACGTGCGCGAGCGGCAGGCCGTACGGCTCGCCGTCGACTTCCACGATCAGGCTGCGGATTACGGACAGCGTCAGCGGCAACTGCATGACGAAGCGCGTGCCGGCAAGCGCTTCCTGCGTGACACGAAGACTGCCGCGTACCTGGCGCACGACGTCCTGCACGGCATCCAGGCCGACGCCGCGGCCGGAGACGTCGGTGACGGTATCGCGCATGGAGAAACCGGGCAGGAACAGGAATTCGAGTAGTTCGGCATCCGAAAGACGCGCGGCAGTTGCCTCGTTGGCCAGGCGCTTCTGGACGATGGCCCGGCGCAGCACGGCGAGATCCACGCCGCCGCCGTCGTCGCTGACGCTGATGAAAAGCGAACCCGCGCTGTGGCGCGCTTCCAGCGTGATCGTGCCTTCAGGCGGTTTGCCGAGCGCCTGGCGCAGCGACGGCGCTTCAATACCGTGATCGACGGCGTTGCGCAACAAATGGCCGAGCGGCGCTTCGAGCAGGTCGAGGATGTCGCGGTCCACTTCCGTCGCTTCGCCCGCAATCACGAACCGCACTTGTTTATCGAGCGAACGCGCGACGTCGCGGACCATGCGCGCAAATCCGCCAGTGGCGTCGACGAACGGCCGCATCCGGCACTCGAGCGCTTCGTCGTAGAGTTGCTGCGACAGGTGCGTCGAGCGCCGGTCGTAGTTTTCCAGTTCGGCCAGGCGCTCGCCGAGCTGGCGGTGCGCCTCCGCATTGAGACGGCGGACTTCGTCGAGCGCGTCGAGCGTGCGGGAATCGAGCGCCGCGGTCGGGGCGGCCATTGAAGTCGAGGCCGAAGTAGCCGCTTCGGTCAGCGATTCGTGCAGGAAATCAAGCGCCCGGCTCGCGTCGCGCTGGATGCGCTTCACGCGCAACATGGATTGCGCGAACGGTTTGAGCCAGCGCGATTCAACCAGCGACTCACCCGAATGGCTCAGCAAGCGGTCGAGCGTATCGGCACGCACGCGCAGCATGCGGGCCGGCTCGCGCAGTTCGGCGGAGCGGACCGGCTGGTAGGGCGTGGACTCGATGGCTTCCGTGACTTCTGCGGCTTCCTCAACCGGCGCGGCGAGTGTTAATTCAGCCGATAAATCAAAGTCGGCATCTGCCTTCGGCGCATCAAAAGAAGATGAAAGCGAAGCCGCGGCCACGCCGTTCATCCGCGCGTTCAACTGGTCGACGAACGCATCCACGTCCGTCTGCGACACGGTTTCATCGCCGGAAGCCTGGCCGATCTGCACGATCAGATCGACGCCGCTCAGCAGCACGTCGATCATGGCGGCATCGACGCTCACGCGCCCATGTTGCGCACCGACGAAGCAGTCCTCCATCACATGCGCGAGGCTCACGCCGGCGGGCACGCCGACAATCCGCGCCGCGCCCTTGAGCGAATGCGCCGCGCGCATGCAGGCCTCAAGCGTCACCGGATCGCGCGGAGCACGTTCGAGCGCGAGCAGGCCGTCGCTGAGAATCTGCCCCTGTGCGCGCGCTTCCTCGCGAAACAAGCCGATGAGCGACGGCTGGCCGCGGCTTGGCCCCTGGCCTGTTTCAGCGCCGCTCATGTGAGGCTCCGGTTCAAGGTCTCGAAAAGTTTGGCCGCGTCGAGCAGACCAACCGTCACGCCCTTCCACGCCGTCACGGCCACCGCGTGCGACGCGGACATGCTGGCCACGGTCGCCGGCACCGCCTGAAAGTCGGCGCGCGCGAAACGATGCACGCCATCGACAGCATCGACCGGGAACACGATCGGATTGCCGGGGTTGGCGGGACTGCCCCGCTCACCCTGCTCGCCGCCCGGCTCGACTACCAGCAGGCGCGCGAGATCCCGGGCATCGACGCCTTGCTGTGTGCCTGGTCGCCGGCCGTCCTGCCCGACCTCCGATGCGATCCCGAACAAGCGCGCTAGCGACGCACACACGAGCAACGTCCCGCGCACGTTCACCACGCCAAGCACCGCCCGATGGCGCCGGTGCGGAAGCGAGTGAATCGGCCGCAACTGCGCGACTTGTTGAAAGATCGCCGTGGGCAAACCCAGCCACTCATCGCCGATACGGAACACGAGCCACGACGTGGTATCCGCTTGCCCGGCAGCGTATTCGCTCAGGGACTGCGCCGTCAGCCGATGCATCCCCTCGCGTTCGATGGAGGAATCGGCAGTTTGGTCACGATCCAGCACGCGCGCCGCGGCGGCATCGTGTACAGGACAATTCCGGCAATGGATGTAACCCGCCAGACGCGGACAAGAACCGTCGCCGCGAACGCCAATGCGGTTCCAGCAGTCGTCGATAGGAGTGTCGAGCAAGGGCAACCGCTCAGCCTGAGCCAACGCTATTTCAACCCGCTCAGCAGTTTCATGAAGTTCAGGAGGGAGGTCTTGCTGGTCGCGCGGATCACTCATTGCGGCCTCCCGATACTCGCGCGGCACGCGCCAGCAGCAATTGCGCGCCCGCCCGATCACCTTCCAGCCCAAGCACGGCTGCGAGATGCGTCAGCGCTTCACCATGCTCGGGATCAAGGTACAGCGCACGTTTGTAAAAACCTCTCGCCTCGGTTTGCTCGCCCTGAGCATCTGCGATCACCCCGAGCAAGTAGTAAGCGTCAGCGCTGGCTGGATGCGCCGCAAGATACCCGCGCGTCATGTTGGCGGCTTCGAACAGAGCGCCGGTGTCGGCGAGTGCATGGGCCTGTTTGAGCAGGTCCGGTTTAGCGGCAGGCCCGGGATTCGTCATCGCCATACCGGAGGTTGCACGCGGCGCAATCGCAGCAGGGGAGCCGATTGAAAACGAGCGCTCACGTGCATCGTTCGCATTCGCGCCTGACCCGGTCCGTTGACCGAACACATTGGCCGCGGCGCGGCTCAATCCGGCAACCGGCACCTTTGACGTCGCTGCACGCGTAGCCAGCTCCATTGCCCTTTCCGCGCTGGCGATGGCCGCGAACAGCGCGCGCGACCGGTCTCCCAGGACATGCTCGCCCCGTCCACGGCCGCCAGCGAACCCCGGCCGCGCACCGTCCGCCAGTCCGCCCTCGGGCCGTGTGAACGCGAACGCCAGCGGCAGCTTCGCCGACGCCATGCCTTCGCGCATCATCAGTCCGGTCTCCGCCGGGCCGACGAACAGCATCCCGCCGGGCGCAAGCAAACTGTCGAGTACCCGCATCGCCGTATGCTGCGTCTGCCGGTCAAAGTAGATCAGCACGTTGCGGCAGAAAACGAAATCGAAGGGTTCCAGCGTCTGGGGATCGAGTGTCAGCAGATTCGCCTGGCGAAACCGCACACGCTCCGACACCACTGGCAAAAGCCGCCATTGCTCACCAACCGGCGCAAAAAAACGCTCGCGAAAGCCGAGCGCGCGGTTGCGGAACGCGTTGCCACCGTAATGCGCACGACCCGCGATCTCGAGCGCGCGGCCGCTTATGTCGATTGCATCGATGGAAAAACGCTCCGGCGCAATGCCCGCTTCGAGCATGGCCATCGCGATGGTGTAGGCCTCCTCACCCGTCGAACACGGCATGCTAAGGATCCGCACCGGCTTGAATGGCTGATCGAGCAACCGGACGCGCGCCAGTCTGACCAGCGCGTTGAACGCTTCGGCATCGCGGAAAAACCACGTCTCCGGCACGACCACCGCTTCGATCAAGGCCTGCAATTGCTCCGGCACGCCATTCACCACGAGCCAGAACGCTTCGATGCTCGCCCGCGACGGATCCAGACCGTCGGCACCGGCCGCACGCCACGCTGCAAACCGCTCGGAGACCACGCGCTCGATCGCTTTCTCGCCAATCGACACAGGGTCCAGACCGATCGTCCGTTGCAGCAGCGCGGCGAACTGCGCGACCTGCGCGTGCGGGAGCGGCTCGCGACGGCTCTCATGGATCTCGTGGATCTTGTGAAATGCGTCGGCCGCGCGGCGAGCCTGATCGGAGATAAAAGCGTGCTTCATGCTTCGCTCTGCGTGAAGAGTTGCGCCTGCACGTGTTCCGGCAACAGATGTTCGATGCGCACCCATTGAACGAGGCCTTGATCGTCGCGTGCAAGCGGCCCGAGATAACGCGCGTCCGGCGCTTCGACGCCCGCGTGCCGGAACGCTGCGCTATCGAGCGTCAGCATGCGCGTGGCGCGCTCGAGCACGATGCCGAGGCGCCGGTACTCGACGCCCGTGATGCTGTCATGCGGGTAATACACCAGCGCTACGCGCGTGGAGAGACGTTCGTGCGAACGCCGGCCGAGTGCGAGCGCGGCCAGATCGACGACCGGCACCGGCAAACCTTCGTACTCCAGCACGCCCGCGACCCATTCCGGCACGCCGGGCATCGCCTTCAGCGGCACGAGCGAAAGCATTCGCTCGACCTGGGAACTGTCGATCACGTAGCGGTCGTTATCGAGCGTGAACTGGACGAAGAGCATGGTCTCAGCAGCCGAACAAACGATCGGAAAGCGCGTGGGTCACGCCGCCACCTTGAAGCGTGACACGCCGGTGCGCAGGCCGTTGGCGGTGTGCGTCAGGTCGTCGATAGCTTGCGTCGACTGGCGCAGCGATTCGGCCGTCTGCTGCGCGGCTTCGGACAATTGGGCGAGCGCCTGCGTGATCTGGTCGGCGCCGGTCGCCTGCGTCTGCATCCCTTCATTGACCATCACGAATCGCGGCGCAAGGGTCTGCACCTGCTGGATGATCTGCGACAACTGTCCGCCGACCTGCTGCACGTCCGTCATGCCGCGCCGGACTTCTTCGGAGAACTTGTCCATGCCCATCACGCCGGCCGCCACCGCCGACTGAATCTCCTTCACCATCTGTTCGATATCGAAAGTCGCCACCGCCGTCTGGTCGGCGAGACGACGGATCTCGGTGGCGACCACCGCGAAACCGCGCCCGTATTCGCCCGCCTTTTCCGCCTCGATCGCCGCGTTCAGCGACAGCAGGTTGGTCTGGTCGGCGACTTTCGTGATGGTGGCCACCACCTGGTTGATGTTGCTCGCGCGCTCGTTGAGGATCGCAAGCTTGCCGTTCACCGATCCGGCCGCCTCCATCACGAGCCGCATGGTGTCCTCCATCCGCGTGAGGCCCAACTGACCCGTGCCGGCCAGCAGCGCCGATTGCTCGGCCACGCCGGAAACTTCGTTCATCGTGCGCACGAGATCGCGGGACGTCGCAAAAATCTCGCGCGACGTCGCGCCGATTTCAGTCGTCGTCGCGGCGGTTTCGCTGGCCGTGGCCTGCTGTTCGCGAGCGGTTGCGGCAATTTCCGCCACCGATGTGGTGACCTGCACCGCTGACTTCTGGGCCTGTCCGACAAGACCGGTCAGTTCGTCGGTCATGCGGTTGAAGCCCGCTCCGAGCGCGCCGAATTCGTCCCCGCGCTCGAGGTGCAAGCGCTGCGACAGGTCGCCGGTGCGCATTGCGTCCACCACTTCCACCAGCCGCTCCATTGGCACGGTGATCGCTCTTAGCAGAAGGAAACCGGCCCAGGCCGCCGCCAGGATGGTCGCCACCAGGATCACCAGCAACGTGATCTCAGCCTTGCTGACAGACTCGCGAATGCTCTTCGACGAGGCCGTCTGCTGATCGTTGTTGTGCTCGACGAGCGCCCTCACCACGGTCCGGCCCGTTTCCCAGACCGGCGTGAGCTGGGTGTTGAAGACCGCTGCGGCAGCCTCTTTCGACGCCGGCAAATCGGCCATGATCTGCGCCTGGACCGGCGCGTAGAGGGAGCGCTGCTGCTTGAAATCGGTGAAGAGACGGCGGTCGGTGTCTTCAAAGACTGTGGCCGCGTATTGGTCGATCAGCTTGTCGAGCGATTCGCGGGTTTCCGCGATGCGCTGCGTGTCGCGCTGGACCTGGTCGGGCGCGCTATCGATGAAAATAAGCCGCTGCGTCACCGTGTAGTTCTCGAACCACGCTGCACGGATGGTCGTCGCGAGATACACGCCCGGCGACGAATCTTCTTCCTGGCTGCGCGCGTCCCGGTCGATAGCGCCAAGCAGGATGTACGAACATACGGCCATCACCAGCATCAGCGCCAGGATCACGCCAAAGCTGGCAAGAATTCGATTTCGAATGGTCAACTGCTTCACGCATGAACCTTTTTAATATGGGTTGGGCATCGGCGCTGATAGCGGCGCACAGCGCACGGGACCGAGCAGGGTGCGGCGCAATTTTAAGACGGAAAACGAAACGGTTTGCGGATAAATACGGGCTTTTGTCTTTTAGCTACTAGGCGAGCGGCAACAGACAGCCAAGTTGTGCACAGAAACTGGGGAGCACCCTGTTGACAACCTTCTGACAAACGACGGAACACGTTGAACGCAAACGGTTTTCAGGCACCGCTTCAAAGTGCGCCGGGCATGCCGATTCAAAGGTTTTTCCGCAAGAAGTTGTTCACACAAACTGTTGAAGGATCTGTGGACAAGCGTGAGGTTAAGCTCGTAAGTGATTGATAAATAAGCGAAGTTCTGAATCGATCCGATTTGAACCACGCACAGTGGGCTGTTTGGCCGCGGCACGGGCCCTGCAACGTCCGACGACTTATCCCCAGGAATTGTGGGCAGGGTTGTTGATAAGCGCGGGGCTCAGAGCTTAAGTCACTGACGCAGCACGGTTTAATACCCGTGACTCAAAAGCGTCTTGTTGACGCCAAGGTTTCAGGGCAGGCGGAACGCCGGCCGCTTCGCCCGCGCGACGAGGATCGCGCCCGTGCGGCGGATCACGTCTCGAATCTGCGTGAGCAGATCGTCGGCTTTATATCGATCGTCGTGGCTAAGGCGCTCAGCGACGGTCTCGAATGCCTGGTCGATACGCAGCAGGATCGCTTCCGCCTCGGCGCGTTTCAGGCCCAGACGTTCGCCGTACGCTACGAGCTGCGCGGGAACGGGGAAGACTTTCGATTTATTCAGGTTCAGCGCCATCCGGCCGTCGAGCAACGGATAGATGCCTGTGCAGACGACATCGTAGATGGGTGCCAAGCGACGCGGGCCGGTGGGGTCGGCATAGACAATGCCGATATTCTTCATGTGCGCGTCGCCGTCGCGAAGAAAACACGACAGCGCGACACGCTCGAACAGCCGGAGCGATTGCGCGCGGAAATCGGCGCCTGTGTAGACTTCCACCGCCCGCGCGATCATCTCGTAACTACCGCGGTATTTGTCGTTGCCGGTCAGCACGCTCATGTCCTCGAAGCCGAGCGGCGTGCCGTCCGGCGCACGATCGAAACGCGCCATGACGAACAGCAGGCCGTCGTTGGAAAGCCAAAAGTCGGGCACTTCGAAGCCCGCCTCGCGTGCCACCGACATGCACAGGAATTCATTGCGCGCGATTCCCGCATAGTCGTCGCCCTCAGCCTTCACGATGACCGCGGTGAGCGGCAAGGCCGCGTGTGCGTCGAGCGTGGCAACGTTTGTGGAAGCGTCGGAAACCAGCGGCACCACCGTCTTCGGCTGCACGCCCGAAATACCCGAACCCAGCGCGTATTGGCTGACCAGCCGCTCGAACAATTGTCCCGATGGCGACGACAGCAGCTCGTCCAGGCTCTCGCCCTCGCCTTCTGGCACAGTCTCGCCGTGCAGCGCGTAGGTGAGCCTGCCGATCTGGTTTCGCCCGGCGAGGAACAGCAGGAACATGTCGCTGGGGGTGCCGAAACGCGCCAGTTTTTCTTCGATGATGTATCGCAGATAACCTTCCGGGCGATTCATCGCGAATATGTTCATCAGCGCGCCGCTGCTATAGCTCTTGCGCCGCACAGGCATGGTCAGCGACACAGCCGCGTCCGGCTCGACATCGCCGTAATTGAAGACGAAGGTGCTTTCCTTGGCCAGCAAGCCCGCTATGCCCTGAGGTGTGTGGACGTCGAGCTGGCGGATTTTGTCGAAGAGCTTTTCCAGGTCGAACGGCGGCGCAGGTTTAAGCGATGACGGCGTGCTCATTCTTCCTCCCTGAAGAAGAAGTCCAGGTCTTCGAAGACCACCGTGTCTTTCGGACGCAACGTGAGGTCGTAGCCGAGCGCGTTGGCAATCCGGCAAAGCTCGTGAAGTCCGACGTTCTGCCCGCCTTCCGCATTGGTGATTGTGCGCCGGGAGACGCCCGCACGATCAGCCAGCGTTTGCTGACTCATACGGCGCTCGCGCCGAAGCGAGCGGAGTTCCGCTGCCAGACGTTCGAAATTGCTGATGGGGTCGGTGTATTTGCGCGTCATGATGCGCAATCATAATGTATTTTTCATTTTTGCGCATTATTACGCGCATTCTTGTTGTGGCGGACAGAATTTGTGCCTTCTCCTATTTGCGCACTATTGTGCTCATACTTTAATAAATAATCAAAAATGCGCGTTAAAATGCGCAGTTTTGATGGAATGAGTTTATAGCTTTAGCGGCCCAATGCAAGAAGCCCCGCTTCGCGGGGCTTCTTGAAAAACGTAGACGGCTGGCAATCTCAACGCCGTGATCAGCTCCCGCGATAAAGCGCCGCACCGGCCGGTGCGGATGCCGCCGGCCGGGCTCGACTCCTGGCGCCACTGGATGACGAAGACGACGCAGCCGCCGGATTTGCCACACCTGGCTCCATATACCCCGGCGCACCCTTGGCTTTTTCCTTCTGCCCGGGCGGCGGTGCGGTTGGCGCGGTGCGCATATCGGCGAGCATCTGCGTGCACGGCAGCGGTTTGTTGTTACTCGGCGCAATCAGCGGAATCAGCACGGCAAACGGGTTGAGCAGCCCGAGTCCGACCGCCGCCGCGCCACGCACGGCCAGCGCACCGGCACTCACGCCCACATGCGGGTCCTTGAACGTCCCCTTCACGTACAACGGCGAGCGCAGCGAGAACACCCGGAAACCCTTGGTGTGCGGATGAATGTTCAGATCCATCTCTTCGGTCTTGAGATTGACGGTGCCGTCCATGTTGATCACGGCGTCGTCGGTATCGAGGGCGAACACGCGCGATTCAAGCACGCCGTTGGTCGCCACGAAATCCGCGGCCGCGCAGTTGATCTTCACATCGCGTTTGCCGAAGAGCTTTTCGTAGACCGCGTTAGCCACGTTCAGCCCCGCCGCTTCCATATACAGCCGGCTGACGGTGCCGTCGGTGATCAGTGCCTTGATCTCGCCGTTCATCGTTCCGGCGAGTGCGGCCGGCGAATTGCCCGTCGCCGATAACGCCGCATCCCCGTTCACTTCACCCAGCGCTGTCTGCATCGTCTTGACGGTCGGCAGCAACTCCTTGAGCTTCAGATGTCGAGCCGATGTCGAAAAGCGGCCCTGGAGCGGCTCCGCGCTACCGTCGAGATGAATGTTCGACGACAGCGTCCCACCCGCCACGCCGAACGACAACGGTTCGAACGACAGCACACCGTCCTTCATCATCAAGTGCGTGTAGAGGTTGGTGATGGGCAGCGCCGGGTCCTTGATGATCTTGCGGCCAGTGAACTTCACGTCGGCATCGATCGCCTGCCATCGGTCCGTCTTGAACTCCTCGGCCGGCAGCGCCTTCGACGACGGCTGTTTTTCCGTGTCGCCGCGCTTGGCTTTGCTGGCGTTCGAATCGGCGCCGATGACCGGTGCGAGATCGGAGAACTGCAGCAGGTTCGATACAAGTTCGCCCGACAGCAACGGCCGCGGCTTGCGTCCCACGAACGTCAGCGAGCCGTTCACGTCGCTGCCGCCCACGCGCCCGGTGAAGTTCTCGTACCTGAAGACATTGCCGTCCGCCTTGAACTGGCCGACGAGCCGCCCTTCCGTTGCATACGGCGGCGTCGACGGTAACGTCACGCCGACGATCGGATACAGATGCTCGAGGCTCACACCCTGCAGCCACAGGCGCAAATCGAGCGCGGCGAGATGGGCCGGGTCCGTCACGGTCCCCACAAAGGCAATATGCGTATCGCCGATACGAACGTCCGCCTGCACGGGGAACGGGCGCATGGCGTCCTGCAGCGCGAGTACGCCGCCCACCTTGCCGTCGCCGGACACCGCCACGTCGTTGTATTTGCCCTTCACCGACCAGCCGATGCCATAAGGTGGCACAGGCGGCTTCGACCCTTCCTTGGTAGTGATGCTGGTGTTCGCGGAGACGCTCGCCGGATTCGGTGCGCTCGCAGCAGCAGCCGACGCAGCAGATGCGGCCGCGGCTTCCGATGCCGCGGCTTGATCGACTTGCTGGTTCAGCTTGTTCGCGCCGCTCTTGCCGACCATCTGGGCCGACGATTTTTGCGATGCCGCTTCCTGCTGTTTCATGACATCGCCGATGGGAATCATCTGGCCGAGCGTAGTCACGACGGCTTGCATGTCCGCTTTCGTGATCTCGTCGGCGTAGGCGATGTTGCCTTTGTTCAGGCCGATGTCATGCAGTTGAAGATTCCAGGCCGACGGTTGCGCCGACTGCTGGAACTTGAACGTCCAGTTATTGCGGTTGTCCTTGAGGCGCTCCAGATCGACCGATGGGTTCACCAGGTTGATCGATGGAATCACGATGTCGTGCGCGAGCAGCGGCAGGATCTCGACCTGGAAATCGATCTCGTCGAGGGTCGCGAAAAATTTCTGTTTGGTCCAGTCAGGGTTTGCCACCGTGATTTTTTCG
>Ga0185299_10004173_pt1 | contig 17783 bp, 14 predicted proteins | sample PaiPotPPA55metaG_FD_128002 | JGI IMG/M metagenome (GOLD analysis project Ga0185299, IMG submission 128002) | Iron sulfur acid spring bacterial and archeal communities from Banff, Canada, to study Microbial Dark Matter (Phase II) - Paint Pots PPA... ...
GGGAAATCCGCCCCATCGTGGACCGCAAACTAGGACGCTGGTACCTGAGTTTCAATCCCACCCTCGACCGTTCTTTTCACGGTCCCAGCGTCAACAAAGGCGTGGAGTTTTCGCCCAATGCGAAAGTAAGTTTCGATTTCACAAAGAAGATCGCCGGGGGACTCGAGTATTACGCCTCTTATGGTCCGCTTACCAGCTTCGATCCTCTGCACGATCAGCAGCAACAGATTGTGCCTGCAATTGACATAGACTTCGGACCGCAGTGGGAATTCAACTTCGGCGTCGGCGTTGGAATGACCGGATCAACCGATCATCTGATCGTGAAATGTATCGTAGGCCGAAGGTTTGATTGGAAGAAACATAAGTAATCGGGCAGGTCCGTGTGGGTCGGACACTGTTGTCCGACGCTTTTGACTCTGCTCTTTTGACTGACCAACACCTACTCTATGACCAGCCAATAAGAAATCAAAATCAAAGGCGTCGGACAACAGTGTCCGACCCACACAAGCACAGCCCCGATCATGGCGCTGGCTGTGGAACAGGCGGTGAGGGCGGAGGATAGATTAAACTCCCTAACTGCGGATAACGACCGGCAAAAAAGTAAATCGAATAGGCCGGAAAGAACACAATTGCCGGTACGGAAATCAGCGCCACGGCATAGAAAAACACCAGCAGGAATATGCAACCGGCGACCACCGCAAGAGTAATGGTGAAAACATTCCAGCTCAGGCCCGCCGCCTGACCGCCAAGGACGGTGATCGCTCCCAGACCGCCGATCGGAATCAGCAAAATCACCAGCAGGATTATCGCCACGATTCCGACGGCGATACCGGCGGCAATCGCCAAAAGTAGTTTCATCCCGGCATAACCCGCGTACCCGGCTTTTTCGCTCTGCAGCATCCTCCACAATCGGCTCCAGCCTTCAAACGCGGAAATGTTTTCCAGCGCCATCTGCGGGACTACGAAATCTTTGGTGAACACGTGCGTCAGCAGTGCCAGCAGCACCCATCCCATGAATGCGAAAAAGACAAAAAGGCCGACGGAAATCAAGCCTGCCAAATGGTTTCGTGGCTCGGTGAACCAGCCCAAAGAAAAAGCAATCAGCGCAGGCACTCCAATGATCAGCGCCATTCCCGCCAGGCTCACCAGCGAGAGCACGATCTGCCAGACAAAATAGCGCATCGCCGGCTCCCCCCGCCGCCGCCACATCAGACCGATCTCACACCGCTTGGCAACGACGCTGTCAAACAGAATGAAGCGCATTCGACTGCTCAGATAGAGGAACAGGAGCCAAAGCAGCGGTACGGCAATCACCACCACAACCAGCAGTGGACCGAACACCCACGGAAACGGGAACGCGCTCAGCAGCTCCCGATGGCCGCCGCCCGTGTGGCTGGGAACCTGAAAAGTATTGCAGCCACCTCCGGAACTCATCTCTCCGGCAAACAATCCGACCAGCGCCAGCCGCGACCACTGCCCTAGCCGAAATGGACGAAACAACTGCGTTTTCGCATGTTCTAAGGCCGGACTGACCGAGTCCACGGCAGATTGGGGCACGAGAGCACCTCACACGGTCGAGATGCGAATGAAGGTACTGCGGGCGGCGTTGCCGGTCAATGAAAATCGGGCGATTCACCGATGATTTACTCGTATCTCAGCGCTTCCACCGGGTCCAGCTTAGAGGCCCGCATCGCTGGAACTAGCCCGCTGATCACGCCCACAAGCAGCAGGACGAGAGTAGAGACGGCAAGCGTCATCATCGAAATTCGCAGATGAATGTCGCCTCTTCCCGAGTCATCCTCAAACAGCGGCCCCATGAGTGGCAATGTTCCTACCGCAGCTGCGACTGCGTAGGAAACCATCACCCCGATGAGCCCGCCCAGCAGCATGATCAGCAAAGTCTCAGCCAAAAATTGCAGCTTGATATGGCTCTTTTTCGCACCCAGCGCACGCCGTAAACCGATCTCGCGAATCCGCTCCTCGACCGAAACCAGCATGATGTTCATCACGCCCACGCCGCCGATACCCAAAGTCAGCGCGCCCACAAACGTGAGCAGCACTTCCAGACCGATGGTGATTGCGTCAATCACCGGACGAAACTCGTCACGGCCGAACATCTGCAGGGCCTTGGGATCGGTCGGCGAAAAATTCTGTCGCGTGGCGATCGCCGCCAGCACCTGGGCCATAGCTTTCTTTTCAAACTGGGGAGCAACCGGCGCAAACACCATCACCGCCGCATATCTGGTGTTCCAAAGATCGCCGGCCGTCGAATAAGGGATCCATACGGACTCATCGTCACTCGAAAAATAGTTGCTGAGCTGAATCTTGCGTTGCATCACGCCAATGACTTCAAAGCGTACCCCGGCGATTTCTACGTTTTCGCCGACAGCTGGACGCCCGCTGAAAAGCTGCTCGCGAATCCGGCCACCCAAAAAGCAGACGCGCCGGCGCTCCATTTCGTCGCTGGCGGTGATCCAACGCCCCTCCGAGGGAACTTCGTTGCGCATCTCGCCATATTCCGGGCACACGCCGCGAATCGCCGCCGTTCCAACCAACCGGTCCTGATACGCAATTCCCGGCCGTCGCACCGTTTCGAGGCAGGCGTATTTCACCAGCGATGCATTGGCCTTCACCATGTCCAGATCAGCCTGCTCCAAGAGAACTTTCTTTCCGGCGCGCTGGCCGCCCGGCTGCTCGCTGGTCTGCTGCGGCCAGACGATGACCACACTCTTGCCGAATGCGTCAAAGCCCCCAACCAGAATGCTGCGAAAACTATTGCCGTAGGCGATCAGCAGCGTCACCGTGGCAATCCCCCAGACAATGCCCAGCATCGTCAGCAGCGTCCGCGTGTAATTGCGCTTCAGCGCCACCCAGGCTTCGCGAATGATTTCAGTCAACATTCAGCACTTTGCATTGGCACTTGGCCATTTCTACTTACCCTGTCATTCCGAGCAGTCGAGAAACCTGTTGTTCGCCGGCATCCCCAATCCCGCTTGCGTCCACCGCGCTCTTACTGCCCACTGACCACTGATCACTGCCTCTACCCACCCGCCTCAAATCTCAACGCCTCAATCGGATCCACCGACGCCGCCCTCCGCGCTGGAATCAGCGCTGAAAATACCGCAATCGCGCCCAGCAATCCGCACGCCAGCACTCCCGACTGCCACGTCGGCACCAGGCCCGCGAAGAATGCCGGCATCGGCAACAAGTCCACCAGTCCGCACAGCCCGTAAGCGATCCCCATGCCGACTGCTCCGCTGAACAGGGCAATAATCATCGCTTCGATAAAGAACTGCTTCATGATCGCGTGTGCCGGAGCCCCCAACGCCTTGCGCACTCCAATTTCCCGCGTGCGCTCCCGCACCGCCACCATCATCACGTTCATCACGCCGATCCCGCCCAAAAACAAAGTCACGAATCCGACCGCGCCCAGGAAGTACTTCATTCCATCAGTCATTTGCGCAAAGGCCTTGGCGTTCTGCACCGTGTCCCAGATCGGACACGCTTCCTTATCCGTGGGATCGTAGTTGTGCATCTTCCCCAGCGCCGCTCGCACCTGCGCCTTACACCCTTCGTGCTGCTGTATTGATTTCGGGGTGACCAGCAGCTGATCGAAGGTCCGCGCCGTTCCCGGGGGCTTGTCCGGAAAGTCGCGCCGCATCGCGCCAAATGGCACAAAGATCTTGTTTACATCCCAGCCGTCATAGCTGGAATCCTGCTTCTTCGACGCCATCACGCCAATCACCAAGTAGGGAATGTCATTCAAATAAAGGTTCTCCCCCAGCGGATTCCTCCCCTCGGGGAAGAGCTGTTTGGCAGCATCGCTTCCCACGAATGCCACCCGCCGTCCTTCCCTCTGATCGTCCCAGTTATAAAATCTTCCCGCTCCGACATTCAGGCTACGAATGTAACCAAACTCGGGATAAGACCCGGTCACCAGAAATGCGGCGTTGTTGTAATTGCTATGCGTCCGTACGTCATTCTGCTCGAGTTCCGGGATCGCATACTGGCAATCCGAGCCCTCTGCCTGCACTGCCTGCACATCGGCGTCTTCCCAATGCACTACGCGCCCGGCCCGAGTCCCGCCGGCCTGAAGACTAGTGCGACCGTGGAAAACGATCATGATGTCTTTGCCGAGATTCCTGGTCTGCTCTTCCTGGCCCTTACGCAGACCTTCGCCCGCCGCCACCATGAGCACGATCGACACAATTCCCCAGGCAATCCCAAACATGGTCAGGAAAGTACGCAGCTTGTGCGACCACAGGGTACGAAACACATCGCGAATGAGATCGCGCAGGACCATGGCTTAAGATTTGGACGCTCGCCTTGGCAGAAAGTAAGCCGGAGGAAGCATCCCCTGAGGAGTGGTACGGAGAACGAAGGGAAGTTGTTCAGCCAAATTGGTTCAGGCAAAAATAGGATTTCAGCGGAACCAGAGGCCGCAGCGTTACGTAGTCTAATCTTCGCTGTAAGGCAGCGAGATCGATACCATGAGTGACTTAGCCCGCTTTGCAGTTTTCATGGCCTTTGCCTCCGGGGTATTCCTCGCGGTCCTTGCATTCATTACACGGAAACGGCAGTGCAAGCCAAGCCCAGTCCTATTCTGTGTGATCACTGCGGTGGTCGTGGTCGGGCGGTATGCTATTCGCTCGTTATGGCCACATCTTCTTCCGTCCACCCTGGTGGATTTACTACGGCCTACCCGCATTGACGACAATCTTATTGCCCCCAATAGCTTTGCGCATGCAGCGAGCGGAAACATTGCGCTATATTCCACTGGCTTTTCTGATGGCTCCGGCGATTCATATGTTTTTCTCTTTGATCGTCGGATGGCACGACTACATGCCGTTCCCTATCTACATTCCTTCCTTGGTGGAGCAATTGCACCGGCACTAAGTCTCTGACCTCTGTTGCTGTCTCTGGCTTGAAAACCCGGCAGTACAGTTGCTCCAATTTACGGAGCGCTCTCCACTTCTGCAGTCTGACTTCTAACTTCTGCGATCTCCCCCAGCCATCGCGAAAGCTCCCGCAGCCCCAGGTCGCACTGCATCTTGTGCCTCTGCTGCCGGTCGCGAATCCTCTTCTCCAACGGCGGCAAAAGATCAAATGTGATATTCGCCGGCTGAAACTTCTTCGGATCAGCCTGGGTGATGTAGTTCACCAGCGATCCCAGGGCGGTCGCACGCGGCGGCGCAACTGGCGTCTCTCCCGCAACCAACGCCGACGCATGAATCCCCGCCAGCATTCCGGTGGCGATGGACTCGACGTACCCCTCCACTCCGCAAATCTGCCCCGCGAATAAAATTGCGGGATGCTCGTTCATCTGCTGCGTTACATTCAGCAGCATCGGAGAGTTGATATACGTGTTGCGATGAATCTGGCCGAAGCGAAGAAACCGCGCATTCTCCAGGCCCGGAATTAGCCGTAGCACCCGCGCCTGCTCGCCAAACCTCAAATGGTTCTGAAATCCGACCAGGTTGTACGAATCCGCCCGCAGATTTTCTTGCCGCAGTTGCACCACCGCATACGGCGGCCTACCCGTCCGTGGATCTTTCAGCCCCACCGGCTTCATCGGACCAAACCGCAGCGTATCCCGCCCGCGCCGCGCAATTTCCTCAATCGGTAGGCAGCTTTCAAAGTAGTTCAGCTTCTCCCATTCCTTGGCCTCAACCGATTCCGCCGACAACAGCGCGTCCAGAAACCGGTCGTACTCCTGCTTCGACATTGGACAATTAATGTAGTCCGCCGACCCTTTGTCATACCGCGCCGCCAGATAAACTTTCGACATATCAATCGAATCAGCCTCAACAATCGGGCTGATCGAATCGTAGAAATAAAGATGATGAGCAGGCCCGTGCGGGTCTGGCACTCCAATTTGCTCGTGTGGGTCGGACACTCCTGTCCGACCAGGCAGCGCCTTGGGCTCCGACTCTCCGCCTGACTGACTCAGCCGCGCAATCTCCGGCGACAAGGCATCGGAAGTCAATGGCCCACTAGCGATAATCGTGAGTTGATTCACGCTGATGTCAGTGACTTCCTCCCGAACAACCTGAATCAGCGGTTCGCGCGAAATCGCCTCCGTCACCTTGGCCGAAAACATCGCGCGATCAACCGCCAGCGCGTGCCCCGCCGGGACCGCGCTCGCGCGCGCAATCTCGATCAACAGCGATCCCGTCCGCCGCATCTCTTCTTTCAGCAGCCACGGCGCCGTGTTTTCGCTTTCCGATTTCAGCGAATTCGAGCACACCAATTCTGCGAAGTCCGCAGTCTGATGCGCCGGCGTGGACCGCACCGGACGCATTTCGTAAAGCTCGACCCGCACTCCCCGCCGCGCACACTGCCACGCCGCTTCCGCTCCCGCCAGCCCTGCTCCGATGACTTTTACAGACTCCATAGGAAACTTAGCCTATTCACCAAGAAGACACAGAGTCACAGAGAAATCTTTTCCTTGGTTGCTCTGTGTCTCTGTGTTTGTGTGGTGACAAAGTTTCTCTCATCCCCCGCTCGCGACTCTTCGCAAACCTTCTTCATCGAAGGTCACCACCTTGCGCTCGTGCAAGAACTCCGCACCCAATTTCCCGTAAAACTTGATCGCTGGACGGTTCCAGTCCAGCACTTCCCAGCGCAGCCCAAAACATTTTTCTTCAATCGCAAGCTTGGCGACGGCCACCAGCAGCGCCTTTCCGACTCCTTTACCGCGAAACTTCTCGAGCACAAATAGATCTTCCAGAAAGAGCGCCGGACGCCCCTGAAATGTCGAATAGAAATAGAAAAACGATGCGTAGCCCGCCGCCTCGCCGTCGCACTCCGCAATTAGCGCGCGGAACTTCGGTTGCGGCCCAAACCCGTCACGCAGCAGGCTATCTTCTGTTACCACAGCCTTGTCCCGTTTCTTTTCGTATGCCGCCAATTCGCGGATGAGCGACAACAGCAATGGCACGTCTTCGCGGCTTGCAGATCGAATATTCATGCTAAGTTTTCAACTCCGCCACCGTTGCCCCTCCGCCGCCCTCATTCTGCGGAGGTTCCGCAACCGACTCTACATGCGGATGCTGCTGCAAGAACTGCCGCAGCGCCTTCCGCAAAATCCCCATCCCGCTGCCATGAACAATCCGCACCCGCGGCAATCCCGCCATGAACGCCCGATCGATAAATTTCTCTACATCGCGCGTGGCGTCATCCACGTTTTGCCCGATCACATTAATCTCCGACGGCGCATTCTCCGACTCATTTTCGAGCATTACAGAAACTCCCCGAGCCCGCGCCGCTTTCACCGGACTGTCCGCCACCCGGCTCACCACCTCCGCGATATCTTCCCGCGCAATCCTCATCTTCATCACGCCCACTTCCACTTCGAAGTGACTGTCATCCAACCGCCGCGTGACTCTCGCATTTCGTCCGACGGACTTCAGTTTTACGAAATCACCTTCAGCAACATTCCGGGCCAATTGCGGCTGCGCATTCGGATCGCCCCGATCGGCGCCGCTTACGTGGGCAACCACCGCGGAATCGAACTGCTCGCGAAAATCCCGGCGCAACTTCGCAATCCGCCGCTCCGCGTCCTTCGAGATCTTCTGCGCCCCCGCTTTCTCTTGAACCGCATTCACTGCCTCGCGGGCGTGATATTCAAAATCGCGCAGCAAGGTGTCGAGTTTCTTTTCCATTTCCCTGGTTTTTTCCTGTTGTTCGCGTTTCCCCTCCGATGCCAGCCGAGCCCGCTCCCGGATCAGCTCTTCCTCCCGGCCGCGCAGGCGCGTGCGTTCAGCCTCAGCCTCGCGTATTTCCGAATGCAATCGATCCAGAAACTGCCCCACATCCCGCGCCTGTGTCCCCAATCGCGTTCGCGCCGACTGAATAATCGCCGGATTCAGCCCCAACCTCTGCGCAATATTGATCCCCGCCGACGCCCCCGGCACTCCGATCTTCAATTCATACGTAGGCTGCAAAGTCGCTTCATCAAAACCCACGGCTCCGTTCACCACTCCCGCCGAATTCGACGCGAACACTTTCAGCGAGGTATGGTGCGTCGAAATAATCGTGATGCAACCGGTGCGCAAAAAGTGGTCCGCAATTGCCACCGCCAGCGCCGCTCCTTCTTCCGGATCGGTCGCCGACCCCAGTTCGTCCAGCAGCACCAGCGACTGCTGCGTCGCCGTCCGCGAAATGAAATCAATGTTGGTGACGTGTGCCGAAAACGTCGAAAGATTCTGCTCAATGGATTGATAGTCGCCGATGTCCGCCAGCACTGAGTCAAACACCGGCGCTTCCATCCGCGTCGCCGGCACCGGAATCCCCGCCTGCGCCATCAGCGCCAGCAACCCCGCCGTCTTCAACCCGACAGTCTTTCCTCCAGTATTCGGCCCGGTAATAATCAGCTCCCGCCGTTCCCCCTCAAGCTCAATCGTCACGGGAACAACTCGTGTGGGTCGGACACTCTTGTCCGACGGCGTTGGTGTTGATCTTAGATTTCTCTCCAGCAACGGATGCCGAGCATCCCTAAGGATCAAGCGCGAGGGGCTCTCTCCAGAACCGAACTGCGGCGCCACGCAATCGTATTCCTCCGCGAACCTCGCCTTGGCAAATTGCAGTTCAAGCTCAGCCAATATCTCAAGCGACGACGCAATCTCCTTCGCCCTCTCCCCGATTCTCCGGGTCATCTCTAGCAGAATGCGCCGTACTTCCGCCAGTTCATTTTCAAGCAGCCGCACCAGTTCATTGTTCTGCTCAATGGTCTCGAGCGGCTCCACAAAAACCGTCTGCCCGCTCGAACTGGCTCCGTGGACAACACCCTGCACTCGCCGCTTCTGCTCCGCCTTGACCGGAATCACAAAACGCTCGCCGCGGATAGTGATCAGCTCATCCTGCACGGCGCCGCCTTCCGCCAGGCGCCGCAGATGCCCACGCAGTGACTCCTGAATCCCCCGCCTCTGTTTTTCAATCTCCCGCCGGATCGAGGCCAGTTGCAACGACGCTTTGTCGTCCAGCGTGCCGTCTGGAAGAATCTTGTTGCGAAAGCCGCGCAGAAACTCCGTGAAGTCGCCAATCCCGGACGAAAGCTGCCGCACCGCCCTCCATTCCTGCTTCATCCCCTGCGGAGAATTCAGCGCAACATCACGCCACTCCGCCGCCCGGTCTACCACCGTGATCACGCTGACAATCTCCAGCGCCTCGAGCGCGACGCGGGAAATCCCCGCCTTCTCCAGCAGGTCGGAAATCGGCGTCAGCCCATAGAAATTAAAGTTTCCGCCCACCCGCCGAAACTCGCGGACTTCCCCCGTAAGTCGTTGTTGATTTTGAATCCAGGCAAGATCAGTAGAAGCCGCAAGCTGGGCCACGCGCACCCGACCCAAATCTGAGCTCGTGTACCCGCGCACCAACTCGCGCAGAGCGTCGAACTCCAGCACCCTCGCGCTGCGGTGGGTCATAAGCTGCACAAGCTCATGTTACCGGATTGCTCACGCGGCGGCGGGCCTGGCTTATTCCATTACTCCAAACGTATAGATTTTTCCCGAAGACGAAAGGCTCTGCGAAGATACTCCAGGAGGCAGGAACCCGTACTCCCCCTTCTTCAGGTCAGCCAGCTTGATGCGCCAGGTGCGACTGGCAATTTTCTCTGAAGTGAACTCCACCGCATTCTTCTCCGCTCCTTCCGAAGCATGAATGATCCCACCCGTCATGGCGCGGAATTCCCGGCGGTTGCCTTTCTCATCCAGCTTCAAAAGCTGGTATTCGGTCACCGACGTTCCTTCGGGCGCCTTGATAATGAACTCAAAAGGATTCGGGGATTGTATGGTGCTCTTCGGTTTCATGATCTTGCCGTTGGTGTGTCCCTTGTTCAGCCCCTGGGTGGCGATGCTCTTCATGACTCCACCCGTCTGCCAGCCCACAACCTCCGGCTCCATTTCTGTCACCACGCCCTTAAGCACAATGTAAACCCCGGCGTCCTGCGGAATCCCCGCATCGTTCGTTGCCGGCGCAACCACCGGAGCAGCGCTCACCGCCGGCGCCGGATGCGGATTAATCATCGCCCGAATGACTGCGTCAGAAACCTTGGCCGCCTTCAACCCCTTCAGTCCGGCAATGCTGGTATCGAAATCGGTCTCCCCGCCACCGTGAATTTTGTCGATCACGACGTCGTCGGAAAGCCCGAGCGAAACCATATCCATGACATCCTGGTTGGATATCTTCTTGGAGAGCTGTTGCCCTACACACAAGGTCGCCGTCAAGACACACACCAGTGCCATAGTGACAATACGCACGCGTCGCATATCAACCTCCTGAGTTCAATTTACTTTCGGTAGTAAGGAAGGAGTCCCACCAATTCGGAGCAAAGTTTAGCCCAGATGGAGGGGTCTAGCAAGTGATTGGCATCACACTTGTCAAAGCTCGATAGAAATGTCCCCGCACTCCAAAGCGGCCCGCCGATTCCCACGATGCCCCGAGAGAAAAGGCCCAAGCGTCACAAAGCTAAACACCGGCGGTTAAAGCTTCATTCTTGAAGTGTCCTGATCGGCACGAGTGAAACTTGTGCCCTTCCCGATCTCGTACAGCCAAGGTTTTTGAAGGTCACAGAGCCTAAAGCCCGAAGCCCGGCTCAAAACTCCACGTGCGCCCGGAACGACCCCACCACCACCGGCCCGCGGTCGCGGTTGTATCCCGGATTAACGATGTACTGCGCTCCCGGAGCCACATAAACTCCTCGCCACACGTGCGCGGTGTAGTAAGTCTCCAGAATATTCTCCCGCCCATAGTGCAGCTTTCCATCGCCAATCAGAAATCCATAGCCGCCGTCGGCGAGATAAGTCTGATGATCTTTCTTAATGCCGTTTGACACGAACGCCACGCCCGCACGGTCCTGTTTGCGATTCCACTTCGCGCCGCTCACCCCCGCACCCTCCTCGAAGGTGAGATCAATTTCGGTGTAAGCAAACGATTCGGTTTTTCCGTTGTCCCATCCCCAGCGCGCGAATGCGGTCACGTTCGGCGTAAGGTTCTGTTCCAGGTTGGCGCCGAAGCCGTATTTGCGGGTAATGTGCCAGGGATGATTCGTAATATCCGGAGCGACATGGTCTTGTTCGGCCAGCGCGATCTGTTCGCGATAAATCCCCATGTTGGCGTAATTGGTATAAGCCAGGAGCCGTAAGACACCAGATTTTTTCGGGATGATTCCCCGCCGCAACTCATACTCCCAATTTTCTGCATGGGTTTGCCACGGCCGCCATACCAGATCAATTCCGTTCGCGACCTTCGGCATCAATGCCTCGGTGAAGCGGAAACCCCAGTTGCGGTCTTCGTAATCCGCAACCACGCCCACGGTGTAGCCGCGGGTGTCAGCGGCATAGTCCCAGGCGCCGTTGTTGTCTACCGCCCAGTTCATGAACTGGAAATGAGTGTCAGACCCTGCCGAGTTGACGTCAAAAAAATCCGGTATGGAAAATTTGCCGAAGCGAATCTCCAGTCGCCGCCGCGGCAATTCGTCAAACAACGAAAGATAGCTACGCTCGTTCTCAACTCTGTCTTGGCTCAATGCGAACACTTTGTGGATCATTCCGCGCCCCAGGTATGGCGCTTTGCTCAGCAGCGGATTGCGCACAATGTCCAGGTCGGTGGCCCCGGCCAGACCCAACCCCGTGCTCAGCGCCGCCCCGCCAGCTTCTTCAATATCCACCAGAAGCTCGGTGGAATCGTTGAGCCGCACTCCGGTGTAGAGCGTCATCACCCGCGACGTCGCCTTCTCATAACGCGGACTCAGACTGTTTTTGCCGCTGTACGGCGCGTGAAATTCAGGATGCGCTTGAAAAATAAAGTTCGCCTGCCCAGAGAGCCAGAACCGGGTATCGTGAAAATGCGGCAACATGGTTTCGGGGTCAGCCTGGCCCGGATCCGCGGAGTCTGCCTCGGCCGCCGGTGCCGGGCAGTTGGGAGTCGAGGAAGCTCCGCCGCTCTGCGTCTGCCCAAGCAAACCGCAGGCACAGAGCAGGCACATGATCGTCAGCAGCAGTGCGCGAATTGGCATCAGTTTCGACAAGCCAACTAGGGTCCTTTTCAGTAAGGATAATTTGACGCGAGAGGAGTCGCTGGCGGAAAGCGAACACGACCCATGAATATCAATACTAGAAGAGACGTAAGAAATGCGTAAGGATGATCGGGGCACCTCCCTGCTCTGGCCCTGATCATCCCATCCCTCCCGGTTAGAAGGGGCTTACAACCAAAATCATACCCACTCAAGATTGCAGGACGATGTAATCCGCGTGAAATTTCCATAAAACCTGTTACCCTTCCGAGTACCCCGGCCAAGTTGCTCCCGCTGCTATATTTATGGGTTCATTGATGGTCATAGAGCGACGGGCGTCCCCGCCCGTCATCCTACGGGCGGGACGTCCGAAGCTCCACAATTTTTGCTCGAAGGAGGAAAATGCCTCGCAAGCTCGACGAATCCCGCCGCCTGCAGAGACGCGCCGAGCAACTAATCCCCGGCGGAGTGAATTCCCCGGTCCGCGCCTTCAAGGCGGTTGAATGCGACGCCCCATTCCTCGTCCGCGGACTGGGCTCCCACATCTGGGACGCCGACGGCAACGAATACATTGATTATGTCGGCTCCTGGGGCCCGCTTATTCTCGGCCACGCTGACCCCGGAGTCCTCGACGCCATCCTCGGCGCCGCCGGCAATGGCACCAGCTTCGGCGCGTCAACTCCCGCCGAAGCCGACCTCGCCGAACTCCTCGTCGAAGCCTTCCCTCATGTCGAGAAAATCCGCTTCGTCAGTTCCGGCACCGAAGCCACCATGTCCGCCATTCGTCTGGCGCGCGCCCACACCAAGCGCAAATATATCGTCAAGTTCGAAGGCTGCTATCACGGACACGCCGACGCCCTCCTGGTGAAAGCCGGCTCGGGCATCGCGACCCTCGGTATTCCCGGCTCGGCGGGTGTCCTTGAAGAAGTCAGCCAGTTCACCATCGCGCTTCCCTTCAACGACACCGAAGCTCTGGAGCAGGCCTTCAGCAAATATCGTCACCAAATCGCATGCGTGATCGTCGAGCCAGTGGTCGGCAACATGGGCTGCGTCCCGGCAAATGGCGGATACCTAGCCAACCTTCGCACTATCACCCAACGCGAAAACACGGTTCTGATTTTCGATGAAGTGATGACCGGATTCCGCGTGGCCTACGGTGGTGCGCAGGAGTTATACGGGATCAAGCCCGACCTCACCACGTTCGGCAAAATCATCGGCGGCGGATTGCCGGTCGGCGCCTACGGAGGCCCGTCTGAAATTATGGACTTGGTCGCTCCGCTCGGTCCCATGTATCAGGCCGGAACGCTGTCTGGAAATCCGCTGGCCATGGCCGCCGGAATCGCCCAGCTAAAACATTTGCGTGACAAGAAAACCGAAATCTATCCCCGGCTAGAAGCTCTCAGCGCGAAGCTGGTCGAAGGTGTCGCCGCGGCCGCCAAAGATGCCGGAGTTCCCCTCACCTTCAACCGTGTCGGATCCATGTTCACCTGGTTCTTCACGCCGGACCCGGTCACCGACTGGGATTCGGCTTCCAAGTCCGACCCCGCTGCCTTCGGCCGCTTCTTCCGCGCCATGCTGGATGCGGGAATCTACTTGCCCCCCTCGCAGTTCGAAGCGGCGTTTCTGAGCGCGGCGCACTCGGAAAAAGATATTCAGACGACGATCGGGGCCGCCAAGTCGGCATTTACCGCGGCAAAGGGCTAGGTCATCTCACTCAGTGAACCCGCATCGTCAGGAAAGCGGGAAGTGGTATGCTCTACCCAAATGAGTGCCGCAAAACAAGCCGTCGAACAGTTGTTGCATCGGCTCCCCGATGACTGTTCACTTGAGGATGTTCAATACCACCTCTACGTTCTTGAAAAAGTCCGCGACGGACTGGACGATGCGCGTAAGAATGGCGCGCTGTCGCAGGAGCAGGTAGAAGCCCGGCTCAGCCAATGGCTCACCGAGTAGTCTGGTCGGAACGCGCTTACCAGGGACTTAGAATCCATCGCCAACTACATCGCAGAAGACTCTCCGGCTTACGCGGGCTCGGTGGTGAAGAGCGTCGTCGAACAGACTCAGGATGCTAATCCGATTCCCTCGATTCGGACGCAAAGTCCCGAGTTTGACGACGAAAACATTCGAGAGCTAACTAATCGCCTACAGTTATCGGATTATTTATCGCCTCGATGAGGATGATGTCCTGATCGCCGCCATCATTCATGGGAAGCGATTCTTGCATTGAGGAAGGCCGCCCGTGTGGGTCGGACACACTTGTTCGACGCCTTCGCCTTTGCCTCTGTCTTTGATTCTTATGGGAGAATTCCTGGCCTTACTTCAAAACCAAGATCAAAAGCGTCGGACAAGAGTGTCCGACCCACACAAGCTCACGCCGCGTGCCCGCTCTTCACCGCTTCCGGCCCGTTGGTCCGCGCCCAGGTGTACTGAATGCGGTGAATGACGGTAATCGTCGAGAGCACGGCAATCATCCACAGCACCGGAGCCATGCGATTGAACAACGCCCCTAGAATCACCAGCACCAGCCGCTCCGGACGCTCCATAAATCCCACCCGGCACGATCCAATCAGCGACTCCGCCCGGGCCCGAGTGTAACTGACCATGATGGCGCTAATCATCACGAAAGCGGTGAGCACAACGTAGAAAAAGCGGTCTCCACGTGCGTAGAAGACAATCAAGCCAAAGAACTGCGCAGCGTCACTGTAGCGATCCACCACCGAATCAAAAAATGCGCCGAAGCGTGTGACCCGGTTCTGCGCCCGCGCCACTTCGCCATCCACCAAATCGAAAAAACCAGACGCAATAATCACCAGGCCGGCGTAGAAAAACATGCGCTGCTGGTTCTGGGCCGTGGCGTATCCAAAAAAGAACGCCGCCCAGGCATTGACCACCAACCCCATGAAAGTCAGCACATTGGGATTAACCTTGGTGAGCGCGAGCCAGCGGACAATGGTACGCAATAAAACCGCGCAAGCCCGTCCGAAAGCGCTAGTCCAAGTCATATGTGTGTAGTGTGAGGCGAACCTGCCCTGCTCATTCCGCCGGAGCCACGTCGTGGATCGTGCTCAAAGTCAGAATTTCCAGCTCGCGGCTGCCGTTCGGCGTGACCACGGTCGCCGTGTCACCCACCTTCTTGTTCAACAGCGCCCGCCCAATCGGAGAATTCGTGGAAATCTTCCCGTTCGCCACATCTGACTCTTCGCTGGTCACGATGTTGTATTCCATTTCCTCGTTCTTGGTACTGTCGAAAACCTTCACCGTCGAGCCCAGGCCAACCTTGTCCTTGGGAATGTTGTTCATGTTGACCATGGAAAGGTCGGCTAGCCGCCGCCCAAGTTGCCGCACCCTGGCCTTCACGAACTCCTGCCGCTGCTTGGCCATGTGGTATTCGGCGTTTTCGCTCAAGTCCCCAAGGGCGGCGGCCTTCTTAATTTCTTTGGGAAGCTCGTGGATCAGCTCGTGCTCGAGCGCCTCGATTTCGTCCCGCAATTTTCTTTTGATTGCTTCAGTCATTCTCGCTACGAATTATAAACCGTTGTGAGTGAGACGTACCGTGTCCACGGCCTTTGCAGACCAGCGAACCTGCCACGGATTTTCACCGATCACACCGATAAGACAACTTCACATATCGTCGGCCACCGCACAACGCACAAGATAAGGTCTTAAAAAGGTTTATTTGCGTTAATCCGCGGAAATCCGCGGCCGCTCTTTGATTTCGCCAGGAGTTTACATTAGGTAAATCCTTGAAAATGCTCGGCTGCATGTTTCTTAAATTGTTAACCGCCGCCCGGTAGGGTAGAATAGAAGTGTTTCCCGGCGCGGTGGCCTGTTCCTCGTATGAGCAGCAACGGTAACGGTGAGTTCCACATTGGTGACCGCGTCGTTTATCCCAACCACGGGGTCGGAATCGTCGAACAAATTGGCACCCGCACTCTTGGCCAGCAGGTCGAGAAGTACTACCTTCTTAATATCAAGTCCAGCAACCTCAAAGTGACGGTCCCCTTCCACAGCGTAGTGACCGTGGGACTGCGGCGGGTAGTAAAGAACGGCGAAATCCAGAAAATCCTCAATTTTCTTTGCGACGGCAAAAGCGAAAACGCCGCCGACTGGAAAGACCGCTTCAAAGACAATTCCGACCGCATGCGTACCGGATCACTGCTCGAAGTCGCAGCAGTCATGAAAAACCTTCTAGTCCTGAAGGAGTCCAAGAGCCTTTCATTCCGTGAAAAGAAAATGCTGGAGCGCGCCCGCTACCTTCTGGTCAGCGAGTTAGCCATGGCCCGCAACTGCGAAGAGGCCAATATCGAAGTCCTGCTGAGTGAGACCCTCTCTAAGAACAACCTCAAATTCCCCGAACCCGGCGAACTGCAAGCCTAGCCCGGAAATCCCTCACCACAGAGACGCAGAGAGAGATCTTTTTCTTGACTTTGTTTTTTCTGTGACTCTGTGTCTCTGTGGTGAATTCGGGTAATCATCGCATCCAGACGCCTGCCCATATAATCCCTGCATGCACTCCCCCGGCCTCAAGCCCAGAGTCCTCGGCCTCGACGTAGGCTCCAGAACCATCGGCCTCGCTGTCTCCGACCCCCTAGGCATCACCGCTCAGGGCCTCGAAACCATCCGCCGCAAGAACAAACGCACAGACCTAGCGCGGCTGGAAGCGATCATCCAGCAATACGAAGTCTCCGAAATCGTGGTTGGATACCCCCTCCGCCTGAGCGGAGCCGAAGGAATCCAATCCGAAAAGATGCAGCACTTCGCCGAAGACCTCCGCAAGAAATTCGCCTTGCCCGTCCACCTCTGGGACGAGCGCCTCAGTTCCAGTCAGGCCAACCGCCTGCTCCGTGAATTCGATCTCTCCATCAAAAAGCGCGCCGGCGCCGTGGACCGTATGGCCGCCATTTTGATCCTGCAAAGCTGGATGGACACCCGAGATGCGGCTCTTGGCTTTTAGCCCGGGTCATTAGTTAGCTCTTTGACTCTCGGCTCGTGGCAGGCCAGTCCGACCCACCAACCCTACGCGCCTATACTTTTACACTTTTACTTCCATGTTCACTCGTCAAAACGTCAAAGAGTCACAGACAACTCGACAACTCGACAACTCTGCAAGGAGGGACTGAAAAGAAAAAGGCCGGCCATGTTTCCATGATCGGCCTTTGATTTTATGCCGGCGACGACCTAATCTCCCACACACTTTCGCGTGCAGTACCATCGGCCCTGCGGGGCTTAACTTCCGTGTTCGGGATGGGAACGGGTGGAACCCCCGCGGTAAGATCACCGACAAAGTTGCAGTCGTTGGTCATTGGCTTTTGGTCGTTGGCTTTTCTTGCCCACCCAAACTTCTTGCCAATGCGACAAACTTTTCAAAGATCATGAGAACGAAGTCTCACAACTGAATAGATTGGGGAGACATTGCAGAACAACATCTCTAACTACTTCGGCTTTTTCGGCGCGCAGCCGAGGGTCATTACAGTTTCATCCCACCCAGGTTCGAGTGGGGTTAAAACCTGCCGTCAGCATCAGTCCAGGTTCTGACCGACGACCAACGACGAACGACCAACGACTACTGTTCCGAGTAAATTTTATGGTCAAGCCGAACGGGCGATTAGTACAGGTAAGCTACAGGCATTACTGCCCTTCCACCTCCTGCCTATCAACCAGGTAGTCTTCCTGGGCCCTTCTTATCCCTTACGGGTTGGGAGATCTCATCTTGAGGTGTGCTTCCCGCTTATATGCATTCAGCGGTTATCACAACCGAACTTCGCTACTG
>Ga0185299_10004175_pt1 | contig 17780 bp, 16 predicted proteins | sample PaiPotPPA55metaG_FD_128002 | JGI IMG/M metagenome (GOLD analysis project Ga0185299, IMG submission 128002) | Iron sulfur acid spring bacterial and archeal communities from Banff, Canada, to study Microbial Dark Matter (Phase II) - Paint Pots PPA... ...
CTGGCCAACCACCGCGCTCTTGACGCCCGAAGGCGAAGTCCTGTACGGCGGCACGTATATTCCACCCGAGGATATGGATCACGTGCTCAAGCAGATCGATGGCTTTTACGCCGATGCCGCCAACCGGTTGACCGTGGCGAAAAAGGCGAGCGAACTTCGGGCGGCGCGCCAGGGACGTGCGCGAACGCCGAGCGGCAGCGAGCTCGATCCCAACACCGCAGCAAAGGTCTTCGAACTGCTATGGTCAGCCTTCGATGCGGAGTATGGAGGCTTCGGCACAGACCAAAAGTTTCCGCATGTCAGCGGTCTGCAATTCGCGCTCGATTGGTGGTCGCGTCATCACGACGAACGCGCGCGTACGATCGTGCAGAAGTCGCTGCACGCGATGGCGGGCGGCGGCATGTACGATCACGTGCAGGGTGGCTTCTTCAGATATTCGACGACGCGCGATTTCTCCGTGCCGCATTTCGAGAAGATGCTCGAAGATCTCGGTGGATTGCTGCTTGCGACCGCTCGCGCCGGCGCAATGTTCGAAGATGCCGCATTGCGCGCGATTGCCGTTGACGTCAAGCGTTATCTGGACGAGCATCTATGGAACGACGAACGTGGCGGGTATGGCGGCTCGCAAGATGCAGACGAGGAATACTACAGGCTCGACGACGCGGGGCGAGCACGACTGCCGGAGCCGTACATCGATAAAACGCTATACACGTCGTGGAACGCCCAAGCGGCGCGCTCCCTCCTTCTGAGTGCTCCCCTCGTGGAATCCGCCGGCACCGATGCCGCTGCCTGGACGGAACGCGGCATCGCGATACTGGACACGCTGTGGAGCAAGCTCCTGGTCGATGGCATGATGTGCCGCTACTTTGACGGCAGCGCTCACGTTCGAGGCTTGCTCGTGGATCAAGTATGGAGCGCTTGGGCTGCCCTCGCCGCATTTGAAGCGACTGGCGATCCGCGCTGGCTCAACCGTTCCAGAGATCTCATCGAGCACGCCGAGGTTCTGTATGATGAAGAATCCGAAGGGTATCTCGACCGCTTGACGAGCGACGATGATCCCGGGCGGATCGCGGAGCAAATCGTCGTGTTAGAAGACAACGCTCTCATGGCGCGCGTGCTGCTTGACTACGCGGCCTATAGCGGCAAGATGCTCTATGCAGATCGAGCGCAGACGATGCTGCGAAGGTTTGCTCGCGACTATCAGTCGCAAGGCCTCTTCGCCGCAAGCTACGCCTCGGCGGTGTTGGACATCGCCGACCCGCCCATCGACGTGCACGTCGTCGCGTCATACGATGATCCACTCGCGCGTTCACTGCGCGCGGCAGCTTTGCGCGTGGCTTCGCCGCCGCTGCGCGTCGACACGCTCGATCCCCAGGAACAACCAGATCGCGCCGCTGTGCTGGGATATAGCGCCGCGGGCGTCACGGCCTATTTGTGCCGTGGCGTAGCGTGCTTTGCTCGGATTACGTCTGAGGATGAGCTGACTGCTGCGCTTGCGGACGCGCACGTGCGCGCTCACAGGTAGCAGGCGGCCGAGCGGTCAAGGAACCGGCTGAACGAAAGAGATTTACGGAACGAAGCCTGGCGGAGCGTGAAGGGCCGGGCGTTTTGATTGTGGAGGCGCAGTGGCAAAATACGACGCGATCATTGTCGGCGGCGGGCACAACGGGCTTGTGACTGCTTGTTACCTGGCGCGTGCGAACTGGAAAGTGGCGGTACTTGAGCGCCGGTACATCGTCGGCGGGGCGTGCGTCAGCGAAGAAACTTTTCCAGGCTATAAAGTTTCGACAGCCGCATACGTCAACAGTCTGTTTCGTCCAGAAATCATTCGCGATCTCCATCTGCAGAACTACGGCTTTGAGCTCCTCGAGCGAGATCCATCGTCGTTCTCGCCCTTCCTCGATGGACGTTACCTGATGCTTGGTCCCGATCACGACATGACGTTGCGAGAGATCTCAAAGTTCAGCGCGCGCGACGCGCAAAACTATCCAAAGTACGAGCAGATGCTCGAGCGCGTCGCATCGGTTATCGAGCCGACGCTCACGCAGACACCCCCCAATATCGCAAAGCCCGGTATCGGCGATCTGCTCAAGATCGCACCCATGGGCCGCGCCATGCAAAAACTCGGACCCGCGATGAGCGAAGCGATCGAGATCCTCACCGGGCCGGCACGACCGATTCTCGACCGCTGGTTCGAGTCGGAAGAACTTAAAGGAACGCTAGCGACGGACGCAATTATCGGCGCTTTTGCGTCGCCTTCGATGCCGGGGACGGCCTACGTGCTCTTCCATCACGTTATGGGCGAGACCAACGGGAAGCGCGGCGTGTGGGCTTATGTTAAGGGAGGTATGGGCGGCCTCACACAAGCGCTGTCACAAGCCGCCGCGGATCTCCGCGTTGAGGTTCGCACGCAAGCAGATGTCAAGAAAATCCTCGTGCGCGACGGCGCGGTATCGGGCGTGGTGCTGTCAAACGGCGACGAGCTGTCCGCGACGCGCGTCGCAAGCGGCGTCGACTGCAACGTCACGTTCAATCAGCTGCTCGATGCAAGCGACGTGCCGCCGGATTTCCTCGCCGCCATCAACAGGATCGATTACAGCAGCGCGTCGATGAAGATCAATGCAGCGCTCGACTCGCTGCCGAATTTCACGGCGTGTCCAGGCACCACGCCCGGCCCACAGCATCACGGCACCGTGCACCTCGTGCCCGACCAGGATTTCATCGAACGCGGCTACGATGACGCTAAGTATGGCCGTCCATCGCACGATCCTATCGTTGAAATGTGCTTGCCGTCAGCCGTCGATCCAAGTGTTGCCCCGCCCGGCAAGCACCTGGCATCGATGTTCGTGCAGTACACGCCGTACAAACTCGCGGACGGACAATGGGACCAGCGGCGCAAGGACGCATTTGCGGATCGATGTTTCGATATTGTCGAACAATATGCACCGGGCTTCAAAGAATCGGTCAGCGCGCGACAAATTTTGAGCCCTGTCGATCTCGAGCAGACGTTCAATCTCACCGGCGGAAACATTTTCCAAGGCTCGATGGCGCTGCATCAGCTGTTCATGTTCCGGCCGGTGCCCGGATATGCGGGTCACCGTATGCCCGTACGCGGATTATTCTTGTGCGGAGCGGCGGCGCATCCCGGCGGCGGCGTCATGGGAGCTGCGGGGTGGAACGCTGCACGGGAAATGTTGAAGCACTAAGAATTGGGGGTGTGAGCGCGTGCCAGTCGAGCAATGGAACATCGTCATATCCATCGCCACGCTCGTCGTGCTGTTGACCGCCGCGGTCGCTACGCTCGTTCAGCTCCGGCACATTCGCGCGAGCAACGACCTGAGCACCTTCTCGGAGGCCTTTGAGCTGTGGTACTCGTCTCCGGTGCAAGGAGGCCTGGCGTTCATCCAACGCGAGCTGGCAACGAAGATAAAAGATCCAGAGTTCCGCCGCGAACTCGACACCGCTGGTCCCGTAGATCATTCGAGGCATCCCGAGCTGAACGTCCTCGACTTTTTTGATAACATCGCCATCTATCTCGTCATGGGCAACATGCGCGAGGACATGATCATGCAAGCGGCCGGTCAGCTCGCACGCAGCTTGTGGAGCACATTGTCACCAACCATTGCGATCATGCGGCGTCAGCGCGGGCCTCAGATGTACGCACCTTTTGAGTATCTTGTGTGGCGCGCGCAGCTCTGGCACGAACGGTACCCGAATGGATACGTTCCAAAGGGTTTTGAGCGGCTGCCGAATCTCGACACGTGGCTGAGCGCCGACAAGACGCCGCCGGCGTAAGCCCACGGCAGCGTACGAGCGCGTGAAAAGACTTATCGTCACCGGCGACGACTTCGGCGCGTCGACGCTGGTGAACGAAGCCATCGAACAGGCGCATCGCGGCGGCATTCTCAACACCACCTCGCTCATGGTTGCAGGTACTGCCGGGGATGACGCAGTGCATCGAGCTCGTCGCTTGCCGTCGCTGCACGTCGGTTTGCATATCGTCGTGGTCGACGGTAAACCGCTGCTCGACCCAAAGCTTATCCCAGCACTCGTGGACAGCAGCGGGCAATTTTCCACGCAGCTCGTCCGAGCCGGCTTCAACTTCTTCTTCAATGCTGCCGCGCGCCGCCAGCTCGAAGCGGAGATCCGCGCGCAGTTTGACGCATACCGCGCGACGGGCTTGGCGCTCGACCACGTCAACGCGCACAATCACATGCACATGCATCCGACGGTCCTCGACGCCATCATTGCGATAGGCCGCGAGTATGGCGTGAAGGCCGTGCGCATACCGAAAGAACCGCTTGGACCCTCCTGGCGCGCTGTGCGTACCAATTTTGCCGGCCGGTTCGGCAATGCGGTGCTGCTAGCACCGATGCTGGCTCGGATGCGGTCGCGACTGCAGGCGGCGGGCATCGCTGCCAACGACTTCGTTTTTGGACTGAGCGACACGGGCCACATGACCCGCGAGCGCGTCGCTGCCTTGATGCACCAGCTTCCCGATGGAGTGACCGAGATGTACTTCCATCCGGCGACACGCAGGTGGCCCGGCATGCCTTCGTGGGCGCAGTCCGAAGAGGAGCTCGCAGCGCTCATGGATGCGGATATCGCGAGCTTCCTGCGCGAGAGCGGAATCTCCATGACGACTTTTTCCGAACTTGCAGGGGTAGCGTAAATGCGCGCACTCATCGCCGGCGCTTTTCTCGCCGCAAGTGTTGCGGGCATCGCCTATCTCGCACTTGCGCTCCAGAGAACCGTCGCATTCGGACGTCGCGGGGCAGGCGGGCTCGAGTCGACGGAACGTACACCGCCGGCTACTATCCTTAAGCCGCTGCGTGGGCTCGAGCCCAATCTTTTGGAAAACCTGTCATCCTTTTGCGACCAGGACTATCACGACTTTCAAGTGATTTTTGGTGTCCGGGATGCTGACGATCCGGTGGTAGCGGTGGCGCGCGAAGTCATCGCGCGCTTCCCCGCACGCGACGTTGGACTTGTCATCGATAGCCGCGTCCATGGCTCGAATCTCAAAATATCCAACCTCATGAACATGATGGCGAGTGCAAAGCACGACATCATCATTGTGGCCGACAGCGACATTGCGGTCGACCGCTCGTACGTGCGCAGCATCGTGCCTTCGTTCGCCAACGATGACGTGGGAGCCGTGTCGTGCTTGTATCGAGGGGTAGCGATTGACCGGGGTTGCGTTCGAGAACTCGGTGCGCTCTTCGTGAACGATCAGTTTGCGCCGTCCGTGCTCGTCGCGATCGCGTTCTCGCCGATGGACTTCTGCCTCGGTGCGACGATGGCGGTCACGAAAAAGGCGCTCGGGTCGATAGGCGGCTTTGCCGCTCTTGCTTCGTACCTTGCTGACGATCAGATGCTGGGAAAGCTCGTCCGACAACGCGGGCTTCGAGTCGAACTGTGCCCGGCGGTGGTTGAGCTCTCCGTAGGTGATCCCAGCTTCGGGGAGCTATGGGACCACGAGATTCGCTGGGCCCGCACTATGCACGCTGCGCAGCCATGGGGCTTTTCGTTTTCCTTCATTACGTACGCGCTGCCGCTCGCGGCTGGGTACGCTCTCGTTTCCGGCAACGCGGCGCTCGCTGCAGCGGTAGTCGGCATCGCGGCCGCTCTTCGCGTTTCGCTGCACTACGCCGTTCGCAGGGCGCTGGCCATCCGCGCGCCCGATTCAGCGTGGCTCATTCCGATTCGCGACGTCCTCGGGCTTGCGGTGTGGGTGGCACACTTCTTTGGCCGCGGCGTGCGCTGGCGCGGTTGCCAATACAACGTCGACTCGCAAGGCCGCCTTCGCGAAATCTAAGACCGGTTATCGGCTGGGACGACCAACCGCGCGTCAAGCGCTCGCGAGACCACGTCTTGCAAGCTCTCGAGGTGCGCTCGCGTGAGTTCGTCCAAGCCACCGCGGTCGAGTACCGATACAACATCGTGGCGAAGCTCGACGAGCTTAGCGCGCGCCAGCGACTGCGCGTCGTACGGCGTCCTCGGCGCGGGCGCCAGCCAGATTTGCGCCAGTTTACGCGCATACCACTGTTGCAGCGCCCGATGCACCTCCCCGATGGACCTCAGTTTGGATTGACCGAGATCCCCGTACAGCGCGGACTGCGTCCAGTCAAAGAGATCCGTCAAGCTCATCGTTGAACCCGGCTTGACTTTCAGCGAAAGATCGTTGAGGCGCTCGAACATGAGCGGCTGAAACATCATTGTAAGTTCGTTTTGCGCAAAACCCTCGGCGATTTCGGCGACGGGCACGTCGTGGCGCGGCTACGGATCGTAGGCCCATGCCGCGTTCACTTGTGTTTCCCATTCACTATAGACGAGCCGGTTGAGCATCCCCGGCTGGAAATTCCATGCCTTCTCGGATAACACGTATTTGTCGAGCAGATCGAACGCGCGGCGCTCGTCCATCCGCGACACCTGGGTGAGGGGGGCGGGAGCGCCAGGATCGCCCGCATGCGCCCGCGACAGGTACTCACCGCCGATAAAGTGCTCCGGCTGCGACGCAGCCGCCATCCACGTCGAAAGAACAACGTTGAATGCGGCCCGTTCCTGATCGTAGGTGTGCCCAAATTTCGGCCAGCGCCTGTCGAGACCAACCATGAGATCGTGGCTGAGCTTGAGCTGCGTCCCGGCCCAGCTCAGCGGATCGCTCGAGAGATCGAATTGCGCAACGCGCGGGTCGATTGCGTGTGCGCTCGGGTACGCAACGTCTTCATCGCTTGCGAAGCGGTAGAGCGGATTCGCCCATCCTGATGCCCAGCGGCTGAGCGTCGCTACTTCGTCAGCCGGCGTTCTTGCGCCGGGGACTGGCGCATAGCCCCAGTGGATTGCATGATAGTCGTACGGACCGAGGACCGTTTGCCAGTACGTACCCTGGGAAAAGCCTTTTGGCCATCGAGCTGATAAAATTGTGCTGCAAACCCATGCTGTGGCCCGTTTCGTGCACGACGAACGATTCGAGCAGCTGATCATTGTACTGCGTTAGAGCATCGCCGCGAAGCGGGGCAATCTTGCCGAACTCCGCTTGCTCGCGACGCAGGCGACCGTATGCGCGGTCGTCGCGCAATCCCCCAACGCGCTGGCCGGTCGTTGGCTCGGTGAGGAACTGCCACGACGTATTTGAGAACGACATGACGTCGGAGTCGATAACGACGTTGGTACGGATTTCCTGGCCGGTTCGAGGGTCGATGACCTGGTTTTCGGCGGCATAGCCCGTCGTGTTCGATTGCGTCAGCCACAGCACGGCATTGTAGCGGACGTCGTCCGGATCCCAAGCCGGATCAGCCGGCTGGTCTTTCACCTGCACCGCGTCGCTGATTCCGATTCGTTCAAACGCGCGATTCCAATCGAGAATGCCGCGGCGGACCGCCGCACGGTACGCGACCGGAATGTTATTTGACAGATAAAACACCATCGGATGTTTAGCGGGGGACATCGGCTTTCCGGGATCCGATGGCTGCATGTTCCAGCGGACGACGTAGCGCACGACGCGCGTGTAATCCGAGTCGGCAGCGAAGTTCAGATAAGCCGAGTCGAAAAAGCCGACGCGGTCGTCTGCCAGCCGCGGCATGTAGTCGCCATCGGCCGGCGTCGCGGCGATGTTGTACGCTATGCGAAAGGCTATGCTGCGAGGGTCGACAACGTTGTCAACTGTTTGTGGGTTGTCGCTCTTCCACGTTTGATCCGCATCGATGATGACGTTGAGCGGAAAGGCTTTCGTCGGTCCGAAGAGGGTTCGGTCAGAGTCCAAGCTATACGCCTGGTCGGGTTTATCTACGCCTGTGACCTGCTTCAGCACGGCCGCTAAGTTGTAGATGTCGTTTAGGAAGAACGAGGCGTCGAAAACGACGTGGCCGCTGAGCGCGTCGGTGGCGACGATGGGGGCGACCGCGAGGGTCGAGGATGCGGCGGTGCGGCTTATGGCTTGCTGCGCGGGGTCGTTGCCGGGTGCGATGAAATAGGTATTTGGCCACGCAACGACGACCTTGTTCTCGTTGCGCGTGAAGCGAACGACGCGGGTCCACGATGTGATGACGCCGGGAATAACAAAATAGCCACCGAGACCATTAACGGTTTCCGCCGATTGGATGAAATCTTGGTCCAGCTGCGACGGCGCGATTTCAAGGTAGACCTTGCCGTTCTTGCGGATGACGTTGAATAGACCATTTTGGAGTTTGGCACCAGCGATGAACTTAGCGTACGGAGCCGGACCCGAGTCCCCGGCCGCGCTCCCCATGTCGTCCGCATAGGCCGCTTGAACGGAGAGGCTGCAGACTGCAAGCAGCGCGAGTACAATGGAAACAAGCGATTTGGCGTATCGCACAAGAATCTCCCCAGTCGTCCCGCTTTGAGTGCCCGGCTGCCCGCTCTTTGCGAGACTCCGGGCTCATCCTCTCTCGAGTCTCGCCGGCAAGAACTCTTCTCCTCTATTTCACGCTCTGCGTGCAACAGCAGCGATGGCCACAACTGCAACAAGCATAACGAAGCTGATCGTTGCAAGTAGATAATCACCGGTGCCGACAACGTAGAGGAACCGATCGGCTGTCACCGCGCCCATCGCCACCATCATCACGATCCGCCAGCCGGTGATGTTTGCAAAAGCCATGACCGCACTCCAGACGAGCGCGGCATTCACCACTAATGCCACAGCAACGAGGGCATCTACGCCGTGCGCGCTGCCAGCCGCAAGCGCATCGCCGAGTCCTAAGATGGCCCAGATTGTGGCAACGAAGCCCACGGCGACGCGTGCAATGTTCGCGATGGAGATAGGCGTGGCCATCTGGCGGATGCTTGCATCTTTCGAATGGACGGACCTTCGAAAAAAATACTTTGAAATTTGTCTCAGGCTGGGTAGGAGAACTTTCAACGTGCGTCAGAAATTGGGCTTCTACTTTTTGTTGTAATGAAATGCGGCGGCGCTACAGCGCCGCCACCAGATTGTTTTTCTAGAAGCGTCTTCTTGTGGAAAGGGACGTCCGTGCTCCAGGAATTGCAAACCGATCTCGAGATCGTTGAGACTCGAAACGAAATCCGCGAGCGGATGCGGGAGTACGCAGATATCGGAGCTGAACCACGCACGCCGCAAGACCGTGCTGACGATGCGTGGCGATTGGTGCAAAACGTTCTGGCCGAGGAGATCGCCGAACTCAATGTCGGCCTCGATGGTCAGGCGCAGATTCTCGAGCGGGACCGGCTCGCGTTGCCTGACGGCAGCCAAGCGATCGAAATAGTCTACCGGGACCAGAAGTTCTCTATAGCCCGCTCAAAGGATCGCCGCCAACTCACGCTGGTGGACGAGTCGGTGGGCCGATTGCCGGTCGAAGCCGTGGGAAGCAGGCTTTTTATTGCAGGCGAGCCCATCGGTGCGGCAATACTCGAGGCCATCGGGCGCCTGGTGCGCCGCGCGACCTCGGGAATCCGCAATTGCACGAACGGGCGGTACATGGCGCTGGAACTGTCGACTCGGTGCGCAAGCAAGGTTGAGGCGGCCCTGAATCTCGCATACACCAATGGATTTCGCTTCGTGGAGTCTTACAGAACGAAAGCGCCCGACCGTCGCGTCTTCCTGTTCAAGAGAGCGAACGTCAGTTAGGGGTTACGTTCTTGAGGCGGCTTTGCGCTGCTGCTTGCGTGTATTCCGCGACGACTGCGGGCGGACAGAATCGTACGAAAAGCCAGGCAACGAGTGTCAGGAGCACCGCATCGTCGACGATGCCGAGGACCGGGATGTCGCTCAGCGGGTCAAGCGGTGAAATCACAAACAGCGCGCTAAGCGCTGTTGCCACCTTGAGTCCCGCGGGCACGCGCTGGTCCGTGAACAACCGCCAAACGCGCAAGGCGTTGCGCCGCAACGCCCAGAGCGCTTTCGTTCGTAACCAAAACGTAATCATCGCCAGAATCACCTTGCTTGCACGGCGGCCAAGTCTTTGATGACTGCGCGCGCTCCGCGTACGCCCGGCGCACCCGAGACGCAGCCGCCCGGATGCGTCCCCGACCCGCACAGGTACAGACCACGCAGCGGCGTCCGAACGCCGAAGCGATCTTCGAAGATCTGACCCGGCAAGAGCTCGCCGTGAAATATGTGTCCTTTCGGCAAGCCGAAACGGCGCTCGAGATCCGCCGGCGTGAGAATCTGACGCGCCTCCACTGCATTTGGGACATTCGGCGCGTACTTAGCGATAGTGTTGACGATGCTGTCGGCCGCGGCTTCGCGTTGCGCGTCCGTCCACGGACCGTCTTTGCGCGTATACGGGAAATACTGCGCGAAAACCGAGAGCAGCTGTTTGCCTTTCGGTGCGAGCGTGAAATCGCTCGGGGTTTGCAAGAACATTTCGAGCATGGGCTCGGATGAAGGCAGACCCGCCTTCGCGTCCTCGTAGGCATGCTGCAGGTAATCGATATCCGGAGCAATGTGGATCGTGGCGTTGTGATGCGGCGCCGACTCGCCGGAGGGCCGTGCTGTGAAGTTCGGAAGCTCGCCCAGTGCGAGATTGAGCTTCATTGAGGGCCCCTCACAGCGCCAGTCTTGGACGCGTTTGACGAATTGCGGGTCAAGCGTCTTCTCTGGAGTCAAGTCCAAAAACGTCGTTAGCGGGTTGGCCCCCGAGAGCACGTAACGGGATTCTATCTCCGTCCCGTCTTCCAACACGACGCCCGCAGCCCGGCCGTCCTCCACGAGGATCATGCCGACCGGTGATGACGTTTGAATCTCTGCGCCGAACCCTCGGGCGGCCGAAGCCACGGCGTTTGAAATGGATCCCATGCCGCCGCGCACGTATCCCCACGCTCCCTGAATCCCCATAACACGGCCGGCGAAGTGGTGGGCGAGGACGTAACCGGTGCCCGGATTGCGCGGGCCCTCGAACGTGCCGACGATGCCGTCATTTGCGACGGCGGCCTGCAGCATGGGCGTCTGCACGTAGCGCTCGACGAACTCGGCCGCCGATCCACGAAACATGGTCTGCGCGGCGGGCGAGAGCCGATCGAAAAGCGGTTCCTCATCGAAGAACGAGTCAAATATCTCACGCGCGTACGTGCACAGCGTTTCGTCAAGGGCTGCGATGCCCTCGACGTCGGCCGGAGCGAATTTACTGATTTCCTTTCGCGTCTCTTCGGGGTTGCGCCAGAGCAAAAGCGAAGACCCGTCCTGCGAGACTGAGAACGAGTGAGGGTCCTTGAGGTAAGCGTGATAGCCGTGGGCCTCAAGGTCGAGGTCGCGCACGATGTCCGGGTGGAGCAGGCTGACCACGTATGAGGCCGCTGAAACGGTCCACCCCGCCCAAGGATGCTCGCTGATTGCTACGCCCCCAATGGCGTCGCTGCGCTCCAACACAAGAACTTTCTGGTGAGCCCGGGCGAGATAAGCGGCTGCGACCAAGCCGTTGTGCCCGGCACCGATCACAATTCCGTCGTATGGCATGGGCAGCGGTTTCGAGCCATCGAATGTTTCTCATGCAAGTCTCATGGCCAATTCAAGCGCGCCTCACGTTACTGACGATAGAATATAAAGAGACCTTTCGAGGGAGCCTATGAACGCTCAAACGCAACAGCCTGCGGAGTACCGGCCTGCGGGTAATATCGATATCACGATGGCATTGCTCGAGTACGGCGGACCGTGGAACTCGCGCGAAGCTGCTCATTTATTGCGCCGGGCCGGCTTCGGCGGCTCGCCGCAAGAGATAGCAACTGCCGCGAGCGCCGGCATGGAAGCCGCGGTGAGCAAACTCATGCACTTCGGGATCGATTCGTTGCCCCAAGCGCCGCAAGGCGACATCTCCTATTCCAATGGACCGCTCGCCGACAAAATGCAGCGCCGCAATGCGATCATGCTAACCCAACTGTGGTGGCTCAACCGCTGCCTCCTCACGACAAACCCGTTGCAGGAGCGCATGGTCTACTTTTGGAGCAACCACTTTACGAGCGGCATCGGACAAAAAGGCATTATGCCCGAGATGACCGTCGACCAGTACTCGCTCTTCCGCCGCTTTGCGCTCGGCAACTACGCGCAGCTTACAAAGGAAGTATCGCGCGATCCCGCCATGCTCCACTATCTCGACGGAATCGTCAACCGCGCCCAGCACCCGAACGAGAACTATGCGCGTGAGCTCATGGAGCTGTTCACCTTGGGGGTGGGCAACTACACCGAAGAAGATGTTCGCCAGAGCGCTCGGGCTTTTACGGGAAACACCGTTGACAGGCTCAGCGGCCAAAGTATCTTCAACCCCCGGCTGCACGATGATGGCGTCAAGACGTTCCTCGGACGCAGCGGGAATTTCGATGGTGACAACATCGTCGACATTATTATGTCACAGCCCGCAACCGCGCGGTTCATGGCGCGCAAGTTCCTTCGTGCATTCGTCTACGACGACCCAGAAAACGAACTCGTCGACGCCGTGGCTGCGAAGTTCCAAGACAGCGGCTATGACGTAGCATCGGTTGTCGGAACGCTCTTGCGCTCAAACGTGTTCTATTCGCAACGCGCGTATCGCGCGCTCGTCAAGAGCCCGCTTGAGCTTACGATTGGCGCAATGAAAACGCTTGGGGCGACTGCCGTCGGCGCACGCACGCTGGGCGCGCTTGCGCAAATGGGGCAGATTCCGATGCAGCCCCCCAACGTCGCCGGGTGGACCGGCGGCAGGCTATGGCTCAACACCGGCACCTATAACGCCAGGCTCAACTACCTGCACCAGCTCGTGATGTTCAAACCTGCAAGCGAATCTGAGATGGCGACGGCGATGATGGCGCCAAACCAGTCATTGCCTCAAGGCATGGATCCGCAGGTTTTCCTTTCGCCCGCCGGACATATCGCGCCGCCGTCTGCCTGGATCGCAGGAGCCCCCATGAACGACCCAATCGCGGTCACGAACCGCGTTCTTGACTCGGTTGTGCAAGGCGATGCAACGGTGGCGCAGACACAAGACATTCTCAACTACATGAGCACCGATGGTATCGGCAATCGCGTAGCGATGTCGGGAGAAAACTTCGAGGAAAAGGTTCGCGGCGGTGTCAGTCTCGCGATGTCGTTGCCCACGTACCAACTGGCGTGAAGAAGTAGGGATAGACCATGTCAAACCGTCGACAGTTCATACAACAAGGCGTTGGGGCGTTCGCAGGCTTTCTCGCCATCGATTCAATTTTCGGCCGCGCTGCCCGCGCCGCCGGCGCACTCACCCTGCCGGGTTCCATTGGAACGAGGGCGCTTGTCGTCGTGAACTTGCAGGGCGGCAATGACGGCCTCAATACGCTCGTGCCCTTCGGCGACCCGAATTATTACCGCGTACGTCCGACGATCAACATTCCGACCGGTGATGTGCTGCGCATTGACAGCAGCATCGGATTGAACCCCAACCTGGCCGGGCTCAAGGCGATGTACGATCGGCAACGCGTCGCAATACTTCAAGGCGTCCACTATCCGAATCCCAATTTGTCGCACTTCCGATCGACTGAGATCTGGCAAACAGCAGCGCCCGAGAACATCATAGACACGGGCTGGGCTGGGCGCTATCTGGACAGCGCAGGACTTCCCAAGAATAACTTATTCAAGGGTCTCGCGATCGGACCGATTCTGCCCAAGATGATGGTGGCTAACGTCACCGATGTGCCCACGGCTGAAGGTTTTCGCTCGGGTAACTTCCGCGGGTCGCGCAACGAGCAGTCGCACGCCGATCAAATTCTCAACGGCAACAGTGAGGCGTATCCGTTCCAAAGCCCATACTTGTCGCTCGTGCAAGAGATTCAACACGATGCCAACGCAAGCTCAACCCAGCTGCCTCACCTGGTGGCCGGCTACAAACCTGGGATCGACTATCCAAAGACTCCCTTCGCGCAGGGTCTCAATCTCGCTGCAGCCGTGATCGGATCCAGCATTGGCACCAAGGTGATTTACATCAGCCTGGGCTCCTTCGACACACATACAGGACAGCGCGGCACGCAAGACCAGCTGCTCAAACAGTTCGGCGATGGGATTAAGGCATTCTACGATGATCTGGCGGCGCACAAACTCGACAGCCAGGTACTCACCATGACGTTTTCGGAGTTTGGACGGCGCGTCGAAGAAAACGCAAACCGTGGGACCGACCACGGCACGGCTGCTCCGATGTTCCTCATCGGTGGTGGCGTGAAGGGCGGCATATACGGCGACCATCCCAGTCTGACCGATCTCGATTTCGGTAACCTGAAGTGGCACACCGACTTCCGGTCAGTGTATGCCACCATTCTGGAAAACTGGCTGGGAGTTTCTTCAGCGCCGATCTTGGGTGCCTCGTTCAATACGCTCAACTTCGTATAATCCACAAATGTGAGCAGAGAGCACCTCGACCGATGGATCGCAGACTTTTTCTCGCTGCGGCTGCAGGAATTGGGGCAGGTATCGCTGCCGCGGGTACGACGCGTGCGGCCACGCCAGTACCGGTGATGGCGGCGACGCCGATCCCCGGCTATTCACCGTCGCCTGGGTTGTCGCAACGTCCGCACGGTTATCGTCGCGGTTATGGAAGCGACGCGCAACACTGACGTCGCTCGAAGGTCACAGCTTGACGCCATGGCGAATCCCGTGATATTCAACGCATGTCCGACGAAACATACATCCCCACTTTGCGGGAGATTTGGGACTTTCTGGTAGAGTTCAAGGAAGCCACGATAGCAGGCTTTACTCGCATTCAATCTGATTTCACCAGCTTGCAAACGAAGTTCGGTCAGATGCAATCCGATTTCGATGGCATCCGCACCGAGTTTTCGGGTATTCGCTCGGAGTTCAGCGGCTTCGGCAGTCGGCTCCAACGTGTTGAGGACCGGCTCATTCGTCTCGATGACCGGGTTAGTGGTCTCCAGGACCGAGCGTAACGCACTGCAATACCTGAAGGTTGTCACAGCACTGATGGTCCGACCGTTGGCGCTTGCCGACATCGCCGCTTGGAAGCGAATGCGCTGCGCGTTATGGCCGGAGCTCTCCGAGCCCGAGACCAACAACGATTGCGAGGACATTCTCGCGCACCCGGAGCGATTTGCAGTTTTTGTTAGTGAAGAAAACGGCACTGACACGGGATTTCTCGAAGCGAGTCTCAGGCTGTACGTCGATGGATGCACGACGAGCCCGGTCGCATATATAGAAGGATGGTACGTCGACCCGCAATTTCGCGGGGTGGGCATCGGTCGCGCACTCGTCGAGGCCGCCGAAGAATGGGCACGTTCGAAGGGCTGCACGGAGATGGCCTCTGACGCCCTCCTCGAGAACGTCGACAGCCAGCGAGCCCACCTTCGTTTGGGCTATGCCGAGGTTGAGCGGCTCGTTATTTTTCGCAAGAACTTAGAATAAGAGGTTGGTCACCATGAGTCACGTGTCAGTCGCTGTCGGCCAAACAATCTTCCCAACAGTTTCGTTACACGGACGCTCGAGCGGCAATTGCCTGGCTTGAACGGGCATTCGGCGCGAGCCCGCATGTGGTCTACGATGCTGACGACGGCACCGTCGCCCACGCAGAACTCATCATCGCGGCAATATGATCATGCTCGGGAATACTCGCGACGACGACTCCTCCGTGCGTTCGCCAAAACAGGTGAAAGCAGTCACTGGAGGGATTTATGTCGTTCTTCCCAACGCGGGTGCAATCGATGCGCTCCACGCTCAAGCCGTAGCCGCCGGAGCAAAAATCCTACGTCCGCCGTTTGACACCGACTACGGTTCCCACGACTTTCAGGCGCTCGATCTCGAGGGTTATCCGTGGAGTTTAGGGACGTATAAGCCTGAAGCGCCCGTTTAACGAAAATAAAATCGAACGGATCTAAAGATCCGTTGCTCCATGAAATGCAGAGGACGACCGCGTGGTCGTCCTTTTTCTGTCTAAGGGCTAGCGCCTTACTCCGCGTCAGCTTCTGCTTCGCCTGCTGGAACCTCGCGCATCGGGTTGTTGGGGCAGCGTCGGCATGCGTACGATGCGAGGTGTCGGAAAACTGGGCGGCTTACCTCGCGGCGTGCGGTGAGACGAAATCTTGTGTAGGCGTCATCGAATGCAGACTCGATCCGAGCACCGTCAAAAAGGTCCCGCGTGAAGTGCTCGCAGCAGGCCGAGCACATTTTGTCTGTTTTGAAGAGCGGGCAGCGTATCCCATGTTCCGCGTGTTCGCCGAAACGGTTCCACGCATCGGGGTTGGGTTCTGCCGGTCCATCAAGTAATTTTTCCAGAAAAGCGTCGATTGAGTCTTGCATGCTCATACGACTAGACATAGAGTGATTTTGTGTCGGGGATGGCAAAGTGGACCGTGTGGATGAGACGACGTTCACCGTCGGTCAGCTTGCCGGACCTGGAACGTACAAGTGTCAGTCGTGCGGCATCGAGCATGTTGAGTACGCTTTGTCGTTCGAAATTGAACCTTGCGCATGCGGAGGTGTAACATTTCGAAGGATCGACTAATCAAAGGACTTTTTCGGTGAGAGCGCCCGGCTGGACCGTGCGGGTATGACGCCCATCATATTTCGGAGGTTTGGCGCGGGTGCGCCGCTCATTATGCTGCACGCCTTCCCTTTAAACTCGGGCATGTGGCAGCCTCAGCTGGAGGGGCTGAAAGAGGCGGGAAGGCTCTTGGCTCCCGACTTTCCCGGCTTCGGAGCGTCAGCTGGGATGCCTGCGGTCGACAACCTCGACGACTTGGCTCGCATGATATATGAAGAAACTAAAGCCCAAGGGGTCGATACGGCGGCCGTAGCCGGCTGCTCAATAGGTGGCTACCTTGCATTCGCGCTGCTGCGCGTGGCGCCCGGTTTTGTGAGTTCCCTTGCCCTCATTAATACAAAGGCCAGCGCTGACGACGACCAAGCCCGGGCAAACCGGTTGACCCTTGCGGCACGGGTCAAACGCGAGGGCTGCAGTTTTCTGATCGACGAGTGGCCGCAGACCGCGCTTTCAGCTGAGACTATGAAACATAGACCGGGCGTGGTCGCAGCGATACAAACGATGATCTCCGAGGCGACGCCCGACGGTGTCGCGTCGGCACAGATCGCAATGGCACGACGGCCTGACTCGACCGGCCTTCTCAACGAGATTGACGTGCCCACAGTCGTCATACACGGGTTGGATGATCGATTCGTCAGCGAGACTCAAGCTCGCGCGATGACCGGCGCCATTCCGGGTGCGAAGTTCGTGGGGGTGCCTGGCGCTGGCCACATCCCCGGCATGGAGCAACCCGAGCCAGTGAATGCTGCGTTGCGCCAGCTTCTTAGCACCGGGTGATTGCGCGCCGCTCTCAGGCCCCGACTTTTTTTCCGCCTTTGAACTCCCACGGCAGACCCTCTTCGCACGCGTAACGCTGCCAGCCGCGCAACTTTTTGTTGCCGTACTTTGCCAGGACGTAGACACCGGTAGCCGCCTTGCCATCACCAAAACCAGGCAATGAGCGCAAACGCTTGTAGAGGTCGTCCGCTGATGCGGCATCAACCCACACGCGCGCGCCGTCATTTGAGTATTCTTTGGCAAGAATGGCGCAGAGCGCGCGCACGCGCTTTGCCATCATACCCGGGTACCTATGCAGTGCTGGGGTTCGCCGAAAGGCCGCGGTCAGTTTAGCGGGTTGCATGGCGGCGATTTTCTTTGCATCGAGTGTCCCAATTCTGTCGCGCAAATCGTACGGTCCACTCATCGCTTTCTCAGTCCGTACCTGCTGATCCAGACACATCCCGATGAGCAGCGCAGTGCCGCTGTGCGCGAGCAACGCATTCTTGGCGGGATCGGGCGTAAATGGGTAGGTTTCTTTTGCGTGTGCTGCGCTCATAT
>Ga0185299_10004177_pt1 | contig 17778 bp, 18 predicted proteins | sample PaiPotPPA55metaG_FD_128002 | JGI IMG/M metagenome (GOLD analysis project Ga0185299, IMG submission 128002) | Iron sulfur acid spring bacterial and archeal communities from Banff, Canada, to study Microbial Dark Matter (Phase II) - Paint Pots PPA... ...
GATGAGCCTGCTCATCCGGGAGGTGGCGGCCACGACCCGGATGAGCAGGCTCATCGACGACCTGCTCGCCCTCTCCCGCGCCACCCGCGTCGAACTGTCCTGGCGGCCGGTGGACCTGACCGCGATCGCCCAACGCGTCCTGGCCGACCTGCGCGCCACCGACTCGGGCAGGGACCGGCCGATCGAGCTGATCGTCGAGCAGGGACTGCGCGCCACCGGCGACCCGGCGCTGCTCGAACTCGCCCTGCAGAACCTCATCGGCAACGCCTGGAAATTCACCGCCAAGCAGGACAAGGCCCTGATCCACGTCGGCGCCGACCAGCTGCCCGACGGCGCCCGCGCGTTCTTCGTGCGCGACACCGGCGCCGGATTCGACATGCGCTACGCCGACAAGCTGTTCATCCCCTTCCAACGCCTGCATTCGCGCGAGGACTTCGCCGGCAGCGGCATCGGCCTGGCCATCGTCGGACGCATCATCGCCCGGCACGGCGGACGCATCTGGGCCGAAGGCCACCCCGAACGCGGCGCCGTCTTCCGCTTCGTGCTGCCCGAACGACCGCCCGAGCCCGCGCACCCGGGCGGCGGTGCGCGGTGAACGACGCCCCGATCCTGCTCGCCGAGGACAACCCGGACGACGTGCTGCTCACCCGCCGCGCCTTCAGCAAGAACGGCTTCGAGAACCGCATCATCGCCGTCCCCGACGGAGAGGCCTGCCTCGCCGCGCTGCTGCCCGCCGTCGGACCCGCGCTCAACCCCGCGCTCGTACTGCTCGACATCAACCTGCCCAAGATCGGCGGCCTCGACGTCCTCGGCCGGCTGCGCGCCGACCCGCGCACCCGCACCGTGCCCGTCGTCATCCTCACCACCTCCCGCGAACAGCGCGACGTGATCGAGGGCTACCGGCTCGGCGCCAACAGCTACGTGTGCAAACCCGTGTCGTTCACCGCGTTCGTCGCCGTCGTGCGCACCCTCGCCACGTACTGGCTGCGGGTCAACGAACCCCGCCCGGACTCCGGCGCCGCCCCGTGACCGCGGCCGCCGCCGGCCCGCGCATCCGGCTGCTGATCTGCGAGGACAGCGACGACGACGCCCTGCTGATCGTCACCCACCTGCGCCGCGGCGGCCTGGAGGTCGACTACGAGCGCGCCGAGAGCGCGGAACAGGTCGCCGACGCCCTGCGCCGGCGCACCCCCGACCTGGTCATCTCCGACTACCACATGCCCGGCTTCGGCGCCGAACACGCGCTCGAACTGCTCCGCGACAGCGGCTACGACCTACCGTTCATCCTGGTCAGCGGGCGTATCGGCGAGGAACACGCGGTCACCTTGATGCGCTCCGGAGCCCACGACTTCGTCCTGAAGGACCGCATGGCCCGGCTCGTGCCGGTGATCCGCCGCGAACTGCGGCAGGCCCAGAACCGCCGCGACCACCGCGCCCTCGAACAGCAGATGCGCCAGGCCGAACGCCTCGACTCGCTCGGCCGGCTGGCCGGAGGCATCGCGCACGACTTCAACAACCTGCTCGCCGTCATCCTCGGACACACCGACCTGGCGCTGGCCGACCTGCCGCCAGACGACCCGCACCGACCCGGCCTGACCGTCATCCGCGAACTCACCGTACGCGGCGCCGACCTGACCCGGCACCTGCTCGTGTTCAGCCGGCAGGAAACGCTGCACCCCGAAACCCTGGACGCCAACGAGATCATCGCCGCCACCGAACGGCTGCTGCGCGGCGCGATCGGCGAGGACATCGAGCTCACCGGCCGCCTCACCCCCGACCTGTGGCCGGTGCGCATCGACCGCAGCGAACTCGAACGGCTGCTGCTGAACCTCGTGGCCAACTCCCGCCGCGCCATGCCGCGCGGCGGACGGCTGTCCATCGAGACCGCGAACGTCCCCGGCGACCGGCCGATGGTGCGCATCTGCGTGGCCGACAACGGCACCGGGATGTCCGAGGAGGTCAGGAGCCACGTTTTCGAACCCTTCTTCACCACCGACACCGCCGCCGGCACCGGACTCGGCCTGGCGACCGCGTACGGCGTGGTCAAAGCGGCAGGCGGCGAGATCACGATCGTCTCCCCGCCCGGCGGCGGCACCACCGTGCGCATCGACCTGCCCGCCCACCGCGGCCCGTCCGCCGGAGACGTCGAGACCCGCCGGGCGCCGGACCGCGGCGAAGGCCAGCGGCTGCTCATAGTCGAAGACGACGACGCCGTACGCGACCTCGTCGGCCTGATGCTGCGCCGCGGCGGCTACCAGACCGTCAGCGCACCCACCCCCGCCGAAGCCCTCGACCTCGTCCGGTACGTCGAGGAACCCATCGACGCGCTGGTCACCGACATGGTCATGCCCGGAATGACCGGCATCGAGCTCGCCCGCGCCGTCCGCGAGCACGACCGGACCCTGCCGGTGCTGCTGATGTCCGGATACACCGCCGGCACCCTGCCCGACGCGGCCGCACTGCCCGAAGGCATGGAACTGATCCGCAAACCCTTCACCACCGAAGCCCTGCTGCACGCCGTCGCGAGCGTCCTGAACCCGGCGCCGCGTGGCTGACGCGCCTGACGCGGCGTGAGAAGCGGCCCCGGATCATGATTCTTGGCACAATCATCCCCATGGACGAGGCAACAGGCGGGCAGCTGTCACTGGCCGAAGCGGTCGAGGAGTTCCTGCGCTCGCGCGCCGCGCTCAAACAGGCCGGCAACACCCTCGCCGCCTACCGCCGCGACCTGACCGGCCTCGGCCAGGTCCTCGCCCGCCAGGCCGGGCGCGGCGAACCGGCGAAACTCGAGCTCGCCGCCGTCACCGGGCGCACGCTGCGCGCCGCGTTCGCCGAATACGCCGAACCGCGCGCCGCCTCCTCCATCGGACGCGCCTGGTCGGTGTGGAACCAGTTCTTCACCTTCCTCGTCGCCGACGAACTCGCCCCCGGCAACCCCATGGGCTCGGTCGGACGCCCCAAGGCCCCGCACCGCTTCCCCAAACCGCTGCGCGGCGAGGACACCCCCGAACGGATCCTGGAATCCGCCGCCGCCCCCGCCGACGGCACCCGGCGCCGCGCCCCCTGGCCCGAGCGGGACTTCGCCGTCCTCGCGGTCCTGCTGTGCGCCGGACTGCGCTCCTCCGAACTGCTCGACCTGACCATGACCTCGCTCGGCGGACGACGCGGCGAGCGGATCCTGACCGTACGCGGCAAGGGCGGCAAGGAACGCGCCGTCCCCGTCGAACCCGAACTCGAGGCCGTCATCGACGAATACCTCGAATCCCGCGCCGCCAAGTTCGGCGGACGCGAACCGGGCCGCTCCGACCCCCTGTTCGTCTCCTCGGACGGCGAAAAACTCGGCCGCGGCGGCCTGCAGTACCTCGTCTCCCGCGCGTACCGGGAGGCCGGGGTCTCCGGGCAGGTCCCGCGCGGCGCCTCCGTCCACGCGCTGCGCCACACCTTCGCCACACGCCTGGCCGAAGACGGAGCCACCGCCGTCGAGATCATGCGGCTACTCGGCCACGCCTCACTGACCACCAGTCAGAACTACATCGACGCCACCGCACGCGAGCAACGCAACGCGATCCGCGCGTCGCGTACCTCCAGGGCGCTGCGCAAGGCCGTCGGGAGACCGGAAGACGCCGCATAGCGCGCCGGCTCCCCCGTCGGGCGCAGTTCGGGGTGCGCGAACCCGCCGGACGCACGAGGCTGAAACCGTCGAATGTGACGACTGAAAGAAGGCGGCGGGAGCGATGACGCAGACGCAGACGGCCGGAGTGCCGCGGATCGTGGTGGTGGGCGCCGGGTTCGCCGGACTCGCCTGCGTACGACGGCTCGAGAAACGCCTCGGCCCGAGCCAGGCCCACATCCTGCTCGTCGACACGAGCTCCGCATCCCTCTACCTGCCGCTGCTGCCGCAGGTCGCCTCCGGGGTGCTGGCCGCGTCCTCGGTCGCGGTGCCGCTCGCCAGGCTGCTCAAGCACACCATCCGGGTACCCGGCGGAGCCCTCGGCGTGGACCTGGCCGCCCGCACCCTCTACGTGAAGAAGATCAGCGGCGAGGACGAGGCGGTGAGCTACGACTACCTCGTGCTCGCCCCGGGCTCGGTCACCCGCACCTTCGACATCCCGGGCCTGGCCCAGCACGCGCGCGGCATGAAGACCCTCAAGCAGGCGCTGAACCTGCGCGACCACGTCATCGCCCAACTGGAGCTCGCGGCGGCGGCGAACACGGTCGAGGAGAAGCGGCGGCGCTGCTCGTTCCTGGTCGTCGGCGGCGGCTACGCGGGCACCGAGACCTGCGCCTGCCTGCTGGAACTGACCCGCAACGCCGCCAAACGCCTGCCCGGCCTGCACCCCGACCTGATCTCCTGGACGCTCGCCGACCTCGCCGAGACGCTCATGCCGGAACTCGGCGACGACCTCGGCACCAAGGCCAAGCAGATGCTCTCCTACCGCGGCGTCCGGTTCAAACTCGGCACCTCCGTCGCGGCCGTGACCGACTTCGAGGTGAAACTCACCGACGGCACGACGATGCCGACCGAGACCCTCGTGTGGACCGCCGGAGTCGCCGCGTCCCCGCTCGTGCGCGGACTCGGCGAAACCCTGCACGGCCGGGTCGTGGTCGGCGCCGACCTGCGGCTGCCCGGTTCGGACCGAGTATTCGCGCTCGGCGACTGCGCGGCCGTCCCCGACCTGGCCAAGCAGCGCGACGGCGTCGACGGCGCCATCTGCCCGCCCACCGCGCAGCACGCCATGCGCCAAGGCAAGGTCGCGGCCGACAACGTCATCTCCGCGATGGCCGGACGCCCGCTGCGCACATACGAGCACAAGGACCTCGGCCTCGTCGTCGACCTCGGCGGCCCGCGCGCCGTCGCCAAACCGCTAGGAGTCCCGCTCTCCGGCGTCCCCGCGCAGGTCGCCACCCGCGGCTACCACGTCATGGCGATGCCCTCGGTCCGCTCCCGCCTGCGCGTAGTCGGCAACTGGATCAGCCACGGCGTCGCCGGGGACGACCTGATGCGCGTTGACACGGGTGTGGACCGGCCGCGCACCCTGGCCGGCTACGAGTTCACCGACATGTACCCCGACCCCGAGCATATCGCCGGAATCATCGAGGGCCTCGAGTCGGACGGCCGCGAGCAGCGCGAAGACTGATCATGTAATGACTGCTGTGGGTTATCGGCACTTTCCTCTATGATCCGTTGGCATGGACGCCGACACCGCACAGGCCGCCGAGGGCGCCGAGGGCGCCGAGGATGCCGAGCCCGAAGTCGGCGATGATGCCGACGAGGACGCGACACACGTCACCGGCCGTCAGATCCTCGCGCTGGCGATACCCGCCCTCGGCGCCCTGGTGGCCGAGCCGCTGTTCGTGCTGGCCGACAGCGCGATCGTCGGCCACCTGGGCCCCGCGCAGCTCGCCGGCCTAGGCACCGCGGGCGCCGCGCTCAACACGCTCGTGAATGTGTGCATCTTCCTTGCCTACAACACCACCGCCCAGGTCTCCCGCCTCATCGGCGCAGGCAGAAGGCGCGAAGGACTGGCGCGCGGCATAGACGGGATGTACCTGGCCGTAGGCCTCGGCCTGCTGCTCGCGATCGTCGGCGTGCTCGCGGCAGGACCGATCGTGCGCTGGCTAGGCGCCGGAGCCCAAGCCGCCCCCTACGCCGCGACGTACCTGAGAATCAGCTCCCTGGGACTACCCGGGATGCTCCTGGTACTGGCCGCCACCGGCCTCCTACGCGGCCTGCACGACATGCGCACCCCACTCGTAGTCGCCGCCGTCGCCGCACTCGTCAACACCCTGGCCAACTGGGTCCTCGTCTACCCCTGCGGCCTCGGCATCGCAGGCTCGGCGGCCGGAACCGCCGCCGTACAGACCGCGATGGCCGCCGCGTACGCATACGTGGTGGTCAAGGCCTGCCGCGCCGAAGGCATCGTCGCCCGCCCCAACGCCCGCGCCCTACGCGACTCCCTCTCAGCGAACTTCGCCCTGCTAGCCCGCACCATCGGCCTGCGCGTCTACCTGCTCGCGGCCGTCTGGGGCGCCGGCCGACTCGGCACGGTAGCGCTCGCCGCACACACCATCGCCGCCAACCTCTGGGGCGCCCTAGCGCTGGCCCTAGACTCCCTCGCCATCGCAGCCCAAGCCCTAGTCGGCCACGAACTCGGCGCCGGCCGCACCCGGCAGGTCCGGTCCGTCGTCGCCCGCATGAACCGCTGGGGCCTCGGCTTCGGCGTCATCACCGGCCTAGGCCTGGCCGCGCTGAGCCCCGTCCTCGCCGCCGTATTCACCAGCGACCACGCAGTAGGCCATGCACTGATGCCGGTACTGCTCGTAGCAGCACTCTTCCAACCAGCCGCCGGGGTCGTGTTCGTCCTCGACGGCGTCCTGATCGGCGCTGGCGACGCGGCCTACCTGGCCTGGGCCTCACTCGCCTGCACCGCGGTATTCCTGGTCTGCCTAGCGGTCGTCCTCGGCGTTGGATTGGGTCTGACCTGGCTGTGGGTCGCCGTCGGAATCTTCAGCCTGGCCCGTCTCGCGTGCCTGTGGCTCCGGGCACGGGGTACGGCGTGGATGAAGGTCGGGGCGCAGGTCGGCTAGGGCTCGACGAGGCTGATCGCCGCGACGTCCCCGGCCTCCGGGCTCGGGTCGGTGTCGAACCAGGCCTCGAGGATCTCCGCGAGGACCTGCTCGGAGAGCAGGCGCAGGCTCAGGGCCAGCACGTTCGCGTCGTTCCAGCGGCGTGCTCCGGCGGCGGTGGCCGCGTCTGTGCACAGGGCCGCGCGGACGCCGGGGACCTTGTTCGCCGCGATCGACACGCCGGTGCCGGTCCAGCAGGCGACCACGGCCTGGTCCGCCCGGGCCTGCGCGACGTCCAGCGCCGCCTGTCTGGCACACGTCGACCACACGGCGGCCGGGTCCGACTCGGCGACCCCGTCGGCGAGTGCGCCGTAGGTGGTCACCTCGTGGCCCAGCGCTGTGAGAGCGTCGGGCAGGAGACGGGCCACGCCGTCCAGACTGTCGGCCGCGACCGAGATTCGCATACCGGTGAGCGTAACGCGCCGTGCGGTTCTGTAGGGTGTCCGACGGCTCTTAGGCACTTAGCAGGTGGAAAGGCACTGGTATGGCGGACGAGGTCGTTCTCTACACGCTCGGCGGCACGATCTCCATGGCCGGGTCCCTCGGCGACGGCAGCGGGGACGGCGTGGTGGCGCGGCTCGGCGGGGCGGACCTGGCGGCCGACGTGCCGGGGCTCGCGGAGTCCGGCGTGGCGCTGCGGGTCGAGGACGTTGAGCGGGTTCCGAGCGCGGACCTGAGCTTCGCGCAGCTCCTTGACCTGGTGCGCGACGCCTCCGCGGCTGTGCGGGCCGGGGCGCGCGGGGTCGTGGTGACGCAGGGCACGGACACGCTGGAGGAGAGCGCGTACCTCGCGGACCTGGTCTGGCCGCACCCGGAGCCGCTCGTGTTCACCGGCGCCATGCGCAACCCGACCCTCGCCGGGCCCGACGGGCCGGCCAACCTGCTTTCCGCCGTGCTGGCCGCCGCCGACCCGGCTGCGCGCGGGCTCGGGGTGGTCGTGGCGTTCAACGACGAGCTGCACGCCGCACGCCGGGTCCGCAAGACGCACGCGACCAGCACCGCCACGTTCGTCTCCCCGGACGCCGGACCGATCGGCCGCTTCGAGGAGGAGCGCGTGCGCATCCTCGCCGTCCCGCCACGCCGCGCGCCGCTGCCGATCCCGTCCGAGGCGGCGCTGAGCGGCGTGCGGGTCGCGCTGCACACCGCCGTCCTGGACGAGCGGGGCGACGAGCTCGACGGGGTCGGCGAGCGCTACCAGGGCCTGGTCGTCGCCGGATTCGGCGCCGGGCACGTCACCAGCCGCCTCGCGCCCCCGCTCGGCGGCCTCGCCGCGCGCATGCCGGTCGTGCTCACCTCGCGCGCCGGCGCCGGCCCCGTGCTGCGGCATACGTACGGTGCGCCGGGTTTGGAGATCGACCTGCAGCGCAGGGGGCTGATCAACGGCGGTCTGCTGCACCCCTATAAGGCGCGCGTGCTGCTCCGGCTGCTGCTGGCCGGCGGGGCCGGGCGCGAGCAGGTCGCGGCGGCGTTCGCCGAGCACGGCTGAGGCGCGACCTGAGTCGCGAGTACGCGGGCGTCAGCGCGCGAGGGCCTTCAGCCGCGCCGCCGCCTCCGTCAGCACCTCCGGCCGCTTGCAGAACGCGAAACGCACGTACGGCGCGCCCTGCTCGCGGTGGTCGTAGAAGACCTGGCTCGGGATCGCCACCACCCCGGCCCGGTGCGGCAGCATGCGGCAGAACGCCTCACCGTCGGCAGCCTCCGCACCGGACAACCCCAGCGGGCGGATGTCGGCGGTGATGAAGTACGTGCCCTGCGTGCGCATCACCCCGAACCCGGCGTCGGCCAACGCGGCGGCCAGCAGGTCACGCTTCGCCTGCAGATCGGCGTTGAAGGAGGTGAAGTACTCGGTCGGCAGGGCGAGGGCCTCGGCGACGGCGTACTGGAACGGGCCGGAGCTGACGTACGTCAGGAACTGCTTCGCCGTACGCACAGCGGCCGTGAGCTCCGGGCTCGCGCAGGTCCAGCCGACCTTCCAGCCGGTCACCGAGAACGTCTTGCCCGCCGAGGAGATCGCCACCGTACGCTCGCGCATCCCCGGGAACGAGGCCAGCGGCACGTGCTCGCCGCCGTCGAACACCAGATGTTCGTACACCTCGTCGGTGACCGCCAGCAGGTCCCGCTCCACGCACAGCTCCGCGATCGCGGCGAGCTGCTCGCGCGGCAGCACCGTGCCGGTCGGGTTGTGCGGCGTGTTGAGCAGCAGCAGCCGGGTCCGGTCCGTGACGGCCGCGCGCAGCTCGTCCAGGTCGAGCGCGAAGCGGTCGCCGTCCGGGCGCAGGGTGACCGGCACGCGCCGGGCCCCGGCCATCGCGATGCACGCCGCGTACGAGTCGTAGTACGGCTCCAGCGCGATCACCTCGTCGCCCGGCTCCAGCAGGCCGAGCAGCGCGGCCGCAATCGCCTCGGTGGCCCCGGCCGTCACCAGCACCTCGCGGTCCGGGTCGTACTCGAGCCCGTAGTTGCGGGCCCGGTGCGCGGCGATCGCCTGGCGCAGCTGCGGGATGCCGGGACCCGGCGGATACTGGTTGCCCCGGCCCTCGGCGATCGCCCGCCGCGCCGCCTCGAGGATCGCGGCCGGGCCGTCCGTGTCCGGGAACCCCTGGCCCAGGTTGATCGCGCCGGTCTCCACGGCCAGCTGCGACATCTCGGCGAAGATCGTGGTGCCGAACTCGGCGAGACTGCGGTTGAGCAGAGGACGGGCGGCGGTCATCGGCGTGGCTCCTGCGGTACGGGCGGGCGGTTGCGTTGGTGGATCACAACCTACCCGCAGACGGTGCGACCGGTTCGAATTGAGGACAGGGCTCTGAGCGGCCGTACGTTGCCGCGCCCGGAAGTCGCGCACGAACTGCTCGCCGGCGCCGTCGGCTTCGCCGCGATGCACGAGTACGAGAAGCACCGCGAGCGCGAGGGCATCACCGAGCACCACGAGCTCGGCAAGGAGATGATCGCGGGCTTCGCCGCGGCCGAGGTGGACAAGCACTTCGAGCAGGACCGCTACAACCATCTCGAGCGCGAGCAGGCCCAGCAGATGGCGCAGCAGCAGTCGCAGTACCTCTACGACCAGCAGTACTCGCAGTACTACCCGGACGGCTACCAGCAGGGATACCAGCAGTACTAGGCCGCCCGCCGGTCTTTCGCCAGCCAGGGACCGGCTGCGGCGGAGGCGGTCAGCGTCCGTGCAGTCGGTCCACGTCGCGCCGCTCCCGCTTCGTCGGGCGTCCCGCGCCCCGGTCGCGCACCGCGTTGGGGCCGGCGAACTCGCGCGGCGGCGGGGGCGGGCTCTGGTCCACGTAGCACTCGGCCGCGGCCGGCGGACCGACCCGCTTCGCGATCAGCCTGGTCACGGTCACGATCCGCTCCCAGCCGTCCGAGCGGCGCACCCGCACCTGATCGCCCACCTTCAGCAACTGCGAAGGCTTGACCTTCTCCCCGTTCACGCGCACGTGCCCGCCCTTGCACGCGTCCGCCCCCTGCGAGCGCGTCTTGGCCAGGCGCACCGACCAGATCCACACGTCCAGCCGCACGCTCGCGGCACCGCCGCTCCCCGCTGGTGCCGGAGTCGGCGCTGAAGCCGGCGTTGAATTCGTGGCCATGGCATCGACGGTAGCGGATCGACGCCACCCGATATTCGCGAGACTCGGGCGCGCGGGCCTACGTAAGATCCCGGCCATGGACTGGAAGAGCTGGCACGACAAGTACGACGATCCCGGCTCCGCATACGCCCGGCGGCTGCAGACCGTGCGCGAGCGCATCCGCGTCGCCCTCGACCAAGCCCCGGCAGGCCCGCTGCGCGCGATCAGCCTGTGCGCCGGGCAGGGCAGAGACCTGATCCCCGTACTCGCCGAGCACCCGCGCGGAGCCGACGTGCACGCGCGCCTGGTCGAACTCGACGCCGACAACACCGAGCACGCCCGGCTGGCCGTGGCCGACGCAGGCCTGGAGCGGGTCGAGATCGTCACCGGCGACGCCTCGCTCACCGACCACTACCTCGACCTGACGCCCGCCGACCTGGTGCTCGTCTGCGGCGTCTACGGCAACCTGCGCCTGCCCGACATCGAGAACACCGTCGCCGCGTGCACCTCGCTGTGCGCGACCGGCGGCACCGTCATCTGGACCCGCGGCCGCAAGCCGGAACCGTCCGTGGCCCCGCAGATCTCCGCCTGGTACGAGCAGCACGGCTTCGAACAGCTCTGGCTCGCGGACCCCGGCGAGGAGCAGATGTGCGTCGGCGTCCACCGCTACACCGGGACCCCGACGCCGCTCGCACCCGGCGTGAGCCTGTTCGAGTTCGTCGGCTACGACGTGCTCTACCCACGCCCCGCGTGATGCGGCGGCGGGCCGACCGCGTGCTCCGCTACGCGGCCCCGGCCTGCTCCTGCTCCTGCTGCTTGTCGGCGAGCCAACGCTCGTGCGCCGCCGAGACCCGCACCCACAGCCGGTCCCGATCGGCCTGGTCCACGTCGTTCAGTTGCAAGCCGTAGACGTCCGCGAGCAGCGCGAACCACTCACCGGGCGTCTCCAGCAGTTGCCTGGAGACGCCCGAGCCGTCCACGCGGTAGTACATCCGGCCACGCAGCACGTCGGCACCGTGCACATCACGACGACAGACGACCGCGGCGCGCACGAAGTCCGACTCCGGCGACGTCGAAAGCCGCTGATGCGCCTCGGCGAACGCGTCCGGCTCAACCGGCTCAGGCGCGAAGACCATCGACCCCAAGGCCTCGGCCCTCGGATCGTGCACGAACCGCCAACCGCCGACACGCCCGCTCCACCGCTCCAGGCCCTCCGTGAACGGGCCCTGCTGCGTCACGTAGCCCGCGCGCAGCGGCATCGGCTCGTACGGCGCGTCGCCCAGGCCCACGTCCACGAACCAGGCCTGGCCCTCGCACACGACCGAGAGCGCCTGATGATTGATCGTCAGACTCGACGCGTGGTGGTTCGCGGCGTTGCGTCCGCGCACCTCCGCGCGATGCCGCGTCACCTCGTAGCCGACGCTCGCCAGCAGCGTGCCGAGCGCGCCGTTGAGATGGAAGCAGTACCCGCCGCGCCCGCGAGCGATCCGCGCGATCGCCTCGCCCGGATCCACACTCGTGGCCCGGCCGAGCTGGATCTCCAGATTCTCGTACGGGATGCGCTCCATATGCGCCCGGTGGGCCGCGAACAGCCACTCCACGTCCGCGCGAACGGGCCGCTCCAGGCCGAGCCGGGCAAGATAGCCGTCGATGTCGGCCTTCGGGTCGGGCCGCACGGCGCCGCTACGAGTCGTCCTCACCCGATTGAGCCTAACCCGCCAGCGCCCCTCCACACTTATACCAACGAACTGCGACAGCCCGGGGTTCCCGAGACTGACGTGACATTCCTCCGACCGCTCCACACTTCCCACCAGGCGCTGAGCAGCACATACTGCCATGCTGGCACCCCGTCCGCATAGAGAGAGGACCCGCCCTTGACCCCTACGACCTCCTTCACACTTGGCGACGACGATCGTGACCGCGCCCCGCTGACCGTCCGCCGGATGGGCCTCGGCGCGATGCGGCTGCCCGGCGGCAACGTGTTCGACGAGCGTGCCGCAGCCCCCGTCGACCGCTCCCAACCCATCGCCGTACTGCGACGCGCGGTGGAACTCGGCGTCAACCACATCGACACCGCCGCCTTCTACATCTCCCCAACCCGCAGCGCCAACGAATTGATCAACTCGGCGCTCGCCCCTTACCCCGACGACCTGCTCATCGCCGCCAAAGTCGGCCTCGGCCTCGACCCGGACGGCAAGAGCTACGGGGCCCGTCCCGACCAACTGCGGCTGCAGGTCGAGGAGAATCTGCGCCAGCTCGGTCGCGACCACCTCGACCTCGTCTACCTGCGCCGTCTGCGGCAGGACTCGATCGCCGAGCACTTCGGGGCCCTCGCCGAACTGCGCGAAGCCGGGATGATCCGCCACCTCGGCCTGTCCAACGCCCGCCTGCCCCACCTCGCCGAAGCCCAGCGCATCGCCCCGGTCGCCGCCGTCGAGAACCGCTTCAACCTGGAGATCCGCCTGCACGAGGACGTGCTGCGCGCGTGCACCGAGCAGAACATCGCGTTCGTGCCCTACTTCGCGATCGCCGGCGAAGGCCGCGAGGCCGGTTACGCGGCGCGCGAGGCAGTCCGCGCGCTGGACGCGGCCGTCGAGCAGGTCGCCAAGCGGCACGAGGCGACACCCGCGCAAATCCGGCTCGCCTGGACGCTGCATCAGGGCCCGAACGTCCTCGCGATCCCCGGCACGAACAGCCTCGCGCACCTCGAAGAGAACATCGCGGCCGGCGAGCTGGAGTTGAGCGACGAGGATTTGGAGCAGCTCGACTCAATTCATTGGGCTGAACAGGTGACCGCGGCGGGCGGGGCGTCGGTGCCGGAGGTGTCGGACACCAGGAAGTAGACGGTCGTCGTGCCTCCGGCGGCCAGGCTGCCGTTGTAGCTCTTGTTCATGACGGCGACGTGCTGGCCGGTCTGGACGAACGTGCCGTTGAACAGGTTCGTGATCGTTTCCGGCTCCGGATACGTCCAGCCCACATTCCATCCGCTGATGGCCCGCGAGCCCGCGGTGACGACCGACTTGGCCTCGTAGCCGCCGGGCCACGTGCCGGTGATCGCGTACGAGGCGGAGCAGGACGGCGTGGGAGTGGGCGTGGGGGTCGGGCCGGGCGTCACGGTGGTCGACGGGGAGGGGGTTGGGGACGGCGGTGTGGCGGTCGTGGTCGGCGTGGGAGTCGGAGTGGTGGTGACCGTCGGCGTGGGCTTCGGGCTCCCGCTTCCACTCGTGCTGGGCGTCGGCGTCGGCGAGGGGGTCGGCGTCCCGCTGCCGCCGCCGTTGATCGCGACCGAGAACGAGTTCGTCGCCAGCCCGACCCCGCCCTGCCACAGCTCGAAGCCCGCCTCGACGGCGATCAGATAGCACGATTTGGCCATGTACCCGCGGCTGACCGCGTCCTGCGCGATCGGGTACAGGTCCATGCCGCTGACCGACGTCGCCGGGGTGGTCATCTCGTAGCTGATGGTCGGCGTCGTGGTCTGCACGCCCTCGAACACGTTGTAGCTGATCCCGCCGAGGGCCACGTTCGTCGCCGCCGTCGTGCCGTAGGGCTGGATCGTGCCGTCGTGGTTCAGCCAGACCATCACCTCGGCGCAGTTCGGCGAGCCGTTGGTCTTCGGGGTCTGGTTGAACCAGATGTCGTAGGCGACGTCGTACTCGTTGCCCGCGCCGGTCGGCTGCGTCGTGTTCCAGCTGGTCTTGACCTCACCGGGCGTCAGGTCGGCCACCTGGATCGGTGCGGTGCTCAGGCCGCCCGCCGAGCACGAGCCCCAGTGGCAGCCCTGGTAGATCGACGGGTAGCCGCCGGGCGCGCCGGGAGGGTTGGCCATGTTCGAGTTCGCGACCGCGAAGTCCGCGCCGCCGTCCGTGGTCAGGCACTCGTTCGCGCCCGAATTGTACTCATTGTTCTGCACGATGTACGTCCCGCCGGCCACCGATGCCTGCTGCCCGCCGCACAGCGTGCTCGGGTCGGCGTCAGCGCCCTGCGAGGGCAGGACGAACATCGCGGCGGCGAGCACCGCGAGCGCGAGGGAGCCGGTGACGACCGCGGCGGCGGCCAACGACGGACGGGGACGACGTCTATGTATGCCCAGGCCCACGGTTCACTCGCCGACTCTCGTCACTCGCATGATCCTCGCGGAACTTCGTCTACCCGGGCAGTCTGATAATCAAGCAGCTGACGGCGTGTCGCGCCCGCGGATCACCCGAACGACGGATCGTGAAGGAACTCGTCGAGCGTGCGCAGGTCGGGGGCGGTGGCCGGGCCTCGGACGGTCGTCGCGAGAGCTGCGGCCGCGTTGGCGCGACGTGCGGCGGCGAATGGGTCGAGGCCTTGGGCGAGGGCGGCGATGAACGCTCCGGTGTGCGCGTCGCCGGCCCCGTTGAGGTCGACGGCGTGCACGGTGAAGCCCGGGACCGGTCGCAGGACGTTGCCGTGGAGCACGATGCAGCCGTCGGGGCCGGTGCGTACGAGGGCTGATCCTCTGGTGAGCCGGGCCGCGAGGGCGTGGGCTGCGGTGCGTGGGTCGTCGGCGCCGGTCAGGAGGGCGGCTTCGCGCTGGTTGCAGCTCCACCAGTCGGCGCGAGTGAGGAGCAGGTCCAGGGTCTCGGCGGGGATGTGGTCGGCGAGCGGGCCCGGGTCCACGACCACCGTCGTCGCTTCGGGCAGGTGGGGCAGCCACTCGGTCAGAGCGGCCCTGTTCGACGGGTGCAGGAGGCTGTACCCGGAGACGTAGACGAAGTCGTCGGGCGCCGGTGCGATACGCGCAAGGTCGGCGGGTCGGAGCGTGGCTTCGGCGCCGGGGCTGGTGGTGAAGGTCCGCTCGCCTTCGGGCTCCACCAGGCACGTCACGAAGCCGGTATCCAGCTCCGTACGCGGCGCCACAAGGATCTCGATGCCCTCCGCGCGCAGGGCGGCGCGTGCCTGGTCGCCGAAGGGGCCGGTGCCGTGTGCGCCTGCGTAGGCGACCGGCATGCCCTGGCGCGCGGCGGCGACCATCACGTTGAAGCCGCCACCCGGCGTCGTCTCGGTGCGCGTCGCCAGGACGTCGCCGCCGCGCTCGGGCAGACCGGGCACGTCCAGCACGATGTCGATGACGACGTTGCCCGTGTGCAGCAACCTGCGCGGCAGCGGCGGCCCGGCGCCGGTCACGCCCGCTCCCGCAGCGCGAGCAGCCGGTCGGCGACGAAGTCCAGGTCGAGGTTGTTCACCTTGGCGACGGTCGCGCGGGCGTCGGCCGGGAACGCGTCGAGGCCGTGGCAGGCGCCCGCGATCGCTCCGGCGATGGCCGCGATGGTGTCGCAGTCCCCGCCGACGGACGCGGCCAGCAGCACCGCCCGCCACGGATCGGCGTCGCCGAGGGTCAGCAGCGCGAAGGCCGCGGGCACGGACTCCTGAGTCGCCAAGCTGGTCCCGACCAGCAGCGAGACGCGTTCGCAGGCCTCCGCCTCGGGCAGGCCACTCACCAGGCCGGTCGCCCAGACGATGCGCTCGGCCACGTCGGCCGCGGCCACCCAGACCCCGCGCCGGGCGCCGAGCCGAGCCGCCGTCACGGCCGCGTCCACGGCCTCGGGAACTGTCGCGCCGTCGATCCCCGCGCTGACCGCGGCCGCCACCGCCGACGCGCCCGCGAGCGCGACACCGGTGTTGTGCGTGAGCATGCTGGCTTCCACGACCCGGTCCACCAGCGCGACCGGATCCGCGGACGGCACGGCGATGCCGACCGGGGCGATGCGCATCGCCGCGCCGTTGGTCGTGCCCTGCCGCCCGACCTGGTCCAGCGGGACGCCCGCCAGCGCCCGTTCGATCGCCAGCTTGGTGGACGGGCCGAGCAGGTCGAGCGAGCCGCGGGCGCGCATGTCCTGCTCCCAGGCCTCGAGGCGGCGGCCGAGTTCTGCCGCGTCGATCGAGCCCGCCCCGTCGATCAGCAGCTCGGCCAGCAGAAGCGCCTGCTCGGTGTCGTCGGTGACCGATCCGGCCGGCATTCCGGCGGCCAGCGGATGGTCGGCCGGGGCCGAGTGGAAGCCGGTGAGTACCGGGCCGTAGCGGGCGGTGATCTGCTCGCGGGAGAGCATCTGGGTCGGCATGCCGAGGGCGTCGCCGAGCGCGAGCCCGTAGAGGGCCCCGGCGGCGCGGCTGTGCGCGGTGGTGCTCATCAATGTTCTGGTCATCCGAATTCGAGAGAGAGCTGAAAGTGGTCGGGGTCGAGGAGGCTGACGACGTGTTCGACGAACGAGTCGTCGGCCGCCCAGCTCGTGCGGCTGGCCTGCAAGAGCCAGTCCCCGGGCACGCGGCGAAGCAGCGCGGCCTGCTCGGCGTCGATGCGTCGGCCGGAGAGGAGCTGCTCGCCGTGGTGGGGATGGAGCCCTGCGTTTTGCATGACCGCGGTCAGCGAGGCCTCGGCCAGGCCGTGTTCCACCAGGTCACGCAGTGCGGGCAGCAGCGGCAGGTGGCTGCACTCGTACGACACGACGACGCCGTCCTCGGCCAGCTCGCGGGTCCGCTCGACCCGCACGAACTCCGCCGTCTCCAGCCCGAGGCGCTGGGCCAGCTCCTCGTCGCGTACGGCGCGCACCGCGAGCGTGTGGACCCGCGTGTCAATGCCCTGGACCGCCAGCGCGTGGGCCCAGCCGAGCTGAGCGTCCAGGCGGCGCCCGTCGAACAGCACGTAGGAGCCCTTGCCGGTGTGCGTGGCGATCAGGCCGGCCTCACTGAGCTCGGCGAGCGCGGCACGCACCGTCGTGCGGCTGACGCCGAACTGCTGGGCGAGCGCGTACTCCCCCGGCAGCTGCTCCCCGGCCGGACGATCCCCGGCGCGTATCTCGCGGGCGAGCGCTTCGGTGATGGCCTGGTGCTTGAGCGGAACCGCGGTCATTGCGCACCCGCCTTGAGCAGCTGGTCCGCCTCGACAACGGTGATCAGCGGGGCGTAGAGCCTCATCACCTCAAGCGCCCGCTCGTGCGAGACGTCGTCCACACCCGCGCAGGCATCGGCCACGACGGTGACGTAGACGCCGCTGTCGGCTGCGGCCAGCGCGGTCGAGAGCACGCAGCAGTCCGTGCTGACCCCGGCCAGCACCAGCCGACCGCCGGGACCGACCCGTTCGGCCAGCTCGGGTGTCCACTTGCCGAAGGTCGGGGCTTCGATGACGTGAGCGTCCTCGCGGGCGAACTCGTCAGTCAGCTCCCAGATACGCGAATGCGCAGGCTGGAGCGCGAAGGGCCACTCGTCGTAGTACGGCCGCCACGCGCCGACGGGCTCGGCCGGTGCGATGAACCGGGTGAACACGACCCGGTCGCTGTCGAACGCCGGCAGGAGTCGAAGCACTCCTGCGGCGGCCTGTGCGTACCGGGGCGTGGCCCACGGGCTGTCCGGCTCGGCGAAGACGCGCTGCATGTCGATGACCGCGAGCACGCCGTCCATTTCTGCGGTCGGAGTCATGCGTGCAGCGCCTCGGCGTCTTCGATGCCTTCGGTCAGGGGGCTGCTGGGTGGTTGCCGTTCCTGTGCGTGGACCTGGTTGCGGGATAGGGCGAGGGTGGTGATGAAGCCGAGTGCGAGGGCGGCGAGGACGCCGAGGTTGG
>Ga0185299_10004178_pt1 | contig 17775 bp, 18 predicted proteins | sample PaiPotPPA55metaG_FD_128002 | JGI IMG/M metagenome (GOLD analysis project Ga0185299, IMG submission 128002) | Iron sulfur acid spring bacterial and archeal communities from Banff, Canada, to study Microbial Dark Matter (Phase II) - Paint Pots PPA... ...
CAACGGGGTCAAAGCCTACTTCGAACTTCATCTCAAAGAGTGTGAGTGGCGCTACAACAAATCTTTCCCTCAACTGCGTTTAGAATTAATCTCCTTCTGCAAAAAACAAATCTCCTAGTCTTAAGCCTACTGATTACTTCGAGGCCAGCCTCCAAAGCTCACCACATCCCACACTTGCCACTACTCCCGTCTCTCCTGCGACTGGATGGCGTAAGAATTATCCATCACGTTGACAATCTTGATGCCGGGAATGATCCGGTCGGTCGCATAATCTAGATTGCCATCCGGTCCGATCACGGCGATGCCAAAGTCGCCTACCCGATAGGCATCCGCAGCAGCCAATGGATCGGGTAGAACTACAAATGGAACATCCGAGCCGGTAATCACCCCGGTTTCTTTGGTAAACGCGACAAAAAACAGTGCCTTGCGCTCAACCAGAGCTTTGTAGAATTTGGTGATATTCTTGACTTGCTTCTTGAACTCTTTCTGCAGCGGATCGGTCGCGAAGATCAATACTACCGGCTGGCCTTCCACATCTCGTAAACGCTTTACTTTTCCGTTCACGCTCGCCCACAGAAATTCTGGGGCCGGACGCGGAACATTCGGCAAGACTGAACGTTCGTGCTTGGTTTTTTCGGGAGAAGCTTGACCTTTTGCTGGAGTGGTTTGGGCATGCGCCATACCCACCGCCAGGCTAATCACTAAAACCGTGATTCGCCCAACCTTCATACTCTCATTATATCCATTTCTTTGGTTTCAAGATGGCCGTCGATATCCTTGACGTATTTGTCCGTTAGTTTCTGTATCTCCGCTTCCAGACCGCGGCGGTCGTCCTCCGTAATATCCCCTTCTTTCTCTATCTTCTTTATTAAATCCATCCCGGTGCGGCGCCCGCCACGAACCCGCACCCGAGCTTCTTCCGCCATATGCCGGGCGGCCTTGACTAAGTCCTTTCGCCGTTCCTCTGACAGCTCAGGGATAGGCAACCGAATAATCTTCCCGTCGACCGCCGGTGTAATGCCGAGTTTTGACTCGTTCAGAGCTTTCTCGATGTCGCGGGTGACACTAGCGTCAAACGGCTGGATAACGAGCAATCGTGGCTCCGGCGTCGAGATCAGAGCCAGCTGTTTCAATTTCATCGAAGTTCCGTAGGCAGTGACGTCAATATTGTCCACGAGCGCCGGGGACGCTTTTCCCGTCCGCAACGAAGCGAATTCGTGGTTCATGTAATCGACGCTCTTTTCCATTGCCTCTTCGGTTTCCAATAGAATTTCGTCTGATGTCATAAGAACGATGGGCAGCCAGGGTTTACTACGTTTGACCGGTGGTCGAGCCTTGTCCCGTTCCGGCCTTATTCGGCCGTTACCAAGGTACCTACCTTTTCACCCCGTACCACCTTGTTGATATTCTCTGGCTTCGCCATGTCGAACACGATAATCGGAATCCGATTGTCCATGCAAAGACTGAATGCCGTAGAATCCATCACTTTCAGCCGTTTCGTGATCGCCTCGGTGTAGCTGACCGTCTCGTAGCGTTGGGCGTTCGGATTCTGTTTGGGGTCGCTGTCGTAGATCCCGTCCACTTTGGTTGCTTTCAAGATAATCTCCGCCCGGATCTCGCTCGCTCGCAGTGCAGCCGTGGTATCCGTGGAGAAAAACGGGTTGCCGGTCCCCGCCCCAAAAATCACGATACGTCCCAATTCCAAATGCCGGATCGCCCGGCGCAGAATGAACGGTTCGGCCACATTAGCCATCTCAATGGCGGTTTGTAATCGGGTAGGCACTCCCAGCTGTTCCAGTGAGCTTTGCAGCGCCATTCCGTTGATCATCGTGGCCAACATCCCCATATAGTCCGCGGTGGTGCGATCCATACCTCGATGGCTGGCCGTCAGTCCTCGCCAAATGTTGCCGCCACCGATCACCACCGCCATTTCGACCCCGAGGTCGCGCACTTGTTGTAGTTGTTTGGCGATGCCTGTTACGATGTCTGGAGAAATAGTCTCCGGACTCCCCGGCTCCCTTAGCGCCTCGCCGCTTAATTTCAGAACAACTCTTCGATATTTGGGCTGCCCGGAGCCGGTTTGAGGATTGGACATTTAAAAATTGCTTAGGCCTTAGAGGAGTCTATCCCCGAAGTCAAGACATCGTCCTCGCTGTCGTTACCATCCGAACAATTCCCGAAGCACGAAAATGCAGGTCGGGGGAGGCTCCCTCGAGCCTAAAATGAGCTCCCCGCAGACGTATTAGGCTATTCTGGAGCCTCTCCCTAGCAATCGCCTTAGCGGCTCGTCTGCCTATCTCCCGGCCACGATCCCCATTTTTACTTGGTTGATGGCATCATCGATCAAACCAATCGCTTTCACCCTATGCCCGCCTTTGTCGGTCGCCGCACCCTGAAGAGTGGCCCGGGCTCGCCGAAGAGCTTGTAAAGCGCCCTGCATGTACGGTTGATCCGCCATTGCCGGCGCCGGCAACAGCGTCGCCAGCATGCTCCCCGCCAAAATAATGGATGATAATGTTTTCATACGGGTTCTACGCAGCAGTTCAGCGAAAGAAACTTGCTGGAATAGCGTCGATTTGAATCAGGTTTTGCCCGTAAAAACCAGGAAATTCTCCTCTTTGGACGAGCGTACCCAGCCCTTTTATGCCGTAATCACCCCGCGCCTCTTCTCTCGTCCTCGTCCTCGTCCTCGAACCTGTTCTTCCCAGCGTCTGCAGCACTGTCTATGCGATTCATACAGCAGCTCAACACCAGTCACGCCGGCTCAGCGCTGGACTTTCGAGGACGAGGACGATTAGGTGGTCGCTCCTAAGGCCTTGCGAACGGAAAACCTAGGCCGCTCCAGAACTATCGCCCCTCAATCAACCGCCGGAATTCTTCCTCCTTCACAACCTGGACACTCAGGCTACGCGCTTTGTCGAGTTTGCTGCCGGCCTCGGCGCCCGCCAACAAAAAGTCTGTCTTACCGCTGACACTGGAGGCCAGCCGGCCGCCATGGCTCCGGATCAAATCCGCGAGTACTTCTCGCGGTTGGCTCAAAGTACCGGTGATTACCCACGTGGTTCCATCCAGGCGATCGTCCACCTGAACGGTTTCTTCGCGACCGCCTAAGCTCAGCCCGTGTCGTCTCAAAGCCTCAATCAATTCCAGGTTATCAGGGTTGGAGAACCAGTCGCGGATGCTTTGCGCCACCACCTCGCCGGTGTTAGGCGCCTTTTGCAGCTCTTCCACCGAAGCACCTCGTAAGGCATCCAGTGTGCCGAAGAAATCGGCTAATTCTCGAGCTGCAGTCGCGCCAACATGTAGAATTCCTAGCCCGAAGATCAGCCTCCAAAGCGGCTGTTTCTTGCTGGCCTCGATCGCATCCAAAAGATTGCGGATGCTTTTCTTTCCCATGCGTTCCAACCCGGCCAGCGCTGTCTCGTCTAACGCGTAGATATGGTCGACGCGCTTGACTAACCCTCGTTCAACCAATTGAGCGACCATGGCTTCGCCCAGCCCCTCAATGTCCATGGCCCCGCGATGAGCGAAGTGTTCCAAGCGCCGTTTTACTTGCTCAGGACACTCCACATTGACGCAACGCACATCGATCTGGCCGGGTAATTGCACGACAGGCTTCCCGCAGCTGGGACATTTCTTGGGCATTTCAAACGGAGCTTCGTCGCCGGTTCGCCGCTCGAAAACTACTTCCAGGACGGCTGGGATGATTTCGCCGGATTTCTCGATCAAGACGTAATCACCCACCCGAATATCTTTTCGCTTTATCTCCTCCCCGTTATGCAAAGTGGCCCGGGAGACGGTAGTGCCGCTCAACTGGACCGGCTGCAGATTGGCCACGGGCGTCAGTTTGCCGGAGCGGCCTACTTGAACCTCGATTGAAAGGAGTTTCGTCTCGGCACGTTCTGCCTGGTATTTATAAGCGATCGCCCAACGCGGCGCTTTGGAAGTGAATCCCAAGGCTTCTCGTTGTCGATAATCGTCAACCTTCACCACCGCGCCGTCGGTTTCATAGGGCAAGTCATGCCGGATCTCGTCCAAGGCTTTAATAGCCTCGATGATCGACTCCGGGCTCTCCGCAGTCCAGGTCTTGGCCGGCCCCGGCAGCCCCCATTCAGCCAGCCGGGCCAGGCTTTCCCGATGAGAACGCAACTCCGATCCGCTATAGAAGCCGAACCCATAGAAAATCACTCCAAGCCCGCGGGACGCCGCTATCCGCGAATCCAGTTGTTTCAAAGCCCCTGCCGCAGCGTTGCGAGGGTTAGCAAATAGGCTTTCACCCGCTTGCTCCCGTTCTTCATTCAATTTCCGGAACGTTTTCTTCGGCAGAAAGACTTCGCCCCTGATCTCGACCTCGTCCGGCACCGCTCCCTTTAAAGAATAAGGCACCGCGCGAATGGTGCGCACGTTCTGAGTAACGTCATCACCGACGGTTCCATTCCCGCGAGTCGCGGCGTATTGCAGTTGACCGTTGCGATAAAAGGCGGAAATCGCCACCCCATCGACTTTCGGCTCAATCACCGTGCGAATGGTCTCCCCGGGCAGGAGCCTGATCATCCGGCGAAAGAACTCAACCACTTCAGCCTCAGAGTAGGTATTATCCAGGCTCAACATCGGCGTCCGGTGCGTGATCTGAGCGAACTCTTGCAGGGGCGAACCGCTCACTCGCTGGGTTGGCGAATCGGGACTTACCAGCTCAGGATGGGCCTCCTCTAAATCCTTCAGCTCTCGGTAAAGACGGTCGTACTCTTGATCGCTAATCTGAGGTGCGGCTTCCAACCAGTAATACCGGTCATTCTCGCGGATAAGAGTTCGGAGCTCTTCAACCCTTCTCCGGGCGGCTTCGAGTTTTTTCATTGGGTAAATGAAGTTAATGCCTGTTAAGGGAACACCGTCAAATTCGGCCGAACCATAATGAAACTGATAGCAAGTGGTCTGTCGCGCATCAAAACGCCACCAGCATTGGCCATTTTTAGCCACTAAGTTGCCCGATCCCGCTTGTCGGTAGACACGCCTTGTCTCAAAAACGGGCAGTTACCGCGAACTAACACTGTTTTACTGATGGCGTTGCCGTGCCAACTGGATACCCAAATACCTGGCACAAACATTGCTGTATCAATCTCCAACGAGCGGTCATTACAAGGGGCATCGGCTCGGTTGGATGGCAAAGGTTGTCGGGTGTCTGGGGGGAAAACCGGCAAAACTTTGAGGGGTAAGCCAACCGAGCCGTTTCTTGTCTTCCGGTGCCGAATTTGGGAGTCGTTCTCCCAGCTTGACCGCCGTAGTTCGGGCGTTAGCCGAACGAAGGAGGAAGGCGAGGCCGAGAAATGTCAATCGTTCCTGCCGTTTGCACGGTTGGAAACCTGGTGAAAGTTAGGGATCGGCTATCCGCGTCCGCCGACGTCATCACCAACCCCTATGGACTCAACTGATTTCGAAATTCTTGCGCTGATTCAGAATGATGCCCGGGCCGCACACGCCACCGTTGGCGAGCGGCTTGGCCTAACCGCGCCGGCGGTACATGCGCGAATCAAGCGCCTCGAACGTGACGGCATTATCCGCGGTTATCTGACCGCGATCGATCCGGGTGCGGTTAACCAGAATTTACTGGCGTTTGTCCGGGTGACGAACAACTCCAAACCGGGAGACGAAGAAAAGTTCGAGAACTGGGTGCGTCAGGAAACCAATATCCTGGAGTGCCACGATATTTCCGGCGAAGACAGCTATCTGTTAAAGATCAGAGTTGAATCGTCAGCTTCACTTCGGCTCTTGCTTTCGCGGATACGAGATTTCCCCGGTGTGGAACGAACCGTTACTTCGATCTCCTTGTGCACGATAAAGGAGTTAGGTGGACCGCCGCTGCAAGCGCCGATATCCGCGCCGTCACTTTAGTCGCCACCGGGGCGGCGTTGGCAACGATAAAAGTCCAAAAACGCTGATCCCTGAGCCCTGGATAGGACCTATGTGACTTATGGGACCTATAGGCTTGATCTCCTCGCTGCGTCCACAATCACCAATCACCAATCCCCTTTTCACCAATCACCAATCACCTCTCACTCCCCCCTCCCCCATGCACCGGGCATCCGCTCTACTCTTATCGGCGCTCTTCCTGATCTCCTTCCTCGAACCAGGCGTCGCGGCTGGATCGCAACCGTCGCCGACCAGCGACGACATCAATGATCTTCTGGGGTATTTAACCGGTTCCTATTTTCTCATTGGAAAGGAGTTAGACGGCGAAAAAACGTTTCTCGGCAAAGTGATCATTAACCGGAAAGGGACCCGACTGCAGATCCTGCGAACAGTAAATGGAACCACTGTCGAAGGTGTTGGCCGTATCGAAGTCGCGCCGTTAGCATCCAGCCGCGTCTTACGGATACGTTTCAAGAGCGGAAACAGCAGCTTCGAAGGAACCTATCTCTACCACTCCGACCTCGATAACTACCCCCGCATCACCGGTTATCTGTACAAGGTCAACCCAAAAACCGGTGTCCCCATCGAGACCAAAAAACCCGGCCTCGAAACCTTGTTTCCGGAAGCCCCGCTCAAACAAGCGGAATAAACGGAAGGGCCCGCGCGTAGCGCGGCAATTAATCCGTTTATGCCGAATTTGCTCTTGATCTTCGCCCCGGCATTCTGACCAACCAATCACCAATCACCAATCACCAATCACCAATCACCAATCACCAATCACCAATCACCAATCACCAATCACCAATCACCTTTCACCTTTCACCTTTCACCAATCACCTTTCACCTTTCACCTACCCCTCCCCACTCACTCCAATCCCAACTCCACCTTATCCTCAATCCTAGCTGAAAGTTGATTCCGCATAATAATCCGGGCGCACGTATTCCAATGCAGAAGCGCCTCATCGTTTTTGGGTGGACGCAACGCCTCGGCTTTCTCGAACCAGGCCATGGCTTCACGCAAAAATTCGTAAGCATCATGTCCGGCGCCAGGGTAGCCTTGTTGAAGTTGCGCTTTAGCCCGGCGCTCACAGATAATTCCGGCGTAGTAGGCTTTCGCGTATTCGTCTCGTAACCGGCCCAGAGCTTCCTGAGCCTCGGTTACACCCACGGCATACCCTTTTCCGAAACGATCGCTTAACGCTAACAACAACATCACCAGAGCATCCTGATTGTCAGGATCGATCTCGAGCACGTCGTGACAAATGCTTTCGGCTTCAGCCGGCTCGTTGAGCAAGCGGTATCGGAGAGCCCTCTCCAACGCCGCCGGGATGGCTTCTTTGGAAAGTCGTTTCAACTCAAACATGGCTTGGGGGTTTTAGGTTATAAGTTTTACGTTATAGGTTTTAAGTTTTTACGTGGTACGTCCGTGGCCTTGTACTCATCATTAGTTCTGCCCTAGATGTTGCGTCACCGGAACTCCAACCTAAAACTTACAACTTAAAACCTATAACTTATAACTTCAGGGTTTTGGCCGGAACAGTTTCAATAGCCGGCTCAATGGATCATAAAACTCGTCAACCACCCGCTCCTTGAGTGGAATAATAGCATTATCCGTGATCGTGATGTTCTCGGGACAGACCTTGGTGCAACATTTGGTGATATTGCAGTAACCGATCCCGCCCGCTTTCTTCAGGTCAGGCAACCGATCTTCAGTATCCAGCGGATGCATTTCCAGCGCAGCGACGAATACCAGAAAACGAGGGCCGACGAACGCATCATGCTTGTTATGGTCCCGCAACACGTGACAAACATCCTGGCAAAGAAAGCATTCGATACATTTCCGAAATTCTTGGACCCGATCGATATCCGCTTGCGCCATCCGCCAGGTGCCATCGGCGGCATCCGGCGGGCGAGGCTTAAATTCCTTGATGCTCTTCTTTACCCGGAAATTCCAGGACACATCAGTCGTCAAATCCCGGATCAACGGAAACGCTTTCATCGGTTCGATGGTCACCGGCTCATCCAGCGGCAATTCATCTAACCGCGTCATGCACATGAGCTTCGGCCTGCCATTGATTTCTGCCGAACACGACCCGCACTTCCCAGCCTTACAATTCCAGCGACACGCTAGATCGTTAGCTTGGCTCGCCTGAATATTGTGAACCGCATCCAACACCACCATCCCCTCTGAAACCTCAGTAGTATAATCGACAAACTTCCCCCCGTTTACATCCCCACGCCAGATCTTGAAAACCGCCGTTTTCATGTCTCCGCTCCTGAGCAGCCGAAACCACCACTCTTCGCTAAATTTTTTGGCGTTTTTTGTGCCTTTCTTGACCGACATAGCCTTGGCGACGTCTGTTTGCGGCTATTCATTCGCGTCCATTCGTAGCCTGCCGCGCCGTAGGCTTGGTGAAGGCGTGTCCATTCGCGGTTCTCATTTCATCTCCTCGATGACTTGCTTCAATTCCGGCGGCATATCCGGGATCGTTTCCCGCCGTACCTGCATCGATCCATCCGCCGCCTTTTTGACAACGATACTCACCTTGCCCTCGGCTGCGTCTTTGCCGGGGAAATCATCGCGAAAATGGCCGCCCCGGCTTTCTTTCCGCTCAATGGCTCCTCGTGTAATCGCTTCCGAAACCGTTAACAGATGTCTCAGGTCCAAGGCGGTATGCCAACCGGGGTTATATTCACGATGGCCATGGACCGCCACGTGCTCGGCGCGTTCCTGCAGAGTGCCTAGCTTATCGAGAGCTTGCACCATCTCTTCCTGACGCCTCACGATTCCCACCAAGGTTTGCATCGTGTCCTGCAAATCATATTGCACCTGGTAAGGGCCTTCGGCGCTGGCTCCGGAGTCGGCGGCGCGATCAAATGCCGCTAATGCTTCCCGGGCCGCTTCCTCGACCTGTGCCTCGTCGATCTGAGCCGGTTTGTGGTCGGCTGCGAATTTTGCTGCAAACTCCCCGGCCCGTTTTCCGAATACCAAAAGGTCGGACAATGAATTGCCACCTAGCCGGTTCGCACCATGTAATCCCGCCGCAACTTCACCCGCTGCGAATAGCCCCGGAACATTCGACATCTGCGTCTCGCCGTTTACCCGGACCCCGCCCATGATGTAGTGAGTGGTCGGACCGACCTCCATTGGTTCCTTGGTGATATCGAGATTCGCCAGCTGCATGAATTGGTGATACATGCTTGGCAACTTTTTCTTAATGTGTTCGGCTGCGTTCGGGAGCTTTTCTTTGATCCAGGCGATATCCAGAAACACACCGCCATGCGGACTGCCGCGACCGTTCTTGACCTCGTCCATGATACATCGAGACACATGATCTCGGGTCAAGAGCTCCGGTGGCCGCCGGGCATTCTTATCACCTTGGGTATAACGCCAGCCTTCTTCCGGACTATCGGCGGTCTGCGACCGGTAATTCTCCGGGATACTGCCAAACATGAACCGTTTTCCATCTTTATTGAGCAAAACGCCGCCTTCACCGCGTACCCCTTCGGTCACCAGAATCCCCATTACACTGAGCGGCCAGATCATCCCCGTCGGATGAAATTGTACGTACTCCATATCGACCAATTCCGCTCCCGCGTGATAAGCCAGCGATTGGCCGTCCCCGGTGTATTCCCAGGAATTACTCGTGATTTTGTACGCTCGTCCGACACCGCCTGTTGCCAGCACGACTGCTCTTGCTTTGAACAGTTTGAATCGGCCACGTTCCCGGTCGTAGCCAAAGGCGCCGGCAATACGTTCACCATCTTTCAACAAAGTGACGATGGTGTGCTCCATATAAACCTCGATCCCTTGATGGATGCCGTGATCCTGCAAGGTCCGGATCATCTCTAATCCGGTCCGGTCACCGACATGGGCCAAGCGCGGATAACGATGCCCGCCAAAATTGCGCTGCAGAATTCGGCCATCTGCGGTCCGATCGAACACGGCTCCCCAGGCTTCCAGCTCACGAACCCGCGCAGGCGCTTCTTTAGCGTGCAACTCAGCCATGCGCCAATCATTGACGTATTGGCCGCCACGCATGGTATCCGAGAAATGGACCCGCCAATTGTCACGATCATCGACATTGGCTAACGCCGCCGCAATCCCGCCCTCAGCCATCACCGTGTGCGCTTTACCAAGCAACGACTTGCAAACTAGCCCCACTTTGACCCCGGTCGCCGAAGCCTCAATAGCCGCCCGCAACCCAGCGCCACCGGCGCCGATCACGAGCACATCATGTTCAAAGGTTTCGTAGTTAGCCACAGACCATTTCTTTAACCGCGAATGGACAATGAACGCCAATGAGGCCGAGGTTTATTCGCGTTTCATTAGCGTCCATTCGCGGTTGGTTTTTGGCTCGTCTTTTCATGGTTAGAAGATTCTCCAATCATGCCAGATGCCCATTGAGCAAAGGCGGATGTACAGGTCGGTGAACCCGACCCAGAAAAGGCTCATCCAGGCCCAGAGCATGTGGCGCTGGTTCAAACAACTGACACAGGCGTAGCCTTTGGCGCACACCGGCTTTTTGGAGATCTCGTCCAGGAAACCGCCGATCAAATGGCGCAGCGAATGACAGCCAAAGGTGTAACCGCCCAGCAAAACCACGTTGAGAGTGAGTACTATCGAGCCAATCCCAAGACCAAAGTGCCGCGCGCCGGACGGATCCGCGAACCAGAACCCGCTCCAAGCGTCATGCGCGAGAATCAAAATGAAGATGAGCGCGAGATACAGGAAATACCGATGAATATTCTGCAGGATCAACGGAAAAGCGGTTTCGCCCGGGTACCCAATGCGCGGTTCACCGACGGCACAAGCCGGTGGATCAGCCCAGAACGCTTTGTAGTAGGCGCCCCGATAATAATAACAGGTCAGCCTGAACCCGGCCGGCGCCCAGAGCACTAGCAAAGCCGGGGAGAACAAGAACCAACTCGGCCACCATGCCGGCTTTGGTCCAAAGATCGCATGAGGCGAATTCCCAAAAAGCTCCGGCGAATAAAATGGCGAAAGATAATTCGCCCCATTTTGATCGAGCCAATAGTGGTTCCCTTGGAACGCTGCCCAGGTTGAATAGAGCAAAAACGTTCCCAAGCCCAGAAACACAAACAAAGGCTGGGTCCACCACGCGTCACGCCGCATGGTTGCACCAAACGAACCTCTCTTAGATCGAACGGTTGCCGAGGACATAGGGGTTGCCCATACAGCTCTGAAAACGTTTTGGGGAACGACTGCAATCTACATATCGATGAGCCCGCCCCTTTTCAAGTTCGCAGTTCACGGCTTTAGGGGTTCCTGGTCGTGGTTCGTGATTCACCTTCGAGCGGCCCGAAGAGATAAGATCCGCAGCCCCGGAATTCTTCGGGGTAAAATTGCACGGAACCTGTCGCCCCGCAGGCTCTGCGAAGGCGGATTAGGCAGATTTTGGTTTGGGGCGAGATGTACCGCTCCCCGCTCGGCTATTGGCTATTGGCTATCGGCTATTCGCGAGCGCCATTCGTCGTAAGGCCGGCCGACGCGATTTAAGCTACCCGGCCTTGGCGCGAGATGTTTCTAACCATCCCTTTAAAACGAAACAGACACCCGCGACGACCAAGACACCGCCCGTCATACCAGCAATACGGCCAACCACAGGACCGATAGTGTCTGGCGGGTTATTACCGGTGACGACCGCAAGAATGAAGGCCACTCCACCTTGAGTACCGACATAAGACAAAGGTCCTTTGCTCAGGTGTAAGCGGGAAAAAAGAAAGATCCCTCCAAAGAGAATCACGGACCACGCCAAGAGCGAGGAAGTCGCAAATTCAGCTGCCACTAGTCCGATACAACCTCCCAACAGACATCCAAGAATTCGCTGGGTTACTCGTATTTGAGCGGTGGCGACATTGCGATCGAGAGTGACAAAAGCGGTAACAATCGCTTGAACCAGACTGGGGAGGCTTAGCCAAGACCAAAGCGCCGTGGTGATCACCGGCACTAAGCCGCCCACCATCACCAGCATTTTTAACTCTACCGGAGTCAGGCTTAAGGAAACCGGGCTCGCCGATTTCGCTCCACCGCTCGCGCTAGGCAGTCCAAGCACCGGACGGAGCAGGCGTCCGCACACCCACGCAGCGACCACTCCTGAAATGATCTCATAAAGGCGATAGCGCGCTGTTGCGTAGATGGAACCGGGATCGGTGAGGTTAAGAACCACTAGCAATAGGGCTGTGACCGATCCGATGATCCATGCGTAGGAAAACTTGCTTCGATACCGCATGGACATGCCAGTCGCGCCGATTAAAAAGAGGGCCATTGCCTGCCCGACAGGATTCCCTTCCGTTAGCGATGAGCAAGTCAGTCCGACAAAATAGCCAGCTAAGGTTCCGCCGACTCGCATCATCGCCTTTAGCGAGGTTTCATGAAAATCCGAGCTAGAGATGACCCACGCGGAAATCACAGCCCACCACGGGTTGTCACAATGCAAGAAAAAGACGAGCATGGCCGCCAGCCAGCAAGAGGCGGCTGTAATAACACTTTGCCGTAGATCGACAGCTTGTACCTCGTCGGAGGTCATGGCCGAATCCACCAAACCGTCGCATTTGATCCTAAGAAGAGATCTTTCTTTTCTGGCAGGCCGCTGAGATCAATTTCCACCGGAAAACGGCGAGGGAGTCGAATCCATTCAATAGTCGGTTCGACATAGGGTAAGACATTTACCGGGTTAGCGGAGCGGGCAACACCGGGGGCAATGCTCCGAACATGCCCGGTGTAGATTCGCCACGGATCTGAACCGATCGACACCCAGACCGGTTGGCCAATTTGAAGACCGCCGAGATGTCTTTCAGGCAGGTTTGCCATAACCCGCCAATTATCGGCGGTTACAATCACCAGGACAGATTTACCAACTTCGAGAAAGGTTCCTGCCCGAATTTGAAACGGCGCTACCCGGCCGGTAGCCGGTGCTTTGATCTGCGTTTTGGACAGCTCCCATTGCGCCTTGGCTACGGCCGTCTCGGCCCGTTGCACCTCAGCGTTCTGGACGGCAACATCCTGTTCAGCAACCGCTTTGGCAGCTCGCGCCTGATCTAACCCGGCCAGCGATACCTTAAAACTACGCTGAAGATTGTCTACGGTCTCTTGCGAAACCACGTTCTGCTTCAGCAGCTCGAGACCGCGGTCCCGGTTGATCGTCGCGTCATCAAGCGTTGCTTTTTTAGCGTCGATATCACTTTGTGCTAATGCCAACCGATCCTTCGCTCCGGTTACGTTCGCCCGGGCCAATGCCAGCGCCGCTTCCTGACGATCGAGCTCAATTTGATACGGCTGCGGATCGATGGTGAAAAGCAGATCCCCGGCTTCGACAGATTGGTTGTCGGTCACCGCTAACCGAAGCATGGGACCGTTTACTTCTGGAGCGACCGCAACGATATCGGCGGTTACGTAAGCATCGCGGCAAAAGACGAAGTAGGTCGTGCAAAATTCGTATGCAACGTACGCAAAGAAAATCGCAAGGGCTGTACCGATCAGCGGATGTCGCTTTAGCCAAGCGATCAATGGCCTCAAACGATTCTTAAGGAATGTTCGCACGCGTTGAGGGCTCTCCTCCCCCGATCATAGCGGTTGACCGTCGGCTCTTACCAGTATGCAGTTTGCCGTTCGCCGCTCGCCCTCCGCTATCGTCCTCGTCCTCGAAACCGCGCGGCCTCCACACCTGAGAACGTCCCACGTCCTCAACGCTTTCCCCGTTGTCGGCATTGCCACCTTCTCACTCATCCCGATACTCGTCCACTCTCAACGCCAACCCCCAAAATTCCGCCAACTCCTTAGCAGCTTCATCCAACCCATTGCAGTCGTCATGACGCAAAACCCTCTCCGTCACTTCCTCATGCCACCGGCTAAACGGGTTTCGCATCACCAGATCAACTGTCGCCATGCCGCCACCTCGGGCCGGCAAAAGCCGGACCAGCTTAATACCATTACACAAACCAGCGTCCCAAAACGCCGCTAAAGTCGGGAGATACCAACCGAGCTTTCCCTTCACCTGATCGCGCCAGCAAACAAAGCGGTCGCCCGGCAGATGCCCCCTCCGCCAGGCCGGGAACGCCAGAGATCGCCATTCGCTTTGCGTCGGAAACTCCAGCTTGTCGCTCACCGGAAGTGAAGGATGTAGGTTTGTTCCGCCTCCGTTAGGGGCGTAACCGGATCAATCTCGACGCGGATCCCGCATTTCTCCCACAACGCCGGATGTTTCGCATACAGAGGGTTATGATGGCCCTCGGTTTTCTCGCGAATAAAAGTCGTTATCCCTAGAGTCGCCCGCCCGAACCGCCAACTGTGCGCCCAGGTATTGACCGCAATCCCCTTCTCCGGTGCACCCAACAGCGCAGAGAACCGTTCCAACGCCAGCTGATGATTAGCAAACCCACTACCGGTGAAATCAAAGTCACAACAATACTCAGCCGGCGGCACCAGCGTCGTTGGCCGGTAACAGGGGACATAATATCTCTCCCGATTTTCCGGAAAAAGCGGCGACGGCGGCAGATACACCACATCGTTGAACTCGAACCACCGGCGGACCCCATGCTGCCGGCCCAACTGATCGATCGTCCTCGAGCCATCAACCGCAGTCAATCCGCGCTCGCTTAGAAAGTGGAGGAACTCCGCCTGCGTCATCGGCTAACACCAGCGTTTGCGAGAACAAACTTCTTGAACTGTTCGACGACTTCTGTTGCCGGCTTCTTGCGCCAAGCTAAAGCGATTTCAGAGATTGGCATCTTATCGCGGACCCTACAACCGGTCACGGCCGCTCTGCTGTTCTCAACTGCAGACGCAGGTAACAGCGAGATACCTGCACCCGATGCGACCAAAGAAATTAGAGTCGGCATTTCGCCGGCAACCTGCGATACCGCCGGGATCACACCGGCTTGGTTAAGGATTCCTAAGACGAAGTCGTGAAATCCAGGCGCATGGGCACGGTCATAAAGAACATACGTCTCGTTCGCGGTCTCGCGCAGACGCACAGCAGACTTCCGCGCCAGAGTATGCGACGATGGTACCACGATCAGAAACTTCTCCTGATGAACAGGCGCCACCTCCAAGTTAGGTCCCGTGGCAAACGGCATCCGTAGAAAACCGAGATCGATCGAACCTTCCTCTAGCATCAGGCCTTGATCAGCCGTCAGCACGTTACGCAGCGAAAATTCTGCCAGTGGATTCAGCACCCGGAACTGATTGACTAGCTTGGGAATCAGATACGTTCCAGCGGTCGAAACGAAACCAAGACGGACCAGCCCGAGCTTGCCTTGCGCCGCTAACCGCGCGCTTTGCATTGCTTGCTCCAATTGCGCTAGTCCACCAATGGCTTCTCTTTGAAATGCGACCCCGGCTGTAGTCAAAGCCGTCGTCCGCCGATCCCGCTCAAAGAGTTTGACGCCAAGCTCGTTCTCCAACGCCTGAATCTGTAGACTCAAAGCCGGTTGGCTGAGATGCACAATTTCTGCGGTACGACTGAAGTTCAGCGTCTTGGCCAGGGATAGAAACGAACGAATCTGTCGGAGCTCCACAAAGGATCTTATTTGCTTTCCTTATAAGTGGCTACACAGAATTCAATTTCAAAAGCGCTCCCAGCACGCCGATTAAGCACTAGGAGAATTTGCTATGACCTTAAATCGCTTCAGAAATTGGTTTATCTGTGCAGCTAGTTCAGTTGTTCTCGCCGGTTCGGCTTTAGCTGCGCCCGCGATCAAAAATGTGGTTTTGGTCCACGGCGCTTTCCTTGATGGATCAGGTTGGCAACCCGTCTACGACATCCTCACAAAAGACGGGTACTACGTTACTTTAGTTCAGGAACCGCTTACTTCTTTGGAGGAAGATGTGGCCGCTACCCGCCGGGTCCTCGATCAACAGGACGGTCCTACCATCCTGGTTGCTCACAGCTATGGCGGCACCGTCATCACGGAGGCAGGCACGGATCCTAAGGTCGCAGCGCTTGTCTTCATCGCTGCTCATGCACCGGATGTGGGCGAGACTGAAGCCGGCAACGGCAAAAAATTTCCCAACAGCAGCCGACCGCTAGTCAAAACTTCCGATGGGTTCCTCTTCCTTGATCCAAAGAATTTCCCTCAGGATTTCGCTGCTGACCTTCCCCCTGCTCAAGCCGATTTCATGGCTCATGCTCAGATGCTCACCGCCGCCAAGGTTTTCACTGCTCCGGTTACCAAACCCGCTTGGAAGATCAAACCGAGTTGGTACTTGGTCGCTCAAGACGACAGGGTGATCAATCCCGACCTAGAGCGGATGTATGCCGAACGCGCGCACAGCCAAAAAGTCGAGGCGGAAGGAGCCAGCCACGCTGTCTTTATCTCACACGCCAAGCAAGTTGCGGCTCTCATCGAAGACGCTGCCGGACAAGCCAGAGTCGCAGGCTCTCACTAGTTCGCCGGCTCTCACCAGTCCACTCGCTCTCTAAAACGAGATCAAACTATGTACTTGCTTAACATCCAATCGTCACCGCGCCGGTCCCGGTCCGCTTCCATCGCTGTCGCCGACGCGTTCCTTGAAGCTTACCGTCAAGTTTGCCCGGAAGTCATCGTGGACACTCTGAACGTCTGGGATGAGAAGCTGCCCGAGTTCGACCAGGAAGCCATCGGCGCAAAATACAAGGGAATTAATAAGGAGCCAATGGACGCGGCCGAGCAAAAAGGTTGGAATCGCATCCAGGAGCTGGTTGCACGCTTTAAACGAGCAGATCGCCTCGTGATTGGCGTGCCCATGTGGAACTTTGCCTATCCCTATAAGCTCAAGCAATTGATTGATCTAGTGGCCCAGCGTAACATGCTCTTTACCTTCGATGGCAGGAAATACGGCCCCTTGCTCGAGACGCCGCGTGCTCTGGTGATCCTCGCGCGAGGCGGTGCCTACGCCGAAGACTTGCCGACACCGCCATCGCGCTTCGACCATCAGAAGAGTTACTTTGAGTTCTGGCTACCATTCATTGGGGTTCGAGAAGTGAAAACTTTGGTGGTAGAGAGCACATCGTGGGGCGGCGAGGAAAAAGGGAAGTATAGTGTCGAGCGCGGAAAGGAAGCGGCGAGGGAGTTGGCCGAACATTTCTGAACCATTAGGTAGTGCCCGGCAAGTGCGTGTCGGGGTGTGAGCGTATCGGCGTATGGGCGTTTCAGCGTTTCGGCGGAGACGCCTTTTGGCTATTGGTCATTCGCGGAGTGTGGCTATTGATCATTCGCGAAGCGCAGCTATCGTTCCCGCACTAAAGCGCTTGGCTATCAGCTATTGGTCATTCGCGAAGCGCGTCCCCGTAGTTCAACGGATAGAACGGAGGTTTCCTAAACCTTAAATGCGGGTTCGATTCCCGCCGGGGACAAGGTTGCAACGCCGCGACCTGCTTGCCTCAGGTGCGGTCCGGCAATGGCCGGATGCCTCAGTTGTCACCCATAACCGAATTGGGGACAGGTCGATAGTTGAATAAAACACCAGAATCAGAAGAGACAAATTAGCGGCCCTACCGATTACACCCCTGTCTTTGAGAAGATAGGGGTCCGGCCTTTGAAGAAAGAAGCGATGCGGCGGCGGAGAAATAGGTGGTGAGCCATACTGAATTCGACCGCGCTGAATTCAGGACGGCATGAAGGGATACGGCGTGACTGTTGGCGAGAACTCCCAGGGAAAGTTTTAAAGCGGGAGGAGAGTTCGGAGCCGCGGCTGCGGGGCCTGGCTCGACCTGCACACAGCCTAGAAATGCTAGGCTAGCTGACCGGCTGGAGCCGGAGATTACGGAGCACCCAGATCTGGTCGCCGGCAATTACACGCAGCCGGTAACCGCGATCGGATTGGGCAGGAGAGAGGATTTGTCTGCAGCGGGCGAATTGTTCTTG
>Ga0185299_10004179_pt1 | contig 17774 bp, 23 predicted proteins | sample PaiPotPPA55metaG_FD_128002 | JGI IMG/M metagenome (GOLD analysis project Ga0185299, IMG submission 128002) | Iron sulfur acid spring bacterial and archeal communities from Banff, Canada, to study Microbial Dark Matter (Phase II) - Paint Pots PPA... ...
CTTTCCACCAATCACCCCACGTCAGGAGCCGACGCGACCTCACCCACAGACCGAAAGCGCGCGTGGAGGACGACCGGAGGAAGGACGACCTCCGCCGTACGAGGTCCGGCGCGAAGCGGAGCGCAGCACCGGAACGTAGGAAGGCCTACCACCAACCCGAACTCGGACCCACGAACCCGAACCCACGGACACGTCAGAAGTACCAAAAAATTCAGCAGAGAACGCTACCCGGCCAGACCCCGTCCTCGCCCCACTTCTGCTCCGAGAGGATTCGTTGTCCCAGGGCATCCTCTGAATAGACGACGCCTCGGCGAAGCTGTCGGTTCGGATGCCATTCCCTCCGCCCGCCTCCCTCCGCTCGCCGACTGCGACGTCGGGCCCGTCGACATCGCAGTCGATTCGCGGTGTCAGGAGTCCGGCTGTGTCTGAAAATACGATGCCGGCGTCATGCCGGTCTCTCGGCGGAACGCGGCGACGAATGCGCTGGCCGACTCGTATCCGATCCTGCGGGCCACATTTCCTACCGGCTCATCGTTGGCCAGCGCCGGGATGGCCGCGTGCATTCTGGCTAGGGTGCGCCAGCGGCCGAACGGGACGCCGGTCTCGGCCAGGAATGACCGGGCGAGCGTGCGTCCGCTGGTGCCGACCTCGCGGCCCCAGTCATCCAGTGTCCGTTTGTCTGACAGGTCGTGCAGGAGGGCTGCCGCGACCTTTCTTGCCGTGTCCGAAGTCGGCAGGCGCAGTTCGATGGTGTTCATTGTCACCGGTTCGAGCAGGTCTGTGAGCAGGGCCTCCGCTCGCGAGCGGCGTTCTTGGTCCAGCGGTTCGCTTTCTAGATAGCCGATCAGCTCGGCGAGTAGCGCTCTCGCCGCGATTGGTGTCGGGTCTTGCCAGGCGATCGGGCATGTTTCCGGGCGCACGTAGACGGACCGCATGGTCGCGGCCGTCGTCGAGGATCGGGTCTCGTGGGGCAGGCCCGCGGGGATCCACAGGGCGCGAGTCGGCGGCAGGACCCAGGTGGCGTGCTCGGTGGCGACCGTCAGCACGCCGCTCGCCGCCCAGGCGATCTGGTGGTCCGGGTGCGTGTGCCATTCGAAGCGGGTGCGCGCGGTCATCGGGAAGGTGGCCACGACCATGTCCGTGGCGGGCCGACCGCCGCCGTCCTCGCAGCGGTACGAGCGGTCCGGCGTGGTCTGTCCGTTTGGCGACACGGCATGTCACTGTACGCTCTTGGGTCCGGCGCGCCCGGATCCTAGCGTGGTCGGCATGAACGAGAATCACGCGCGAGTTTGCGGCGGCCCGGAGTGGGCCGAATTCATGCAGACCGAACTGCTGCCGAGCTTTCTGTCCGAGGTCGACCTGGGCCGCGACCTGCTGGAACTCGGTCCGGGACCGGGCGCGTCCACGCAATGGCTCGGCAAGCGCGTCGAGCGCCTGGTGGTGCTCGAACTCGAGGACGAGGCGGCGCGGAAGCTCGCCGATCGGTTCGCCGGTACGAACGTCCGGGTGCTGCTTGGCGACGCCACGGCCATGACCTTCGACGACGAGTCGTTCGACTCGGTCGGCGCGTTCACCATGCTGCACCACGTGCCGACCGTCGCGGACCAGAATCGGCTGCTCGCCGAGGCATTGCGGGTGCTGCGGCCGGGCGGCGTGCTCGTCGGCTCGGACAGCTTGCCGAGCGTGCGGCTGCACCACTTCCACGCGGACGACGTCTACAACCCGATCGAGCCCGCCGCCCTGCTCACCCGGCTGCAGACGCTCGGATTCCGCTCGATCACGATCATCGTCGACGCGCACCTGAAGTTCATCGCTCGCAAGGCACCGGCAGTGGAAGAGCAGGAGGTTGAGACGTCGTGACCAGTATTAAGACAGACACAGCGCAGCTGCGCACAGCAATAGCGGATCTGATCAGCCACGCGGCGGGGGCGGAGCGACGGCTGCTCAATGAGGACGCGAGCAGCGCGTCGGCCGGTGGCCGAGAGGAGGGGAGTGCGCAACGGTGGGCGGCGGCGCCGCTGGTCGCGCACAATACCGAGTTCAAGCGCCAGCAGGTGACGCGGCTGGAAGCAATCCTGAATGGAACAGCACCGCCGACCTTCGCCGAAGCGGACCATCACAGCGAGGGTTACTACCGTGAGTGCAGCCGCCAGACAACACCGCAGGTGGCCGCCACGTCGGCCGAAGTCACTGCCGCGCTTCTGGCCGGCCTGGAGGCTGTATCAGACGATGACCTGCTCGATCCGTCCCGGCACCCGTGGCTGCGCGGGCGCATGCTCTCGTTGCAGATCGTTGTCCGCGGCTTCTGGCACCCGCTCGGCCACCTCGCCGACTACTACTTGCAGCACGACCAGCCGGGCAAGGCCCTTGATTTGCAATCGGCGGCCCTCGCGGAGGCCGAACGCCCCGGCGTCCCAGACGCCGTCCGCGGCATGGCGCACTACAGCCTGGCCTGCGTCCAAGTCGGCCTCGATGCCGAGGCCGCAGTCGTTTCCCTCACCCGCGCCGTCGAACTGAACCCCGACCTCACCGCCAACATCCGCCGCGACGCCGAACTGGCCCGTCTAGTCAGCTTTTAACCGTTGCCGAAGCGCGTCCGCAGGAGATCGTTCATCTCGGCCTTGTCGAAGATGTCGAACAAGACTGGCGCGTTCTCTTCGTAGGACCAGATTCCTCCGGAGTCCTCCGGCGGCGCCTCCCGCTTCCCCGCCGTGCACCTGGGGACGAGGCCGGGCTCGGGCGGCAGCACCTTCTCCAGCTTGATCAGGTGCTCCCAGCCGTCGCCGAAGTCGTACATATACTCCAGCTTCTCGCCCTCGTCGCGCAGGACCTGTTCCAGGGTGACGGACGCGGGGTCGCGGTGGCCGAGGTCCTCGTCGCCGGTCCCGTAGCTGCCGTATTCGGTCTCGAATACGTGCAGGTGGTAGTCCTCCCAGGCGAACAGGGTCTGGATCAGCTCGTGCATCGTCCGCAGGCTGATGTCGGCCCTGACCTCCAGCCTGCGCCAGATCGGCGGCTTGGCTCCGCGCAGGTCGATGCGCAGGCGGTAGACCGGGGGCGGGCCGTCCTTCTTCGTGCGCTTCTTCGGCAGCGTGGACTGCGGCAGCACGCGGCGTCCCCGCGGTCCAGGGCTGAAGCCGCCGAAGCCTCCGAAGTCGCCGATCGCCGGCACGTCCGCCCCCATCATCTGCTGCAGGAACAGCTGAATCTGGTCGTTCAACGACTGCGAATCCCGCCCCGGCTCGGGGTGCGGCGGCAACGGCTTTCCGGGCGACGGCAGGAGTTCGAGTTTCGCGCGCACCAGCGGCAGCAGTTGCGGGTACGTCAGGCGCAGCTGGTCGTCCTCTTCTTCCCCGGCCAGCAGCGCGAGCCGTTCGTCGGTGCTCAGTTCCGCGTCGTGGTCGGCGCGGTAGGCGAGGGCGGTCTCGATCCGCCAGCGGGCCTCATCCGGAGCCAGCTTCGTGTACGACGATCGGGCTCGCGGGGCGAGCAGTTGCTTGCCCACCTTCGCGAAACCCCGTGCGAGTTCCATCCCCTCGGGATCGAGCGCCAAGATCGCGTCCGCTTCCCCGCACTCGTCATCGTTGACCACGACCGCGAAGCCCTGCCACTCGTCGGCGCGTTGGAAGGAGAGCAGCAGCATGCGATCGGGCGTTCCGAGGACCTGCATCTCGCCGCACTCCACGAGCCGGCACGGCTGTTCCAGTTCGGTGAACCAGTCGGGCACGGCCACGCCCGCGTCCCGCAGGCGCCCGGCGGCATCAGCGGCCTGACCGCGCAGGCGGCCCTCGGCGACCCGGCCGAGGATCTCGAGCACGGTGAGCACCTCCGGCGTGCGCCGCCGCTCGAACTCCCCGACGAACGGGCCGACCAGAGCGTCCTCGCCGTCGTCCGCCCGCCCGAACACCGTGTCGAGCACGTGCAGCGTGCCCGCGACCGCGGCGGTCTCGATTTCGAAGTCGTAGAGCCCGAAATCCCGCCAGGCCTCGGTGAGCCGCTCGATCCAGTTGTCGACGACCTCGGTCAGCGGCTCCTCGAAGCCCGGAACATGCACAGGCGGCGGCGCCGGTTCCGGCGGGGAGATCTTGCGGCGCACCGGGCGGGTGATCCGGGCCGGTCGCAGGGTCGACGGCGATGGCGCGTCGTTCACCGTTTCTTCGGGCACGGGGAAATCCTGGCACGAGTGCGGGTCCGCCGCGCGGCATCGCGGCGGGATTCCACCCTCGCCGTTGTCCGATTTGGGCAGGCCGGGGCCGCTCTGTTACTGTGAACCAACGCGTGTCCGCCCCCCGGGTGTGCTCGCGTGTGGGCGCTCTAGCGAAAGCGAGTCCGTCACCCAGGTCCAGCACGCTCCCCGGAGCGCGGGCGGATACCCGGTGATTGCTGGTTCGGTCGTGCTGCACGGCTTGTCCAGGTGCCCTCCAGCTCTGTCACTACGACGCCGTAGGTCCTCTCGGCGAATCAAGGGCACCGCTCCAAGCCGCTCCGTCACTCGACGGGGCTTCGCGGACGCGACTTCCCACGATGCGCTCGGGCCGGAAACCGCGGTGGGAAGGCCCAAGGCCCCCTTATGACCATGACTGACCCGATCGCAGACATGCTCACGCGTCTGCGCAACGCCAATTCGGCGTACCACGACCAGGTCACCATGCCGTCCTCCAAGCTCAAGGCTCGCATCGCCGAGATCCTCAAGCAGGAGGGTTACATCGCCGGCTACGCCGTCGAGGACCTCGAGGTCGGCAAGAACCTGATCATCGACCTGAAGTTCGGTCCCAACCGGGAGCGGTCGATCGCGGGCATCAAGCGCATCTCCAAGCCGGGTCTGCGCGTCTACGCGAAGTCCACGAACCTGCCGAAGGTCCTCGGCGGTCTTGGTATCGCCATCATCTCCTCGTCGTCCGGTCTGCTGACCGAGCGTCAGGCCGCCAAGAAGGGCGTAGGCGGAGAAGTCATCGCCTACGTCTGGTAAGTCCGGAAGGGAGCACAGACAGCTATGTCGCGTATTGGACGGCTGCCGATCCCGGTCCCGGCCGGCGTCGAAGTCAGCATTGACGGGAGCGACGTGACGGTGAAGGGGCCGAAGGGCACCCTGAGCCACACCGTCGTCAACCCGATCGCGGTGGAGAAGGCCGAGGACGGCACCCTGCAGGTGACCCGTCCCAACGATGAGCGCGCCGCCAAGGAGCGCCACGGCCTGACCCGTACCCTGATCAACAACATGATCGTCGGCGTGACCACCGGCTACACGAAGGTCCTCGAGATCTCCGGTGTCGGTTACCGCGTCACGCCCAAGGGCTCCAGCCTGGAGTTCGCGCTCGGCTACTCGCACCCGATCGTGGTCGAGCCGCCGGCCGGCATCAGCTTCACCGTCGAGGCCCCGACCCGTTTCGTGGTCACGGGCATCGACAAGCAGCTGGTCGGCGAGACGGCCGCGAACATCCGCAAGCTGCGCAAGCCCGACCCCTACAAGGCCAAGGGCGTGAAGTACCAGGGCGAGGTCATCCGCCGCAAGGTCGGAAAGGCTGGTAAGTAGCCATGGCTTACGGATACAAGATCGCCAAGGGCAGCGCGAAGAAGAGCGTCGCCCTCAAGCGCCGCCACATCCGCGTTCGCAAGCGCGTCAACGGCACGGCGGAGCGTCCGCGCCTCGTTGTGACCCGCTCGAACCGGCACATGGTCGTCCAGGTCGTCAACGACAAGCTCGGGCACACGCTGGCGTCCGCCTCCACCATGGAGGCCACGCTGCGCACCGCCGAGGGCAAGAAGGTGGACCTGTCCCGCGAGGTCGGCAAGCTCGTCGCCGAGCGCGCCAAGGCCGCCGGCGTCTCCGAGGTCGTCTTCGACCGCGGCGGCAACAAGTACCACGGCCGGGTGGCCGCGGTCGCCGACGGCGCTCGCGAAGCCGGGCTGGACTTCTGATGACGGCCATGAACGAGAACACCGAAATGAGGGATTCCTGATGCCCGGACAGCAGCGCCGTGGAGGCGCTCCCGGTGGTCAGAACCGCGGCGGCGAGGGCGGTGGAGAGCGTCGGGACCGTCGCGACCGCCGGAACCAGGACAATGCCCCGGCCGCCGAGAAGACCGCCTACGTCGAGCGCGTCGTCAAGATCAACCGCGTCGCCAAGGTCGTGAAGGGTGGTCGTAGGTTCTCCTTCACCGCCCTGGTGGTCGTCGGCGACGGCGACGGCACCGTCGGCGTCGGCTACGGCAAGGCCAAGGAGGTGCCCGCGGCGATCGCCAAGGGTGTCGAAGAGGCCAAGAAGAACTTCTTCAAGGTGCCCCGCATCCAGGGCACCATCCCGCACCCGATCGTCGGCGAGGCCGCGGCCGGTGTGGTCATGCTGAAGCCGGCCTCGGCCGGTACCGGTGTGATCGCCGGCGGCGCCGTGCGCGCCGTGCTCGAGTGCGCCGGCATCCACGACGTGCTGTCCAAGTCCATGGGCTCGGACAACTCGATCAACGTGGTGCACGCCACCGTCGCCGCGCTCAAGGGCCTGGTGCGTCCCGAGGAGATCGCGGCCCGCCGCGGCCTGCCGCTCGAGGACGTCGCGCCGGCCGCCCTGCTGCGCGCCCGCGCCGGAGTGGGGGCCTGACGTGGCTAAGCTGAAGATCACGCAGGTCCGGTCGAAGATCGGCACGAAGCAGAACCACCGCGAGACGCTGCGGTCGCTCGGCCTCAAGCGGATCAACGACACGGTGATCAAGGAGGACCGGCCGGAGTTCCGCGGCATGGTCCACACCGTCCGCCACCTCGTGACGGTTGAGGAGGTCGACTGATGGCTGAGCAGGACAAGCAGGAGAAGCAGCACGTCCTGAAGGTGCACCACCTGCGGCCCGCCCCGGGCGCCAAGACCGCCAAGACCCGGGTGGGTCGCGGTGAGGGCTCCAAGGGTAAGACCGCCGGTCGTGGTACCAAGGGCACGAAGGCCCGTTACCAGGTGCCGGAGCGCTTCGAGGGCGGGCAGATGCCGCTGCACATGCGGCTGCCCAAGCTCAAGGGCTTCAAGAACTACTTCCGGGTCGAGTACCAGGTCGTGAACCTGGCCAAGCTGGCCGAGCTCTACCCGCAGGGCGGCGACGTGACCGTCGCCGACCTGGTGGCCAAGGGCGCGGTCCGCAAGGGCGAGCTCGTCAAGGTGCTCGGCAACGGCGAGGTCGCCGTCGCGCTCAACGTCAAGGTCGACGCGTACTCCGCGTCCGCCAAGACGAAGATCGCGGCCGCCGGCGGCAGCGCCGAGGAGCTCGGCTCCAAGTAACCGCCGTCTGACGTGCGGTGAGAAGCGCTCGGGCCCCGGGCCGATTACGTCGGTCCGGGGCCCTTGCCCTTTCTCCTGCACGGAGATGAGCCGCACTCTCGCTTTGGGCTATGAGTATTGCGTAAGATGTCGCGAGCCAAGGTGCGCGTAGGTGGGCGAATCCTGCCCTCGGGAACCGAAGCCGCACGGTATGTGTCAATCGTCGTCAATCGCGCCGTCGGACCTGTCGAAGGCCCGCCGGGAAGCGCGCAGGAGGAACAGTGCTCTCTGCCTTCGGCCGGGCCTTCAGGACCCCGGACCTGCGCAAGAAGCTGCTTTTCACACTGGCCATCATGGCCCTGTTCCGGGTCGGGTCGCACATCCCGGCGCCCGGCGTGGACACGGCCGCGATCAGTGCGTGCATCGGCACGTCCGGAAGTTCGGGCAGCGCTCTCGGCCTGATCAACCTGTTCTCCGGCAACGCACTGCTGAGCCTTTCGATCTTCGCGCTCGGCATCATGCCGTACATCACGGCCTCGATCATTCTGCAGCTGCTGACGGTGGTCATCCCGCGCCTCGACGCCCTCAAGAAGGAGGGCCAGGCCGGTCAGACGAAGATCACCCAGTACACGCGTTACCTCACGATCGGCCTCTCGATCCTGCAGGCGACCGGTCTGATCGCGACGGCGCGGACCAACAGCGCTTACCTCTTCGGCACCACGTGCTCCACGCCGATCATCTACCCGAAGGTCGACACGCTCGGCATCGTGGTCATGGTCGCCACGATGGTCGCCGCGACCTCCGTCATCATGTGGCTCGGCGAGCTGATCACCGACCGCGGCGTCGGCAACGGCATGTCCCTGCTGATGTTCACCTCGATCGCCTCCCAGCTGCCCTCGCAGCTGTGGGCCATCAAGCAATCCTCCTCGCTCGGCGGCGGCTGGATCGTCTTCCTCGGTGTCATCGCGGTCGGCTGCGTGATGGTCGGCCTGGTCGTGTTCATCGAACAAGGCCAGCGACGTGTGCCGGTGCAGTACGCCAAGCGAATGGTCGGCAGGCGAATGTACGGCGGCTCGTCCACCTACATTCCGATCAAGGTCAACCAGTCCGGCGTCATCCCGATCATCTTCGCGTCCTCGCTGCTGCAGCTCCCGGTCCTGGTCGCCCAGTTCGCGGACCCGAACTTCACGCACGGCTGGTCGCAGTGGATCCACAGCGAGCTCGGCTACAACGCCACCGGCTACTCCGGGCTCTATATGGGCGCGTACTTCCTGCTGATCCTGTTCTTCGCGTTCTTCTACGTGGCGATCACGTTCAACCCCGAAGAAGTCGCGGACAACATGAAGAAGTACGGTGGCTTCATCCCGGGCATCCGCGCGGGTAAGCCGACCGCCGACTACCTGAACTTCATCCTGACCCGGATCACCTGGCCCGGCTCGCTGTACCTGGCCCTGATCGCGATCATCCCGATGATCGCGCTGATGGAGTTCCACACCAGCAACAAGTTCCCGTTCGGCGGTACCTCGATCCTGATCCTCGTGGGTGTGGGCCTGGAGACGGTCAAGCAGATCGAGAGCCAGCTGCAGCAGCACAACTACGAAGGGTTCCTCCGGTAACCAGTATGCGAATCGTCCTCGTGGGCCCGCCGGGAGCGGGCAAGGGCACCCAGGCCAAGGTCGTCGCCGAAAGCCTGGGCATCCCGGCCATCTCCACCGGAGACATCTTCCGGGCGAACGTCGCGGCGGGCACCGAGCTCGGGGTAGCGGCCAAGCGCTTCATGGACGCCGGACAGCTCGTGCCCGACGAGGTCACCATCGGCCTGATCCGGGACCGCTTCACCGAGGCGGACGCCACGGGCGGCTTCCTGCTCGACGGCTTCCCGCGCAACGTGGCCCAGGCCGAGGCGCTCGAGGCGATGCTGACCGGGATCGCGGTCAAGCTGGACCGGGTGGTCGAGCTCAAGGTGGACAACGAGGAGGTCGTGCGCCGCATCGCCGGACGCCGGCTGTGCCGCAACGACAGCGGCCACATCTTCCACGTCGACTCCAAGCCGCCGGCCGTCGAAGGGGTCTGCGACGCCTGCGGCGGCGAGCTCTACCAGCGCGACGACGACCGCGAGGAGACCGTGCGCGAGCGGCTGCGGGTCTACGAGACCGAGACCGCCCCGATCGTCGGCTTCTACGCCGAGCGGGGCCTGCTCGCCTCGGTGGACGCCATGGGGCCGCTCGACACGGTTACCGAGCGCATCCTGAGCGCCCTCGAAGAGGAATAGAACCGGCGGGAGGCGGCGTCCTCCCGGCGTCGCGAGGCTCGGCCGTGGTGAGAGAATGTACCCATGGTCGAGCTGAAGAACGAGGAACAGTTCGCGCTGATGCGCGAGGCCGGGCTGATCGTGCAGCGCACGCTGGACGCGCTGCGGGCCGAGGTCAAGGACGGGGTCACCACCGCCCGCCTCGACGCGATCGCCGAGGAGTCCATCCGCTCCCAGGACGCGATTCCCTCGTTCAAGGGCTACGGCGGCGGCGAGGGGATCCCCGCGTTCCCCGGCGTGATCTGCGCCTCGGTCAACCACGAGATCGTGCACGGCATCCCCGGGCAGACCGCGGTGCGCGACGGCGACATCCTCTCCATCGACTGCGGGGCCATCTACCAGGGCTGGCACGGCGACTCGGCGATCACCGTGGCCTGCGGGGAGCCGGATCCGGCGCTCGCCGACCTGATGCGGGTGACCGAGCAGTCCATGTGGCACGGCATCGCCGCGATCCAGGACGGCAAGCGGCTCGGCGAGATCGGCCGGTCCATCCAGACCTACGTGCGCTCGCAGGGCCCTTACGGCATCGTCGAGGGCTACGGCGGGCACGGCATCGGCTCCGAGATGCACATGGACCCGTTCGTGCACAACCACCGGACGATGGACCGCGGCCCGCGGATGCGCGTCGGCATGGCGCTGGCCATCGAGCCGATGCTGACCGCCGGCAGCAAGTTCACCCTCGAGGGCAACGACGGCTGGACCGTGCTGACCCGGGACGGCTCGCCGGCCGCGCACTTCGAGCACACGGTGTGCCTGACCGAGCAGGGGCTGTGGGTGACCACGGCCGAGGACGGCGGCAAGGCGGGCCTCGCGCCCTTCGGTGTCACCGTGCACCCCTGAAGTGCTGACATCAGTCACTAACGCGCCCCGGCCGCTCCCCACTAGACTCCGGGGCATGGGGATGAATCAGGGCGGTGAGCTGAACCCGTCTATCCGGGCCTCGGACGCCGACCGGGAGCGGGTCGTCGAGATGCTGCGCAGGAACACCGCGGAGGGGCGGATCTCCGCGGACGAGTTCGACGAGCGGATGACCGCGGCGTACAACGCGAAGACGATGGGCGCGCTGGCCGAGCTGACCACCGACCTGCCGGTGGACCTCGCCGAGCACGCGCAGCGGCAGAAGGAGCTGGCCAAGAAGGCCAAGCCGGGCAAGCCGATGTACCGGCAGGCGCGCGAGCAGGTCTCCGGGCTCGCCAGCCTCGGCGTGGTGCTGACCGTGATCTGGGTCATCTCGGGCGCCGGTTACTTCTGGCCCGCCTGGCCGCTCGGCATCATCGGGGCCTTGATGGTCGCCTCGCTGATCGACGCCTGGGGCAAGCGCTGAGGCCCGGTTACTTCAAGATGCTCTGTTGCTCTGTCTTATCAAGATCATCCGATTCGTGTTTTCGCAGGCTCGCGGCGTAGACTTGCCAGCTGTGTGTGCAGTCGGCCACCAGGCCGCCCGCGCGCACGCGCCGGACTAGCCGAACCGTCAAGTCGCCGACCAAAGAAGTGCGAGGATATGGCCAAGAAAGAAGGGGCCATCGAGATCGAGGGCACCGTCGTCGAATCTCTGCCCAACGCGATGTTTCGGGTGGAGTTGCAAAACGGGCACCAAGTTCTCGCGCACATCAGTGGAAAGATGCGGATGCACTACATCCGGATCCTGCCGGACGACCGGGTCGTCGTCGAGCTCAGCCCGTACGACCTGACCCGTGGTCGGATCGTCTACCGGTACAAGTAAACAAATCGCGATCCCGCGTCGCCCCAGTGGCGGCGCCGCTCGAAGGGACCTGCAATGAAGGTCAAGCCGAGCGTCAAGCCGATCTGCGACAAGTGCAAGGTGATCCGCCGTAACGGCCGGGTCATGGTGATCTGCGAGAACCTCCGGCACAAGCAGCGCCAGGGCTAATCCCCCGGTCGTTGCGCGTGCGTGAGGGACTCTTGTTCTCTTGCCTGCGCTTGCTCGTCGTCTTCGGCTATGACGTCCAGCACCCGTAAGAGCGCGGTATCCCGACCCCCGTCCAGCAGTCCCTACCCAGGTAGGGCGGACGGGACGCCACCCCCGGCACGGAGGCCGGGGACCTTCCCTGAACAAGGGCCGTTCGCGGCCCGAGGACTAGGAACGGTACCGCGCCAGACCTCCGCGAAGTAAAACTAGGAGACTGCCACATGGCACGCCTCGTCGGAGTCGACCTCCCCCGCGAAAAGCGGCTGGAGATCGCCCTGACCTACATCTACGGCATCGGCCGTACCCGAGCGCAGGCCACCTGCGCCGGGGCTGGAGTGTCCCCGGACGTCCGCGTCAAGGACCTGTCCGAAGACGACCTGATCAAGCTGCGCGACTGGATCGACACCAACTACAAGACCGAGGGTGACCTCCGTCGCGAGGTGGCCGCCGACATCCGTCGCAAGATGGAGATCGGGTGCTACCAGGGTCTGCGCCACCGCAAGGGCCTGCCGGTCCGCGGCCAGCGGACCCACACCAACGCGCGTACCCGCAAGGGCCCGCGTCGTGCCATCGCCGGTAAGAAGAAGCCGGGCAAGAAGTAGTCCCGTATCCGGTCGTCTGGATATCAGGGACCGATCACCTCACCTGGAGTACAGCTAGATGCCTCCCAAGAGCCGTCAGGCTGCGGCAGCCGCCAAGACCAAGGTGCGCCGCAAGGAGAAGAAGAACGTCGCCCACGGGCACGCTCACATCAAGAGCACGTTCAACAACACGATCGTGTCGATCACCGACCCGCAGGGCAACGTGATCGCCTGGGCCTCCTCCGGCCAGGTCGGCTTCAAGGGTTCGCGCAAGTCGACCCCCTACGCCGCCCAGATGACCGCCGAAGCCGCCGCTCGCCGTGCCATGGAGCACGGCATGCGCAAGGTGGACGTGTTCGTGAAGGGTCCGGGCTCCGGCCGCGAGACCGCGATCCGTTCGCTGCAGCAGACCGGCCTCGAGGTCGGGTCCATCAACGATGTGACCCCGTCCCCGCACAACGGCTGCCGTCCGCCGAAGCGCCGCCGCGTCTGAGCCTGAGGAGATAAAGAGAAATGGCCCGTTACACCGGAGCTGACTGCAAGCGGTGCCGCCGAGAGAAGACGAAGCTCTTCCTCAAGGGCGCCAAGTGCGAGTCGGCCAAGTGCCCCATCGAGATCCGTCCCTACCCCCCGGGCGAGCACGGCCGCGGCCGCTCGAAGGACAGCGAGTACCTGCTGCAGATGCGCGAGAAGCAGAAGTGCGCGCGCATCTACGGAGTGCTCGAGAAGCAGTTCCGCGGCTACTACGAGGAAGCCAGCCGGAAGCAGGGCAAGACCGGCGAGAACCTGCTGCGCATCCTCGAGACCCGGCTGGACAACGTGGTTTACCGGGCCGGCTTCGCCAAGTCCCGTGACCACGCCCGCCAGCTGGTCCGTCACGGCCACATCACGCTCAACGGCCACAAGGCGGACATCCCGTCGATGCGGGTCACCGAGAACGACATCGTCGAGGTGCGCAGTTCCTCGCTCGAGCTCACCCCCTTCGTGGTGGCCCGGGCCGAGGCCGGCGAGCGCACCGCGCCGGCGTGGATCGAGGTCGTCCCGTCGAAGATGCGGATCCTGGTGCACGCGCTCCCGGCCCGCCAGGTCATCGACACCCTGGTCCAGGAGCAGCTGATCGTCGAGTTCTACTCGAAGTAGGCGGCTCCCGGCCGTAGTGCCACCGCAGTAGTTCGATCGCACAGGGTGCGGGTTCGGTGTTCCCCGAATGGGGTATACTGGACCGGCACCCTGTGTGCTTTTGCCGGACGTCATATATCGGGCGTCCTTGATCATGGAGGTTCCCCTTGCTTATCGCTCAGCGCCCCACGCTGACCGAAGAAGTGGTCGACGAGTTCCGCTCCCGGTTCACCATCGAGCCGCTCGAGCCCGGATTCGGCTACACCCTCGGCAACTCGCTCCGCCGCACCCTGCTGTCCTCGATCCCGGGCGCGGCCGTGACCAGCCTGCGCATCGACGGCGTGCTGCACGAGTTCCAGACCATCCCCGGCGTCAAGGAGGACGTCACCGACCTGATCCTGAACATCAAGGGCCTGGTCGTCTCCTCCGAGCACGACGAGCCGGTCGTGATGTACCTGCGCAAGCAGGGCCCCGGCATCGTCACCGCCGCGGACATCGCCCCGCCGGCCGGCGTCGAGGTGCACAACCCCGAGCTGATCCTGGCGACGCTCAACGCCAAGGGCAAGCTGGAGATGGAGCTCACGGTCGAGCGCGGCCGCGGCTACGTGTCCGCCGTGCAGAACAAGCAGCCGGGCCAGGAGATCGGCCGGATCCCGGTCGACTCGATCTACTCGCCGGTGCTCAAGGTCAAGTACGAGGTCCAGGCCACCCGAGTCGAGCAGCGCACCGACTTCGACAAGCTGGTCGTCGACGTCGAGACCAAGCCGTGCATCCGTCCGCGCGACGCCGTCGCCTCGGCCGGTAAGACCCTGGTCGAGCTGTTCGGCCTGGCGCGCGAGCTCAACGTCGAGGCCGAGGGCATCGACATGGGCCCGTCCCCGACGGACGCCGCGCTGGCCGCCGATCTGGCCCTGCCGATCGAGGAGCTCGAGCTCACGGTTCGGTCCTACAACTGCCTCAAGCGCGAGGGCATCCACACGGTCGGCGAACTCGTCGCCCGCTCGGAGGCCGACCTGCTCGACATCCGCAACTTCGGCGCCAAGTCGATCGACGAGGTCAAGGCCAAGCTGCACGGCATGGGCCTGGCCCTGAAGGACTCGCCTCCCGGGTTCGACCCGTCGGCCGCGCTCGCCGCCTCCGACGAGTCCTACGAGGACGACGACCTGTCCTTCGCGGAGACCGAGCAGTACTGACGAGGACGACGACCACTGTGTCGTCGGCGGAGACCGAGCAGTACTAAGTACTACCAAGCGGCGCTGCGAAGCGCTGCTGACACAAAGCGTCCGGGGCCCAGTTCCGATGGGCCCCGGGACTGTGTGAGTACCACGGGTGGCACACCGTCAGTCGGCTCGCACAGGATCAACAAGGGAGAAACACATGCCCGCCCCGAAGAAGGGTGCGCGTCTCGGCGGTTCCGGTACGCACCAGAAGCACATTCTGGCGAACCTCGCCAAGTCGCTCATCGAGCACGAGCGGATCACCACCACCGAGGCCAAGGCCCGTCAGCTGCGCCCGTTCGTCGAGCCGCTGATCACCAAGGCCAAGAAGGGCGACCTGCACGCACGTCGCCAGGTGGCCGCCACGCTGGAGCTGCGCAACACCGCGTTCTACAGCGGCCGCGACACCCTCTACAAGTTGTTCGAGGAGATCGCGCCGCGTTACGCGGCCCGTCCGGGTGGTTACACCCGCATCGTCAAGCTCGGCCCGCGTCGTGGCGACAACGCCCCGATGGCGATCATCGAGCTCGTCGAGCCGCTGACGGTCGCTCAGGAGGCCACTCGCGAGGCCGAGGCCGCGACCAAGCGCGCGGTCAAGGAGGCCAAGCCGGCTGAGGTCGTCGAGACCCCCGCCGCCGAGGTCGAGGACGCCGCGCCGGAGGCCGTCGAGGCCGACGCCGAGGTCGAGGACGCCAAGCCGGAGTCCGACGAGGCCTGATCCGTCAGGCTGAGCATTCAGGCTGAGCAATGAAGCCCGCTTCGCCCGCCGCATACGTATATTCGTCTCGGCGGGCGAAGCGGGCTTCTCCCGTTTTCGAACCACCGAGTGAGCGAAGCGAGCTTTCATGACCCGGGTAAGACTGGACCTGGCGTACGACGGCACCGAGTTCGCGGGCTGGGCCAGGCAGCGCAGCGGGGTGCGCACGGTGCAGCAGGTACTCGAGGAGGCGCTGACCGCCGTGCTGCGGCTGTCCGCGGAGCCGATCCAGCTGACTGTCGCCGGGCGTACCGACTCCGGCGTGCACGCCGCGGGCCAGGTGGCCCACTTCGACCTGCCGTACGGGGTCTGGGCCGCGCACCGGGAGCGGCTGCTGCGCCGGTTGGCCGGGAAGCTGCCGCTGGACATCCGCGTGTACCGGGCCGAGGAGGCGCCGGAGGGTTTCGACGCCCGCTTCGCCGCCACCTCCCGGCGCTACATCTACCGGGTCTGCGACTCCGAGCAGGGCACGTTGCCGACCCGGCGTCGCTTCGTGCTCTGGCACAACCGCGCGCTCGACCTCGACCTGCTGAACGAGGCCTCGCGGCTGCTGCTCGGCGAGCACGACTTCGCCGCGTACTGCAAGAAGCGCGACGGCGCCACGACCATCCGCCGGCTGCTGGACGTGAGTTGGCAGCGGACCCGCCCGGACGAGGTCGAGGCGACCGTCGAGGCCGACGCGTTCTGCCACTCGATGGTCCGCGCGCTGGTCGCGGCGCTGCTGATGGCCGGGGACGGCCGCTGTGCCCCCGGTTTCCCGGCCGAGGTGCTGGCGGGCAAGGAGCGGCATCCGTCCGTCAACGTGCTGCCGCCGCACGGGCTGACGCTCGAGGAGGTCAGCTACCCCTCGGCCGCGGAACTTTCCGCCCGAGTGACGGAGACCAGGAAAATTCGCACCCTGGGTTGTTGAAGGCCTTGCCATGCGTACGACCTGCCGATAGGGTCCGCTCGCTGCGGTCTGATTCAACGACCTGGGGAGGGCCAATGGTGGGCAGACGCGCGCGGCACGACAGCACATTGATCCACGAAATGCCGATCAAGAGCACGAGGCACTGCACGTACCGTCCGATGGTGGTCGGACTGGTGGCGGCGGGCTCCTTGTGTCTGGCCGGCGGCATGGCCGGAGCGAGTTCCGCCGGCGGCGTGAGCGTGCAGGATGCGACGTTCCTGCAGGGAACCGGGATCCAGCAGATCGACATCTCGGTCGGCGGGCCGGCGGTCGGCACCATGGAGACCCTCGTTCTGGGCCAGAACGGCGGCTCGCGCATGCACTGGCTCGTCGGCGTCTCGGCGGACCAGATAACCGGCGGCACCTGCAACTACGACGTGGGCCAGTGGCAGTGCACCCCCGGCCGGTCCGGCTGGGGTGCCGGGCTGCTGCACGTCGCGGTGAGCACGGACGACGCGATGGACTGCGGCGGCCCCGACGGCTACGGAGGTGGCGGCTATGGAGGCGGCGGAGGCGGCACGTCGGATCGTTGCGCGAACGCCCTGAGCATCCAGTCCATCCCGGGCGGCTCCACGCGCGGGAACGGCCCGCCGAGCGGCCAGTCCTTCACCATCAGCGCGTCCGTGGTGATCCTGCCGGAGTACGGGTTGACGCGGCAGCCGACCGGCCCGACGTCCACCGCGTCCGACCATGCGCGGGATGTGCACTCGACGGGCGCTCCGACGGCATCCGGTAAGGTCGCCTCGTCATCCGCGCCCGCCACCACTTCGCACGCTGCGGCAGTCGGCTCCGGCGCGGCGGCGACCACGCCGAACGTGCACATGACCATCGACGCCGTGGACACGTCCGTATCCACGGGCGACGCCTCGCAAATCGGCCTCTACCTGGTGCTGGGTATCCTCGCGCTCGGCTCGGTCACCGGTCCGCTCGGCATCCGGGCGGCTCGCCGCCGCCGTGCGCACCATCATCCGCGGCATTCCAGGTAGCCAGGTAGCCAGGTAGCCGGAGGTAGTAGGACGGCTCCGCGGCGGTTCTGCGACGGCGAACGGGTCGGAGGCGCGGCTTCCGGCCCGTTTTGACCTGAACCAGGTCAGCCGGGTACCGTGGTCCACGTTATGTGTTCCGCGCGATCTGAAGCGCGCCCGGACTTCTATCCGGTCACTGCGGTCTCCGCGGTGGCGAGGATACAAGAAACCGGGAGGGCACGGTGCCTGATGCCGTAGGTGTCGGATGCTGTCCGCCTACGGTTCACTGCCCCGATCTGCACATGAACATCGTGCGGACTTCCGACATCGAGTGAAGGCATACGACCCGTGCGTACGTACAGCCCCAAGCCCGGCGAGGTCGAGCAAAAGTGGTACGTCATCGACGCCACTGACATCGTTCTCGGCCGGCTCGCCAGCCAGACGGCCATCCTGCTGCGTGGCAAGCACAAGCCGCAGTTCGCTCCGCACGTGGACACCGGTGACTTCGTCATCATCGTCAACGCGGAGAAGGTCCACCTCTCCGGCAACAAGCGCGAGGACAAGCTCGCCTACCGGCACTCCGGCTACCCGGGCGGTCTGCGCTCGGTCAAGTACGGCGATCTGATCGACAAGGATCCGCGCAAGGCGCTGGAGAAGGCCGTGCGCGGCATGCTCCCGCACAACAGCCTCGGCCGCGACATGCTCAAG
>Ga0185299_10004181_pt1 | contig 17773 bp, 14 predicted proteins | sample PaiPotPPA55metaG_FD_128002 | JGI IMG/M metagenome (GOLD analysis project Ga0185299, IMG submission 128002) | Iron sulfur acid spring bacterial and archeal communities from Banff, Canada, to study Microbial Dark Matter (Phase II) - Paint Pots PPA... ...
CCGTCAGCGTTGCGTTATCCCTTTTCAAGTTTTCCAAGTCACCATGAATGAAGATCTGCTTACGTTGACCCTGCTGGCCACGGTCGATCGCCACTTCGCTACCGAAGTCGATTTTCTTGCAGCGCTTGTGCGCAAGCCCTCGGACAATCCACCCGGTGACTGCGCGAGCCATGCAGAGATGACCGCGCTTGCGCTGGAGTCGTTTGGCTTCACGGTCGAACGCCATCCGGTCCCACTCGCCGATGTCACGCGTGCCGGCATGATTAGCGTAACGAACCTGGTCGTGCGGCATCGTTTCGGCGATGGACCGGTCATTGCGCTGAATGCGCACGGCGATGTCGTCCCGCCCGGCGACGGCTGGTCCACCGACCCCTATGGCGCCGAAATCCGCGATGGCTGGATGTTCGGGCGGGGCGTGGCAGTATCGAAGTCGGACTTCGCGACCTATGCGTTTGCGTTGAAGGCGTTGATCGAGAGCCACGCGGAACTCGATGGGACCGTCGAGTTGCACCTGACCTACGACGAGGAAAGCGGTGGGCTGATCGGTCCGGCGTGGTTGCTGAAGGAGGGCATCGTGAAGCCCGACTACGCGATCTGCGCCGGCTTCTCCTATTCGATCACCACCGCGCACAACGGCGCGATTCACCTGGAAGTGATCGTGCGCGGCAAGTCCGCCCACGCGGCACGGCCCGACACCGGACACGATGCTTTGGAAGCCGCGACGGCGGTGCTCAACGCGCTTTATGGACATCGCGAGGTGTTGAAGTCCATTCGATCGAGCACACCCGGTATCGATCATCCGACGCTTGTGGTTGGCTTGATCGAAGGCGGGATCAATACGAACGTGGTGCCGGACAAGGTCCGCTTGCGCCTGGACCGGCGCGTCGTGCCGGAAGAGAATCCGCAGGCCGTGGTGCCGCAGCTAAAGACCTTGATAGAAGAAGCGGTGGCCGGCTTGCCGGGCATTGTCGTGGAGGTGCGTGAGGTGCTGGTGACGTCGCCGCTGCGTTCCATCGACGGCGCCGAGCGCTTGTCGGCGGCATTGCAACGCGCCGCGAAGACGACGTTGCAGCAGGACATCCCGACCGAAGGCGTGCCGCTTTACACCGACGCCCGGCTGTATTGCGAAGCAGGCGTTCCGACCGTCATCTATGGCGCGGGGCCTCGCACGCTGCTGGAAGCGAACGGTCATCGGGCCGATGAACGCGTGGCGCTGGACGATCTGCGTCTCGCTACCAAGACGATCGCGCTCGCGCTTGCGGATCTGCTCGCGCGAGCCTGATCGGGCAGATCCGGCTCAGACACCGCTGCCTTCACTCAGGCGGTCGACCACGAAACGGCGCAGGTTTTGCAGATGCGTGCGAACGGCGTTGCGGGCGGCATCGGCGTCGTCGGCCGCATATGCTTCGAGGATCGCAAGGTGCTCCGCGCGATCTTCTTCTATGCGGTTGAATGGCGTCGAGAGTTCGAACAGCCGGCTGTTCGTGCGCACGACTTCGATCATCCGCGCGAGCACGTCGTTGCCGCTGGCACGCGCCATCATGGTGTGGACCTGGTCGTCGACCTGCCAGTGCTCCTGCTCTTGCTGGCCGCTGCGCAAAGCCTTGATCTTCTTGATCAGTTGCTGGATCTGCTTCTGGTCGATCTTGCCGATGGCCAGGCCGATAGCCTCCGCCTCAAGCAGCTCGCGCACCTTCATTGCCTGAAAATATTCCTGCGCGCTGACGAAGCGCACCGAATAAGAACGGGCGCCCGCGCGCGCCAGCAGACCCTCGCCCTCAAGCCGCAGCAATGCTTCGCGCATGGGCGTGCGGGAGATGTTGAGTTCTTCGGCAAGCCGCCCTTCGACGACGGGGCCGCCGCTGCGCAATGCCTTGTGGAGGATCATTCGGCGCAGAGTCTGGTACGCCAGTTCGCCTAGTTTTTCCGGGGTTGTAGTAAGGGGAGATGCTGTCACGTTGTTTCGCTCGCTTCAGGTGCACGGTATACGTATTGTATGCGATCAAATAGTCATCTTCGTTTCGCGATACCACTCTCGATCACAACATCCTGACGGCGAGAACACTGCGATGCGGCGCGGTCCTGGCACCTGTCTCGTTCCCGAGAATGCGTTTGATGAAGGTGAGCGTCGACGCGTGCGAGCGTGTCGCGTGCGGCTCTTTACTGCAGACAATTTGGCGAACCGGGCCCGACTAAAAGGTGAGGGTCCGCACCGAAAACTTCCGATAGTAAGAAAGTCGGAATGGAGTTCGAATATTATTCCGGTTAGTCTGCCGGTGGTGCAGCGCCGCTTTGCGTGATTCCGGCCGCTGCCAGAAGCCTTTTGCACCTTTGGCCTTTCCCGGGGAAAGTGCACCTGTGCTGCGCCTTACCGCACGAACGAACAGATCGGAATCACCATGACCACTCAAATTCCGCTTAACGGGCCTTCATCGACATCCGGGCGCGATGTAGTCGCCCCGCGCGGTGTTATCAGCGCAGTGCTTGCGGGATTGCTTCTGCTGGTAACCATGCTGTTCCTGCTCTCTTTGGGGGCGACGCTGGAAGCGTTGATCGAGAAATACTATTTAGGGACGGTTTCCAGCAAATACGACCCCCTTTTCGCGATGCTCATTCCGGCTACTGGCGGCACCGGTATCGCAGTCCTGGTCTTGCTGCTGCTGCGCATGATAGGGAATTGGCGCAGACGTAAGCGCGTTAGATAACGACTGTACGTTTGCGCTGTAAAGCAAGTCGATCAATGCATCCGCGGCCACCTTGCTGGCGAGCGTCGCCTCAACTCGTTTCGCGCTCGATCAGCTTGAATCCCACGTCGACCACGCGCTGATCGACTTCGCCCTCCTGGATCCGGTCGACTAACAATGAGGCGGCCAGTTTTCCAATACGCGTTCCGTCAATCCGGATCGTCGTCAACGGCGGGTCCGTGTCTTTCGCGAAATTCAAATCGCCATAACCGACTACCCGCAACTCCCGGGGAATATCCAGGCCGCGCGCGCGTGCTTCAATCAACGCGCCTAGCGCCAGGATATCCGCGCCGCAGAATATCCCTTCTATATCCGCATGTTCGTCCAGCAGACTCGCCAGCCCGCGGCGGCCGTCACCCATATTGGCGGGCGACGGTATTGTGACAACCGGGATCGCGACGACCGGGTTCGCTGCTGCGCCCTTAGCAAACGCCTTGAGGAAGGCTTGTGTTCGCACCTGGGAGCGGCGGTCGCCCGGGGCTATCACCGCAGCCCGCTTTACGCCTTGCGCCAGCAAGTGTTGCGCGGCCGCTTTCCCCACTTTTTCGTGCGAAAAACCGACCAGCATATCAATCGGTTCGCGGGTGATGTCCCAGGTCTCCACCACTGGAATCCCGGACTCACGCAGTTTTTGCCGCGCGTGCTGGGAGTGCACGACACCGGTCAACACGATGCCCGCTGGCCGCCGTCCGAGGATGGCATCGATCAACGCGTCCTCACGAGACTCGTCGTAGCCACTTTGACCAATCAGCAACTGATAGCCGGTCTGGGCAAGCTCTCTAGTCAGCGCCTCGACCGTTTCCTGAAAAACAGTCCCCGCCATAGCAGGGATCAGCGCGACGATCAAGCGGCTCCGGTTCGACGCCAGCGATCCGGCGATCAGGTCTGGCGTATAGCCGGTCTGTTGCACGGCCGCGCGCACACGCTCCAGCGTATTCACCGACACGAGTTCAGGGGTGTTCAATGCGCGCGATACGGTGACTTTAGTGACACCGATCAGGGCCGCCAGATCGCTCAGCGTCACGCGCCCGGTATTTTTTCGTGCGCGACGTGCGGTGGAGCGCTCCATTGCAGCGGGTAGGCCAGCGTCTTCGACAGTTCCGGCTATCCCTGTGGCGCTATCCGTTTTCGGTTTGATCATCGACAACGATATGAGAGTTGAATAAACGTTGATTAGGGAAAACGCGAACATTCAGGCAACAAGAAGCATATTACTATGCGTCCAATGTTACCGGTTACATAAACCGGTAACATTAACCGGTAACATATCGATAAAACTGATCCGGACAGCGTGTCCTCCTGGTGCCGGGGCACATTGCCGGTAGTTACCGCACTATCCACGATATCCACGAGACAAAACGTGATTGCAGGAGAATTGCTCATGTCGCAGGCCATCGACGCCGCCATGACCCCCTTGATCCGCCTGCACGGCTCGGACAACGTGCTGATTGTCCGCGAGGCCTTGTCGCTGGGCCGGCAGGGCCAACTGGGCGACACCATCGTGCGCGTCCGGGCGCAGGTCCCGGCGGGCCACAAGATTGCCGCGAGGGCGATTGCGCGTGGCGAAGCGATCCGCAAGTATGACACCGTGATCGGCCGCGCCGCGCGGGATATCGAGGCTGGCGACCATGTGCATACGCATAACATCGAACTGATCGATTTTGAGCGCGACCCGGGTTTCGGTCTCGATGTCCGTCCGATCGATTATGTGCCGCAAGCCGAACGTGCAACCTTCATGGGCATCGTACGTCCCGACGGAAGAGTCGCTACCCGAAATTTCATCGGCATTCTCGCGTCGGTTAACTGCTCGTCCACGGTCATCAAGAATATCGCCGGGTGGTTCACGCCTGAGCGGCTTGCGGATTATCCGAACGTCGATGGCGTGGTCGCCTTCGCGCAGACCAGCGGGTGCGGGATGTCCTCGCCCAGCGAGCATTTCGACGTACTGCGCCGGACTATCGCGGGTTACGCGCGTCACCCCAATCTCGCAGGCGTCCTGATCGTGGGCCTGGGCTGCGAACGCAACCAGGTGTCTGACTTGATGAATTCGCAGGGTCTCGAGACGGACGAGTCGATGCGCACGCTGGTGATGCAGGACAGCGGTGGCACGCGCGCGACGATCGAGGCCGGGATTGCTGCGATCCAGGGCATGCTGCCGGAGGCAAACCGTATCGAACGGCAGCCGGTCAGCGCCAGTCATTTGAAGATTGGCCTGGAGTGCGGAGGGTCCGACGGGTTTTCGGGCATCAGCGCCAATCCCGCGCTTGGCGCGGCGATGGATATCCTGGTGCGCCATGGCGGCACGGCGATCCTGTCCGAGACACCGGAAATCCACGGTGTCGAATACATGCTGACACGCCGCGCAGTGACGCCGGAAGTCGGTCAGAAATTGCTCGACCGCCTCGCCTGGTGGGAGCGCTACACACACGGGCACAACGGCCAGTTCAACGGCGTGGTCGGACCCGGCAACCAACTGGGAGGATTGGCGAATATCTTTGAGAAGTCGCTCGGCTCGGCGATGAAAGGCGGCACGACGCCCTTGCAAGCAGTTTATGAGTATGCCGAACCAATCGACAAGTCCGGATTTGTCTTCATGGACTCGCCTGGCTATGATCCGGTCGCGGTCACCGGTCAGATCGCCAGCGGCGCGAACATGATTTGTTTCACGACGGGCCGTGGCTCGATGTTCGGCTCGAAACCTGCCCCCACGATCAAGCTCGCCAGCAATACGCCAATGTTTGCGCGCCTGCGGGAAGACATGGATGTCAATTGCGGCCTCGTGATCGATGGCGAGCGCACCGTGGAGGAGATGGGGCAGGACATCTTCGAACATATCCTGCAAGCCGCCTCCGGGCAGCGCACGAAAAGCGAATTGCTGGGTCTTGGCGATCACGAGTTCGTGCCCTGGCACATGGGCATCGTTAGCTAGGCATCCAGATACCAATAACGGAGACAAAAGATGACTCTCGCGGCGCAAGCGCAGACACGTACACGTGTGCGCTGGATCGTGGCCGGCATGATGTGGGCGGCGATCGCAATCAACTATATAGATCGAACAGTGCTGTCCGCTGCCGCGCCCCGGATCCAGTCGGACTTTCACCTGAGCGCCGTGCAGATGGGGGTAGTGATGTCCGCCTTTTTCTGGTCGTATGCGCTGCTGCAACTGCCGGCCGGCATCCTCGCGGACCGCTTCGGGCAGAAGAAGGTATTGGGTCTCGCGGTCTTCTGGTGGTCGCTCGCTACCGCCGTCACCGGCTTCGCGACGGGCTTCAAATCGCTGGTCGCCCTGCGGGTGACGCTGGGTATTGGCGAAGCGGGCGCCTATCCGAGCAACGCCGGTATCGCGTCACGCTGGTTTCCCCGTAACGAAAGGGCGACGGTGGCCGGCATCTTCGACAGCGGCTCGAAGCTCGGCGGCGCCGTCGCACTCCCATTGATTGCGGTCATGCTTGCCGCGTTCGACTGGAAAGTGACGTTTGCGATCACCGGTGCACTGGGCATCGTATGGTGCCTTGTCTGGCAGTTCATGTTCAGGGATTCGCCAAGCGAACACCCGCGGGTCAATGCCGCTGAACTCGCGCATATCCGCGACGGACTCGCGCCCAATGCTGCGGAGGACAAGCGCAATACCGTATCGTGGCGCAAGCTGTTCGCGCATCGCAATATCTGGGCGATGTGCATCGGCTTCTTCATGATCAACTACAACTCGTATTTTTTCATCACCTGGTTGCCCACCTACCTGGTCAAGGAGCGGGGCATGGGTTTGATGGAAATGGGCGTGATGGCCTCCCTGCCTTTGCTGATATCGATGTTCACCGAGGTGCTCGCTGGCTGGGCCTCGGACCGTGTCTATAGTTCGGGCAGGTTGTCGTTGACCGCCACCCGCAAGCTGTTCCTGATCGTCGGGCTCGCGATGGCATCGAGTATCGGTCTTGCCGCCTTCGCGCAATCGGCCGTGATGGCAGTCGTGCTGCTGTGCATCGCCAAATCCGGTATGACCGTTGCGGCCTCCCAAGTCTGGGCCTTGCCCGCAGACGTGGCGCCCAAGAACATGGTGTCGATGGTGGCCGGCGTGCAGAACTCGGTATCGAACATGGGGGGCGTCGTCGGCCCGATCGTGACCGGTGCGATCGTCGGTGCGACCGGATCCTTCGTTGCGGCACTGGTGTTCTCGTCGGCGCTGATTGTTCTCGCCATCATCAACTATCTTTTCCTGCTGGGTAAAGTCGAACCCATCGAATTTGAACCCCCTCCCATGGAGTTGGAGAATCATGAGCGGAACAATGCAAACGCCCGCGCCTAACCGTTTCAAGGCGGCGCTGGCGAACAAGCAAGCACAGATCGGTTTCTGGTTGTCGATGGCCGATCCCTACCTGGCCGAAGTCAGCGCGACCGCCGGCTTCGACTGGCTGCTGATCGATAACGAGCATGCGCCCAATGACGTACGGTCGACCTTGTCGCAACTGCAGGCCGTCGCTCCGTACCGTGGGGAAGCCGTGGTGCGGCCGGTCAATGGCGATGTGGCATTGATCAAGCGCCTGCTTGATATCGGCGTGCGCAACCTGCTGGTGCCGATGGTCGACACCGAGGAACAGGCTCGCTCGATGGTGTCCGCCGTCCGATATCCGCCGCATGGGATTCGCGGGGTCGGGAGTGCGGTCGGCCGCGCGTCGCGCTGGAGCAGCCGAAAGGATTATCTCGATGTTGCCGATGAAGAAATCTGCCTGCTGGTGCAGGCGGAAACCGTCACCGCCTTGTCGAGCCTGGATGCGATTTGCGCGGTGGACGGCATCGACGGCGTCTTTATCGGACCGGCTGACTTGGCTGCCTCCATGGGTTATCGCGGTAAAGCCGGTCACCCTGAAGTGCAGGCCGCTATCGACGGTGCGATCAAGAAAATAGTCGCTTCGGGCAAAGCGGCCGGGACGCTGACGTCCGATCCGGCGCTGGCGCGGCACTACCTCGAGCTGGGCTGCACTTTTGTTGCGACCGGCATCGACATCCTGATTCTCGCCAACGGCGCACGCAAGCTTGCCGCGGACTTCGGCAGGGGCACCTAGCCGACGAGCGGCACCCATCAATTTCGATTCGATTTCGAAATCCCGCAATAAGAAAAGCGGAGACGGCACCATGCCGAAACAGGATCGCCAGGCCGTGTCGTGCATACCCGTTCAAGGAGCCATACGATGAACGATCACGCCAGCTTGCTCAGGAAGCATTGGCATATCATCTTCGCGGCAACCGCAGGATGGGCGCTCGATGCGTTCGATTTCACCATCCTGCTGTTCCTGATCCCGCACCTCGGCAAGGTGTTCAATGTCGGCTTGCCACAGATGGCGCTGGTGGTGACAGCTACCGGCTTCGCGAAGATCGCCGGGACCATCGGCTGGGGATTTGCCGCCGACCGGTACGGCCGCAAGCTTGCCTTCATGGCAGCCGTATTGTGGTTCTCCTGCGCATCGGGACTGAGCGGCCTGGCGTGGAACTATGCCTCGTTCATGATGATGCGCATCCTGTTCGGGATGGGCTTCGGCGGCGAGTGGACCGCTTCTGTCTCTCTGCTGATGGAAACCGTGCCGGAGAAAATCCGGCCACTCGCGTCCGGGATCATGGTGGCGGGCTATGAGTTCGGCTACATGCTGGCCGCGCTCGCTTTCCACTTCCTGTTTCCGGTGCTGGGTTGGCGCTGGATGTTCTTCCTCGGCATTGCGCCGGCCTTGCTGACGCTGTTTCTGCGGCGCAACGTCAAGGAGTCGGCAGACTGGAAGGAACAGCAGCTGCGCAAACAAGAAGGGTATGGCTTTAAAACCTTCGTCTTCAATCCAGCCGTCGCGCAGGCCTGGGCTTTCTCGGCAGGGTTGAACTTCATGTTGTGGGCTGTGCAGGTGTTGTATCCCACATTTCTGCTGACCGTCCATCACCTGGACTCGGGCACTATTTTTCCTTTCATCATTGCCTACTCGGTCGGCTCGGTGATCGGCAAACCTTTGTCCGGCTACGCCGCCAGCAGGATTGGAGAGCGCAGCACGATTGTTATCTTCCTGACGATTGTCGTGCCTACTACAGCGCTCTATACGCTGGTATCCGATCACTTCCTGATGGGCGTGGGCGCGTTCTGCATGGGCATGTTCGCGAATGGGTTGTTCGGTATCCTGCCTTTGTATCAGGCGCGTCGTTTCCCTGTGGAAGGGCGGGCGACCGGGATTGGGATCAGCTATGCGATGACCTCCATCAGTGTTATAGCTCCGTATGTAATCGCGTTGGTGACGCCGTCGATGGGACTCAAGTTCGGCATGGCCTCGTTCATTGCCGGCGGCGCGCTGATCGTCATCGCAATCAGTGTCTTCAATACCTCACCCTGGATGCCGAAGGATCTTGCCGATGAAGTGGCGGGGGCAGCCCGTGACGGTGGTGTCGGGGAAGAAGGGTTGGCGGCAGGCAACGCTGCGCATTGATCGACAGGAAACCCGCGGTCATGCAAATCTTGCCGCCTTGACACACATCGGCGTACCGATCGACACAATATCAACCTGCTCCAACGGTTTCCCGCTGTCCGGATCGAGGCGCAAAGACACAAGTACATCGCTATCCTGATTGGCCACCAGCATGAATTTCCCCGAGGGAGAAAGGGTGAAACTGCGTGGGGTTCTACCACCGCTATCCTGTCTGTCGCCAGTGAGGATCGTGCCGTCTTTCTCATCGAGCGCATAAGTGACAACGCTGTTGTCACCTCGGTATGTCGCATACAGGAAGCGGCCGTTTGCAGATACACACAGATCCGCAGCGAAGCTCGGGGCTGCATCCGGAGGAAGTCCGTCGACTGACTGCAGCAGTTGCAGCGTGCCGGTCCCGCTTGCGTAGGCGAGCCGGCATAGGGTGTTGCTGAGCTCGTTGATGACGTATGCGGTCGCGCCATCCGGATGAAACACAAGATGTCGCGGACCTGAGCCCGGAGCCATCCGCAGTGGCGCGATGTCCGTTTGAGCGAGACGCCCGTTTGTGGCATCGAGCTTGTAGGTGACCAACTGATCGCCACCCAGATCCGGCACAACCACGAAGCGATTGTCCGGGCCAGGTACGACGCAATGCGCATGGGGCACCGCTTGCCGGTCCGCACGCGGGCCTGCGTCGCTATGAGCAAACTCGCTGATCGCAGGCGTCAAGCTTCCGTCAGCCATGATCGAAAAGCTCACGACGTGTTGACCCGGTACTTCGCCGGGTGTTTCGTGTGAATAATTCGCGACGAACGCGCATGTGCCTTGATGATCGGTATTGCAATGTGCGGTCAGGCTGCCCCGCGTGGTCTGCTTGCTGCCCACCAGAGTCAGCGAACCGCTGGCCTTATCGATCCGGTAGGCGCTGATCAATCCCTCCCGCCAGCCGAATACCTCGCTCGTCGCATACAGCATGCCGCGCTCCGGAAGCACCGCGAGATACGTCGGATTCGGAGCGTCGACGGTATCGGCGAGCCAGCTTAGCGCGCCGGTAGTTTCGTCGAATGCGAACACCGAGATGCCTTTGCCGTTAGCCGCCGCAAAGTGCGGCATGGCCTGGTTCAGGCAGCCCACGAAAACCAGAGTAGTAGCCGTCATCGCACGCTCCACATGGAAAACACCTACTTGTATGGTAGTAGGGTGTATTCTACCATTCACCCATCCCAATAAAAACCGGTAGCCGATCGTGGCCATACCGCACGGCGTGCCCAGCGCACGTTCAACCTCAGGTTCAGGAGACGATAGTGCAACTCAACAGGACATTTGTATCGGGAATCGCCAGTGTGATGCTGCTGGCGGTGAGCGGCGCCGCTAGTGCGGCGGTGGCGACGGGCGACACATCGAAGGACAAGATTGCGTTGTCGAACAGTTATGCCGGCAACACCTTCCGTCAGCAGCAACTCAAGAGCTGGGCACAGACCGCAGAGGGTGCGAAGAAGGCGGGGATCATCGCGGAAGCACCTGCGTTCACCACGGCCGAAAACCAGGCGACCGAACAGGCGCAACAGATCCAGAACCTGGTTCTGCAGGGGTACAAGGCGATCGTCATCAATGCCGCATCGCCGACCGCGCTGAACGGCGCCGTCAAGCAGGCATGTGCCGCGGGCGTCGTTGTCGTATCGTTCGACGGAATCGTCACCGAACCGTGCGCTTACCGGATCGCTGCTGACTTCCACAAAATGGGCGCGGTGCAGGTCGACTTCCTTGCGAAAAAGCTCGGCGGCAAGGGCAACCTGCTCGAAGTGCGCGGCCTGGCCGGGGTGTCCGTCGACGACGAGATCCACCAGGGCATCGTCGACGAGGTTAAGAAATATCCGGGAATGAAGATTGTCGGCTCGGTCTACGGCGCCTGGACGCAGACGGTGGCGCAGAAGGAAGTTGCAGGCATCCTGCCGTCCTTGCCGCAAGTCGACGGGGTTGTGACGCAGGGCGGCGATGGTTATGGGGTCGCGCAGGCTTTCCGCGCAGCCGGCCGCAGCACACCGACCATCATCCTCGGCAACCGTCAGGAGGAGCTTGCGTGGTGGAAATCGCAAGGTGTCGATGCGTACCAGACGATGTCGATCGCGGCCGATCCGGGCTCGTCGACGTTCGCGTTCTGGGCCGCGCAGCAGATCCTGGCGGGTAACAAACTGCCGCACGACATGTCGCTTCCGACACTGACCGTCACGCCCGCCTCGCTCTCGACGGTGTTGTCGACGACAGCGCCCGGCACCGTTGCAAGCAACGTGTTCACGCGTGAGCAGGTGGTCGGCGCGGTTGAATCGTCGAAGAAATAGCGTTGCCGCTGCCGGCGCCGTCAAACGCGCTGGCGCTCACTGGTTAAACACTCATCCTTGTACGGCTGTTCCCATGAACCATTCTGAAAGCACCGTGCTCGGTGCGCCGTGCGACGAAGCGTTGCCGGAACGACTATTGTCAGTACGGGGCGTGGATGTGAAGTTCGGCAACGTATGCGCTTTGCAAGGGGTCGCCTTTGACTTCGTCAAAGGCGAATGTGTGGCCATCGCGGGACACAACGGTGCGGGCAAGTCGACGCTGATGTCGGTGTTGGCCGGCGCACGCCGCGCGAATGCCGGGTCGGTACAGATCGACGGTGCGAGCTTCGAATGCGGATTCGATGCCAACCAGGCGCGCACGCTAGGGATTCGATGCGTGTTTCAGGAGCTGTCGTTGTGTCCTAATCTCACGATCGAAGAAAACATGCGGGTGGTTCATCCGCAACTGAAACACTTCGGATGGCGCAAGCGCGCTGGTGCGATTATTGAAGCACAGCTCGATGCGATTTTTCCCGGACACGGGCTTCGCGGAACAGACGTGGTCGGCGATCTGTCGCTGACCCAGCAGCAGATGGTGGAAATCGCCCGCGGTTTTGCGCGCGTCGACACGCCCGTGCGTCTCGTGATTCTGGATGAACCTACCTCGAGCCTCGACAAATACACGTCCGAACAACTGCTTGCCTACATCCGGCAGAGTGCGTCAGACGGTGTGACCTGCATCCTGATCACACACATGCTGGAGGAAATGCTGCACAGCGCTGACCGGATCATGGTGATGCGCGACGGCAAGGTGGTGTCGACACTCGCCGCTGCGAACCTCGACAAGGAGCAGATCATCCGGGCGATGGGCCAGTTTGTCGAAGGAGGCGTGACGCCCGTCCAGCGAGGGGCCGAGACAAACGGTGCCGCCGCAACCTTGCGGTGGAAGGTGGGTCCAGGCAAGCGCACGAGCATCGACGCGGTGCGAGGCACCATTGTCGGTTTCGCCGGACTGGCGGGACAGGGACAGACCGCGTTGCTTCACGAGATTTATGCGGAGGTGCGCAAACGCCGCTCGCAACAGGCCGTGGCATTCGTCGCGGGAGACCGCCGTGCAGATGGTGTGTTCATCGACTGGACCATTGCGCAGAACTTCGATATCCGCCGGCTATACAACCGTGGCAGTCCAACCTGGATCGATGGCGGCGCACTGCGCGGTCTGTTCGACACCTGGGCCAGGAAGATCAACATTCGCGGCGCGGCACCCACGGAAAATATCCTGTCTCTAAGCGGGGGCAACCAGCAGAAGGTGCTGTTCGCTCGCGCACTTGCGTCCGACGCGGATCTCGTGTTGATGGACGATCCCATGCGCGGTGTCGACATCGGCACCAAGCTCGAAATCTATGCGTTGCTGCAGGCCGAAGCCGCAAAGGGCCGCACCTTCATCTGGTACACCACTGAAAACGACGAGTTCGCCTACTGCGATCGAACCTACGTGTTCCGCGCGGGCAAGGTTACACGCGTGCTGGATCGCAGCGAATGTACGGAAGAGGCCTTGCTTGCAGCGAGTTTCGAGGAGCTGACATCATGATTCAAGCAGTCATGCTGCGTGCGCGCCGACTCGATCTGCGTTCAGTTCTGCCGGTGGCGTCGCTGTTCGCGGTGCTGGTCCCGATGGTTGCCGTGCAGCCGAATACGTTCAGCTATTTCGGTGCGGTGATGTTGCTGAACCTTGGCGTGCCGATCGTGTTCGCAACGCTGGCGCAACTCGCCGTGATTACCGCCAACGAGCTCGATCTCTCGATCGGGTCATTCGTGAGTCTCGTCGCATGCATCGGCGCCACCTTGCTGGTGCGTTCGCCCTGGCTTGGCTGGGCCGCCCTCGCTGGCTGCGTCGTTCTGTATGCGCTGGTCGGTGCGCTGATCGAATACCGGCGTATATCGTCGGTGGTGGTCACGCTCGGCCTGTCGTTTGTGTGGAACGGGCTCGCGGTGTTGCTGTTGCCCTCTCCGGGCGGCACGAGTCCGGGGTGGCTCTCGACGTTGATGGGCTTTCAGTCGCCGATAATTCCCGCGCCTTTGCTCTGGACTGCCGCGATCGGCATTGGCGGCCACTTCCTGCTGATGCGCTCGTCCGTCGGCGTGGGGCTGCGCGGGGTGGGTGGCAACCCGGGCGCGATGCGCCGGTTCGGCTGGTCGGTGATCCGCTCGAAGGCCGTTCTGTTCGGATGCGCAGGCTTGCTTGGCGTATGTTCCGGCCTGACCTTGCTGGGCCTCGCGACTTCAGCCGATGCCAATATCGCGCTGCGCTACACGCTACTGTCGGTGGCCGGCGTGATCCTGGGCGGAGGCGAGTTTGTCGGTGGCCGCGTTTCTGCGCTAGGCGCCGTTCTCGGTGCGATTACGCTCACGCTGGCTTCGTCCTTTCTCTCCTTTCTGCAGATCGCACCGGAATGGCAAATTGGTCTTCAGGGCATGATCCTGATCGCAGTGTTGTCGCTGCGCCTGGTATTTCGCGGCAAGGGAGCACGGCGATGAGAACCACGCTTGCGATTCGCGATACGCCGTGGCTCTGGTCCGTCGCCGGTGCGCTTCTGGTGGGCGTGGTCACCAGTGCCGCGCTTGGCCTGGGCACGGCGGCCAACATGCTTTCCGCTGCATCGGCGTTTGTGGTGTTCACGGTGCTGGTCGGGTTAGGGCAGATGCTGGTGGTCACGAGCGGCCCTGGCAATATCGATCTTTCGATTCCTGCGACCATCGCGCTGTCCGGCAGTGTCGCGATGCGCGTGATGGCCACCCATGACAGTGCAATCGTGCTTGGCATTGCTACGGTCGTGGTGATGGGTATTGTCATCGGCTTGTTCAACTACCTGCTGATCCGGTTGCTGCGGATTCCTCCTATCATCGCCACGCTGTCTTCCAGTTTCGTTTTGCAGTCGATCGCCATCAGCCTCGGCCGGGGCGGGGCGGCGCCTCCGCCTGCGCTGGAGAACTTTGCGTTAAGCCGTATAGAGGGGCTGTCGAGTCTTGCATTTGTCGCGCTGCTGATCACGATACTGACGGGGGGTGTGCTGTTCAGGCTGGTGCAGGGACGCAGCCTGTCGGCAGTCGGCCAGAACGCGCGCGCAGCGAATCTCGCAGGTGTGCGGGTCGAGTGGGTCCGTTGTGCAACGTATGTCGCCTGCTCCGTTCTCGTGGCGTTGTGCGCATTGCTCCTCGCCGCATTTTCGGGTGGTGCGACGCTCGATATGGGGGCGGACTACATGCTGCTGTCGGTGGCGGTGGTCGTGATAGGCGGGACCCAGGTGTCGGGCGGGCGCGCGAGTCCGACCGGCGTGTGGGGCGCTGCCTGCTTCCTGTTTCTGATCAACGCGCTGCTGAACGCGAGCGGCACCGGTGCGGGCGTGCGCGCGATCATCTACGGGGCATTGATCATCGGCGTGACGACGATCGCCGGCGGTTCCGCTGCTGCCCGCCGGTGATTGTTCGTTAGTGACGAGGGCGTTCCCGGCATCGGCATTGTGAGCCTCGCGGGTCAGCCAAAGTCCACTATGACTTTCATTGCTTTCGACCGGTCGTTCGCGGTTTCAAAAGCCTTAAGCGAATCGCGGTAAGAGAAGATATCCGATATCAGCGGCTTGGTATCGATCAACCGCTTGTTGAGCAGCTCAACGGCGATGGCAAATTCCTCATGAAATCGGAATGCGCCGCGCAAGTCGAATTCCTTGGCCACGATGACATTCATCGGCAGCGGCACGTCGCCCCCGAGACCGACCTGAACGATGACACCCCGCGGCCGGATCGCGTCGAACGCGCCACGCAATGCCGAGGCATTGCCGCTGGCTTCGAACAGCACGTCGAAGGTGCCTTTCCCTGCGGCAAAAGGCAGGAGCGCGTCGGGGGCCTGCAAGATGTTGAACGTCTGGTCGGCACCGACCTCGCGCGCGCTTTTAAGCGGCAATTCATTGACATCGGTTGCCACGATATGCGCGGCGCCGGCGCGTCGCGTTGCCGCCACAATCAATGCGCCAATCGGACCGCATCCCGTGACCAGCACACGCTTGCCGAGCAACGGCCCCGCGCGGCGGACCGCGTGAAGCGCAACCGACAGCGGTTCGGCCATGGCGGCTTCGGCATCGCTCAGTGCATCCGAGACACCATGTGCCTGCGATCGATCGATCACGATCTCCTGGCGAAACGCACCCTGGACGTGCGGCGTACGCATTGCACTGCCGTAGTAACGCATGTCCAGACAGTGGTTCTGCAAACCTTGCTGGCAGTATTCGCAGTGTCCGCAAGGCCGGCTGGGACTGATCGCCACGCGAGTTCCGACGGGCATGTCGGTGACCTCGGTGCCTGCGCGCGACACCACGCCCGATACTTCATGCCCGAGCACCATCGGTTCCTTGATGCGAACCGTCCCGAAGCCACCGTGATTAAAGTAATGGAGATCAGAACCGCAGATGCCGCCGGCGCGAACGCGGATCAGCAGTTGATGCGCTTCCGGTTCGGGAGTCGGAACATCTTCGATGCGCAAATCCAGCGGCGCGTGAATCACGAGTGCATGCATGGCGAAAACCCCTTGTTGAGCGGTGCATTGAGCGATGCGTTGAGCGTGCTCCACTCTACGGCCAGGTCTTCAGCTTGAACAAGATCGATTCGATCTGGACCAATAGGCCCGCCTTATGATCCCGCTGCGATTCCGCTGCGCGCGGCCCGGGCCGCGCGCATTCACAACGAGTCGGTCAGTCGATCAGAACCTGTGACGCAGGCCGATCGTCGCTTCAAACAGCGAGTTATAGCCAAAGAAGGGTTGGTTCGAGCCTGTACTACCCGCCAGCGTGGTCCATGCGCCGGTCAGGTGGTTGTAGTCCACGCCGACATAAACGTCGGTCCGCTTGCTGAGCAAGTAGTCAAGCGTCGGGCCAGTCGTGATCCGCGTTCCGCTTGTATTCGCGTGATGCAGGAAGTCGATATAAAACGGCAGCGCCACTTGCAGCGCGGGCGTGATGAAGTAGCTTGCTGCGACGGAGAACGAATCGTTCCTGTAGTCAGCCGGATACACGTGGCTATAAATGTAGGAGCCGTAGATCTTGGCATCGCCGATCTTATAGGTCGCGCCTGCAGTGAATACCTTCTGCGAACTGTCGGGGATCGTGATGCCAAAATAGGTGCTGCCGTAAGCCGTCGTTGACGGCGTCAGGCCACCGATATTGTTGATGATCTGATAAGCAGCGCCCACGCTAAGCGGTCCGCGATCATAAGAAAGACTGACGGCCGGCGAAGAGTTCTGATGGACGTTCCCCGCGGTCTGGCCAAATGTGTAGGCACTGCGCAGGGTGAAGCCGGCAAGGGTCGGTGAGGTATAGCGAGCCGTATTGTCGAGGCGTCCACCGCCGGTTTCCCCTGCACCCTGAAAGCCTGTGGTCCCGGTGTAGTTCGAGAACGCATAGATGTCATGCGTGTAGCCCATTTCATGCACGAGCGTGTACTGGCGGCCAAGCGTGACCGTGCCGTAGGGCGACACGAGCCCGACCATGGCGGTGCGGCCGAAAAGCCGGACCGCACCCGACGGGGTCGACTGCTGCGTCACGCCAGTGTTCGGTGTGAATCCGTTTTCGAGCTGGAAGATTGCCTTCATGCCGCCGCCCAGGTCTTCCGAGCCTTGCAAGCCCCAGCGGCTGCCCGACATTTCGCCGCCGCTTCCCATGGTGAAGAGCTTTCCGCCGGTCCGGTTCTGGTGGGTATCGAAGCGAATGGCTTCATCGATAATCCCGTAGAGCGTGACGGACGACTGCGCGTGAGCGACACTCATGGCACACGTTGCACTTAGTATGACGAAACAAATTTTTTTCATGTTTTTCCCCTGTTGTCGAAAATCCAAACCCTGTGCTTCATGGCAAGCGTTCGCGTATCGCCGGCGCGCTCCTGGGCGGGCTGCATTCGCTTATCGTCGCCCAACATTCCGCGGGCGCTTGCATGCTGCACTGCGCGCCCGGAACCGCCCGCTACGTGCCGGACGTCCGATCGGGAACCCGGCGCAGCGCAGCATTGGAGATGCTCCGGCATGGCCGTCTCGCACGGTCGGTACCAACCGGTCTTTGTTGATGCGCAACGTTAAGCGGGTGAAAAAGTTAGCGCCAAGACGTCTTTGCGCTGACGCAATAACATCCACTTATGGATGAGAAATACGAGGGGCGAATGCGCGAGACTGGGGTTTTTGATGGCTGTCGGCGGGGCGGACCTTGCCCTATCATCTGAAAATCGAATGACTTTT
>Ga0185299_10004182_pt1 | contig 17771 bp, 19 predicted proteins | sample PaiPotPPA55metaG_FD_128002 | JGI IMG/M metagenome (GOLD analysis project Ga0185299, IMG submission 128002) | Iron sulfur acid spring bacterial and archeal communities from Banff, Canada, to study Microbial Dark Matter (Phase II) - Paint Pots PPA... ...
CGTCGTGCCAGCCCATGGCGAGCTGCATCACATGATGCAGCTGCGCAATCGTGATCTGCTCGGGAATTAGGAGTCGCCGCCAGACCGGCGGGCTAACGCCTCGCAGACTGATTCGCAACTGGAGAACAGCAGTGGCTTCGGAAGAGTCGGAGTCCATCGACCCACTATAAACACCTTCTTTGGATATTTTTTCGGGGCCGATTCAAGCCCCTGCTTTGGCGCGGTCTCCGGAAAGTGAAGGCCCGTGGCAACAATCTCCGAAGCTGCGGGAAGATTCTCTGCGTGTATGGGAAGCGCCGCGAGCATCACGGTTGCAAAGATCGTTGAATACACTCGCCATAAGCATCTGGGGGCGCCTAACTCTTCGCTACGGGCGCTGGAGGTACGGGCAGGATGATCTCAGAAGCGACCTTCCAGTCCTTCCTGATTTTTATCCAGTTGATGATCATCAGAAACGGCTTGGGCGTTCCGTCCTGCCCCGCATACGAAACCGTAATATTCACCGGGGCGTAGGATTGCGCTACGTCTCGCGTCAGGCCGACGACCTTGAGCTTCGAGTAATCCGGCTGGAGCACGACTGGGCCGGAGGTGCCGATGTCGTGCAGCTTCTGATCGATTGCCTCGTTGCCCCAGACGCCTGCCCAGTTCCCCTCGGAGGGGATTGCGCTTTTGGCGACGAGAAGGGCCGAGGGGGATTGCCAGAACATCTCGTGCAGAGCCTTGAAGTCGTGCCGGTTGGCTAATTCCATGAGGCCGCCGAACTCTGATTTGATTGTGTTCAGGGTCTGAGCATCCAGCGGCTCCTTGTAGGCGGCAGGAGTAGCCGCGAGAGATCCGGCAGAAAAGGTCAGAGCAGTGGCTGCGGCAAAAAGTGTTTTGTACATGATAAGCAATCCTTTGTAAAAGATGTCTTGATTCGTGATGGGTAGAGGTCCTAGGATTGCTTCTTGACAGTGTTCGCCGCGCCCCAGAGCGAGCCCGGATTGACGCGGTCGGGGTAGAGTTCGAGCATTGCGTCGTAGAGTTGCCGCGCGGTCTTCGTTGACGCGTTCAGGCGATCGAAATCGCGAAGGTATTGCCGCGTTTCGGCGATGATGCGGGGATCATCGGCGTTCCCCGGCACTTTGTGACCAGCGATTACCGCGCGGGGTTTCAGGGCCTCAAGCTTGTCGAGCGTGGAAATCCACTCGAGCCGGCTCTGCGTATCTGTCTCGCCAAGATAGGGATGAATGCCGTTGTAAACGGCATCCCCGCCGACGATCAGTCCGATCGACGGGACGTGCAAGCATGTGGAGTGAGCTGTATCGGTTCTCCCGGCATTCAACGCGACGAGTTTGTGCCCCTCCAACTCCAGCTCATTGTTTTCCAGCGGCTCGGCGACCAGCAGGCGGTCCGGTATCTCGCCGGGGAAAAGCTGGCGCCAGAAGTTGTCGATCCAGGCCGGCGAGAGGTTCTCGTGCATGGCCGCGACCACTTCGGGCGTAGCAACCGCTCTTGCCTGCGGGAATCGCTCCAGAAGAGCGGCGAGGCCAAAGAAATGGTCGCCGTGCCCGTGCGTAATATAGATGGTAGTGAGATTCTTACCACTCGCGACCACCCAGTCCAGCAGAGTCTGTGATTGCTCTGACGTGAGAAAGGTGTCGACCAGGACGGCGTCACGTTCTCCATAGATGAGTGTCGACGAATTCGCCACCCACATCAGCTCTTCCTTCCCGGCGGGCAGATCGCGACGGAGGCCAGGGCGCTTAATCGTGAGTAAGTCCCATTGAATATTGCTAGTAGCTTTGGCAGCACTCATCGTAGAGTCCTTTACTGTTTGCGATGTATAGGTCACGAATGGCTCTCATCGGAATCGAGCAGATGCTCGCGGAACCATTCGGTTGCGGCCGCTTCCGCTCGCGGAAACTCGTTGAGATAAGGGTCGAAATGGCCGCCCGGTATCAAAACGAGCCGTTTGGGTTCCAGCGCGCGCTCGTAAGCTGCGAGCGCCAGGTCGGTGACAGTCAGCCTGTCGTCACGGGCGACAATCAGCAGCAAAGGCGTGGGCGAAACGCGAGAAATCCAGTTACCGGGCTCGTACATGCGTGCTGCCCTGGTCGAGCGCAGGGTAATCTCGTTTTCCCAGAGACCTGATGGGATAGGCTGAAGGTAAAAATCGATGGCTTCCTGAGACCGATAGGCGGCCGGCACGGAAGGATCACCACTAACAACGGCCTGACGTCGCGGCGGCTGTCCGTGGAACTGGTCTCTCTCGTCATCGGCGAACGCCTGCTCCAGCACGGGCAAGGCTTCGGGTGAGACCCGCCGTAATCCCTGCTCATAGCCGCTGATGGTCGGGACTTGCGCGACCACGCAACGCACGCGGCGATCGGTGGCGCCGAGCACGATGGCGTGTCCGCCGGCATAGCTTGTTCCCCAAAGGCCAATGCGGGTCGGGTCGACCTCCGGGCGCGCTTCGAGGTACGAGATCGCACGGCGCCAGTCCGCGATCTGCTGCCAGGGATCGATATCGCCGCGGATTTCGCCGCCGCTCGTCCCGAAATTGCGATGGTCGTGCACAAGCACTACAAAACCTGCGGCGACGAACGCTCGAGCGAAACGCTCAACCCCGTGTTGCCTGGTTCCTGCAAAGCCGTGGGCCATGGTGATTGCAGGGTAGATTCCATCCGCCTGGGGACGGAACAGCCAGGCGCCTAGTTCGATTCCACCTTCTGCGGGCACGCTTACATCGAGCCTCAACACCATGATCATTTCCTCGCGAGCGGCAGATTCCTTGACATCGAGCATCAAGCTGCGATAAATTAAGTATGACCGGTCGTCTTTAATTAGTCAAGGATATGCGAAGTGAAATCTCAGCCTGCCGCCAAACGTGGTCCGAAGCCCAAGCCCGACACCCGCAACAATCTCGTTCAGGCGGGGTTGCGGATTATTCACGCTGAGGGCTACGCCGCGACGGGTATCCAGAGCATCGTCGAGAGCGTGGAAGTGCCCAAAGGGTCGTTCTACAATCACTTCGCCAGCAAGGAGGCGTTCGGGGCAGAGGTGATGGACGCCTACTTCGATCGCAACGAGGGCAAACTACGCGACATCTTCGGCAATGCCGATGTCGCACCCCTGGTCCGGCTGGAAGCCTATTTTGACGACCGGATCGAGGCGTTTAGGGCAGCCGGCTTCGCAAAGGGATGTCTGTTGGGAAATCTCAGCGCAGAGGTGGCCGACCATAGCGTGCTCATGCGGGAGCGTCTGGCCAGGCATTTTGCGACCTGGGGCCATTTCTTCGAGATCTGCATTGCTGAAGCGCAGGAGCAAGGTGCAGTCGGCGACCAGCTTCCCGCAGCCATGCTAGGGCGGTTCGTGCTGAATAGCTGGGAAGGCACGTTATTGCGTATGCGTGTAGAAAAGAGTGAGGCCCCGTTGATCGAGTTCAAGCGGGTCGTCTTCGGCAAGCTTCTCACCTAAGAGGACGAGAAAAAAGGATTTGGCCAATCTCCGACCACGCCGGCGTGATTTCGCCGGGCGGAAAATGCCAACCATTTCCGTTCAGGCTTAACGCGATGGATCGGCCGAAAGGCAACAGGTATGCAAACGAGGTTAGGGCGGCGTAACTCATGCACAGCCAAGCGTGCGAGTGTGATCAAGGCATCGAGCGTGAAGCGCGTGTTCGTCGACACGACGGTAATGCCCAAGGTAATTGCCCATCCAACCGATTCACGCTTGTTGGAGCGGTGCCGTGAACATCTGGTCAAAGCCGCCGCGCGCCACGAGCTCAAGCTCAGACAGAACTACAACCGCGAGGCTCCGCGCCTGGCACGGCAGATTGGCCGCTACGCGCACGCCAAGCAGTACAAGCGCGTGAGAAAGACGTTGCGTACGCTGCGCTCGCGTGCGGGTCGGGTGATGCGCGATGTCGAACGGCAACTCGACCGTGCGTCGGACTCGGGTCGCGTTGCGCTGCTGGAACTGATTGCCCGCACCAAGCGGATTCTGTCGCAGAAGCCCAAGGACAAGAACAAGAACAAGCTCTATGCGCTGCATGCACCGGAAGTCGAGTGTCTGACCAAGGGCAAGGCTCGCACGCCGTACGAATTTGGCGTGAAAGTGTCGATCACGACGACTCACAAGGAAGGGCTGGTTGTTGGTGCTCGCTCAATGCCGGGCAATCCGTACGATGGTCATACGCTGGCCGAGGCCTTGGAGCAGGCGGCAATTCTGAGCGATGTCAGCCCCGAAATGGCGATCGTGGATCGCGGATACAAGGGCGTCGCAATCGCAGGGGTGAAGATCTACCACCCGGGCTTGCGCCGTGGCATCACGCGTGGACTGCACGCGATGATCCGACGGCGAAGCACGATCGAGCCGGCTATCGGCCACATGAAGACGGATGGCAAACTCGATCGTAACTGGCTCAAGGGTGCGATGGGCGACGCAATTCACGCAGTACTGTGCGGCGCCGGCCACAACCTGCGGATGATCCTCAGGAAGCTGCGGTTTTTTTACGCCCTTATGCTGACCCTGCTGCTGAACTCGGCCGCTCGCGTGAGACCTAGCGACTAGACCACCAGCTGAGAAAACCAATTGTTCAGGGCCGACTATTTAAGCGATTTGACATAAATCTAAAGTGATCATCGTCCGCCCCACGCGGAGTGAAGCAGAGTTATGTGACTCGACCGCAGAACAGAGAGACTACATTTGGTTCAATGCTGATACTACGGGTTATCAGCATTGAAGCGGGCAAAAAAATGGCTGAAAAAACGCATTCCGCTGCGCACATTGCGGTCGGAGCAAATGCAGGCCTGCTAATACCGATTATCAGACCTGGAGCGAGTTGGAGCAGAGCGGCGCGGGTTCAAAACGGTGCCAAAGTCGAGGAGGGCGCGCGGCACGGAACAACGGCGCGACTCTCGAATGGGTCCGGATCTGGTGAACCTTCGACCCGTGTCATCAACTCGCCCCAAGAATGGGTCTCAGGAGCCTTCCATGAAACTCACCCGATATGCGGCACTTGCCACCGTAGTTGGCGTGCTGTTCTCGGTTGGTCAAGCAGCGTTTGCGCAGAGCGCGCATGCTTCCGGCGCCATCACGTCACCTGCGGCCTCAACCAACACCGGCAAGACGCGCGCCGAGGTCCGCGCGGAATTGATTCAGGCCGAGCAGCGAGGGCTGCTCCCCGTGTCGAAGAACAGCTACCCGCTGACGCCGCATGAGATCGCCCAAAACCGTGCCGAATATCAGGCCTGCCTCCTAGATAGTCACGTCAACCTGGCGTCCAGTTGAGTCGACGCGCGCGCAATGCTCATTCAGTGCCGCGGGAAGTGCAAATGGAACTGCGTGGCCGCTGCGTCGCTCTCGACGGCTGCGCTGCCGCCGTGCAGTTCCATGATGGTTCGTACGATTGCAAGTCCCAGGCCGGTCGAGCCGGACGAATTGCTGCGGGATCCTTCGACGCGGTAGAAGCGGTCGAAGAGTCGCCCAAGGTGCTCTGGCAAAATTGGCGTGCCGGGATTGGCGACCGTAACCGTCATCCCCTCCGGCGTCTCGTTTGCCGTGAGCGTTACCGTGTCGCCTCGCGGTGTATAGCGCAGCGCGTTTGCGAGCAGATTGCTCACGGCGCGGCGGAACAGATCGACGTCCGCATGTAACTGACCGCTCGCCGTGATGTGAGTCGCAATGCCTGGATCGTCCGCGATGCCTTCGACGTATTCGGCCACACGCTGGAGTTCGTCCCGCACCGGAAAGTCGGTCGCTGTCGTCACGTATTGCGGATTGTCGGCGCGGGCGAGAAACAGCACGTTTTCGACCATCCGCGAGAGCCGCTCGCACTCTTCGATATTCGACACCAGCAAGGCCTGATATTCGTCGGTTGAGCGCGGTCGTGCGAGCGCCACTTCGCTCGCCCCGCGCATGTTGCCAAGCGGCGTGCGCAGGTCGTGCGCGAGGTCGGCGGTGAATTGCGAGAGCCGCTGGAAGCCGAGCTCGAGCCGCGCGAGCATCGAATTCAGCGCGCCGATCAGCGCATCGAGTTCACGCGGCACGCGCCCGGACTGAATGCGCGTATCGAGTTTTCCCACCGTGACGTGCGTGGTGCTGCCGGCAATGTCGCGCAGCGGACGCAGCGACGTGCGCACCGCGAGATAGCCCAGCGCCGCCGCCGCAAGCAAAGCGCAGAGTGTGGTGAGATAAAGGGTGTCGCGGTAGCGGGCGAGGAGCGCCTCGCGATCGCTCATCTCGCGCCCGACCACTGCGTGGACCACGGAGCCGTCACCAAGCGCAATATCCGTGGCGATGCCGCGCATGGTTAGGCCACCGGCGTTATGCCATTCCTGCACGTCGTGCTCGAAAATCCGGTTCGGCGCTTTCACTTTCTGCAGATCGCCAATCGCAAAGTGCGACGGATTGCGTTCGAGCAGCACGTGACCGTCCGAATCCAGCACTCTCAGGAAGAAGGCTTGATTGCCGATCACCAGGCTATCGAGCCGGGACTCATAAAGAGTAATGCCTTGCGGCGAATCCAGCTCGCTTGTCAGGCGCCGCAGACGCTGGGCCGTCAGCACCAGGTCGAAATCGTCCTGGGCGCGGATCTGCTGGGCCAGCGTGCGATACAGCACACCGCCGCCGGCGCCGAATACCAGCACGGTGATCAGCGCGAGCCAGGCGGCCAGCCGCGCGGTCAACGAGAGCCGCCGCATCACGCGTCCTTCACTTCGAGCACGTAACCGACGCAATCGGCCGCATGGAGGTTGCCCATGTCAACCTGCCGGTGGCGGTGCTGATCTGGATCATGATCATCCCCATGCTCGTGAAGATCGACTTCGCGGCCCTGGCCCAGAGTGAAGAGCCAATGGCGCGGCATCGGCGTGACGCTATTCGTCAACTGGTTCGTTAAGCCGTTTTCCATGGATCTCCTCGGCTGGATTTTCATCCGCCACGTGTTCGCCCCGTGCTGCCGGCAAACCAGCTCGACAGCTACATCGCCGACCTGATCCTGCTGGCAGCTGCACTTTGTACGGCCATGGTGTTTGTCTGGTCGCAACTGTGCAAGGGCGATCCGTATTTCACGCTATCGCAAGTGGCGCTGAACGACTCCATCATGATCGTGGCCCTTGCGCCGCTTGTGGCGCTCCCGCTGGGGCTATCGGCCATTAAGGTGCCGTGGGATAGCTCACCGCCTCAGTCGGTCTCTACATCATCATACCGGTCATCCTCGCGCAGATGATCCGGCGCTGGCTGCTCGCGAAGGGCGATGGGCATTTTCAGCATCTCGTGGCAAAGCTCGGCCCCTATTCAATTTCCACGTTGCTGGCCAAGCTTGTGCTTTTGTTCGCCTTTCAGGGAGAGGCCATCATTCACGAGCCACTGGTCATTGCCATGCTGGCGGCGCCCATTCTGATTCAGGTTTTCTTTAATTCGGGCCTGGCGTACCTGCTCAATCGCAGACTGGGTGTCGCCCATTGCGTAGCCGGCCCGTCGAGTCTGATTGGCGCGAGCAATTTCTTCGAACTGGCCGTGGCCACCGCGATCAGCCTCCTCGGATTCCACTCGGGCGCCGCGCTCGCGGTGGCTTGCGCCGCTGCGCTCCTGCGAGTGGGTGCTCTACGTCAAGCGTCCTTTCGCTGGACCGGAAGCGGTGCTCGAGTACCTCTCACGCTATACGCACCGCGTGGCGATCTCCAATCAGCGCCTGGTCGCATTTGATGAGCGCGGCGTGACCTTCCGCTGGAAGGACTACCGAGCGAAGGGACGCACCCGCTACAAGACCATGACACTGGAAACCGGCGACTTCATGCGCCGCTTTCTGTTCCATGTCCTACCCGGTGGCTTCCATCGCATCCGTCACTACGGAGTGTTGGCAAACCCGGTGCGCCGCACCAATCTCGCAAAGATACGTGAGCTGCTGAATGTCGTGCCCGCGGCTGATAACCAGTCCGACGATCCCAGGGACACTGTCCCTCCGGTCTTCGTGTGCCGGCACTGCGGAGCCCCGATGATCGTCATCGAGATCCTGGAGCGCACTGCGCCCATTCGTGCACCACCTGTGCGACGAGGCGATACATGAGTGCAACTGTCCAGAGGTATGCAAACCGACCGTCGGCTTCGCAGCAATGCGCCACGAGCGCACGCTTGCGCCTGTGGCTTGAACGGACCACTCGCGCCGTCGCCGCGTCACCACAAATCGGAAACTGCACAGATCCACCACTACGCCAGCGCCCACACTTCATCCCGAACGATCCGCAGAAATCCGGCCTTGCTCACCATCCTGGCCCATCAATCTCCATAGCCTCGCGACATTCCGGCCGCATTGGACCACTCCGCGGTTTCCTCCGTCGAGGCTTATTCGACGCCTGCCAACACGCGCGACGGAGCACTCACATTGCTGCGGACAATGGCAGGCATCGAATAAGCCTAAACGAAAGGTGACAGCGCGAGCCCTCCTTTATGCCGTCCTCTTTTCATTACTTCAGCGCTGTCATTGCACGCTGTGTTTGGAGATCGTGACCCATGTGAAGGAGCAAGTTCGTCTTTGACAATCGGATGGCCGATTACGGGGCGGAGACGACGCCTGAACGTCCGACCGATGACGCATGTGAACGGCGGTTTGTGGCCGAAGGACTGAGACCTTACTGCCGGCCACCGCTACCGCCGGACCGACCTTCGCCAGTGACACAATTATTTCGCGTCTGGAAACCCTTGTCCAGTAAAGCGGGGCCGCAACGTGGGCGCGGTTCGGTCGCGAGTTGACACATTTATTGTCGCAACGTTGACAGTTTTAATACGCTCTACGTCACCGGCAAAGAGACGTCCGAGAACGGGTTGTGCTCACTATCGTTCGAAGATCCGCAACATGTGACGTTGAAGGCTGTGAACCTGATCGTCCGGCACAATGGCTCGTCCATTGACCAAGTTACCTCGCCATGTCGACCATGAAATCGACAAACGCCCGAACCTTCATCGGAAGGTTCTTACGAGAAGGGTATGACGCGTACAACGGATACGTTTCTTCTCCCCATTGTGGAAATAGGTCAACGAGCTCACCACTGCGCATCATGTCACGGACCACAACGGCAAAGACCTGCGCGATACCCGTACCTGCGATGCACTCGGAGAGCATCGTAGACGCGTCGCTTACGCAAAGGCGGCTCGAGGTCTTGACGGTAAACGCAGTGCCCTTTCCGTGGAATTCCCACGGGAACGGCTGGCCGGTCAGAGGGTTGCGAAGACGGATGCAGGCGTGCGACTGGAGATCGTCGGGGTGTTTGGGTTGTCCGTGGCGCTTGAGATAGGCCGGGGCCGCGACCGTGGCAAGTTTCAGATCAGCGATCTTCCGTGCGATCAGGGATGCGCCACTAGGCTCACCAAATCGCACAGCGACATCGATCCCTTCTGCCACTAAATCCCCAATCTGATCACGCGAGATCAATTCGAGACTCAGGCTCGGATAGGCTTCAAGGATACTTCCGATGCTACCGTTAACCAGAAGGCGTGTGACGAAGGGATCGATGTTGACGCGTAAGCGGCCTTGTACGACTGAGGCAGAAGCCGACGCCATTATGGCGGCCTCCTCCATGCTGTCCATACTTGGCCTGACACGTTCGTAAAACCGTCGTCCTTCGTCGGTTAGACTGACTGAGCGTGTCGTCCGATCGAGTAGGCGAACACCAACTCGTGATTCAAGGCGCGAGAGCGATCGACTCACACCCGATGTCGTAATCCCGAGCAGTTCTCCTGCGCGCCCGAAGCCACCCGTTTCAACGATTGCAGCCAGGACGCTCACGCCTGTCAACAGTCGGCCATCTAACCCCATAACCTGTCCAGAAAATGTCGTGTAACGGTATCGGTCACAAACCCTCTCCCGACGCGAGTACGTTGCGGGCGGCTGGCAGCTCAGCACAGGGATTCCGCGCCTAATGCCAGCATGTTCATGAGTGGACAGCCTTCATTACAAAATCGATAAAGCAACGCACACGAGGTGAAGGTGCGTAGCGCGAAGGGTACAACGCGTACAGCCCGAAGCGCTCGTCACACCACTGCGGGAACAGTTCGACCAGTTGCCCCGCGTTCACCAGATCCTGCGTTCCGACCTCAACGGTTTGAGCCACGCCTACTCCCGACGCGCACGCGCGCAGCATCGCAGTCACATCGCTGAGCATCAGCCGCCCGGTCGTCGGAACCGTCAGGATCTGTCCAGCCCGATGAAATTCCCACGGAAATGGGCGATCCGTTGCTGGGTTGCGGAAGTGGATGCAATCATGATTCGTCAGGTCTGACGGGTGCCTGGGATGTCCGCGCAGCGCAAGGTAACGGGGTGCAGCAACGGTGAGCACCCGGGTCTCGAGCAGTTTCTGCGACACGTAGGAGGAAGACAACGATGGCTCCCCGGAGCGAATTGCGAGATCGATGCCATTGACCATAAGGTCGCCAACCGTTTCCCTTGTGAGCAGGTCCAGCTCGACCTCGGGATACTCTTCGAGAAAATCTGCCAACCGGTCAGCCAGCATCGTCCGGAGGAAGAACGGATCGACGTCCACCCTAAGCTTGCCGCGAACTGATTCCGGCGAACTCACCAGTTCACTCGCTGCATCCTCAATATCGGCGAGGCCGGGAACCACAAGCTCGTAAAACCGACGCCCTTCCTCTGTCAGCGCCAGTGAACGGGTCGTACGATCGAGCAGGCGAACCCCAACCCGCGTCTCCAAGCGAGCCACGGCGCGCCCGACGCCCGAGTCAGACATCCCCAGCACGACCGCTGCCCGCCTGAAACTGCCACTTTCCACCACGGCCGCCAACACGGTCACTCCAGATAACAAACGTCCGTCGAAGCTCATACCCATTCCTGAATCTGAGTCAAGAGTGTACAGACATAAGCGCACTTCAGTAAATAAAGCTGGATGCTTATGATTCGTCGCACGCGGAGCCGCACGGATGCCGAATCCAGAGCGATGCGGCCGGGATGCTGCATTTACGTGCCCCGTTTTCAGATAAACCACAGAATGGATCGATTGCAAAATGCAGAAAACACCTCACGAACGGATCCTACTCAAGGGAGGCACAGTCCTGACGCTGGATAAATCAATCGGCAATTTCACTGTTGCCGATGTTCTGGTCGAGGGTTCGCGAATTGCCGCTGTGGGTCCTAACCTCAGCGCTGACGATGCGCGGGTTATCGACGCGACCGGCCACATCGTCATGCCTGGCTTTGTGAATCCGCACCAGCACGCATGGCTCGGTCTGCTCCGTGGACTCATGCCTAACGTCGAGACGCTCAATGAGTATTTCGAAGCGATTCCGTTTGCGATCGGACGCTACTACCGCCCCCAGGACATGCACCTCGCCACGCTCCTGACGAGTCTGTCCTGTCTCGACGCGGGGATTACGAGCATCCTGGACGCGGCCCACAACAGCCTCACGCCCGAGCACACGGATGCTGCGCTTGAAGCTTTCGACGTGGCTGGCCTGCGCGCAATCCATATGGTCGGCCAGCCGGTGGGTATGGCGGTCAAACATTGGCCCGGCGAGGTTCAGCGTCTGAAGAGGTCCAGAGATGCCGTCGTAAACGTTGGCCTATTTGCCAATACCCCCGACGCAGATCAATGGGCGGTCGCGCGCGAATTCGGATGCCGCATTCTGAGCGAGTTCGGCAATTGGGATGGCAGCCTGTCGCTACTGCGTGATCTGCATGCGAAAGGACTGCTGCGCTCGGACAACATCTTCAATCACTGTGTCCGTCTGACCGACGATGACTGGCGAATCCTCGCAGAAGCAGGTGTCAACGTCACGGTGAACCCGCGCTCGGATTCGTTGTTCGGACTGGAAACCGACGGGTTCCCGTACCAGACGGCACTTGAGTACGGCTTGCGCCCCGCGCTGGGCATCGATATTGACACGTCCCAAAGTGGCGACATGTTTGGCGAGATGCATGCCGCATTTGCCCAGCAACGAACATTCGGCCAGAAACGACGCGCGGCCGGGGACACCTCTGCACCCGCGCCTACGCACGTACGGCCAATTCTGGAGGCCGCAACGATTGACGGTGCGCACTGCATGGGGCTCGAGAGCAGCATCGGCAGCCTGACACCCGGCAAGCAGGCAGATCTCATCATGATCCGTACGGATGGCATCAGCATCTTCCCGTCGCACAACGCGGTCGGCAATGTCGTGCACATGGCCAATCGAAGCGATGTCCGGACTGTGATGGTCGCTGGCCGACTCCGCAAGCATGAGGGTCAACTGGTCGACGTCGACCTGGCCACTGTCCGACGCGCGACAGAAACCTCGCGCGAATATCTGTTCGACGCGGCTAGCTATCAGCCGCATGCGTTCGAAGAGGATTTCCCGCGTCTTCAACCGGCGAACTAACCCCCGGAGTCTGTCGATCGTAGAGACTGCGACAGGCCTCCTTGTCCTGCAAAAAAACGTCGAGAGGGCATGCGCCGTTTCACTGGATAACACCATGTCTTCACATCGTAATTCGTCGCTCGCATCGCCAATGGGTACACGCAGTGGAAGTCCAGGTCGCGCAATGGCACCCATCGCTGCTGGACTGTTTTTTAGTTTTGTCTCGGTGGGGCTTCCTCTCTCGATTGTCCCGTTATTCGTCCATCGGATGCTCGGGTAAGCCGCTTGCATCTGGTCAGGATGCGTACCAGAACAATCGTGGGCGAGCTTGCGCGCCGCATCGGACTGGGCGCGCCGGACTGCCGCTACCAGCTTTGCGCGGCGAGCCGCACTAGGTCTCCAGCGCACCCACAACCTCGGCTTTCACAATCTCATTCAGCAAGGAGCTATTTAGATGAGCACATCCGATTTCGACTCGTTGCCAGCGTCTTCGTCACGGAGGCAGTTCGTCAACCGTATCGGCGCGAGTGCCATGGCCCTCGCGCTAGGCCCGGTCGCCGGCTCGGCCGGTGCCGCGCCTGTCAAGTCGACAAATCTCGTCACAAAGACGATTCCCCGGACCGGCGAAGTCCTGCCGGCCATCGGCATGGGATCATTCATGACCTTTGATGTGCTGCCTGGCCAACAGCGCGACAACTTGCGCGAAGTGCTGCGGAGCTTCTACGAGGGTGGCGGTCGTGTTGTCGATACATCGCCGCTCTACGGCAATTCCGAGGTCAACGTCGGGGAACTATCGAGCGACCTAGGATTGACTGACAAGCTCTTCTTCACCGACAAGATGTGGGTTACGGGCGACTACTTAAGCGATAGTAGCCACGGCCGCCGCAGCCTCGACCAGTCGATGGGACGGTTGTGGCGCAACCAGATCGACGTGGTCCAGGTTCACAGTCTGACGAACGTCGAGATCATGGTGCCGTTCCTTAACGAGATGAAGGCTCAGGGGCGTATCCGCTACGTCGGTATTACCCATCACGATCCTCTTTATTTCGAGCCGCTCGCGTGGTGGGTCGAGAATGGCCCCATCGACTTTGTGCAGGTGCATTACTCGATGCGCACACGCGAAGCGGAGCGTCGCATCCTGCTGGCCGCACAAAAGCGCGGTCTCGGTGTGATGCTCAACATGCCGCTCGAGAAAGCACGGCTACCGAAAATTGTCGAAGGCCGTCCGCTGCCGGATTTCGCGGCAGACATCGGCGTAACAACGTGGTCGCAGTTTTTCCTCAAGTGGGCGATTTCGCATCCCGCAGTCACCTGCGCGTTGCCGGCGACGACCAATCCTGACCATATGAGCGAGAACATCGGAGCCATGCGCGGGCCGCTGCCGGACTCGGCAATGCGCGAACGCATGCTGCGCTACATGGAAACCGTGCAAGGCTTCGACCAGCTGGATCGGATGCCGTGGTATCCAGGCAAGTCCTTTCACGGGCTCGTGCACCTGCGCTCGTGAGGCTGGTCGTATGCATCTTGGCCATCAGATCGTGTCGACCCAGTGTCGTGTCGAAGAAGAACTTCAATCCCGTGATTGCCGCGCTGAGGGAAACTGGCGAAACACCGTGCTCGACCAGATGCAATTGATAGCGTCGCAGGTCCTCGACCGTGGTTGTGTCAGGCGAGCGCCCGAGAAAGACGGTGAACTGACGAACCACCCGCAGATAACCGGCTTGCGTCTTCGGCGCGAGTCGGCGCATGCGCATGTCATCCATCATGTGCTGGCGTAGCGGACTGATAGCTTGGCTTGGGGGTTGTCATGGCTCGGCTATATGAACGCCTCCCGTTTGCGAAGTGTTTCGTGCGATCTGACGTACAGGATGGGCTGCAGCTCTATATCCAGTTTTGATTTTGCGACGGGTCGCACTTAAGCGGCCAACCACGAACGGCAGTTCGCATCCTGCTTATTGCCGTTCGTGCAGTCGTCTAGCGATGGAGACTAGCTATTCAGTTTTGCCTTCAGAAAATCGACCATGATGTTCATCACTTGGTTGGTGGTCCAAGGCAGTCCGGCAGCCGGGTTTCCGAACATCGTCAGGTCGCCGTGTTCGGCGCCGTTCAGCAGGTACCGCTTGCTCGAAACTCCCGCGCCGAGCAGAGCGTTGTGAAGTATGAGCGTCTGGCTTTGCGAGACATACGTGTCAGCGGTCCCGTGAAGAAGCAAAAACGGCGGATCGGATGCATCAACATACGTCAGCGGATTTGCTGTTGTGTGGGCCGTCGGATCTGTGACAATGCCCTCAGTGCTTGTCGCGCCGTTGACGAACAGGGCCACAGCGGTGCCCGGAGCAGCGTATGCCGTCTGAGTAGCCGTATCGAAGTCGGCCGCGATCTTTGACATGTCGGAGGGGCCGAACTTGTCGATGACGGCTTGCACCGCGCTGCTCTGCGTTAAATTTCCGCCAGAATCGAATGCAGTCGTCTTACCGCTTACACCCACCATCGCGGCGACGTAGCCACCCGCCGATTCTCCCCAAACTGCAACTTGGCTCGTGTCGATCCCGTAGTCGTCAGCGTGGGCTCGAAGGTAGCGGATCGCTGCCTTAACGTCTCCCACCGTGTCTCGATAGGTTGCTTGATCGGCGACGGTGCGGTACTGCACGCTTGCCACAACAAAGCCCGCCTCGGCAATGTAGGTCCGCTGATCAAGTGCAGCCTCTTTGGTCGAAATGAGGAAACCGCCGCCGGAGATATAGATCACCAGTGGTCGCTTCCCTTGACCAGCCGGGACCGAAATGTCCAACATCAGCGGCTTCACTGTGCCATCGGCTAGAATCGGTGTGCTATAGGTGACATTGCTGACTGTCTTCACACTCACTCTTCCGCATTGAATTTGGTCAGCGGTGTTGGGTGAAATGACCGTACTAGTACTCGTGTCACTCGGAGCTACCGTACTCGCTTGGATGACCTGGGGCCCGCTGGCTGGCAGAGCAGGCGGCGGTGCCGTGACAGGCGTAGTCGGACAGGCGCTGAGCTTGACCGGGGGGGCGGAAGTGATGGTATCGCCTCCCGAGCATGCTGCGAGCACCGATACGATGATCAGCGGCAGGAAGATTGCAAAGATAGGCCGTAAGTTCATGTTTAAAGGAAGATAGGGATGAAATGTGGGTCAGGTGGAGTGACAGGGCGGGATGAGTGATTATATATGCAAATATGCATTATATGCATAAACGCAATCAAATTGCGGGGATGTTGATGTCGGATGATGAATTGATGCGTCTCGGCTGGGATCTCGAACGGCTGCATATGATCGTCGCCACTCAAACTTTCCAATATGCAGCGACGATGTTCGACGGCGAGATGTCACTTCCTCGCATGGTTGCGTTGTCCCACCTATCTTTTCGTGGGCCGCAAACAATCACGTCGCTTGCGAACGCCGTCTCGCTCAGTCATGCGGCGACCAGCCGAATGGTTGATGGGCTCGTCAAAGTAGGATTGGTGAGCCGCCACGAGGGGGCTCAGGACCGAAGGCAGAAACTAGTCGAGCTCAATGCTGCGGGGCGAGAGTGCATTCAGGCGTTCCGCACTGTTGCCGCGCAAGGGTACGCGGATCTGATGGGAGGGATGTCTGAACAGTCCCGCGCAGGTCTTGCCTCTGCACTCGCGGACATTCTGGGTTCGCTACCGCCGCTCCCGCCCATGTCGTAGGCCGATCTTGCCAGGGCGGCCGACGCATTGACCATGCGCATTTATTCATGGAGCGCCTTACCGATCCGGGTGGCCATGTCAACGATGCTTACAGCGATGCGCTTTTCGCGTCGTGCGTCAAGGCGGCCGAGCGGAATGCTGGTACTCAATGCAACACGCTTTCCGAGGGTGCATTTGCGACTGATTAGTACGCTCCCCAATGGATCCTTGTTCGTGGCCGGCATGAGCAATGCCGCCAAGAGAAGCTCAACCCTTCGAGAGCCCAGAAAACTCAGGAGAACAATAGGAGAGGTTGAATTGTCTCATCGTCGACGCTGTGCCACGATCAACTGACCGCTCTTCGTTGTAGAAATTTCGGGCCGGGAATGTATATTGTGGAGCGGTGCTCGTTCGAATTTCCTTTGGTTCGCGAATTGAAGTAACGAGTAAGTAACTGGTAAGTCAGTCGATCCTAAAATCGATTCCATCTTGTCCATTCGCTGGCACAAACGGCGATCGTCAGAGAGCCTTCCATCACATCACAATGACCTACTAAGCACCGTCGGACAGTTGCGGCGGACGCGCTTGCATCACTTTCGTGAGTGTCGGCCAGCACGCTACCGTTTTAGTGCGCATGAAACCGGTTGCGACGTGCCCACGATCTGCATGTGTCTCGTACTTTGCCGATGGCTGGACGGATATTATGGAGAGGGCAGAAGAGGCAAGAATGTTGCCAAGGATGTGCGCGCAATGGAACCGATGACGATACACCGAGACTGGTCAATCGACGCCACACCAGAGCCGCACGAAAATGCATTTAGAGCGCAGGCGTGGGTTCAGCGCGAAGCTCGCGACGGAGAGGCCCACGGGGACTGCTTCATTTTTTCCGAGTTAGGCGATTACGCGACCCCCGGTGACGCTGTCTCCCGAGCAACAGCATGGGCAATTCGATGGCTTAATGAGAATGATTAGGATTTGTTTAGCTTTCGCGGTTTCTCAACTACCCGAAAGAGCAAGGTCAGTCGTGATAAGGCGAGGCTTTAGTCTTGAAATGTGACTGCAGCCTGCGGCTGGCGAGCCATTTTCCCTGCGCTGGAAGACGCGTTCTGTTTCGTGTGATAACGCCTAGTGTCGTGAGTTAGAGGTTCGTTATACTAATTTCCGGTACGGTCAGCGATGACGAAATGCTGCCTAAAGAGTCGCTTGGACTGGCGTAATGGCAGGTTGTTGGGCAAGATGAAGCAGGCATACCCGCGACAGTTCGCACACTGGCAGTATCTGGGGATACAGGTTGGATAACGGGAGCCGTGTAAATCGAGAGGTTTACGCACGGTTCTGCGAGAGACTCCGGGTGAAATTCCCTGGGTCTACTCACCCGTATATCAAAGTCAAAGGCCAGTGGAAGTACCTCTACCGGGCAGTGGACAAGGCGGGCAAAACTATCGATTTCCTGTTCAGAACCAAGCGCGACGAGGTGGCAGCGCGGCGCTTCTTTGAAAAGTCGATCGCTCAGAACGGTGTACCCGAGACGGTAACCATCGACAAAAGCAGTTCCAATCTGGTCGCGTTGCACGCGGTGAACGCCGAGCGCGAAACGTCCATCAAGATCCGTCAGGCGAAGTACCTCAACAATATTGTTGAGCAAGACCATCGGGCCATCAAACGCATCACTCGGGCGATGCTGGGGTTCAAGGATTTCCACTGCGCGCGCGTCATCCTGAGTGGCGTCGAATTAATGCACATGATCAAGAAAGGGCAGATGAAAT
>Ga0185299_10004184_pt1 | contig 17761 bp, 18 predicted proteins | sample PaiPotPPA55metaG_FD_128002 | JGI IMG/M metagenome (GOLD analysis project Ga0185299, IMG submission 128002) | Iron sulfur acid spring bacterial and archeal communities from Banff, Canada, to study Microbial Dark Matter (Phase II) - Paint Pots PPA... ...
TCGCTCGTGCCTTCCAGCCCGTACGGGTCGTAGTCCTGTTTCACCAATGCAGGCGCCAACGCTGCGGCAGCTTTCAACGCCACCGCCGGGCGTCGCGATTTAGGCACGAGGTCCTCCGGCAAGCCTTCCCAGCTCAAGCGCAGAAATTCGCGTCCGCCGCGGTAGTGCGTTTCGAATAGCGACGCGACCGGCGCAGTTTCGAACGGCGCAAGAATGCGCTCGGCGGATTCGAGCGCGCGATCCATCAATTGATCGGCTTCAGCGGGATCGGGCACATGCCGCGTGCCGTCGTCCGTCGCACCTCCCGCCGCCGCGTGCTGCTGGCGCGCGAGTTCGAGCCATTCGTCGGCGGCGCGTTCGGCGAGAAATCCCGCCGCAATCTGATAACCGGACAGCACGATCGACTTACCGGTGTCTCCGAGCGGGAACACGTACTCGTCGGTCATGACATCCGCGACGTGCACGTTTTTGTAATCCGTGCGCGGCGACGGCGCGTTCGCGGCGGCGTCGAAACGTTCGTGCGACAGCACGTGGGCCGCGAGATCGGTGGCGCCTGGCGCTGCGTGTGGCCCGGTCGCCGTGGTAACCGCGGTGGCGCCGGTAGGGAGCAGAGCCAGCAGGGATAGGTGCTTCATGAGTGCCATCTCCGTCTCGTGGGGGTGTCATCGTAGCAAAACCACGCTATTTACACTTTTTAGAATCGATGCGGCGCGCGGGTTGCTACCACGCGAGTTGCCACTACGATTGCTACAAGGCTGTACGTTGTCCAATAGATAACAGATTCCAGATTATAGGGAGGTCGCGATGAACGGCAGTAATCAGGAAACCCTCGAGGAAACCCGTCATGAAGGTGGCTGCGCGTGCGGTGCATGGCGCTTTACGGCGTCGGCGGGGCCGGATCGCGTCGGCCTTTGTCATTGCATGACGTGCCGCAAGGTGCACGGTTCGGCGTTTGGCGCGTACGCGGTCTATTTGGAGGAGCAGGTCACCATGTCGGGCGCGACCAAAGCCTGGCAGAGTTCCGCCGATGCCCGGCGCCACTTCTGCCCGGTATGTGGATCGGTGGCCTACATCGCGTACGTCAACAATGACGAAATCGACCTGCCGATCGGCGCATTCGATGAAACCGGTTTCCTCAATCCGACCTACGAACTCTGGTGCATCCGCCGTGAGCCGTGGTTGTCCGGCGACGGCCGGCGGGAATATCCGGAAGACCGGTCCTGACGAGCGCGCGGGATCGCGGGATCGCTGCATGAATACGCCTTTTTTCACCATCGGCCATTCGACCCGTCCGCTCCCGGAATTCACCGACCTGCTAAGAGAAAGCGAGATCGGCGTCCTCGTCGATGTCCGCAGCATTCCGAAATCGCGGACCAATCCGCAATTCAACCTGGACACGTTTCCGGCTTCGCTGAGTGCGGAGGGTTTTGGATACGTGCACATCGCCGCGCTAGGCGGGCGGCGTGGCAAGCGCAACACGGACGAACCGTCGCCCAACGCCTACTGGACCTATCCGGCGTTTCGCAACTACGCCGATTACGCGCTGGGCGAACCCTTCCGCGAAGGGCTCGATCAACTGCTCGACATCGGCCGCGCGCAGCGCTGCGCGATCATGTGCTCGGAAGCGGTGTGGTGGCGGTGCCATCGGCGGATCGTGGCGGATTATCTGCTCGCGCGCGGCGAGACCGTGCTGCACATCATGGGCGCGCATCAGGTCAGGCCCGCGACGCTTACGCCGCAAGCGCGGCCGCAAGCCGACGGCACCGTGATGTACCCTGGACCGGACGCGAAGGCGGGGGCGACGCCGAATTGACAGCCTCGTCCGAACCGTTGCATAAGCAGAAAAGCAATCGTTTGCTTGGGCTGGAACTGCGAACGTCGCGACGTGTCGGATAACAGGCTGATGCAAGCAGAGATCACCTGGAATCGAGGTAATCGCTTGAAACTCATCTCGAACTCCGAATCCGCGCGACACGAATTTTCCCGTACCAGCAAGGAGCACGAATCCATGAGCAAACTTCCCACCCATCCGCTACCCGGCAGCGACAAGTCGCAACCCGAAGGCGCCCGTTGCCTTGGGGCATGCAATCCGGACGAAAAAATCGAAGTGGTCGTGATGCTTCGGCGGCAAAACGAGGACGCATTCCGCCAGTTGATGGAGAAGATCAACGCAGGCGCCGCCGACGCCGTGCCCGTTTCGCGCGAGGAATTCGGCAAGCGCTTCGGGGCATCGGAAGCGGATGTGGCCAAGATCGAAGCCTTCGCGAAGGCGCACGGATTGGACGTGGTGCGCGCCGACGCCGGCTCGCGCAGCGTGGTGCTGTCCGGAACCATCGCCCAGTTCAGCGCAGCCTTTGACGTCAAGCTGGAGCGCTTCGAACATCACGCGGTCGGCGAGTATCGCGGGCGAACGGGGCCGGTGAACGTGCCGCAGGACATGAAGGACGCGGTGACGGCCGTGCTGGGTCTCGACAGCCGCCCGCAGGCGCGGCCGCATTTCCGCTTCCGGCCGCCGTTCAAGACGGCGCGCAGCGGGTCGAGCACGTCGTACACGCCGCTCGATCTGGCGCGGCTCTACGACTTCCCCGACGGCGACGGCAGTGGCCAGTGCGTCGGCATTATCGAATTGGGCGGGGGGTATAACGAAAGCGACCTGAGCGCGTATTTTTCGCAACTGGGCGTGGCCAAGCCGGAGGTGGTCGCCGTCGGCGTCGATCAGGCTAACAACGCGCCTACCGGCAACCCGAACGGGCCGGACGGCGAGGTGACGCTGGACATCGAGATTGTCGGTGCGATCGTGCCGGGCGCGCGCATCGCCGTGTATTTCACGACGAACAGCGACGCGGGTTTTATCGACGCCGTGAACCGCGCAATCCACGACGAGACCAACAAACCGTCGGTCATCTCGATCAGCTGGGGTGGCCCGGAAACCAACTGGACATCGCAGTCGCAAACTGCGTTCAACGAAGTGCTGCAATCCGCCGCGGCACTGGGTGTGACCGTGTGCGCGGCCTCCGGTGACAGCGGTTCCGACGACGGCGCCGCGGACGGCCTCGACCACGTCGACTTTCCGGCCTCGAGCCCGTATGTGCTGGCGTGCGGTGGAACGCAACTGAGGGCATCGGCAAAGGGGATTGGCAGCGAAGTGGTGTGGAACGACGGCGACCAGGGCGGTGCAGGCGGTGGCGGCGTGAGTGCTGCGTTTGCGCTGCCCGTGTGGCAGAAAGGTTTGAGCGTGACGCGTGTCAATGGAGCGACGTCGGCGCTGACTAAACGCGGCGTGCCCGATGTCGCCGGCGACGCGTCGCCGCTCACCGGCTACGATGTGATCATCGGCGGGACGCAGACCGTAGTGGGCGGCACGAGCGCGGTCGCGCCGCTATGGGCAGGGCTTGTTGCCCGGATCAACGCGGCTGCGGCCAAGCCGGCCGGTTTTCTCAACCCGAAGCTGTACGGCGCGAAGACCGCGGGCCACGATATCACGCAGGGAAACAACGGCAGCTTCGAGGCGACGGTCGGATGGGATGCCTGCACCGGACTGGGTAGCCCGGACGGCGCGAAAGTGGCGGCTGCGCTGAAGTAGAGGTTTTAGTTGAGTAGTTGAGTTTTGGTAGTGCTTTGACGATGGGCCAGGCAAGAACTCCAACAACACCGGCAAGGGAGCAATCATGACGAACTCCAGTTCAGCGGCAAAAACTTCAACCACGCGGGATCAGCCTTACTTTGATCCCACCCCTTATGGCAACGGTCCCGACGATTCCATCGACGCCACCCTGACCGACGAAAATGCAGCCATCACGCATCACTCGGCGGTCATTGGCGGCAAGAAGATCGACTACACGGCGACCGCCGGCCATCTGGTGATCGTCGATCCGAGCAGTTCCAAGCCCGAGGCAAAGCTGTTCTACGTTGCGTTCACGCAGGACAATCAGACGGAAGAATCGCGTCCGGTCACGTTTTTCTATAACGGCGGGCCGGGGTCGTCAGCGGTATTCGTGCTGCTCGGATCCTACGCGCCAAGACGCATCAAGACCTCCACTCCCGACTTCACGCCGCCCGCGCCGTACCAAATGGAGGACAACCCGGACAGCCTGCTGGACAAGAGTGATCTCGTGTTCATCAACCCGGTCGGCACGGGTTATTCGGCAGCCATTGCGCCGAACAAGAACCGCAATTTCTGGGGCGTCGACCAGGACGCGAACTCCATCAAGCAATTCATCAAGCGCTTCCTGACGAAGAACAACCGCTGGAATTCGCCGAAGTTCCTGTACGGCGAGTCGTACGGCACGGCGCGCAGTTGCGTGCTTGCGTACCTCTTGCACGAGGAGGGCGTGGACCTGAACGGCATCACGCTGCAGTCGTCGATTCTCGACTACACCCAATCCGGCAATCCGGTGGGGGCATTGCCGACCGCCGCTGCCGATGCGTGGTTTCATCGCAAGCTGGGTGTGCATCCGCGCCCCACGGATCTGCTGGCTTTCTCGGAAGAAGTGGCGCAGTTTGCGCGCACGGATTACATCGCGGCGCTGCGTAAATTCCCGCAGACCGACAACGACACGGTGGAGAAGCTCTCCGAATACACGGGCATCGACAAAGCTACGCTGATTGCGTGGAGCCTGGACATTGCCTCTTACGACAGCCGCGGCAACTCGCTGTTTCTCACCACGCTGCTGAAGTCGAAAGGCGTGGCGCTAGGTTCGTATGACGGTCGCGTGACGGCCATTTCAACGGGTATCGCGGGCAAGATCGATCCGAATTCCGGCGGCAACGATCCCACCATGACGGCCGTGACCGGCGTGTACACCGCCATGTGGAATCAGTACCTGAACGAGCAGTTGAAGTTCACGTCAACGTCGTCGTTCACGGATCTCAACGACCAGGCTTTTCTCAATTGGGACTTTCATCATAAGGACCCGACAGGCGCGGAAAAGGGCATGGACGACAAGGGCAACATCATTCTTTACACGGCCGGCGACCTGGCTGCGGTGATGGCGCTCAACATCGACCTGAAGGTGTTGTCGGCGAATGGTTACTACGACTTCGTGACGCCGTTCTACCAGACCGTACTGGACCTCCAGCAAATGCCGCTCATCGATAAAACCGTGCGCGAGAATTTATCGGCGAAGTTCTATCCGTCGGGCCACATGATCTATCTGGACGGCGGTTCGCGCACGCAATTGAAGGCGGATCTCGCGACGATGTATGAAGCCGCCACGAGCAATCACGAAGCCATGGGGCGGATACGCGCGCTGCAGCAACGCAAGAAAGCATAGCGGTTGTTTGAGGGCTATCGGCGGGAACGCAAGTTGCGATCGGAACACAAGCGCATGTTGAATGCGCATCGGGACGGCTGCGCGACTCTACGGAGGATGACATGGTCAATACAGCATTGTGGGTCCGGCTGGAAGCAAAAGCCGGCAAGGAGAAAGATGTCGAGGCGTTTCTGTTAGGCGGCCTGGAGCTGGTCGAACAAGAGCCTGCCACGACTGCATGGTTCGCGCTGCAGCTAAACGCGACCACGTTCGGAATCTTCGATGCCTTCCCCGACGAAGCCGGTCGCGACGCGCATCTTGCCGGCAAGGTTGCCGAGGCGCTGATGGCGAAGGCAGGTGAATTGTTCGCTTCGCCGCCGCAGATCGTGAAGGTCGATGTACTGGCGGCGAAGCTGCCGGGCTAAGGTCACATTCGACTTGCTGCGGCGTTCAATATCACGCCGCAGCCCGGTTTCAACTCAGTCTCAATGATGCTCGGCGAAGTCCGCGCGGGGTTTTGGCGTGGCGGGCATCTTCGCGTATTCGAACTCCGGCAGGGCCTTGATCGCTGCTTTCGTCGCACCCGCCAGCACGATCTTGCCGTCGACTATATCCAGTTGTTCGATCGGAATGGCGACGTCGTGATGCGAGACACCGGCGAACTGGCTGGCCGCGACGATTGCAAACGACACCGACTTGTCGGGCGCCACGATGATGTCGTGAATCACGCCGACTTTTGCGCCGTTCTCATTGACGACTGGCTTGTTCAGGATGGATTTCTTGATACTCCAGCCACCCAGAATGGCCGTGGATTCCTCCACGCTGATGCCAAGCGGCTGGGTGCCGGCGACCTGTGCTTGCGAAGGAAGGGCGACTTGAGCGAGCGCCGCTGCGAGCAGCATGGCGATGAGTTTCGTCTTCATGTGTGTCCTCTTGCGCGAGTGAATAAACAGACAAACGGAACGCGCATGCGCGACTGCGGGTTGGGAGAGCCTGAGACACGCTTGCATCGACCGCTGGAAAAACCATCGGCTACCGATGGTCATGGGTGGAGTGCTACACGACTACGCGAAACGAACCGCTTGATGCAAGTGACACAAAACATATCGGGGGAAAGCGAAAAAGCATGGGTGCGCCGAAAACGAAACCCGGCGCTTGATCGGTCAGGTTGAATGCCACCGCGTTCGGATGGCTCGCTTGAGCGATGTGTCATGTTCTAGCAAGCCGATCGATTGCGGAACCAAACCTTGCTGAATGGTAGCGGTGATTTCATTTTCTGTCAGATAAGGCCCAAGTGCGGGCTAAGTGCGGGCTAAGCCAATGAATTTGTACAGCGGCGGTTCGATGCTTGCGCCGCTTGCGCAGTTGAACGCAAAAAGGGCCGCTGCTTAGCGGCCCTTATCCCTTGGCTGAATTTAACTAAAGCGTTAATTTCTGACGCGATGCAAGCGACGTCGACATATGTTGAGAGCTTACTGCCCAAAGTACACCGGACGCGCTCCGTCCGGTTGCGCTACCGGAGCACGCGCGCCCGTCGCATAGGAGCCATTTGTCGGCGAGCCGTAAGACGTCGCGGTGATCCCCCTAGTCGCCTCCACACGCTGCTCGGCGGCTTGGGCCTGCGCGGGGTAGGTCGTGTGATCGCCCTCGACGTTATAACCTGCTTGTTCCATCTGAATCAGATCGGCCTTGACCGCCGGGCGGCTTACCGTGCCTTCGTCCTGCGCGTAAGCGAAGGCCGGCGTACCCAACGCGGAGGCCAGTACGATTGCGGGAACCAGTGACTTGAACATGATGGAATCTCCTCTGAGTTTTCTATGCGTGTCGAGTTTGCTCCGGGACCGGATTAGGCCATGCCGAACAATCTCAGCATTGAAGTGTAGGTAAGTAAGGGTTGTTGCATTAGCCGTGAATCAGTCGAAATAGTATTGTGTGTCCCGCAATAATCGATGCACTGGATCGGTGCGGCTAAAGGTCGGGTTAACTTTCTGGTTACTTTCGGGTTAAGCGCCGGCGCTGACATTAACTTGAAATAGTTGCGCGCATCATTCTTCTCGCGCGTGGTCCGGGTGACTGTGTCATTTAGGCGGATCGATCGTTTCAAGTTATTCAATTGGCGTCGCCACGCGTATTTGCGACACTGGCGCTCCATCAAAAAAGGCATGCTTAGCGTCGTCCGCCAGGCAATCTCACCCAATGACTTCGCTAAGGACGCACGTCGCGATACAAAGCGCCGGAGCGGTGCGTCAGGCACTATTGTTCGGCTGCCTGTTCGCGCTTTCCATTGCAGTCAATGCAGCCACGCCTAAGCCTTTTATCGTCGGTGCGGTGCCGGGCATGTTGCCGCCAACGGTCGGCAATCCGTATCGCAACAAGCTCGTCATCACGGGTGCACAATGATCAACCTGTGCAGCACGGCTTTATCATTGCGCGCAACCAGCCTATGCTGCTCGCGATCATGAACCACGCAATCGAACATATATAGCCGACTGAACTCGATGCCATCCGCCGCCGCTCGGTGTTGGTCGAACACCCGGAAAGCCCGTGGGAACGACGGCGTCCGCAAGTGATCTTTGGCGCACTGCTGGGTGCGGCCCTGCTGGCGCTATTGATTGGCTGGGTGGTGTCGTTGCAAGCGCAGATCGCACGCCGGCGCGCGGCCGAATACGCGATGCGCGCAGCGAAGGAAGAAGCCGAAACCGCGAACCGCACGAAGTCGGCGTTTCTTGCGGCCATGAGCCACGAAATCCGTACGCCGATGAACGCCGTGCTTGGGCTTCTCGGACTCGGATTGCGCAGTCCCGGTGACCGTGCATCGACAGAGCGCGCGCTGGGCACCGCGCAGCAGGCCGCACGCGACCTGCTTGGCATGATCGACGATATCCAGTTGCCCTCCCTTGTTTTGAGGGATATCTGATCCATGGCGGGAATGCCCGGCGGGCCCCCGGACGCTTGCGATAGCCGGACTGCCGATTCAGTCCAGCAAGACTTGGCCGGATGAAGCGGCACGCCGTTGCTTCCTTCTTGACATCAGAATGATCCCCACGACCATGAACGCTGCAATGGTCAGAGAAGACGCGATGCGGCCCAACTCCAACCCACCTTCGCTATAAGGTTTGGTGAGCGTGTCGCCGAGTGTGGCTCCGAGGGGGCGCGTGAGGATATATGCGGCCCAGAAAAGTGCGCTGGGCGGCACTTTCTTCAGCCAGAAGTACGCTACGGCCACCACGGCGATCAGCCCGACGAACACCAGCGCGCCGCCGTCGAATCCCAGACCGACACTGGTCGCGACGAAATCGCCTAGTGCGGTCCCGAGCGTATTGGAGACCAGAATCGTGAGCCAGTAGAAGACTTCTTCCTTCCTGGTAGCAATGTTCGCGAACTCGACCCTGCCGGCGACGCGGCGCCAGATGAAGAGGATCAGCAGAACGCCGCAAAACAGCATAAAGGAAGATTTCACGTAACCGAGGCCAACGGTGCGGTCCAGATAATCCGATGTGGTCGTGCCGACAGTCGTTGTGGCGACCACCACAAGCCAATAAAAGAAAGGGTGGTACCGTTTAGACGAGATCTGGGCGGTCAGCGTGACGAAAAAAAATGCGAGAAGGATGATGCTGCTGATCGCGTAACCGAGTTTCAACGTCATGGAAAGGGCGTCGCCGCCTGTCTCCCCCACCGTGGTCGCGAGGATCTTGACGATCCAGAACATCACGGTGATCTGCGGGACTTTACTGGTTAGATCGGTCTCTCGACGCTGATCTGACTCTGGAATGCTGGTCATCACTTTGTTCCTTTGACTGATGTCCTGGTACGTATTGCAACTGGACGGCATGTAGCCGGTTCAATCCCTTCGGGCGGATCGAAGCCCCGTGACCATCCTGAAGGGAAAGCGGCAGTCGTTGCCGGGCACGCGCTTACTGCGTGGCGAATACCGATACTCCGGGGCTGGCAAACTCGGCGGATGCGCCACCCGCGTGCGGCACGAAGACACGGTGCAATGCGCCGTCTACGGCAACCGAGTGCGCGTGGATCCCTGCCGGAACACTGCCAAGGAAGCGCCGCGTGTTGGCATCGACAACACCCAGTGCCGGATCGAATTTCGCGTCTTTCCGTCCTACCTGAGAAAGACCGTCCGCTGAGTGATGGCCGGCGGGAAGGAAGTAGCGTTTCGACACCGGGTCATAGACGACCTGATCTGCCCCGCCGAACGGCAATTCGGCAAGCGTCTTGCCATCGCCGCGGTCGATGATCAAGGTCGTCTGCTTGCTCCCCTCGTCGGGATCGCATCCAATCAACGCATCGTTGCCAGGTCCTATCGCCAGGCCAGTCGGCGTCCCGCATCCTTTCAGCCCGAACACCTTCGAAACGCTGGGCTTTCCTGCAAGAACGGACTCAACAGGAATGACATCGACCTCGCCCTTCGGATTGGCTTTAGTGCCGTCGTTGTTCAACATGAAGTTCTTGTTCTTCGGGTCGTAGCCACACGCTTCAAGACCGGTGGAGTCATGCAGCGAAAGCTTGCCGACAACAGCTTGAGTCTGGGTATCGATGAATGTCGCAAACGGTGGTTTTCCGCCGCCACTCGAATACATCAGGATGTGGTGCTCCGGGTCGAGGCAACCCTCGTCGGCACGGATACCCGCGGTGCTGACTTCGATCGTTTTAACCAGCTTCTTTTCGGATACGTCGATAAGCTTGACCGCATTGACGTCTCCCACGTAGACCAGAGAGGTACCCGGGACTGGAGTCACACCCGCAGGCGAGGATGTATCGAAGGTCTTTCCAACGCCGGCAAAATCGCCTGGAATCTGGGCGAGCAGCGTCATGGTTTTAGCGTCGAACACATCCAGTGCGACATTCGATCCGTCGGCAAGGTAGTACTTCCCGTCTGCCGTCGCACTCGTATCGAAGGCGAAGTGTGTAGCCACTTTGATCGGGATGTTGGCAGCCCACTTCGGCAGACTGTCCGCCGCCTCGGCGCCCCATGCATAGGCACCAAACGCAAAAACGCCTACAACCGCAATTCCGGCATATGCTCGTTTCATTTGTTGACTTCTCCATCAGTTGTTAAGGTTTCCAGACACATCACGGATGAATCTGACAATCGACACAATTAAAATGCGTGGACGATACCGATGCGAACGTCGGCTTGCTGACCTGTCGACGATGGTGCAAAGGCCTCGCCGAGAACTGCATCGACGCCGGCTGATGCTTTCACGTAGTCCGACGAGAGATAAATCTGTGTCCTCTTGGAGAGCGCATAGTTGGCCGCTGCTGTCACCTGATTCCATTTGTGGCCCTGAAAACCGGTGTGCTGATAGCCGACGACAAACTGCAAAAAAGGGTTAGCCTGATACGTCGCCCCACCCTCATAGACGTGCATCACACCGGTATCGCCTAGGTACTTCAGCGTCGAGTCGGTAAAATTGCCGTAAAGCGTGAGATCTCCGATCGCATACGAAGCACCAATTCCGAATGTGCCTAACGAATGGATCGTGAATTCCGGCTGAAGATCAGTGGTTGTACTGCCGGTCTTCGTCGCGGTGGGTACGCCAAAGAAGCTGTGCACACCGATCTGTGCGTAGGGGTCTAGCGTTGGCGTTGCAACGAAGCTGTACGCCGCGCCGATCGTCAATGGGCCGTTTGCGTATTGCCCACCCACACTCCACGCGCTGCCGTCATGAAAACTTCCAGCCGTATTGCTGAAGCCATACATCGCGGCGAACTGAAACCCCTTATAGGTAGGACTTGTGTATTTGATCGAGTTGGCCATCCGGTCATTGTTGGTATGGTCGAAGTCCCCCTGATGGACCGCATAGCCGCTGCCGAGCGCGCTCACATTGAACTGGTTGAAAAAATCGAAAGTCGTGTCGTACTGGTAACCAAGCGAGATCCTGCCGTAATCTGTCTCCACGCCAATCAGAGCCTGGTGTGCGAATTCCGTATTGGCGGGAAGCATTTTTCCGCTGTTCAGATCGAATAGACCTTCAAGCTTGAATACCACCGTGTTACCGGCACCCAGATCCTCGTGACCGGCCACGCCCCAGATATTCGGGTAAAGAACACCGCTGTCTAGCTTCGTATTGTGACCGCCGGCCTCATTGTCAACAAATGTGAGGCCCTCATCGATTCTGCCGTACAGCGTGACGCTGCTTTGAGCGTGGACAGCGTGGCTCATTAGCGCACACAACGTTGCTGCACTCAGGGCGAGCTTGTTCATTCATTGTCTCCACTATTTATTTTTTTAAGGCGAAACGGTGCCCTCCCTTGTTTTGAGGGATATCTGTTCCCTGGCGGGAATGCCCGGCGGGCCACCGGGCGTTCATGAACTGGTTAAGCGAGTCGGATAAAGCCGCTAACCATCGAAGCGGTACAGCGTTGAATCGACACGAAAGCGAATGCCTTCGCTCAGGCTATTGCTGACGGCCAGATAACGCTGATCGTCGACGACAAAACTGCTGGCGTCGGTGGCCGCGGAAGTCGCGAATGTTTCGACGAGTTCGAAACATTCGTCTCGCCACTTAAATATCTGCGATTGCGGCACAACGACCGGCGCTTTCGGTGTGCCGGTGATAAAGCACACCCACACGAGATAAAGACCGTTTTCACCGTCGATCAGGCAAAGCTCGCGCCCCCCTGCTTCGCCCAGCACCTGCACGGCGACGAACTGTTGACCGTCGAGTCGATAAAGCGTGGTGTGCTGAAGCAGATTCGCGTGAAGCATCCACAGCGTCCCGTTCGCTTCGAAGAAACTGAATGCGCGTCCGCCGTTTTCGGCCAATGTCTGGAGCGTTTCGAATCGTTCGCCGTTCCAGCGATAGATAGGCGAACCGCTGACATGATCCGCATACGCAAGATAGTGTTCACCACTGAATGAGACGAACGCGAAGTTGTAGCCCCACTGTCCATTGAGCATCTGAAACGCTACGAAGCGTTCGCCGTCCCACTCGAAAATGCGCGACGTGCGTGGATTCTTCGGCTCGACGCCTTCTATGGCGACCCCTTGCGCCAACGCGAGAAAATGCCGCGTGCCGAACGAAAACGCGAACCATTGTTTGGCGGCGAACGTGGCAAAGCGCTGCAATGGTGTCCACTTCTGGTCGATCCGTTCGTACACGATCGATTCGCAATCGAGTTCATACGGACCTTTGCCCGTACGAATGCCAGCTGCCGCGAGAAACTGCTGTGTGCCGATTTCGAAGTATTCGAGATCTTCGCCGCCTGGTAGCGACAACGCTTCATGTTCGACAAAACGCTCGTCCTGCCAGCGATAGATCAGCGCTTCGATGTCGCTATCGCCGCCGTTCATGTACGGCGCTTCGCTGGCCACATCGCGTGCGAGCTGCGGCACGCCGAGGAAGGTGCCTTCGTCGTTCGTGAAAACCTCCACGGCACGCGCACCGCTCGTCGGCAAATGCTGCAAGGCTGTGAGCAAACGTCCGTTCCGTTCAGTGTTTCCCATTGCCTAACTCCGAACCAGTGATTACAAAAGGCGCAGTCGCGACAACCGGCTCACTCTCTTCGCGCGGCCGCCACAGGTTCGCGAGGCCGACGCCGAGCGCACCGCCTACCGCGAGTAGCGCGGCCACGATGAACAGCGTGTCGAACGGCAAATGTTGCGACAGCAGGATGCCGCCCACCAGCGGCCCAATGATCGAACCGGTACGCCCGATCGCCATCGCCCAACCGATGCCGGCCGCGCGCACCTCGGCTGGAAAGAGCCAGCTGGCAATGGCCGGAAACGTCAACTGCCCGCCGACCAGACACGCGCCGACTGCAAACAGCATTGCAAACGCCACATTTCCTGCACCGATGATGTGACCGAGTGCGACCGTCAACACTGCCCCGCACAGAAACGAAATCGCCACCGGCACGAAGGGGCCGCGCTTGACGACCACCATCGAAATCACCAGCGCACCGCCGATAGCGCCGAGGTTCAGCGCCACCGCGCCCAGCGCCGCGCGCGCAGGCGCCACGCCGTTCATGTTGAGGATCGTCGGCATGAAGCTGACGAGGAAGCCAGACAGGATCATGCTCGACAGCACGCCGAACCACAGCGCCAGCGTCGCGGCAAGCCTGCCGCCGCTGAACAGGTTGCCGAACAACACCATTCCACCCATCGCACTGCGCTGGCGCGCCGCTGCGTGTTCGGCACGCGGCACCGTCTGTTTCGGGATCACCAGCAGCACCGGGATCAGCGCGACGAGTGCGCTCGTGCCGCCCATCAGGAACACGAACGGCCAGCCGAAGCGCATCATCAATGCCGCGGTTATCGCCCCGCCCACCACCGCGCCGAGCGGAAAACCGATGAACATCAGAATCACCATCGACGAGCGGCGTTGCGACGAGCTGCTCTCGGCGGTGATCGCCGCCACCGGCGGAATCGCGCCGCCCATGCCGAGGCCACCGAGAAAGCGCAACCCGGCCAGCATCGTCGCCGAGGTTGCGAACGCACAGCCGAGCGTGAAAACGCCGGTCACGCACAGCGCGAGCACCAGCATCGGCCTGCGGCCGAAGCGATCGGCAAGCGGCCCGACGATCAGCGAGCCAAGTACGGTGCCGATAAATCCGGCGCCGAACACACGGCCAAGTGTTGCGTGATCGATCTGCAACGACTTCGCCAGTAAAGGCGCGACGAACGACAACATCAGCGTGTCGAAACCGTCGATCATCGACACCGCAAAGCACACCAGGGTGATCCGCAGCACACGGTTCGACGGCGGTCCGGCCGATTGTCCCAACCCGAAAGCATTCATGACTGTCTCCATCCATCAAGGGTATTAGATTCAGCCGACGCGTGAGCCCTTACACGTCGGTCTTCTTAACTAACCAGCAACGACGCCGTTACAAGCTCACGGCATCGGGATATGACACGTTCGTAAAACCAGGAATCGCCACGTTTTGCGGCTGATTGCCGTTGCTATACAACTGATCGACGATGTAATCGGCGACGCAGTTCGACAGCAGTTGCGCCGGATCCTCCATGATGCGGCGCAGCCGTGCGGCAGTGGCGTCGCGATCGTCGATCGATGTGATCGGTGGCATGCCGTCGGTGGATGCCGGTTCGAAGTGGTAGGCGCGTTGCTCGGGAAACAGCAAACGCGCGACGTCGATGCTCGCACGCGTGTTCAACCACATGCCGCGATACGTGCGCTCGAGCTCCGCGAGACCGGCCTCATCGGCAAGCTCGGCCACCGAGAACGACGGCGCGTGCGGCGCGACGAGGATGCGCTCTGGCTGCAATACGCATTTCGACGCGCGCCACACGAGGAAGCACATATTGTTCGACGCCCACGTGGCGCCCGCCGTCGGCCGACCCGACCGGCCGCTGACCAGTACCATCGCGCGCGGCCAGTCGAGCGATTGCGCGCGCAACCAGTTGCCGATGCGATAAACGATATCGAGGAAAGCGAGCCCGAAGGTCGCGAACATCACGTCGTTCATCGGCACGGGCAGCGCGTTGCTCGGTGATGCCGCGAAGTATTCCGCGTTCAGGCGCTCGAAGCTCAACAACGCCGGATCTTCTTCGGCTCGCGCAAGCAGTTCGATCGTGACGCTGCACGTGTAATCGACGAGGTTGGCGATCTTGCGTTCGTGGCCGCTAAAGCTCTCGACTGCAACGCGATCACGCCATAACGCAATCGAGTTAGCGTCACGCGTTTCCTGAGCATGGTGGCGCAAGCGCGCCGCATCGCTTCTCCAGGTCTCGTCGTGCGGAGCCACTTCGCGCATTCTCGCCAGATAGGCCAACGCCAAAGGCAGATGCGAGACCGCCGTCAATTCAATGAAACCACGCGTCGATTTACGAAAGCTCTCGATCGACGGTGCGCGTCCGCCGCCGGGGAACAGCACGATATCGCTGCCGGTCGAGACCAGCATCGGCGCGTCGGCGGCTTGCTGCGCCATCTGCTGCGTCAGATGCGCGCCGATGCTCTGCGGGTCCGACGTGAACGCGCGAAACAAACCGGCAAAGGCAGCGTCGGGTTGATAGGCCATGAGCTTGTGTCTACCTCAGTAATCGAATAAACGCGCGGGGTTGTCGGACAGAATCATCTTGTGAACCGCCGCATCGTCACTCCATGCGCCGAGCAGGTTCAACAATTCGCCGGTGTCGCGCGTCGAATCGGGAATATGCGGCCAGTCCGAACCCCAGATCACTTTCTGCGGCGCAGCCTTGATGATCGCTTCGGCCATCGGCGCCACTGCTTCATAGCCGCGATGTTTGGCGATTCTGTACGGCGCGCTGAGTTTAAGCCAGCAGTTGCCGTCTTTCAGCAAGCTAAGGAGACGGTCGAAATCCACTTGCGTGAGGCCGTCTTCTTCGAGCATGTAGCCCATGTGATCGATGACGAAATCGGTCTGCAAGTCGGCGAGAAACGGAATCAGATTGCGCACAACCCAGCCCGGCGCATAGAACTGCACGTGCCAGCCGAGGCTTGCGCACAGGCGGGCCATCCGCGCGATGTACTGCTGAATCTCAACGGTCGGCAGCCCGGAACGCGCAAACAGATCAAGGCGCACCGCACGAACACCAGACTGATGGAAACCGTCGAGCGTCGCTGCGTCCGTGTTCTCCTCGATCATCACAACACCGCGCGCGATCGAACCGGCCACGTGCAGCGTGTCGATCAGACAACGGTTGTCAGTGCCGTAAAAGCTCGGCTGCACGATCACGAAGCGCCTCAGTTGCAGCACGTTCATCATCTGCAGATAGTGAGAGAGCTTGCCGTCGGGCAGCGTGTAATGAGGATGCTCGACCTTGGGATATTTGTCTTCGGGGCCGAACACGTGCATGTGCGCGTCGCAAGCGAGCGGCGGCATCGTGAACGACGGCCGCGACAGCGTTTCATAGTCACGCATCGGCGTGGAAATCAGCGGGGTTTCTGCCATGATCTGAAAGTAAGAGTTCGAATTAAAGTTGACGTGCCTGCTCGACACGCTCGCGCAGCGCCGCCAGATAGACATCGCTGTCGATGCCGGCAAAGACAAAAGGCGCTGCGCCCTCGCGGCGCAATTCATTGAGCGCCTCGCACTCCGGCATTCCGCCCACGATCACCACCTTGCCGTGCCGCTGCGCCGCCGCGATCACCTTGCGGCACGCGGCCACGACTTCGGGATGCGCCGATTCACCGGTGTGGCCCAGATCGGCCGAGAGATCGTTGCAACCGAGCGCGAGTACGTCGACACCTTCGATCGCCGCGATTGCATCGGCCGCTTCGACGCCGGCGCGGCTTTCGATCAGCACCTTGAGCACGGTCGCGTCGTTCAGACGACGGTTGAGTTCGCGAGCGGAAAGTTTCTCGAAGTTGACGTAAGGCAGCGTCGCCAGTTGCGAACGCTGGCCGAGCGGAGGAAAGCGCGTGGCGGTCACCGCGTCGCGCGCCTGGTCGGCGGTCTCGACACGCGGCACGATGATGCCGAGCGCACCGCCATCCAGCACGCGGTTGATCGTGCCGTAATCGCGTTCGGGCACGCGCACCCACGGCATCAGGCCGATATCTACGGCGCATGAGCACAGTTGCGACACGGTATCGACCGGCAGCGAACTGTGCTCCATATCCACCCAGATCGTGTCGTAGCCGGCCGCTTTGGCCCAACGGACCGCATCCGTTGTGCGCGAGGCGCGAATTCCCAGCGCAATGATCTTGTGTCGCGCTCGCAGGCGTTCGACCAGTTCCGCACCGTTCATGCTGTCTCCGTCGTTGTGTAGGTGGAAGACAGTATCGTCCGGGAAACAGCTTTGATTTATTCTCCAAATCAAGGTTATTGATTTGCAGAGAAAATCAATGAATATCCGCCATCTGGAATTTTTGGATCTGTCGCAGTAAGAAAATCAGGAAAAGTCTGGACGGAACGAATAGGAATGCTTATTTCACAAGAGCGTAAAACTGCTCGGGGACTGAATGATGCCGTCCACCGTCACTTTTCATCTGCCCTTTCGCTATCATGCGCATGAGTTCGAGACCGCCTAAAATGATGCGGGCGCAACGAAAGCTCTTAAATCCTAGCATTGGTCGTACGGTGCGTTTGATCGCTCGATGGTCCTGCTCCACCAAGTTGTTCAGATACTTCGATTGTCGAATTTTGATCGGCACTTCGCGATCAGCGTTGATCGCATTTAGCCCTGCGAGATTCGCCCCGCTCTTGTCGATCGTCACCGTCTCCGGTACGCCGTTTCCAGCGATCGTCCTTTCGAAATGGCACCGGGCCGCGGCCTTGTCCCGCTTGGCGCGGAACAGGAAGCCAACCGTGTCGCCGGCCTTATCGACGGCCCGATACAAGTACTTCCATTCGCCCTTGACCTTGATGTAGGTCTCATCCATCCGCCAACTTCGACCGACCTCTTGCTTGCGCGGTCCGAATGCCTTACCGAGCGCAGGCAACAACTTGATAGCCCACCGGTGCACCGTCGAATGATCGACCGACACTGCCCGCTCGGGCATCATTTCTTCCAGATGACGCAGACTCAACGGGTAGGCGACGTACCAACGTACGCATGTCAGCATTAT